>Ga0307987_1000194_pt1 | contig 38355 bp, 25 predicted proteins | sample EllFjometagen181_FD_203157 | JGI IMG/M metagenome (GOLD analysis project Ga0307987, IMG submission 203157) | Marine microbial communities from Ellis Fjord, Antarctic Ocean - #181 | ecosystem: Environmental > Aquatic > Marine > Unclassified | place: Southern Ocean | collected 2014-10-08 | reverse complement strand
ATTTTTTATAGCAATCCGCGTGCCAACTTTCAATAAATTTAAAAAAAGAAAGACAAAGAACTGTAAATGCCTAACGACAAACAAATTAAAAAGATTATTTTATTTAGGGTTCATTCTCTAAAAGGAATAACATCTGTTAAAAAAAAGAAAAGGGACAAATCTGTCCATTAACTGTCCCGGATTTGTCCCTTTTTAAAAATACATCACACAAATAAAAGGCTCTTCGTAAATTATTGTGGATACAAAGCCCCATCTTTGTCGGGCCGTAGCCCAACGGGCGAAGACTGAAGGGGCGGAATCTTTGTCTGTGCCACTCCGTAGACTACGAAGTAGCGAAGGCGGGAGCCCCGGGTTTTAGGTACTGTCAAAAATTCTATAAAAAAGTATGAAGAAAATATTTCCGATCACAGATCGGACACTACATTACTTGCAAATAACGCTGTTTGGAAAGAATGTAGTGTCGGTTCTGTGAACCGAAAAAAAAGGGAATAAGAGAAAAATATCTATATCCTGACCTGTCCTGCATAGCCCTTGGGCGAAGCGGGATTGATTTAGAACAAAATGGGCTGAAAGAAATGTGAAACTTTTGACAGTCCCGGGTTTTAACCTGGGGAAGAAAAAACAAAGTAGAAGAATCCCATAGGGATGACATCTTAAGGATTATATTATGCCACCCGTAGGACATTCGGTACGCTCATTGCTTCAGCCTAGTGTTTATTATGAGTGGCTAAAGCCTCTATCGCAGGCTCGAGTCAGGGTCGTATTATTTTGTTATAAACAACCCCGCATTGCATACGGGGCTACTAAGGTTTGACTACTTCGTAGTCTTAGAACGGCGAAGCTGTTCAATGTTAATAGCCATGTATGAAATGCATGGTTACTTAAACATTATTAATGAACGACTGCAACGCAGTCGAATCTATTTTTTTTAGGTTCACCCACGAAAACCGTGACAGAGCCATATTTAAGATGTTGTCCACAATAATCTACGAAGAACCAAATACAATCAGTTGATTCCCAGACGTTTCATCTTACGATACAGAGCTTTGCGGTTTATCTGCAGAAATTCAGCGGCCTTAATCCTACTACCTCCTGTCTGGCTCAAGGCATAACGAATAATACTTTCCTCAGTTTTTCTGACTTCGTTATCAAAGAAGCAATCCTCTGTTCCCGCGTGGGGAGGTGACAACTGTTGCTTTATTTGATTACAATGCAAAAGAAAACTGGCTGGCAAATCATCAACAATGATGGTATTGGTCTCTGCAGTCAGGACAGACATTCTTATAATGTTTTTAAGCTCTCTGATATTTCCAGGCCAATTATAATCAATCAGCAATTCCATAGCTTCATCAGAAATTTTTCTTACTCGCTTATGGAATTCTGTATTAGCTATATTTATAAAATGCGTGCCAATTATTGAAATATCATCTTTTCTTTCGCTCAACGAAGGGATCTGAATGGAAAACTCATTCAATCGATAAAACAGATCTTCCCTGAAATTTAAATTCTCGACTTTCTGCAGAAGATTAATATTTGTTGCCGCAACAATCCGGACATCTACATCTATGCCTTTATCGCTTCCAAGCGGCCAGATTTTACGGTGTTCCAAAACCCGCAATAATTTTGCCTGAGCAGTACTAGATAGGTTACCAATTTCATCCAGAAAAATAGTTCCTTTATCTGCCTGAACAAACTTGCCAGATTTATTGGCATAAGCTCCGGTATAAGCCCCTTTCATAGAACCGAAAAGTTCGCCTTCCATCAACGTTTCAGGGATTGCTCCGCAATCTATTGGGATAAACGGCATATTGCATCTGGGACTTTCCTGATGAACCATCTGAGCTATCAGTTCCTTACCTACTCCGCTCTCCCCATGGATCAATACCGTCATATTGGTCGGAGCGATCATCCTTACCTGTTTGAAAATCTTTTTCATTTTGAGGTTGTCGCCAATTATCGCCCCAGTCTCTTTACTGTTGTCAGCAGACGAATTCCGGCAGCTTTTATCTTCTTCCAGATTTCTGCTACGCAATGCTGATTTTATGACGCTCAGCAGTTCGTCAAATTTAAACGGCTTGGTTAAATAGTCACTGGCTCCGAACTTGATGGCTTTTACCGATGTCTTAATGTCCCCGTGGCCAGTCAAGATCATAACCACAAAGTTTTTCTCATGCGGCTTCAGTTGTTTCAACAACGTCAGCCCATTCGTATCAGGAAGCTGCATGTCCAGCAGAATAAGATCAGGCGTATGTTTTTCCACCTCATCAAGCACTCTCTCTCCACATTGCAGGGTTCTCACCCCATAGCCTACCCCGACCAGCTTATCCGTCAATATATCACATAAATCCTTGTTGTCATCTATAATCAGAATATTTTCCATTGTATCCTTTCTTACTATTGAATTTCAATCGTTTCCAACTTGGGTAACCAAATTGATAGTTGATAAAATGTCCTTTGCGGTAAAAGGCTTGTCGATAAAACTGAATGCCCCCAACTGCAATGCTTCCGACTTATTCTTTTCAGAACCATATGCGGAAGCAACGCAAATAATAGTCTGGGAAGAGATCTTTTTTATTTTCGTAATCATGCTCATCCCGTCGCCATCTGGAAGTTTCAGGTCAAGAATAACCATATCCGGCACCTCTTTGCCCAGCAGATTCAAAGCTTTACGCAGTGTATTGACGCTTGAGACATTGTAACCCTTTCTCTTCAGCAACTCAGAAAGAATCATGCACAAATCCCGCTCATCATCAATAATCAAGATTTTTTCGATCTTCCTTTTCTTACAAGGCAACTGGGTTACTTTTAAGCTTTTGTGCCTCCGTTCTTCAAAAAATGGGATTAGTTCCTTCAAATCCTTTGCCTTACGCCAGCCGGAACGACCACTTCTCCGTACCAGCATGTCATCGGGGACTTTGCTGGAAACTATCCAACTCTGCAAAAGAGGCCCTGATATTGAGCGATAAATATCAGCTCCCTGCTTTATATCATACTTGAATTCTATCATTCCTCTATACTCCTCTTTGGGTTATCCCTGCGGTAAAGAGACCGTGAACAGTGCCCCTTTTGATAGTTCACCGTCTACCTCAATTGTTCCTCCGTGACTAACAATCACGCCGTAGCACGTAGCCAGTCCCAACCCAACACCGTTAGGTTTTGAACTGAAAAAAGGATCAAATATTTTGAAAAGGCTTTCTGGCGCAATTCCTTTGCCTGTATCCTGAATTTTTATAAGAAAATACTTTTCATCGCATTCGGTTGTCACTGTTATCGTTCCCCGCTTGCGAGGAATAGCCTCGATTGCATTGAGCACAAGATTCAGAAATACCCGTTCTATATGTTCACGGTCAACTTTTACAATGGAGCCCCTTGAAGTGTAGTTCCTGACAACATTAATTTCCTTTACGATTATCTTCGCATCAACTGAATCAATTACATTCTCCAGAAGTTTGTGAATGTCATGGGGTTTTACCATCATTTCAGGTGGACGGGCACAATTTTGAAGCTCGGAAATCAAATAGTTGATTCTCGTTAGATTCCTCTCTATGATTTCCACATATTTCATTTGCTTTCCATGTGGTTCAAAAGCTTCACATAACAGCTCCATTGTCAATGATACATTAGTTGAAGGATTGCGGATTTCATGTGCAATTCCGCTTGCGACTCTCCCTGTATAAGCAAGCCTTTCCGAAGACGCAAGTTTTTTCAAGTTTTCATTTGCTTTGATTAACTCTGCTTCAAATTGTTTACGCTCAGTGATGTCATTACTTGCAATCAAGACCGCCGGCTCACCAAAAGCAGTAAAAGGTATCTTATATGTTTCGAGTACAGTAATGCTTCCATCTGGATTCTCCATTGTTTCTGCAGGTATGAATTTAGACTTGCCACTTTCAATTACTTCACGGTCAGCAGCAAGCATAGCAAGTAATTCATTTTTATCTTCACATAGATCGGCATGAAGTACATTTGTCATCGCCTCAACTGTTGAACCATAGAAATCGGTTAGTTTCTTATTAACTAAAATAAACTTGCCATCGAGGTTCTTGGCACAGATGAAGACAGGAACAATATCCAGAACATTTCTCAACAATAGTCTATTGACCCTTAATTCTTCCTCTGCCTGCTTGCGCTCGGTGATATCGGAGTGAACAGCAATCACAACTTCTCCAAACTTAGAATGTTTAAACATTGAAACATTTGCAGAACACCAAAAAGATGTACCATCTTTTTTAATGTTCTTTACTTCTCCATGCCATTCTCCTGTATCATCAATAGTTTTCATGATTTCCTTTGCCGTCTCTGTTGGATCTTTATCAGTAGGAGCATTAACTATTGATGCATGTTTACCAATCATTTCGCCTTTTTTATAACCAAACATCTTCTCAAATTCTGGATTGGCATATTTAATTAATACATCATCAAGTCCTATAAGGTAGACACCTTCAACCATGTTTTTCATCATTTCACTATGAAGCCTTAATTCTTCCTCTGCCTGCTTGCGGACGGTGATGTCTTCGAATACAGTAGCAAACTGATCCTTGCCGGGAGAAAATACTGATATTGAAAAATGTTTATCCATTGGGGAAAAATAAGTTTCAAATTGTACAGGTTCGCCTGCTTGAGCCACATCTTTATAGGTTTCAAGGAACGGTGGTTCGCTGACTCCGTAAACTTCCGATGCTAACTTATTAAGGATTTCTTCCTTTTTTAAACCGAGTATCTTTTCACATCTCGTATTGAGATTGATTATGCGATAATCAATCACGTCTCGATTATCATTGTAAATCAACTCATGAAGACAAACTCCCTCTGACATCGACTCAAAAAGCATTCTGAAACGTAATTCACTCTTCTGCAAGGTCTTCTCTGCCTGCCTGCGCTCGGTGATGTCTATATTGAATCCTTGGAAATATTTAAAGGTTCCATCAATATTAGAAACAGGAACGGCATGACCATAGAAATATCTATATATACCATCATATCTTTTTAATCTAAAATAGTTATCGTGTTCAGTTTTTGTTTCCCAATTTTTCATCCAAATTTCTGAGAAGCTTTTCACATCTTCGGGGTGCATGCAACTAAACAATAATTGTATCGTCATTGGGATGTTTCTGTCTTTCCCTGTAAAATTGTACCAATCATCATTAATATAGGAATAACTCTCACCACCAAAAGCCCACATTTGAATTTTTGTGTTGTTAATTATCTCTTTTGTTTTTCTCTCACTTTCTTCTGCTTCTTTTTTGGCAATGATTAATTCTTTATTTTGTTTTTGTAATTCTTTTTCAAGTTTCTTACGTTCACTAATCACTCTAACAGCTGCTACACGAATTGTCTTATTATCTGACTCAATATCTCTTGCTTCTATTTCTAAAGGAAGTTCTGTGCCGTCTTTTCTTAGGCCTACTACTTCATAAGGAAGAGCATGATTTTTAATTATATTTTGCGAAATTATATTATGGCATTCTTCTTTAACAAGTAGTTTTACAACATTTTTACCTATCATCTCTTCCCGAGTATAACCAAAGATTTCAGCAAACGAAAGGTTAATATCAATGGCGATTCCATTTTGGTGCAAAACAATACCTTCAAATGTAAGATTCGATAATTGCTTGAATTTAGCTTCGCTTTCTTCGGCTTTTTCTTTGGCTTCAATTAATTCTATCTCTGCCTGCTTGCGCTCGGTGATGTCCCTTACAATACTTTGAATTTCTGTTATTTCACTATCAATAATTATAGGTCTTGCAGTATGATTTAGCCAGACAACATCTCCGTTTTTCTTAATAAATCTATATTCAATATTTATTACATCCTTACCTTTTAGTGCATCTAATTCTTTATTTATTACATAATCTAAATCATCTGGGTGTATCTGTTTTTGCATATCCAAATTCTTCACCTCTTCTCCAGCGAATCCCAGAATTTCCTTGGATTGAGAGCTTGCGTAACTTATTTCGCCACTAGTTTTTTGAATCATCATCATATCAGGACTGTTTTTGATTAATAATTCAAATTTCTGTTTACCTTCTGATATAACTTTTTCTGCTTTTTTTCTTTCGGTAATATCTATCAGATTGCCATATATTTTTACAACTTTTCCATTTTCAATTAAAGGTTGTCCAATAGTCCTCACAAACAAATTATCGCCTTGTGCATTTATAAACCTTACTTCCAAATCATACGGTTTTTGTTTTGTGATTACTTCGTTAAATGAATTACAAACTATCTCTTTATCATCCGGATGATAAAATTGTGTTCCTTCTTCTGCTGTTAAAAATCTTTTTCCATAAATCTCGTAAATAGTATCGGTAAAAGTTGATTGTTCGCTTTCTACATCGTAACTCCAACCACCCATTTTACCTAGCCTTTGAGTTTCTTTATAAAGATACTCGCTTTCTTTTAATGCTTCTTCTACCTGTTTTCGCTCCGTGATATCAATAGCCGTTGCTGCAATAAATTCAGGTTCGCCTTTACTATTATATATCACCACCCCATTCATTAACATGGGAAAAACAGTGCCATCCGTCTTAACATGCCAGACTTCTTCATGGCTGTAACTACCGGTTCTCATAATCTGGCTGTTTATTTCCATAACCCGCACCATCTGTGCTTCAGTATGAAATATACTAAGATTTTTCCCCACCAGCTCTTCAGCGCAGTATCCATGTGCCCCCGCAAAACTTTCATTGATGTATAGAATATTCCCCTGAAAACCCACAATGGCCATGCCGTAATTGCTTCGGTCAAATACCGTCTTGAATTTTTGCGTCTCTTCTTCTGCAAGCTTACGCTCGGTGATATCAGTTGCAAATATATATACATAAGTTTCTCCCCTAAGTTCCACCTTGTTTACCGAGGTCTCAAATGTTTTATATTCACCTGCTTGAAATTGATACCTATACTCCAGTTTTTTTATTACTTTATTGTTTGAGATTAGATTTTTCCATGCCTTTACCATTTTTTCTTTATCATCTGGATGAATCATATCAAATGGATTTGCTTTATATTCAGAAATAGAGCCGAACACTTTTGTCCAGGCTGAATTTACCCAAATTGGTTTTCCATTTATATCAGAAATGGTTATTAATTCACTGGCGGTTTCGAATAACAACCTATATTGTTCTTCTCTTTTCTGCAATTCTTCTTCCGCCTGCTTGAGCTTGGATTCTGATTTTTCTAATGCCTTAATCCGTTGTTCTAGTTCTTCATAGGTCGGTCTTTTAGACATATTCATTCCCTGTATTTATGCAATTAAATCAACTTATCATACGTAATAATAAATTAAATCACGATTTTGATAGAACTTTATAACTAATATTATAAACTGTCAAGGCAATATCCGTCTTTCGATAAAAAATTCCCCAAAACTTACGCATTTTCGAATTATGAAGTTTTATGTCCCTTATGTCCTTTGCGCTACAACCCATCATGTTATTCTCCTTTTATGACAGAATTATTTTTATGACAACTAGGACGAATGTAGGCCATTCACTACGTTCATTGCTTCACCCTATTGTTTATCTTTAATGGTTAAAGCCTCTCTCGCACACTCGAGTGTGGCTAATCTCTTCTCTTTTCTTATTAGTTTGATTAGTGGTTAATGCTCAACTTTTATAATAGTATTTTTTACTTACCAGGCAATTGCGTCACTTTAAACTGTTCAACAATCACGCCAAACAGTGATACATTTGCTGCACAAACTTCTGGTGGTGTTATAAATTCAAGTACTCCGGCTTCTCCATTTATACCTGTTAAGATTCTCTTGTCCCCTAAGCTCTTTTTGTTTTTATCATAAAAATGAAGAACTACTCGGGGAGACTTGTTTTGCGGAATCGACTGAAAAACAATTCGATACTTTGTTTTTGCTTTCAGAGGAAAACGAGGTCCACGTCCACCATAACCACTCTCAAAAACATACTTGCCATCGGGACGCTTATGAATCTGACCTCCCCTATTTGGAAACCATCCACAATAATTAAGTGAACCATAACGAAAGTCCGGATTGCAGTTTATGATATTTCCTTCATTGGCAAGCCCAAACTTCACCTTACTGATAAAGACATCTTTATTCCTTGGTTCAATCCTCAAAACGGCATATTTTGCTTCAGGTGGTGCATAAAAAACATTCACATAATCATATAGTTTGGAAGTTGCAATAAATGTTGAAAACAATCCTATTTGCTTATCTGATGAATCAAAAAACAGCACAATGTACTTGCTGGAATGGATGAACCAATTCATCCTCATCATCTGAACAATACGTTCATTCTTCTCAACTGTTTCCTCTCCGGAGATACTGGCAGTCAACGATAGTTGATACTTCTTACCAGGCGCAACTGCAATCTTTTGGGAATCCACATGGTGCCCAACATTGGCAGGAATACGAAGCACCTTCTTTTCATCTTCAGTTACAATAACGATTCCACTAGGTTGTTTCACAAAAAAATCATCAGCGGAGTCTTTATTAAAATTTTTATCCAAAATAGCATCTTCACCAAAGATGGAACCAACTATGCCCAGAAATATGATTTGAATGAAAATTGATCTTTTCATTGTTTGCTCCCAAAGTTAATAGTTAAATCATTCCAGAAATTTTCGTGAGTATCAAAAAGATTTTTTCCTGATATCGTGCTTTCCTGTCGGTCTTTTTTCCTCGGATGGTAAACACGCCCCAGTTTTACGTTTAAAGATTGTTTTCCAGTAATAGGAAGATCGACGGATTTAAATGGAATTGCCAGCACCGCTGTCCATGATTCTCCATCAATCTTGGTTTTAGCTTTCCATTCATTGCTAGTTGGAGCCCGGTTGTCAATAAAAACTTGTTTATTGCCAATACCTACAGCAAAAAAGTAATTATGTACTTTTTGCCCTTTCTCAAGAACGGGTTTCATAATGATTTCAATTCTGTCACCATTGGGAAAAGAGTTAACTTCCTTTTTAGGATTTAGAACTAAATTTTTTGTATTTGGATCATCAGCTACGATTCGAAAATAGAGTGTATCTGCATCGTGCATTACTTTTAGTTCTGTTTTAGGATTTGCAGGCTCTTCTTTTGCATCTTTCCAGTTGTCAACCTGCTTGAAATCATTAAAACTGAGAGCCTTTTCCCATTGTGGAGAGGAAGGATCTTTCCAGTCAAGCGTAGACTCCGGCACAAAAGGTACCATATTTCTGCCCAGCATTGCAGCACGTTCATCAAAACGTGCAAGAATCCTCTGGATAAGAATTTTGGATGTGGGGTGCTGGGCTTTCTTCTCTGCTTCGACTAAGTAGCCACGAGCTACTTTTTCATATCCAGGTTTTACGATAAAATCTGCAAATATTGTTTTAGCAGAAGTATGACAGTTCACATAAGTATCAATCTTAGGATCTTTCCATGATTCACGAATAAGACCATAGAATTTTTTCATCGGTTCAGCCGCTTCCCGAAATACACGTTCAATATAATATTCCCGTAACTTCTGCGGATTCTGAGTTGGATCCCACATCAATTTTGCCATTACCCACATCTCGAGCCCCTGAACATCCCAACGATGAGAGTTATATCTATCTCTTTCAGGCTCATCAATATCAGCAAAACTTTCTGTACAGGCAAAAAAGCCTTTCGACTTCGCCAATACTCGATGATCTTCAGCAAAAGTGTCTGCAACTGCTGTAAATCCATCAGGATAATAATAACCGAAAAAACCAAGGCCGGTCTTTTTCAATTTCAACCAACCTAGAAAACGTCTTTTCCAAAGGTCTCCCTGGTCATTATGCTTCCCTGCCATCAGAGGATAGCGGATGTTTTTAGTAGAATAAGCAGCATACTGTGGTTTTATTGCCGGATGAATATCTACCAAAGGTGGCTCTGAAGAGTGTATATATGCATGAGTTACAATCTTTACATCAGGATGCTTTTTAACCAACTCTTCTGCTACATTATTGATGAATATAAACTGCCTGGTGGACCAGAAAACATTATCTTTATAGGAATACGGAGATTTTGGTTTAAGTAATGTGCCATCCTTCAGTTTAATAGGCTTCATGCAGTTGGGACATCCGCAAACACCTGTATTATCGGCCTGAAAAATGCCAACATAGCCTAATTCCTGATTAGGTACGTTCTTAAAAGAAGTTTCAATGCTTTCCAGAAGAAATCCAACTGATTTTGGACTAGTAAAACATGGATTGGTCCAGAAGTGAGCAAATTTACGGTTTCCATCAATCAATGGAAATACCTCTGGATTTCTTTTCTGGGCTTCCCTTACAGACCCCCCTCCATACGCTAATAAACTACTATTATGATTTACCGGTTTCCCATAAGCCAAATCAAAATAATTAATTCCCCTTTTACATACGGTTCCATCTTTAAGTCCAACTCGCGCCCACCATTCTCTTGAGGAAGATCCAAGATGCAGAAGCGTCCTAATCTCAAAGGTAGGTCGTGACCGGAAGTCGGCATTTGTAAAGGAGATTTCATCTTTCTTTGAGAAAACAACATCCAAACCTTTATAAGGACGTGGCCAGATAATATCCGTATTTTTCTCCAGCAAACGAGCTGTTCCAAATAATGTTCCTCTTGGACGTGCTCCGAAGATGTATATATCATCCCCCTCTTTTCGCACTGCAAACCCATCAGAATCAGCTAAAAACTTCAAGTCATCATTATATTTTTTTGCCCATTCTCTGCCGATAAAGATTTTATTATTTTTTCTAGCAGAAGGTTTCATCAGAATCGGCATAGTCTTGCCGGTAATTTGTTTTGCCCAATATTGAAGTTCATGAGCAGCTGTATTTTCAGGTAATGCACAATCGCGATCAACAATAATCTCATCATCAGCACGTGGAGACAAAACAGGTTGAGGTAAATCTACTTTCTCTTTCAACACCAGATTGATATTTTCTTTGACGATTTCTTCAAACAAATGCAGATGCTGTACCTTGGAGAATAATCTTATGTAAGCAACATCTTTAGGGATTGTGAGAAATTTATTATTCTTATGGTGGTACTTCCAACTACCAACTCTAAATAAATTTTCGTCAAAAAGTTGTACACCGTTATACCGATTAATAGAATCACGAGTATATTCATAGGTCGCGCCAGGAATAACAGGAATAGGATCACTTAGAAGATAACCATATTTGTCTGCAACCAATACATCAGTTTTTTCTTCCTTTTTCCCTCTTTTTGCTAATCTATTATCAAGCTTAGCCTTATAACTTTGCCCCCAACCGGAGAAATTATGTGGTCCAGCGGAGAAATCACCATTGATAACGATATTAGAAGAGTTGAACTCTACCAGATTAACATTGCTGAGAACTGGTTTTGTACCCTTATAAGTAACCACCAATTGAAGTGTCCGACTATCTTTTAAAGTATAAAACGTATGAGAATAATTTTCTCTGCCAGCAACCATGAATTGCCAAGGATCTTTACGACAGTCATCATTAATCAACTCCTTATAAGAGTTTAAAATCCGAAGTTCCCAACGTGGCTTAGAAACACTTTTCTGTTGAGCATTAAAACTCAAAATGTAGCGGGTATTTGGTTTTACAACAAACTCTTTGATAACTGCTTCTGAGCCATTTGCAACCACGATATCAACATCCTGGATTACAGGAATACCTTCTTTTGCTTTAGCCGCACTTACACTTCCTATCAGGATGAGCAAGAATAAACTGGCAATAATTTTTTTTGTAATTGTCTTCATATCAATTTGCCTGTTTTTCATATTCTTCATAGAATTTTTGACAGTACCTTCATCCTGGTTCTGTCAAAAGTTTTACCTTCTTTTCAGCCCTATCTTTTTTAGATCTAAGTTCTATGTTCTAAGGTCTAAGAAACCTGGAGCTAAGAGGAAGAACATTCGATTTCCGACACTTATCATTCAACACCGTAATTTTTCATTTTTTTAGGCATTATTTGTCTCCTTTGCTGTTATCAGGAAGCGATTTATCCTCACATTGCTCATCTGATTTTTCAACTGACGAGGAATGCTCGACTGTTGCCTCCCATTCAGTCTGGGCTACTTCAAGTTGCCTCTTCAGCTCCTCTTTGGATGGTAAATAGAGTTGATATTCTGATGCGAAAATATTTGCATCTTGTGGTAATGTAAGTTCTACAAGATCATCCTGTTTGGTATGGCAAAGCAGAATTCCTACGGTTGGTTTTTCATCGTCCAGTTTCACGTGACGATCAAAGTAATTAACATACATCTGCATCTGACCTAAATCCTGATGGGTAAGTTTATCCCGTTTTAAATCAATGATGACATAACAACGGAGCAGGCGGTTATAGAATACGAGATCAACATAGAAATGGTCATCATCAAAGGTGAAACGTTTTTGCCGGGATTCGAATAGAAAACCTTTCCCTAACTCCAACAGAAAATTTTCTATTTTATTGATTATAGCCGTTTCAAGATCATGTTCTGAATACTCGGAGCGTTCCTGCAATCCTAAGAACTCCAGGACATACGGACTTTTCAACACATCTGATGGCTGTTTTACAATTTGACCTTGCTCAGAAAGTTCTTTGACCTTATTTTTATCGCGGCTTAGTGCTAAACGTTCATACAGACTTGAACTGATTTGTCGTTTAAGCTCTCGAATTCCCCAAGCATTCTCAACAGCTTCTATTTCGTAGAAACGACGTTCTGCCTCTGATTTTATTGTCAGCAAGACCACATAGTGTGACCAGCTCAAATTGAAATGATCAGACAATAAACTCATAAACTTTTGAGTATCCTGTTTTTTTAAAGGCAATATACCATATACTGTTTGGGATATTTGAGATTCGACAGGCGGTGTCTGTTGAATCTTTTTGGTCTTTAAAGATGTAACAGACACCGTCTGTTGAATCTTTTTATAGCCCTGATAAAACTCCCTAAATTTGCGTAAATTGGTGGGAGACATACCTGAAATACCCAATTGATTAAGTTGTTTTGACAAAGTATCTATCAACTTTTTACCATATAATTCAGCTCTATCTGCTCCACCATCTTCAAATTCTACAATGTACCAGCCGAATAGCCAATTACGAACCACCAGAGCAATATCTACTGAACGTGCAGCCTGCATCTGCATGGCTGTCTGAGTCTGCTCAAATAATTTAACTAAACCATCAAAACTCATTTCTGTGCTTTCAGTGTCTTCAGTGGTTACAATCTTCTTTATTCTCTTTTTGTCTCTTTCATGATTGCTCATACTTTTGCCTCCCTGCATATCTTACGGCATTGTTCTGCAATAAAGGAGTTTTCAAGTTTTGTTTCTCCTTTTGTCTGATATATAATTATTTGTGAGTTAGTTATTTCATTCATCATGCTGTTTTCTCTCCTATCTGTCAATAAAAGATTTGTCATCGTATAAATTATGTCTCTTAATGTAAAATGCTGCCAACCAATGCCTCTTAAATTAAGTCTATTAATAAAACAACCACTATTAATGCCACGAGTATACACCCAGACAACAATAAAAGACAACATCAAAAAGAGTTATTAGTTTTTAGTTATTAGCTAGGCAACTTCAATATCCAATAGCCAACATTCAATAACCAAGGAAGGACCAAAAGAATATCCAATATCCAACGAAAGACACTGCCGTGAGCTGGTAAAAACTTTGTTTTTGTTATATTACCTAGGGCGCTGCCCTAGGCTATATTCTTTCGGGCTGTCAGCCCTTTTCGGCGATGAACCATCGCCGCTACAGTTCAGTATTCAAATCTCTTGCAGTGTACTGTAGCGTCGACCGTCTTTGTCGAGCCGTAGACAGGAACTGCGAAGGCTGATGGTCGTCGAATTAAATAAATGTCTGCGGCCGTGTCGGGCCGTAGCCCAACGGGCGAAGACTGAAACTTTTCCACACCTATCTAATCATATAACGAACTGGCCATCTAACTAAAGCTCTTTTTTTTAGAATATTTGCAAGCACTTAACAAAAAGACAACTCATCTAACATTATAGCCATTGCTTTTTTTAATTTCAACCTATATAATATCTTTCTTGTAAATTTTTTAGTTTAACAAAAAAACAATAGTATAATACAAAAAGGTATTAACAACAATCTAAAAGGAAAGAATTAAATGTCTAAAATTTTGTATATAAGTTTGAGTTTGTTTTTATTACCGCTATTAGGAATGGCAGAAGAATTAAATTTATCTGTCAATGGTAAAACGGACTATCAAATAGTCATACCAGATCAGGCTGATGCAAGAAACAACTTTGCCGCTGAGCAATTAAAAGAATATTTAAAGAAAATTACTAAAGCAGATTTTAAAATTGCAAGACTTACGCAAGCAACTTCGACAAATAAAATTTATATTGGTCTAACAAAAGACATGATAAATCTCTTACCTGAAGTTGATTTTAAAGAGGATGATTCATCTAGGATTATTATTAAAACTAAAGGGAGTAATCTATTTATAACCGGTACGCAATCCAGCGGAACCTTGTTGGCTGTTTATAGCTTTTTGGAAGATTATCTGGGATGTCGATGGGTGACTGCAAGTACAAGTGTTATTCCTGCTGATATGAATTTAACAGTAGCTGATATAAACTTGGATTATACTCCTCCTTTTAAGCTTGCTCGTTTAGTAGCATATGTTGGCACCCAAATGAATTATGTGTACGCTGCACGCTTAAGACTTAAAACTTTATCTTTCTATGAAAAGCCAATTCATAAAGTTTTAAATAAAACTTTTAATACTTGGCCTCCCTATCATTCATCATTTACAATGATTTCTCCTAACAAATACTTTTCTACTCATCCAGAATGGTTTAGTTTGAATAGAGGCACGCGTACAGACAATCACCAACTTTGTTTTAGTTCAGACGCTAATGGTCTAGCACAAGAAATGTTGCAGAATGCAAAGCCTTATTTAGATAAAAACCCAAGCGGCACCGTTATGGTAGGACAAATGGACATGCTCAAATATTCTCGTTGTGCATGCAAAAAATGTTTTGCGATTGAACAAGAAGAAGGTTCAATGTCAGGTCCACAGCTTCGTTTCATAAACAAGCTTGCAGATCTAGTTGGCAAGGATTATCCAAAAGGCAAGGTTATGACTTTTGCTTATCAGTATACTGAAAAACCACCTAAGCTAGTAAAGCCCAGAGACAATGTAGTAATATTACTTTGTTCTTATGGTTATGAGCCATTTGAAAAGTTAAACAACAGCGATTTTAAAAACACAATAGAGGGCTGGTCCAAGATTACTAAAAACATAATTGTCTGGACTTATACTGCACCTTTTGGACATTTTTTGTCAGTGTTTCCAAACTTATATAACACTGCTGACGATATAAGATTCCTATCCCAATACAACGTAAAGGGAATATTTGTTCAAGGAGACGTACAGTGCCCTGTTGGAGATTTTGTTGAGTTGAGGGCGTATCTATTTTCTCACTTGGTATGGAATCCTAATTTAGACACAAAGACTTTAATAAAAGAATTCTTAGACAATTACTACGGAAAAGCCGGAAAATATATTTCTCAATATTTAGATATAATTAATAATTCAAACATTGCCACTGGAGATAATATTTTTATCCCACTGGATGTTTCTATACAATGTGCCAATTTATACAAAGAAGCACTAGATGCGGTTGCCGGAAACAAGGAATTAACGGATCGAGTTCTAAAAGTTAGATTATCATTTGTTGATAATACTATAGGAAATGCTTTAGTTGATAGTAAATATCTGGAAAGCTTAAAAAAATTAGGCTTTAATAATATTGATGAAGCAATAACTCATTTAGGCGTAATATTTAAAAAAAGTGGGGCAAGTCGTTATGCTGAGAATAGCAAGCCTGTTTCGGAGCTATTAACAAAATACCGCAACGCAATTGCTGCAAAATCAGCTAAAGCACCAAGCATTCCTATGGTTAATCTAAACAACAAGTTTTATTTTGACATGCAGGAGTTTTCACTGGGAATGGCTCGCAGTAAAATAGCCAAAGTTATTGAGGATCCAAAAGCTTCAAACGGCTCTACTGTGGCACTTCAAGGAGGAGATTATGGTTGGCATATATTTGCTACACTCTCCAGGCCTATGCTGGCGTACCATAAAATAGAAAAAGTAACAATGTACGCATCAGCAAAAGTAGTCTTTACGGGCAATAAAATTCCGCAAGATGAGCCTATGTTTACTCTAGGTGTATACAACAAGAGAAGCAAACGCGACCTATCGCACGCTATAAAATACAAGGATCTAAAACGGGAGAACTCTTATAACTATTATTCATTCTCATTTACAATTGACGATAATGATAAGATGTGGCTCGGTGATATTGGTGACAAAAAATATATAAAAGAAGTTCTGTTTGACCGCATTGTTATAGTTAAAGAATAACTAATGAGAAAGGAAAGTTAATAGTTGTCAGTTAAAAAACGTTGATCGTTATTCGTTAATCGTTGATCGGTAAGACACTGCCGTGGGCAGGAGCGAGCTTTGCTCGTGTGATGTTACATTCTGTCGCTCCGATGGAGCTAAAAAAACTTTGTGCTCCTTTGAGTTCTTTGTGGCTAAAATCTCTTTTCCTGATTCGTGGATAGGCCATTCGCGATGCTCATTGCTTCACCCTATTGTTTATCTTTAATGGTTAAAGCCCCTCTCGCAGGCTCGAGTCATGGTTAATACACTTTCTTAATCTTTCTTAAATGATTCTGTCGATAAAATTCTTTTTATAATCATTCTGCTGTAAATCATTCTGCGGACAAAACTCTTCTCTTCTCTTTTCTTCTTCTTCGTGCTCTTTGTGCCTTTGTGCGAGAAAATTCTTCTCTTTCTTCTTTATTTTTTTTTAATCTGCGAAATCTGCGGACAAAACTCTTTTTTCATACAATCATTTGGCAGTAGTTAACAAAAAGACAATTCATCTAACATTACAGTCATTTAGTTTTTTAATTTCAAGCCATATATTGTATTTATTTCAATATTTTCCACTTTCCCCCCTTGAATTTTTAATAATTCTTTGTTAAAGTCTTATCACATATTTAAGGGCTTCTCGTAGTTTGTTGTATGATTATAGCTGAGTCCATATTTAACTTTTTTATTTATTTATTGCAAGTCTCACCCACGAAAACCGTAACAGAGCCTTTATTATAAATATTTAAAGTTAACAAAAAAACAATAGTATAAAAAAAAGTATTAACAATAATTTAGGAAAAAGACAATGAAGAAAATAGCATTTATCGGAGCCGGCAGTGTTGGTTTTACCCGTGGCCTTGTTAGTGACCTATTAACCTTTGAACTGCTTAAAGACGCAGAACTATGCCTGATGGATATTGATGAAGAACGTCTTGAAATGGCACGTAAGAGTTGTCAGAAGATCATCGACCTCGGCAAGTATCCTGCTAAAATTACGACAACCAAGAATCGTCGCGAAGCTCTTAAAGGAGCAAATGGTGTACTCACCACTGTTTTATGCGGAGATGTGGATGTCTGGCAGCATGATATTTTTATTCCTAAAAAATATGGAGTTGACATCAGTATAGGTGATACTCGTGGTCCAGCCGGTGTATTCCGTATGCTAAGAACTTTACCGCTTATGCTTGAAATCTGTAAAGACATTGAAGAACTTTGCCCAGACGCCATTTATTTGAATTATACTAATCCAATGGCAATGTTGTGTAGCGGTATGCAGAAAACATATCCAAACCTGGCAATTTCAGGTTTGTGTCATAGTGTTCAGGGAACCAGTAAAATGATGTCCGAATGGGCAGAAGTTGAGATTGATGATGTGGATTACTTGTGCGCGGGTATCAACCACCTTGCCTTTTTCCTTGAATATAAAAGTAAAGGAGTAGACCTTTATCCAAAGCTTCTAGAAGCAGTAAAAACTCAGAAAATTTTTGATCAAGAACAAGTAAGAAACGAAATGTTCTTAGCTTTAGATTACTATGTAACCGAATCCAGCGGACATAACTCAGAATATAACTGGTGGTTCCGTAAACGCAAGGATTTAATCGAGAAGTATTGTACAGAGAAAGAGGGATCCCGCTGGAGTTTCGGAGAATATGCTTATATCGTTGATGCGTATCAGAAACGGAAAATTGAATGGAAAAAAGATGTCATCGAGTGGATGGACAAACTGGACAACGATGAAGAGCATCGTAAGTTAGTCATGACTCGTGGACACGAATATGCCGCATCGATTATGAACGCCTGGATGGGTGGCAATATATTTGAATTTAATGGTAACGTTCAGAATGACGGTCTCATTACCAATGTCACCAATAATGCATGCGTTGAAATACCTGTCTTGTGTTCACGTAATAAACTAAAACCAATCAAGGTTGGAGATTTACCTGCACAAGTAGCACCAATAGTCGGCTTTACTGCCCAAATAGAAACAATGGCTGTTGAAGGTGCTCTTACTGGTAATCCTAAACTGATCTATCAGTCAATTGCCCATGATCCGCTGACTGCAGCAGTCCTATCTTTGGCTGAGATCAAAGAGATGGTTAAAGAAATGTTTGAGAAAAATCGCGAATATCTACCACAGTTCAAAACATTTGACTTTTAAAAAAGAATATTAATAGTTAAGAAAATGGACGGAATGGACATGATGGACCAACATGGACGAAAGAGTCGTTGGTCGGGAGAAGGTTGGAATTTTTCTAATACGGACGCCAGAGACGGCGTCCCTCCCATGCGGATATTGCAGGTCGGCGGTTGAATTGCAGTTTTAGACGGGAGGGTCATCGTCTCTGATGACCAAAAGGGCTGATGGCCCGTAACATAATAGCCTGGGGCAAAGCCCTAGGTAACATAACAAGAACAAAGTTCTTAACCTAACCACAGAGTATCCTTCATTGGATATTCAGTGTTGGATATTTAAAAACTGTGTACTATACACTATGAACTGTACACTTTTTCGCAGAAAATAAAAGGAATATAATTATGAAAATTACAAAAGTAGAAACAATTCTTTTGACAGGGCCGTGCACCAACGACCCATTCTTAAGTGAAATCAGAGGCAGACGAAGTGCTGCTTTTATTAGAATAACCACCGATGCCGGAATAGTTGGCCTGGGAGAAACTTACGCAGGCTACTTTTTCCCTGAAGGAGTAGAGCCTATTGTCGACTTCTTCAAACCGATATTAATAGGTCAGAATCCTGAAGAGAGCGATGAACTCTGGGAACGCATGTACCATTGCGGCAATTTCTGGTGTCGAGTAGGTCTAGGCGCGATTGTCATGGCTGGTATTGATGCGGCATTATGGGATATTCGAGGCAAAATCCATGATCTTCCGGTATACAAACTGCTTGCCAAGCAATGGAGTAAGAAATTCCCAAATGCAGAAAATTTCGTGGGACACGATCGCATGGAAACGTATGCCACTGGTGGACCTAGTAATTATCCGCTGGAAAAGCTTGAGAAAAAAGTTGAGTTTTATCTTTCCTGCGGTTTCAAAGGTGTAAAAATATCCTCAGGAGAATTTACTAAGGAAGATGGATTTTTTATACAAACTGATCCAAACAAAGCAGCAGCTTTTGAAGTTGAAAAAAGCACGTTCCTCAGAAAACAATTTGGCGATGACCTGAACCTGATGTATGATGCCCATATGGGAAATAGTGCAGGAGCAACCTGGGATCTGAAAACCGCATTAGCAGTTTCCAAAGCTCTTGAAGAATTTAATCTGGTATTTTTTGAAGAACCATTGCATTATACACGTCCTGATTGGTATTCTGAATTGCAAAAAAATACTTCTACACCGATTGCTGGTGGAGAATGTTTGACCGCGGTATGTGAATGGAAGACATTTATCGAACGTGATTGTTTTGCGATCGGACAGCCGGATGCTTCATATACAGCAGGAATGTCACAATTCATGATAGTGGCAGGAATGTTAGCACAGCGCGGTGCTCAAGTTGCTCCACATGCCTGGGGTGCGGGTGCGTCACAGATGCAGAATATTCATGTTGGGTTTGCTTGTCCTAATACTAGGACTATTGAAGCAGCTCCAGCTTATGGTCCACTCCATAGTGAAGTCATCGGCGATAGTTTCCGCATAGAAAATGGCTGTTTGCTGGCTCCTGAAAAACCAGGATTAGGCATTGAGCTTAGTGAAAAAACTATTCAACAATATCCATTTGTTCCAGGCAGTGGTGAATTTAACGACGTTCAAGGAAAGATTTTGGTAGACTAAAATGAAAAAAATAAAAATATTAATTGATATGCCGGTTTCCAAACCGCATTTAGCTGAATTACAGGCGATGCCGGAAGTGGAATGCGTTCTAATAGAAGATCCTCAGGAAGAAACACGTCCTCTACCTGAATCACAAATTAGCGATTGCGAAATGTTTTTCACAAGTATGATGCCTGAAAATCACCAGCAAATGGCAGCCTTAAAAATGGTTCAGGTCGCTTCTGTAGGATACAGTCAGCTTTACGACCATGACCTAAACGAACGCGGCATTCAAGCGTGTAATGCAGTCGGCGTACAGGATGTACCGATAGCTGAATGGAATATTGCGATGATGATTAATATCAAACGTGATATGCGCGCTATGATGCGCAACCAGGACAGCGCCACATGGGATAGAGATGCCCGTTTCCAACGTGAAATTTTTGGTTCAACAGTAGGCATTTGGGGATACGGCGGTATCGGTCGTCAAACCGCTCGACTGGCTAAAGCATTAAATATGAAAGTTCATGTAATAACCCTTGACGGAGAGCTGGAAGATCGTTCAAACTGCTGGCTTGAAAAAGGTTGCGGTGATATTGAAGGCAATTTTACAGACAAGATGTACGCATTGAATGAGAAAAAAGAATTTTTAAGCCAACTGGATTTTCTAGTTATGGCAATTCCTTTGACTCCCCATACCACAGGTATTGTCGGCGCGGATGAATTATCAATGTTACCAGAACATGCTTTCGTACTAAATCCTGCTCGTGGACCATTGATTCAGGAACAACCTCTGATCGATGCCTTGAATAATCGAAGTATTGCCGGAGCTGCACTTGATACACATTACTATTACCCAATGCCTACTGAACATCCTTTTTGGGCAATGGACAATGTAATTTTAACGCCGCACATATCAGGATCAAGTGCCGGAACACGTTTTCTTGAACGCATCTGGTCAATCTGGATTGAGAATGTGAAACGCTATATAAATGGTGAACATTTACTCAATCAACTTTCCCAAGCACAACTCAATGGAAAGTAAAAGATCGGGGATAAGGCAATAGATAATTTTGAATGCTGAATGCTAAATGATGAATTTTGGAATAGCTCCGCAGGTATTTATTTAATTCGACGACCAACGGTCGACGCTACAGCACACTGTAAGAGACTCTAACACTAAGCTATAGCAGCATTCACCTGCGTGACAGCAAGTAATTATCGCTGAAAAAGTTTGACATTATGTGACGTGACGATCTTCGTTGCAGTGGAAACAACGATTGAAGTTGGATATTGAAAAACAAGGCAAAAAATAATAATGAAAACAGGACATATGACATTACCGGTAGAAACCGGGCAGGAAGACACCGTATTAGATCTCTTTAATCGATGGCAGGCAGATGCGCTACGCGATAGTGATGGAACAACAATGCCACAAAGTTTAGCAGAAGCCGGACATGATATCTATTCGATAATGTGCATTGTGCGTGCGGATCAGGAATTTGCCAATCAGCACCCAGAGTATCTTCACCGAAAATATCTGATGTCATTTCCGATTACTGCGATTAGTAATAAGCTAGTGGTTCCACTTTTGGATGGTTACAGCAAAGATAAATATGAGCTGGACAACAATTCTGATCCCAAAGAAATGTGGGAGGTGAGGAATCGCACAACAGATACCATTGTGGCTATAGAGAATTGGTCTTTTGATGCCGACAAAGGCGAGGTAGTCATTCAAAATACTCAACCATATAACGAGTATACAGTTGCTTTCCTTGCGCATCAGATATGGGACAGCGTATCTATGTATAATGCCTTGACAAATGATTGGAAAGGTCCTCGTATAAAAAGCGTGGATACTTATCATCCAGAGTGTCGACGGCATCTCAAACAATACTTTGCCCAATGGTTAAAAGATCATCCTAACACCACTGTTGTTCGTTTTACGACATTTGCATTCCTGTTTGTGATCGATACAGGGGAAAAGAATCAGGATATTTACCGAGATTGGACTGGATATGGAGAGACTGTATCCCCACGGGCATTGAATGATTTTGAGAAACGATTTGGTTATCGGCTAACCCCAGAGGATTTTGTGGATGCCGGTTATTATAATGGAACATACAAAGTGCCGACAAAGCGCTACCGTGACTGGATGACATTTATTCAGGATTTTGTTGCAGATTTTGCGGGTGAACTTGTTGAGATGGCGCACCAGGCTGGTAAAAAAACGGGAATGTTCCAAGGGGATCACTGGATTGGCACAGAACCATTTTTGGAAAGTTATCAAAAAATAGGTATTGATATTAATATTGGAGCGGTTGAGGATGGTGTAGCATTACGGCGTTTGACCGACTCTGGGGGTGATCAGGTTAGAGAAGCTCGTTTTTATCCTTACTTTTTCCCAGACGTATTCCGCGAAGGTAATGATCCTGTTGTTGAATCAATGGCAAACTGGGTAAAAATCCGTCGTGCTATGCTGCAAAAACCTTTGGATAGAATCGGTTATGGGGGGTATTTATCGCTAGCTAATAAATTTCCAAAATTTATTGATCATGTTACGGATATTTCGCAGGAATTTAAGGTCTACCTTGAAAACACCAAGCGAACAGAGTCATATAAAGTACCTGGAAAGGTTGCCATATTAAGCGCCTGGGGAGAAACGCGTGCTTGGCTGCAAAATCAGGCCAGAGACCAGCGTTTTTATGTACCACCGCGTCCTGATGTCATGGAATTTGTAGGCAGTAATCCACTTGAGTGTTTAGCGGGATTGCCATTTGAGGTGGAATTTATAAGTTTTGAAGATGTCGAAAAAAACGGTATCAATGATGACATACAGGTTATTATTAATACAGGTGATGCTGGATCGGCCTGGAGTGGAGGTGAATACTGGAGTAAACCGGAAATTATTACAGAAATACGTCGTTTCGTAGGGAATGGAGGAGGTTTGTTGGGAATCTGCGATCCATCTGCTTATCTGCAAAATGGTCGCTTTTATCAACTGGGAGACGTCTTTGGTTTAGAAAAAGAAACTGCATTGACAATGGGTCGCGTCGCAGCACCGATAACTCTTGATACATCACATTTTCTTTCAACATGTTTAACAGGAAATGAAGATTTTGGCAATAATAGTTATGTCTATCCACAAGCAGAAAATCTTAGTGTATTAGTTGCGCAGGATCAACATATCGCACTATCTGCACACGATTACGGGCAGGGAAGGGCTGTTTATCTCGGCAACCTGCCTTTTAATATGCCAAATGCACAGTTGTTACAGAATATTTTGATCTGGTTAGCAGGGCAGAAAACGAGTGATATCCCATTCCTGTCTGACAATGCTTATGTAGATATTGCATATTTCCCTGAAACAGATTGCTTGAGTGCGGCAAACTACAGTAACAAAAATCAATATGTGAGCATAAAAGATCAAATGGGTAATATAACCACACTGGAATTACAAGCTCATCAATGGCTCTGGAAGTAAACTAGCTTATTTTTTAGAACTTTATTTTAACCGTAATAGAATATATTTAAATACATAATTGACGTGGCAAAACAGTGTATAACTGACCACCCCAAACAAACAACAAAAATAAATTTTAATAAAAAGATGGTGGCGACTCGTAAACGCCCCCTCATCTAAACGTTAAATGTGAGGACTGAATGAAAAGACGTGAAAGACTAATGGCTACTCTACGTGGTGAACCGGTTGACCGCCCACCCGTCTCGTTTTACGAAATCAACGGGCTGGACGAAGTTCCAGAGAATGATGATCCCTTCAATATCTTTACCCACCCATCCTGGCTCCCTCTCATTGAGCTGACGCGTGAGAAAACTGACCGGATTGTAATGCGCGGCGTTTCTTACGCATCCGTCATCCCCGATCCGATTGAAACGATTTCGAAAAATGAGTCTGTTTTAAGCGACGGAAGCCGTTTTATCACGAAGCGTGTGCAGGCCGGAAGTCGGCTATTGACCACACGCACGCGCCAGGATACTGATGTCAACACAATCTGGATAGTAGAGCCCCTTCTGAAGGATGCCGACGACCTTTGTGCATTTCTCCAGACCAACCCTCCGGCTTTGGACGGACCAGTTGATACCAGTGCGGTCATCCAGGCAGAATCAACTCTTGGAGATACTGGGATTGTGATGATTGACACACCCGATCCGCTCTGCCTCGCGTCTTCACTGTTTGACATGGAAGAATACTTAATTATCGCGATGACAGAGCCGTCGCTATTCCATCAACTTCTGGAGCACTTCGCATCGACACTCCTACCGAGGACCGAAGCTGTGGCTAAGGCTTTGCCGGGCCGCCTCTGGCGGATCTACGGTCCGGAAATTGCAGCCCCTCCCTATTTGCCGCCCTATCTATTCCGCGAGTATGTCTGTCGTTATGTAACTCCGATGATTGAAGCAATTCACCGCCACGGCGGGTATGCTCGCATTCATTGCCACGGCAAAGAGAAATTGATTCTCGACGATATCGTTGGAATGGGCGCCGATGGGCTTGATCCCATTGAGCCGCCTCCACAGGGGGATGTCGAGTTAAAGTACGTTCGAGAAAAATATGGCGACCGCCTAGTCCTTTTCGGAAATTTGGAAGCCTGTGATATCGAGAACTTGCCTACCGATCAATTCACGGAGAAGATCAAGCGTGCCCTCGACGAGGGAATCTCAGGAAGTGGTCGTGGATTCGTGCTCATGCCGTCAGCATGTCCCTATGGCAGAGAACTTCCCTCACTCGCCATGAAGAATTACGAGAAGATGGTGGAAATCGTAGAAGCTTTATAAACACCATCGAATCAAGATTTGACAACCACGGAATACACAGAATACACGGAAAAAGAATTTATGACAAAATCATTTAATGACAGAATCATTTTAGGAAGAGAAGATATGTTCTCGCAGAGACCGTTAAGTTCGCAAAGAAGAAGAAAGAAATTCTAACCATCCGCCTACGTTCCTTCTGCCTTCGGTACTCCAGCGGACACTCGACCAACGGAAGAGTGGCTATGACCATTAATTATAAACCATAGGGTAAAGCTAGCTTTGCTAGTCCCTACTTGCGGGAAATGTAATGAATAGCCTACACGGCGCAAAAGGCGGAAAGAAGAGAATATTTTTGTAGTTTAAAAATCAGTTTTCAGCAAAGCTGTTCCGGCATTCTTAATATGCGATACGTTGTTAATTGACTGTATCAAATACCCTCCCTTAAGCCTCTCTACTTCATTGATGCAACAATTTCCTTGAATGATAAACGGAAAGCGTTCCAACCCGAGAGAAAGAGCACCTATGATTAGTAGTTTGTTTACAACTCGATGCGCAAATATCGCAATTGTTTGACCATCATGCTTTTTTGCAAGTTCCTCCATCGCAGTAAATGACTTGTCGAACACCTCTTTCAAAGTTGTACCCTCTGGAGGCCTGACAGAGTGAGGGCTTGTTGTCCATGCCTTGTGCTCGTTCGGCCAGAGTTTAGCCACTTCGGAATCTTTTTTGCCTGTCCATTCTCCATAATCCAGATCTATGAAACCATCGTGAGTGACGGGAGAAATGCCATGACATTCTGTTACAATCTCAGCACTTTTTCTTGCTCTGGAGAGTGGGCTAGTATAAGCCGCATCTATCTTCATGTCTTTCAATGCTTCGGCGGCAAGCCTTGCCTGCTGCTTCCCGTTCTCATTCAGTGGAATATCGTATGTTCCTCTGAAGATTTTTCCTCTATTCCAGGCCGTTTCGCCATGTCTAATTATTAAAATTTTTGTACTCATATTACTCCTATTTTACATTATATCTCTGTCACGATTTGTGTGGATGAATCTAAAAAAATTAGATTCGACTGCGTTGCAGTCATTCACTAATATTATCTCGCACTAAGGCACTAAGAACACGAAGAAAGAAAACATCCTTCTTTGTGGTACAACCCATTATTTTCTTGTTTTTTATGGTCGATTTTTGTTTTGGAACATTTTCAACAACTTCATATTCAACAACTTTCACCGCTATTTTGTGCCTGTCAACTTTTCCTGTTTTTGAGAGCAATTCGATGCAATCGAACAGGGATTTTTGATAATGCTAGTTGAAAATTTATTTTCATAAGAGCAATTATAAAAAGACCGTTGTTCCAACTTGTTAGAATGCTTTCAAAAACTCTTCTCTTATTTCCGTGTTTTCGGTGTTTTCCGTGGTTAAAATTCTTTCTTAATCTTTCTTCTTTGTGCTCTTCGTGCCTTCGTGCCTTCGTGCGAGAAATTTTTTCTTTTAATAATCTGCGTAATCTGCGGATGACTTCTTTTGGTTGCGGCTCGTCCGCCATATGCCTTCTGTGGTTAAAATTCTTTCTTCAATCTGCGTAATCTGCACCAGATGTGTGTTTTTCATATTTACCAACTATTTCACCTTTGGCATTCAGCGTCTCTACGCTTAATTGTTTGTCAGTGGCTGATAATACCATCACTGTCGCAGTTTCAAGGTCTAGGCCTCCACCAATCAAAACGGGATAATTGTTGCCTTCCGCCTTAGGGGGAATAAAGTTATATTGATGCGTATGCCCGCTAATAGCAACATCGATTGGCACCGAATCAAGTACAGACGACCATGATGTACGAGAAAAAATAGACACCCCTGTATTATTATGATTATAGAGAGGTATATGATGAACCAAAACTCGGTGTTTTGCTTTCAAGAAAGCCGCAGACTTGGTTTCTTGCTTCAGCCATTCTTTTTGCTTGTCCCTATAGGCTATAAAATCTTTAAGAGCTGAGTCTTCCCTGTGATCATCTGGATTGTTGGAGCCACAATCAAGAAATATGAAGCGAACAGGTCCTGCTGTAATCGCGAAAAAAAACTCGTTATCTGGATAATCAAACATATTTTTAAAGTCTCTTGCCAAGGAACCACCAATTTCTTGGTTCCCGCGGATGTAGAGGGCTGGACGGGAGTGCGCCTCAACACCTTTATTGTAGACCGTCAATGTTTCAACAACTTTGTCTTGAGAATGCAGACTGGGTAGACAATCCCCATTAAAAATAGTGAATTGATAGTCTCTGTCACCCAGGGCATTACACAGACTATCGAACACGGGGAATTTACTGTGAAGATCATTGAAAATCACGCAGGATACCGGAAGGTTGTCGGCAGCTAGGCTCTTGAAACTATACGTCGGTGAATATACACCATCAGCAAAATCAACTTTGGATGGTTCGATATTCACGATAGGCTTGAAACACACTCGATAGTAATATGTTGATCCAGACTCAAGATTGATCAATCGAATTTTATGCATGGTCGTGTTAGCGTTTCTCATCCCATCAATTACCATATCTGATTTTAGTCCAAACTTATTGGTCTTCCCATATTCTACCCAACCATAAGCAGGCTTATTTGTCTGCCATATAATGCTGACACTCTTCTGCGTCGGATTCTGGAGATAGGGTTCTGTAAGAATTATCGATTCGTCATCATCACGTAATATAGATGAGGATCTATTTGTCATATCTAGGGTTTCCTGTTCAATTCACAATCTGTGGGTTGACAATATGTTATACTATGTCATTAAAAAAAGGCTGACTCCATGCCCAGCGATGATTCTCATCATAACACTCTATCCTGATATATTCTTCATTCCCCTTAAGTTTATATATAACTTCAGTAAGAAAATCATTATCTTCAGCAATGAGACATCTTCCCTTACAAGTATCAGCTATTATATTAATACCTTTTACCGGTGAAGTTTGGATTATAACGGAATCATTCTGGATACTGATATTCTTTATCTCTGGTCCATTGCTAGAATAGAAATCCCCAGCTTTTACTGCCTCCATAATGCTTTCAACATCCAGATTATCAACCTTGACCATAATAAATGCATTCGCGGTATCACGCAATATTTTCCCCTCTAGTTTATGATGACAATCATCTGAAGCGATTCCGAGGATTTTACGTCCTTTATTCAGAAGTGCGTCCCAATGCGTCAATGCATAACCTTTCCCTACAAAACAATCAGATAATGAATTATAAATTTCTATTCCCAAATAACCAGTTAAAGAAAAAAGTTCTTCATTTGTACAGCCTGACCAATAAGGATGTGGAATGATAACTTCCCCTCCCACCATTTTCCCCTCATTGATAATAGCTTGTGTGCTAACACATTTCTTCAAGTCTATCTCTTTTTGCGGATTCAAAACAACTATATGATAGTTTTGTCCTGCCTCCGTCTTGCCTGGAGATGTAATTTCCTCGCCTGGAATAAGAAGCATACCGCCTTTTTTAAACTTATCTAAATTTGTCAATTTATTGTGGTCAGTAATCCCTAAAAAATCATAATCATGTTGTTTATAGATTTCAATTAGTTCTTCTATGGAGAGAGCTCCATCTGAATTGTCTGTGTGTGTATGCAGATTTCCTTTGTACCAGTTTCCCTGTTTTTCCCATGAATGATTGTTTTGCATAATTTTACCTTTTAGTTAATCTAGATTCTGTCAAAAGCTTACAGGCTATGCCTGCACCCAATTCTTTATAAATAAACGAGATGTAGACTGTTTTGTCTTATCCCTACAGTTTTTCTTTCATTTCAGTCATCGGGGACGATGACCCTCCCAGTTAGAATTGCAATCTAATATTGATATTCAAAGTTCACTCGGGAGGGATGCCGTCCCCGGCGTCCGCATGAGAAAACTTTTTGTTTTCATATTTCTTCATCCAATTTTTGACAGTACTTTTATTGATAATTAAAAGTAACAGAAAGTATTCCTTCTGGTAAGGTTTGTGAAATATTTTCATCTGCAAGTTTTTCTGAAGCCCATTTATCACGGCGACTACAGTAAAAAACTGTTAGAATTTTACCTGGACTTAACTCGATGCTCGACGGATAACCCATGTCCGGCTCGTCTTCCCATTCGTAGAGAGTCTGAACATTATCAGTGTCCCAGGTTTTCCCTTCATCATAAGAAAAGACCGATCGAATGCTGAATGGTTTATGACGGTAACAGTATGAACACATGATGGTGCCATCGTGTAAACGCAATAAGTGGGGTGGCAAGCCAAAAATATCCGTTTTATTAGGAATAGTCCAGCTTATACCGTTATCTTCTGATACACTCTGGTAAAGATAGCCATCCCCGGCCGGCTCAGACCTCAACATGGCAATAAGGTTGCCTGGAGAAGTTTCTAATACATGATTTTCGTTAAACAGCAATTCATTGCTCTTAGATTTTTCACACCAAAGTCTACGACACTTGATTTCTCCTGTTCTTTCCCAAGAAGTTCCCAAGTCTCCAGATTTGTAAACTGCAAGAGATGTGTCATTACCTTGTTCTGCTCCTATGGTAATAATTGATCCGTCCGAAAGCGCAATCGGAGAAATATGAGTTCCTACAGGCATTCTTTGGGGATCTTCCCAGTTATGCCCATTATCTTTTGATATGCACATCCAACTTCCAACTAAATCATCACGCATTTTTTGGCTTATTCTGGCGGCATGATCCTTCCAATGAGCTTTAAAAGCTGTAGAAGTAAACCATCCGAGAATTAAAGTTCCGTCTGGCATTATTGCAAGGCTTGCATCACGGTCATCAAGTTCACTGTTATAAATTTCCTGCGGCAAGCCCCAGCTTTGACCACCATCAAGCGAACGGAGAACTACTTCCCTACCAAATGGGCAACAATGGAAACGTCGTTCCGAGGCTGAAACAAGAATTTCATTCTCTGAAATCCTAACTATTCCAGGCCATGCATACATCTGCTTAGGGCGCGAAGCTACTATGCTATTTGTTTTACTCGTTATTTTCATAAAAATGGTCCTTTATTAAATATTGGTTCTGTCAAAAGTTTGCAGGCTGAGCCTGTTTCTTTTCGTTCTAAGTCCTATGTTCTAAGGTCTAAGCAAATAAACTGCAGACGCTTCTTTCAATATCCAATATCAATCGTTATTCGTTAATAGTTACTCGTTGTTCGTAAATACACGCCCGTCTTCGCCAAAGGCTACGCCTGACACTGCCGTGAACAGAACGAGCGTTGCTCGTATTTTATTCCCATGGGTTTACACCCAGTGCTACATTCTGTCGCTCCTCTGGAGCTTTAGTCAAAATGCTAACATGCATTGTTCCATAAACTTTTGGCACTATTGCTTTCTCTTTTTAAAAAGCAATAGAACAAAAGTTTCAATGGCAATGTATATCTTTAAAGCAAAGCTTTTTTAGTGCCTTTCGTGGTAGTAAAATCTTCTCTTTTTTTATCCGTGGTTATCGGTGTTCGTCAGTGGCTAAAACTCTTCTATTTTATTATATAAACTTTTGTTTCATACGGTTTAAAGTCTGACTCGTATAAACCATCATCTATTTGGATTATTTTACCTTCAGCATATAAATTTTTATCACCCAAAGGTAAACTCACTTTCAAACTTTGCATTTTATCTAGCGGATTGATAAAAGCAATAGCCGTTTCGCCTTCTTTATTGCTTCTTATCCAGACTCTAAAAGGTGCGGGTACCTTTACAGATAGCTTTGTAAAACTGCGAGGGGTCGTCATAAATGATGTTACTGCTTGCAGTTCTTTTACTAATTTGCACATGGAGCCCCATACTGTAGGGGCGTCCTTCTTCATGTCGTAGCGTGGCCGCGACATCCAGTAGAAAATGATGCCATCAGCTCCAGCTGATAAAGACAGAAAACTTTGGCATTTCATCTGATCATACGTAGGTTTTGTAACCGGACCATATTTAGCTACCTGACCCCGCTTTATACCACCCGAATCATAATCCGCATCAAAGGCCTCTATAATGGACCATACAGGCTTCGTCTTCCCCGCCATTGTTCGACAGTTCATTACCCATTCATCTACTGTTGTAAAAGACTTTTTGCGCATCAAGGGATAAGGATCACAAGCCACTATGTCTACACGTTCAATGTAGTCCTTTGCGAGTTGGGATTGCCGGGCAACCAGATTCTGAAAGGCGACCATAGATGGATGAAACGGATCAATCCGCTTAATCAGTTCCGTGGAGTTCCCAATGTACTGAACACCTATGTTCTGATGAGAAGGCTCATCCATGATGTACCATGCCATTAGAGATGGATATGTCATCAGCGTGGATACCCACTCTTTGATTTCTGGATTCATTTGCTTTTTAGTCCACCCACGAGGCATTCCAAGAAAGATTTTAATGTCATTTTTTTCGGCAGCTTCTAAGTGCAGCTTTGCCGTATCCATTAGAGTATCTGTGGTTGTTTCCCTTTCAAACACATATGAATGTGCAAAATTGAAGCCTGCTTCTACCAGCCCTGAAAACTCCAAAGGATCATCACTAGGATCACAGTATGCGCCTATGGGGAAGAATGCTTCATCATTAACATATGTCATGCCCTCTTTGTAGGACACACGGCTCCCTGGTTTCACGTTGCTGTAGTCATCGACAGCGGTGTATTGCTCCCCATGACTATCGGTAAAATGCAGGGTGATTTCATGAACTGAAGCAGAAATATCTTGCAGAGGTTTGAACGTCAGTAGCCCATTCCGGAAAGATACAACTTTCGCCTGTGCACCATCTATATCGACCTTTATGTCCATGTCATCAGGACCCAATATCCTAGAAATTAACGTTGGCCTAGGGGCATCCGACCATTTGAATTGAGCCTCTGCAATCGGCGGCCATTGCCGTGCATCTTTTGCTATTCTAAAAGACTGGATCTCAGAACAATATGGTTTCAGACCAGAAGAACTATCCAACTTGGTGGTCTCCTGCACTTGCCAATACCAAGTGGTACCCATGTCTAAAAAGTGAGGAAGCAGCAAGGACGCTTTCGAGCCAACAGAAAAGCGCTGTCGTTTCCGAGACAAAGAACGATTGGAGGCAATAACCACCTGGCAATTTCTGTCTATGTTTTGCCATGACAACATAGGACGGCGATCTGTCAGGTCTGCTTTATCTGCAGGTGTTTCTAAGGTCAATGTCAATCCATCTACATATTCCTCTACCACAAGGTTGCGGAACCATGCGCTTCCTTTTCCTTGACCTTCGACGCCAACATATAGTTTGACGGCATCAACACTCTCGGGCACTACCCCAGTGTATGAAATTGTGAAGTCTGCCCAGGGAGAAGAGCCTCCTTTTCCCTTGGGGTACGTCCCTCCGGGAACAAATTGCCTGTCCTTATCAACCCATTCTGCGAAGATGGTTGCGCCACGACGGCGGTCCTGAGATATGCCTTCAGTCTTAATCTGACAGCTAATGGCGTAACGTTTTCCAGGTTTCACCTTAAAATAGACATACGACAAAGTTCTTTTTCTATCCCGACCTATTACTTGTAGGCAGGTGATACCATGATCGTCGACCGTCTTAGTATTTCCATCCAGCGTCCACCCATTGCCGACCAACTCAGACGTCGGTTTATTGAACGTTTCACTGAAGATGATTGCGCCCCGTTTGTCATTTGAAGAGACACTTGCTACAATGCATGTTGAAAGGCATAGTATGGTTAGAATACATGTTTTTTTCATTTTCATTTCAATTATTTCCTTTTTAATTTTAAATTTCTAACTAATTATAGTTTTAATGGATCTATCACGGTTTCCGTGGATGAACCAAAATTCTTTAAATTCAACCCCGCATTTCATACATGGCTCATTTCCGTGCCCACGGGACACGGCTACAGTAAGCTATTCTTGCATAAAACGTTTATTTTACGGCATAATAGCTGTAGCCGAGTCGCTCCGGCTCGGAGAAAAACAACGTTTTTCTAAGTTTTAACGGATCTGCCCCAAGTGACGATCAATCCACTCCCAAGACATCTGATAAAAATCACGCGATGCTGTATGGATCAGATCCGGATCGTGATAGTATGCCTTCTTGCCTGGCAAACGATCAAAAACAGCGCGGATTGTCTCTGGAGGACAAGCAGCATCACAGCCACCGCTACTTATCAAGGTGGGCGCATTCAGATTAGAAACAAGTGAAACAGGGTCAAAAAAAGAAAATGTGTGCAGGGCCTCTGGCTTTGAAAGCTTTTTGGCATATTCAGCCGTGTTGTTAGCCATATCGCATAAGAACGGCACATGCGCTACAACGGCTCTGATACGTGGCTCCAAAGCTGCCGAAGACAGCACTAATCCACCCCCCTGACTGGTACCCATCATACATAACCTAGAAGTATCAATGTCATCGCGTGAGCAAAGGTAATCTACTCCTCGCAACAAATCCATGAAAGCACCTCGGTAGTAGTAATCTTTTGGAGAATCAATACCGCGTAGCAGATACTCTATGTCCTTGTCACCAGACGGTGCGTCCAGCGATTCACCCTGTCCGCGTGGGAAGACTTGTAGTACTATGTAGCCACGTTGGCATTCGGCCAGGCTGACGCCTTGCTGCCAGCCTCCATAACCGGGAGCAGTAATGATAGCCGGCAATCGTGTTCCCGCCTGGACAGTGGGCACGCTCAGTAGTGCCGTCACCCGTACGCCACCGAGACTGCGGTAACTCACGCGAAAAACACTATATATTTCATCATCTTCCACCGCTTCGCACATCGTATCCAGCGTTTCCCCACGCGCCTCGGCAATAGTCTGTTCCCAAAATGATTCAACTTTCATAATACATCTCCATTCATAATTTGTCTAAGCTTTTCGGCAATTCAGCATTCATAATTCATAATTATTTAAAGCCTGTGGAGCTTTTCCACCATTCATAATTAGTAATTTTTCATTCGTAATTTATTCTCAAGCTTGCGTAACACTAAAAACCAACAATAACACACCTATATTGGACTAATTATCAGACCAATGCAAGAAATATTTTTAATAAACTGGCACTATCATCCCATAGTGTCTGATATTTATCTGTTAAGTTTGTAACACCCTTATTTTAAAGATTTTTATCTTCTCAAAAAAAGATACTCAATCTCACATTAAATAAGGAATACCTACACCATTACTCCAATATGACTAGTGCAACGAAACATTCTGATGTCCAAATTTTTCTCGGCATCAATTTTATCAGGTAAACCTTTTAGAATTAGTTGCATTACCTGATGTAAGATGCTATTATTTATTTTTGATGTTTTTTTTGATTAATTGGACTAATTATCAGACCACCGCAACAACTATTTAAAATTAATTCGTGCAGCGCGGTTCGAGAGGCGCTGTTGACCTTTACAAATTGGCGAAATTCTTGAAGGAAATTCGTTCTAAGAAAGCAGTAGAAGTATGAAAATTCTAGGAAAAGCCAAGCAGATTGAACGACACCTGCGAACCAGCATTGAGCGCGGACGATGGAAGCCTGGCGAGGCGATACCTCCCGAACGTGAGCTCTGTGCAGATCTTGGCGTAAGTCGTGTCGCACTGCGTGATGCACTAATGGCCTTGACCAATGACGGACTCTTGATTCGCCGCCAGGGTAGCGGTACCTTTGTGGCCGAGTCTGTGGGGCAGCGACAGGTGTCAATGCTCTGCACGCTAGACGATTTGATGTCCGGACAGCGTTTTTTCACACGAGCCGTGATCGAAGAGTTGAAACAAAGGGCCGAAGACCACGGGTACAAAGGCATGCTCGGCGTTGGACAAGGCAAAACAGGTAAGGATGTCATTGATTCTGTCAGCGCTCTGGATCCTACGCATGCCCAAAACATGGCAGGGGCGATCCTTATAACCCGCATGCCACCTGTAGTCCACGATCACTTGGAAAAACTAAATATCCCTTTCGTCACGGTAGATGTAAACTTGAAGACTTCTGACCATGAGATACTTCTAGACTATTCCGCCATGGTCAACCTAGGTGCACGTGTATTGCGTGAAGCCGGTCAAGAAGATTTTGCCATCATGGCATTCGGCGACAGTTCTCTAGAACATGAGTCACCGCTCAGCATCATCGAATCCAGCCAAGATGCATGTCTTTCTGCTGTCAACAATGACACTAAACGGATCATATTGGTGCCCGTGGATCACCCTGAATTGGCTGGCAGTATCTTTGCAAACTGGTGGCAGCGTACCGACAGACCTAATGCGTTGTTCTTTACTGATGACGTCTTGTGTGACATGAGCTGTCAGACCATTAGCAAGCTCGGAATTAGTGTGCCGGATGATTTGATGTTCATCTCTGAGTCATCCACGGCAAACCGTTTCCATTTTGCAAAGAAGATCGCATGCCTAGAATTCAGCGTACCTCAATTAGCTGACGCGACCTGGGATCTGCTTGACGACCTCATTCATGGTCGTTTACCATCTAAACCAGTGCGTCGTATTCAGCCAGTGTATCGCCCTGGCGAGACCCTTTAACGGTAGAAGCCAATTTGGAACTGAAAATATCGCTAAAGTAAGTACTGACAAAAGTTGTATGAAAAAGTATTAAAACAATATTTATACGGCTTAAGAACGTCCAACATCGAACTTTCAACGTCCAATTGTGCATTAGAGCCTATCGGCTCAATACAATTGCAAAGTAATAAAGAAGCCCTGACTCGAACTTGTGAGAGAGGCTTTAGACATTAAAAACAGACAATAGTATAAAGCAATGAGCTTGCGAATGGCCTACGGGCGAAATAACATAGCCTAGGGCAACGCCCTAGGAAACAAATAACAAGAACAAAGTTCTTACCTTCCCACAGCAGTGTCTTCTATTCGTTATTGGATGTTGGACGTTCGACGTTGGACGTTCTTTTTGTCTTTCATTCATTATTGGGTGTTGGACGTTCGATGTTGGACGTTCTTTAATGTCCTTCCTTGAATATTGAAAGATAAAATGGAGAAAAAAGAACAGTCACTCTTTTAGAAGATTTTCCGCATCTGTTCGCAATAATATTTAACGTTGTCCCATTTCGCGTCAGGCGGAATTCGATGATCTGGACATGGAATAAACCCGCCAAGTTCAATCAGCACTCTCAGTCTTTCGATCTCCTGATCAACCGCGGCAAAATCTTTTGCGAAGACATTTTTATTCATGCCGCCGACTCCTTTTAGTTGTTTGCCATATTGCTCGCGCCAAGGAGCGATACTTGCATCCCATGTGCCAACTTCGATTGGGAACATTGTATTGACTCCATTTTCTAACCAGCTGGGAATAAGCGAGTCAATTAATCCATCACAATCTACACAGATAATATCAATGTTATAGCTTTTTACCAATTCTGTCATTCTTTTGTAATGATAAGCTACTTTATCATGGAAAAAACTGGGCATGACTAAAGGACCGTTTTTGAAACAAACATCCTCCCAGTAATGTGCAAAATCAAACTTTGCACCAGATTCAAGCAAATATTTGGCTCTAACGTAACATAAATCAGAAACAGTTTGGAGCATTTCATCAAGAAGTTCTTCATCATCAAAAATTTTATAACTGAGACCAACAACTCCAAGCCAATCCCGAATCCGGCCTAAGAAACTACCGACCATCAATCCCATAGGATCTTCCCGATCAGGCTGTTTCAGAAAATCAAGCCCACCTTTATCAAATCTGACTGGTCCTGTTGGAGTATTAACCATTGCCTTAAGAACGCTCTCTTCAGAAAATTGCAGTTTTGGTTTGTAAAGTTCTAGCCAGCTTTCTCTATCTTTTAAGGAATGAGCAATCTCAGAGGGGATTGATCCGGCATCATCATTTTGCACCACGATCACTCCATCACAATTGAAAAATTCTTTTGAGCCGTCAGGATTTTCTTTTATGATTTTGGATTCAAACTCAGGATATAACAGTGAAAAACTTGGAAAAACATTGTACCAGTTCATGTCAAATCCCAGCTTGTTTGTTATTTCCTTCTGAGCCACACTTCCATCATGGCAATTCTCTATTTGTTCCCTAGTAAGATGTCCTTCTTCGACCCACTTTTCAAGTGTTTCATACCAAAACCCAAAATGGACTATTGGCATTCGGTCATAGTTTTCATAATTCATTATTGATTGGACACGTTCTCGATTATTCATATTTGGATTTTTTCTAATTATTTTATTTTTTGTTATCTTTTTGACTCATGACTCATGACGCATGTTTGACCCACTACCAAAGAGGACTAAGGACCTAATGACCAAGGACCAAAAGAGACTGTAAATGTAAACTTTAAAAACTGAATATCCAATATCCAACAGCCGTAGCGTAGCGAAGACAGGCTTTAGCTCGCCTAAAGCAATGACCTCGGTCATGTCAACGAATATCCAAGGATGAACGAAAGACACTGCCGTGAGCAGGTACGAGCGTTACTCGTGTTATTTTTCCACGGGTTTACACCCGTGGCTACATTATGTCGGGCTGTCAGCCCTTCTTACGTACACACGAAAAAATCGCAGACAAAACAATTTGTCTACGATCTTTGTTAAATGATTTAAACAATACACATTATTGGATTATGAGAAGTGTAGCAGCCGGCGCATATGGATCGCCCGCCAGCTTCAGTATCTGCATACCGGACCAAGAGGCACCACCCGCACCACCCGCACCAGTAAATATCAGTTTTCCGGTGATTTCACCTGTCGCTGTGGCAACCACTGTCAAATCAACATAATTATCCGTGGGCGAGTTCCCACCACTGGCTGTACTCACCCCCGTTGCCTCCCAAATCGCAGGGTTGGACCCAACCTGGCCAAACATCCTCAAGGTGTAGTATGCATAGGGCTCCAAGTCGGTGAGCTGCCAAGATGCCTCAGGCGTAACAGCACCGAGCAGTACAAACATGTCGCCAAGTAGCGCGCCGGTAATGCTGTAAACATTGTAGCTAAGGGGTGTTCCCGTGTTGAACTTAAAGTCCACGGTGGTCGCATTTCCAGAGCCGTCAAACATGTTATTAATACTGGGCTGCATCGTAGTGCCTTGCCAAGAGCCACCGTCTGTAGCTCCAGATATCATTGAATTCCATACTCCACCCTGACCAAAGCTTGTATCGCGGTTGCTATCCGTGATAGGCCCTGATGCCGTGGCGGTCTTGGAAACAGTATCCGCAGTTTCGAAGTCAAGACTTATTAGGTCGCTGGCAAGTGGAAACAGTCCACCTGATCCCGATGCCTGAATCTGTATCCCAGACAAAGAGCCAACCGTTGAGTCTGTCTTATCTAATGTCCCATTGATCACCCCGCTAACCGTAGATGTCACCACTAGGTCCACGTAGTTCTGCGATGAACTATTCGAACCGGAGTCGGTATTAATCCAGCAATTGTAATTATGGGGTTTTCTACCCCGTTTAAGAAGAAAAGTATCAAATACCCATCGTTAAGTCAAACGAAAATGAAAAAAGTTACCGTTTTTTTTTATGAATGTATATATT
>Ga0307987_1000193_pt1 | contig 38379 bp, 33 predicted proteins | sample EllFjometagen181_FD_203157 | JGI IMG/M metagenome (GOLD analysis project Ga0307987, IMG submission 203157) | Marine microbial communities from Ellis Fjord, Antarctic Ocean - #181 | ecosystem: Environmental > Aquatic > Marine > Unclassified | place: Southern Ocean | collected 2014-10-08 | reverse complement strand
TTGAAAATAATACGGTTGAATATGTAGATAGTTATTACGATCATATAAGATTTTTTATTGGTGATATGTACAATAACAAATTAATTACGAGTACTGTTATGGGAGGATATTATCTATTTGATGTTGAAGATCCTTTAAATCCTATTGATTTGGGAGTATGGTTTAATGGAAAGCAATTTTTAATGATTCATAAACAAGGTGGTTGGATGGCACTAAAGGATCCTGAAGAATATTCTTTAGAAATATATGATATAGCTGATTTAGAAAATCCGATTCTTAGGAATTCACTACCGATGAATAATTACGGTTTTCCGTGGACGTTTTGCTTTATTGACGAATCTGACATGAATTCATTTTATTTATTGAATTATCTAACGAATCTATTCTGGAAATTTGATATTTCGGAGACGGGTGAACCGGTAGAACTATTCGAGTATGAACTTCCTTCAACACCAGAGGGATTTACAATTATCAATTCTATAGCTTATGTAACTTATGGTGAAGATATTTATAATTTACTTGTAATTGATGGTTTGAATGAAAATGAACCATATATTGCAAATGAAATAAACAACTTCTCTGTAAACAAATATCTGGATGGACAAGAAGGTTATCTGATTGCAAATGTTCCATATCATTCTAGCATAGCACAAATTTTCAAATTGAATGACCCGTTGCAACCAGAATTGTATTTCACTCCACAATGGGGTGAACGTATTGAGATTGAAGATGATTTAATATTTGCAAAGTTAAACCATATAGTTGGAGTTTATGAGAATAGACCAAATTGTACGGAACCAATTGCAGTTTTCAATGGATTGAATTATATTTACAATATTAATTTGATAGAGCATGAGGGAATAAATTATCTTATTACAAATGAAATGGCTAACATTGGTTTATTTGAATACACTTATGTACCCAGCTCTACAGAAGATGAACTCCCTCTACCTGAGATCACACTTTCCAATTATCCAAATCCCTTCAATCCTGAAACAACAATCAGTTTTTCTGTAACACAAAATTCCGATTTTGTGACTATCGATATTTTTAATATAAAAGGACAAAAGATTAATTCTCTTGTTAATGAACAACTATTAAAAGGTGAACATTCAATTACTTGGAATGGTGAAGATGAATTAAGCAAAACAGTTAGTTCAGGTGTTTATCTTTACAAGCTTAAAGTGAATGGTAAAATTGAAGCAGTTAAAAAATGTATGCTTTTGAAATGATGTACACTTACCTTGCGAAGGTCATAAAAAAGGCAAGAAGCTATAAAACCTTCGCAAGGGTATTCAAAGAGTTTACTATAGGAGCCAAAATGAAAAAAATAATCTTAATATTATTAGTTTCAATTATTTTCTCATATCTTTCAGCTCAAGAATTTGAGATAAATAAAATAGGTGAGATAGCTTATGCTCAAGGGAGTACAGATTCAGAAAGTATTCAAGTGATTGATAATTATTTGTACTATTCAAGTCAGAATGGTTTGGAAATTTACGAAATTAATGTAGATGGCAGCATTACAAAAATATCCATATTTACTATTGCAAATTCAGGAAGCATGATTATTAAAGATCAATACTGTTTTCTAATATCAGGAGGTTATGATGGCTCCTTCATTATACCTGGATATTTTTTAACAACTTATAAAATAGACATAAGTGATGTTTACAATCCAATAATTGTGGATCAAATAGAACATGAAGATTTCAATAACTTTTTTAATATGTTCAAATTTGGTGATTATTTGATATTTAAGTGGTTAGAACCTGATGGTTTCCATTATGATTTTTATAGTATTCCGGAACTGGAATATGTCGGGCAAGTTATATCAGATTATCATCATATTGTTGTGAATGATAACTTATTATTAAGGCAGGCTGGTTTAACGTTTTATATTGAACAATATAATCCTCCCGATGAGTTTGAAGTAATAGGAGTCATTGATGTTTCGGCATATTCTGATGGTAATTATCCTTTTGATCATTTCAAAGTAAAAAATGATACTATCCTATCAGCAGTAAACTATAAGAATATAACTTTTTGGGATATCAGCGATGAAACTAACTGGCAATATTTATCACGCTATACTCTACCGGAGAATTCTATATTATCTGGGAATAAACAATATGCTATGATGAATGAAAATGCAGTGATATTTGATTCTTCTCTCTTGCGTCTTCTTGATATTTCTGACATTTCTAATCCGGTTTTGGTTGATTCCATAGAACATAATATGGCAATTTCTGGTCAAGGGTGTAATTATTATAATAACAACTTATATGTTGGTACCGTTAATGATGGTATTCAGCATTATGAGATTGAAAATAATAATGTCGAATATGTAGATAGTTATTACGACCATATAAGATTTCTCATTAGCGATATGTACGAAAATAAATTAATTACGAGTACTATTATGGGAGGATATTATCTATTTGATGTTGAAGACCCTTTGAACACGGTCGATTTGGGAAAATGGTTTGATGTAAAAGAATATTTGAAGATTCACAAGCAAGGTGGCTGGTTGGCACTAAAGGATTTTGAAGAATATTCTTTAGAGATATATGATATAACCGATCTGGAAAATCCGATTCTTAGGAATTCACTACCAATGAATAATTACGATTATCCATGGACTCTTTGCTATATTGATGAGTCTGATCCTAACTCTTTTTATTTATGTGATTATTTTTCAAATATATTTTGGAAATTTGAAATTTCAGAACCTGGTGAGCCGGTACAACTTTTTGAATTTAATTTACCAACAGATTTTCAATGTCTAACCATAATTAATTCTATCGCTTATGCAACTTATGGTGAAGATATTTATAATTTACTTGTAATTGATGGTTTAGATGAAAATGAACCATTTATTGCAAATGAAATTTATGATTTTACTGTAAATAAATATCTGGATAATCAAGATGAATATCTGATAACAAATGTTCCTTATCATTCTAGTATAGCTCAGATTTTCCAATTAGATAATCCCTTACAGCCGGTACTGTATTTTACACCACAATGGGGTGAATGCATTGAAATTGAAGATGACTTAATATTTTCTAAATTACAATATATAGTAAGTGTGTATGAAAACAGACCAAATAGTACAGAACCAGTAGCAGTTTTCAATGGATTGAATTATATTTACAATATTAATTTGATAGAGCATGAAGGAATAAATTATCTTATTACAAATGAAATGGCTAACATTGGTTTATTTGAATATACTTATGTTCCTAGTTCTACAGATAATGAGCTCCCTCTACCTGAGATCACACTTTCCAATTACCCCAATCCCTTCAATCCTGAAACAACAATCAGTTTTTCTGTAACACAAAATTCCGATTTTGTGACTATCGATATTTTTAATATAAAAGGACAAAAGATTAATTCTCTTGTTAATGAACAACTATTAAAAGGTGAACATTCAATTACTTGGAATGGTGAAGATGAATTAAGCAAAACAGTTAGTTCAGGTGTTTATCTTTACAAGCTTAAAGTGAATGGTAAAATTGAAGCAGTTAAAAAATGTATGCTTTTGAAATAGAAAATACCGCTAACAAAAGTGTCAGTGCTCAGATTGAAATTGTTCTAAAAAAAGAGCCGCACGATATTAATCGTACGGCATAAATTATGGGGTGGATGATGGGATTTGAACCCACAACGCCCGGAACCACAATCCGGTGCTCTACCGTTGAACTACACCCACCATAAAAATGGCACGCCAAAAGGGATTCGAACCCCTGACCTACGGATTAGAAATCCGTTGCTCTATCCAACTGAGCTATTGGCGCATTTTAAAAATTGGTAGCGGCGCAGGGACTTGAACCCCGGACACTCGGATTATGATTCCGATGCTCTAACCAACTGAGCTACGCCGCCACAACTTAATATTATATTTAAAGATCAATTAAGACCATAAAAGATGGTAGCGAGGACAGGATTTGAACCTGTGACCTTCGGGTTATGAGCCCGACGAGCTACCAGACTGCTCCACCTCGCATCAATAGGTTGCAATTAATTTTATTCACCAATTCTGTGTCAAGAAAAAGATAATCAGAAAAGCCTTGACGGAATTTTACTTATATTGGCTCCTTTAAATAGGAGAAAAATAATAGAATGTTTAATGAATTAATTGTTAATTATGGTCAAATTGAGAAGAGAGTAGCTCTTCTTGAAGATAATAGATTGGTCGAACTTTTCGCAGAAAAAAAAGAAAATCAGATACTTGTAGGGAATATTTATGTAGGGGTCGTAAAGAATGTTTTACCCGGTATGGGAGCAGCTTTTGTTGATATCGGACTAGCGCGAACAGCTTTTTTACACTTTACTGACATAGATTCTATGTCGCTTAATAAAACCACAAAAAAGATATTTGCAAAACGGAAATCGTCTGATATCGGAAAAGTACTTTCAATAGGTCAGGAGATAATCGTTCAAGTTAAGAAAGAACCAATTTTAAAAAAGGGTGCACGTGTTACTGGCAAGCTTTCAATTCCAGGAAAATTTCTTGTTTTCATGCCTGGTGAGAAAAAGGTTGCAATTTCCAGAAAAATCTCCTCTGCAGGAGAAAGGAATCGAATAAAGAAAATATTAAAAAAGGTTAAAGATAAAGATGTTGGTATAATTGTTAGAACAGACACCGAGAGTATCAATGAAGAAGATTTTAAAAAAGAATATATTGGAATAGAAAGAACATGGAAGTTGATCAACAAACAGGCAAAACATGCAAAACCACCAGCTTGCATTTATGATGAAAATGATCTATCTTTCTCTCTAGTGCGAGACATCTTCAATTCCTCAATAGACCGCATGGTAGTTGATGATAAAAAAATGAGAAATCGAATAGTATCAAAATTAAAGGATATTGCTCCTGAATTAGTAAACAGAATCGAACTATATCAGGAAGAATCCCCAATTTTCAACGCTTATGGAATAGAAAAAGAGATTGGGAATATATTCAAATCAAGGGTTAATCTACCAAGTGGTGGAAACATTACGATCCAGCAAACTGAAGCCCTTGTTGCAATCGACGTAAACACAGGTAGTTTTACAGGTAAAGATAATTACGAAAAGACAATTACTAAAACCAATACTGAAGCTGCAATTGAAGCAGCCTTACAAATACGCTTGCGAGATCTTAGTGGAATAATGGTTATTGATTTTATCGACATGAAATATGAAAACGATAGAGATAATGTTTATGCGACACTAAAAGATTCCCTAAAACGGGATAGAGCTAAACATAAAATCTTTCCATTCAGTCCTTTAGGTTTGATAGAAATTTCACGAAAAAGAACTCGTCCTAGTTTGCTTCTCAGCTATTCAGAGCAATGCCCGCATTGCCATGGTACCGGACGTCTTCTTTCCAGGGATTCAATTGCAGTTCAAATTTCTCGGTGGTTAAAACGTGCAAGTTACTTTATAAAAAAAGATGATCTAACGATAAAAGTTCATAAAAATGTAAAAAAATTCACCGATGAGAATCCAGATTTCTTTGATGATATTCAAAACTCTATTAAATTTGTTTCTGACGGTAGCTTGGATTTTGATAAATTTAAAGTTTTCTCAACTAGAACAAATAAAGAATTTTTTAGTGAATAAGTTAGAGTATAATATTCTTGACAATATAATCACTCAAAATTTCTTAGATATTCTCATTATGAATTGGTAGTTAGAAGGAGATTAAATGTACGCAATAGTAGATTTTAAAGGGACTCAGTTCAGGGTTGAAAAAGACCAAGCTATAAAAGTTCCATACATGAGTGAGCTTGAAGTTGGAGCAGAAATAGAAATGAAAAATGTATTATTTTTACAAACAGAAGATAATACTGTTATTGGAACTCCAACTGTAAAAAATGCAAAAGTTCTTGCTGAAGTTACAAGCCATTTTAAAGATAAAAAAGTAATCGTTTTTAAGAAGAAAAGAAGAAAAGGTTATGAAAAGAAGCAAGGGCATAGACAAAATTATACTGAAATCAAAATTACGGATATTATTAAATAAGGGGTTAACATGGCACATAAGAAAGGCGTTGGAAGTAGTAGGAATGGAAGAGACAGTAACCCTCAATATCTCGGAGTAAAAAAATATGGTGGTCAGAAAGTTTTAGCTGGAAATATTATCATTCGCCAAAGAGGAACTAGAATCCACATAGGTGAAAATGTTGGCATAGGTAATGATTACACCATTTTTAGTCTGATCGAAGGTTTTGTGAAGTATGAAACAAAGAAGGCTGGACGAAAATTCGTTAGTGTCTTTCCTGAAAGAATTTAATTAAAATTGAAATACTAAAAAGCAGCCTTGGCTGTTTTTTTTTATCCCAAAATTTGATTTTTTACATAATTATTTAATATATTGGAGGAAATCATGGCAAGTAAATCAAGCTATAAATACTATTCAAATTTAAAAGACTGCTCTAAAATTCGTGTCATTGCAGAAACTGTTATGCTAAATCAGAAAGTTCAAAAAGTAACTGCTGAACAGGCATATAAAATGGCGATAAACCAACCTGGAGTATCTGAAACTGACATTGAAATATATCCCGAATTTGCTAAGCAATTGGGACTTCCTAAAGGGGCAAAAGTACTTAACGATTGTCACGGAAAGATTATTGGTCGTACTGCGAAAGCAAGAGTTTTTTATAATAGAATAAATGAAGAAGAGAAGCAAAAAGTTGAAGGCGACATTAGAGAGGCTGTGTATCAACTTGAGCAAAATGATTTGATTAAAGCTGAAGCAATTATTGGGTTAGATAAAGATTTGATGATTAAAGGTACTTTTGTTACAACTAGATCTGATGCTATGAATGTGTTCAACTGGCTTTCCAACTTCACTCCATTTGAACTCATAGAAGAAAAATATAAGAACAGCAAAGATCTTCCCATTCAAGATATTATTATTGTTGCATTCAATAAATGGACCTGCGATGATCCCTATTATTGCGATATCGGCTCTCCCCAACTTGCTCTTGTAGATGAAGAGCATAATGTGATTTTTAATTTAGGAATGCGCTATTTTGGAGAACGTAAGAAGGGAACCTTAACGCTTGCATGGACATCTGGAATGCGTCTTGGAATGGCGGCATGTCATGGTGGAATCAAAGAAATTGATTTCTCTGATTGCAATGACAAAAAGACTAAAGAGTTAGGAAAGAGATCGATAGCTTTTTACGGTCTATCTGGAACAGGAAAATCTTCTCATACTAATTCTGCAGATAATGCAGGAACAATGCCGGAAGGATTTTCCAAAGTTGTTCTTCACGACGATGCTTTTCAAATTGATACGAAAAATAAATTATGTCGTGCTTGGGAACCATCACTATTCGACAAAACCGATAGTCGTCCGATTGGTCATCCTGATTGGAAGTACTGTATTTCGTTAATGAATCATGCTCTAATGGATGTTGATGGCAAACTGTACCCAGTTGGTCTTGACCTGCGTCAAGCGAATGGTAGAGCACTATTAGATAGAGATCTTTTAGGAAACTGGGTAAACCGCTGCAGCTTCCCAAAAGCATTAGCTTGGCTTATGAAGGATACAATTCTTCCACCAATTCTAAAATTTAGTGATAAATACCTTGCCGTTGCAATGGGAGCGGCTCTTGTGACAAAAAGAAATAGAGCAGAAAACGTTACGGAAGAAGAACTTAAAAAATTGGTTTTTGAACCATTTGCAAATCCTTTCAGGGTTTACGAATTATGGAAGGATGTTGAATCATTCTATAAAGTTATCGATGGTGGAGCAGAATGTTATAGCTTCAATTCTGCAGCTTATTGGAAATCATCTGAAACTGATGTTGAAGTGATCAAATTAAATACATCTCTCACATTGCAAACTGCAATTCTTACAGATCAGCTTGAATGGGAAGAATGGGAAATATTGCCAGGTGCAATGATTCCTACAAGTGAATCTATTGAGAAAATATTACCCGGATTTTATGATAAATATGATCCACACAAACGACAAAATATAATGGGTTATCAAGATCTTTTAAAAAGCAGATTTAAGCAGCGAAGAGATTTTTTAACAAATTCCGATCTTACTACAAAACCTGAGCTTCTTAATAAACTCTTAAAGGCTTTAAAAATAAACGTATAATAAATAATATAGAACTTGCTAAGAAGAACTTTAACCTCGCTTATGAAGAGTTATCAAAAGATAAATGGATTGTAATAAATCAAGCTGACAGGCTTAGCAGACTAAAGAAATTAGGAGATCAATAGTATAATTGCATTTCTAGTTTTAGCTAAAAGATGAAAAATGAAAATTCTTGTCAGATGAACTTAACTAATAATATTTAGTATGTGTGAAAAAGAGAAATTATTGAGGGGATTAAAATAGCTATGAATACGATCAATAAAATAATTACTGAAAGTTTGCTAAAAGAGAAGAAAAGTAATGATAACAAAGCAAGAGAGTCAAACTCAATTAAAATTTTTCTTGGAATAATCGCTCTTGCAGTTATCGTGATATTCTTAAGAGAACTTAAAACAATATTTATTCCACTCACTTTTGCTATTTTTTTATCGTTTATGTTCCAGCCACTTAACCGTTTTTTGTATGATAGAAAAATTCCGATTATTGTGAATATTTTCTTAATTGTAATTATAATCCTTACTCTTTTCACTGTTTTAGGAACTATCGTTTATACAAGTGTTTCTTCTTTTGTAACGGATTTCCCAAAATATGAAAAACAGCTTACTTCAATGGTATCAGGCTTGATAACCACATTTGAAATTCCAATGGAACAGGTTACATTTTATTTGCAAAATAAAGTGAATTGGTTGCAAATGGCAGATAAGCTTTCTCTTTCTAAGATCGTATCCGGTACAATGGGTAACTTTATTGATTTCTTTATCAAACTTCTATTAACCGTTGCATTCATGATCTTTATCATTTTAGAAAGAACCAAAATGTTTACAAGTGTGGGCAAGGTAGTTTCAGAAGATGATGCTGAACACTTTGGTCACGTATTAAAAGATATTGAAAAACAAATAAAAACCTACGTGGTAAATAAGACCCTCATAAGTATGGCAACCGGTTTTATAAGTATGTTTTTCATAGCAATCTTCGGTATAGATTTCGTTGTGATGTCTGGATTACTTATCTTCATCCTTAATTATATTCCAAATATCGGATCTATCTTTGCCTCGGCATTCCCAATTTTAATCTGTTTCATCCAATATGGTTTTAGCTGGCAATTAATTGCCATTTCAATATCTCTAATTTCAACTCAAATGATAATCGGAAATATTGTAGAGCCAAAAGTAATGGGAACAGGACTTAAACTCTCTCCGCTCATTGTTCTAATTTCCTTAATATTCTGGTATTGGGTATGGGGACCCGTAGGAATGATTTTAGCTGTTCCAATTACTTCAGCGATAAACCTTATTTTAAAAGGAATCCCGTCTATGAGAGTAGTTTCTGCGGTGATAAGTTCAGATTAATTTATGCCTGTTACAATAAAAAGTCTCGTCGAGGGAAGTTTAGCTGATAATTCTAAATTGGAAATCAACGACAGGATAATTTCAATTAATGGAAACGAAATAAATGATTTTCTGGATCTTCAATTCCATTCAGCAGATGATGTATTGGAAATCACATATCTTAACATCTCAGGAGTGACAAAAAAAATTGTGATACATCAAGATGGGGAAACACCAGTAGGCATAATACCGCAAGAACATAAATGTAGAACCTGTGCAAATGACTGTATTTTTTGTTTTGTAGATCAAATGCCAGATAACCTGAGAGACTCTCTCTATATCAAAGATGATGACTATCGTTTTTCATTTGTATTCGGGAATTTTATTACTCTCACAAATTTATCGGATAAAGATATTTCCCGCATGATCGAACAAAAGCTAAATCCATTATATATTTCAGTTCATACAACAAATCCAATACTACATAGAAAAATGCTTCGCTATAAACATAATTTCAACATTATCGATAAACTTCATTTGTTAAGTAATAATGGTATGGAATTTCATACCCAGATCGTTGTTATCCCTGGATGGAATGATGGGAAAGAACTTGAAAGTTCTTTAATGGATCTAACCTCACCAGAACTTAATTCTTTGTCGGTAGGGATAGTGCCAATAGGTCTAACAAAATTTCGCAATTCGTTAACTCAATTATCTCCTCTAACACTCAAGCAAGCAAAGCAAATATTACAGATATCTTCTCAATTTTCAAGAACATACTGCTCTGACGAAATATACTTGCTAGCAAACGAAGAAATACCTCCAGAAGAATTTTACGATGGATATACTCAATTAGAAAACGGTATTGGAATGATAAGATTACTCCTTGAAAATTGGAAATTTAGAAAGCACGATTTCATTTCTGATATTCAAAGTATAGATAAGAAAATAGTATTCATCACAGCTAAGTTAGCTTTTTCAACAATTGAAGAGATTTCAAATGAAATTAACAAGCTACTCCCACACAAAACACGAGCTACGTTAGTAATAAATAACGCCTTTGGAGAAACCGTAACAGTTGCAGGACTCCTCAATGCTTCAGATATTATTCAACAGGTAAATTTGAAAAATAATGAGATCCCTGCTTTTAGTAGTAATCTATTTAATGACAACAACCTCACGATAGATGGCGTAAGCAAAGATGACCTAAGGAAGCACTTTGAAAATGAAATACTAATAATAAATGAAGAATTCGATGCATGGATGGTTTTGTAGTAATTTTTATTATTCTTTCGAAATAATTTTTCCACTTGACAGAATAGAAGTTAATTAATTGAACTCATTAAAATTATTTTAAATATTTAAAGGATACTTATATGTGTAAGAAGCAAATTTTAGTTGTTGAAGATGAAACTGTAGTTGCAGAAGATATTAGAAAAATACTACAAAGTTACGGCTATGATGTCCCTGAAACAATTTCCTCAGGTGAAGCTGCAATAGAATCAATAAACCAAAAACATCCTGACTTAATTTTATTAGACATAATGTTAAAAGAGGATTTAAGTGGAATAGATGTTGCTAAGCACGTAATTGGTTTAAACATACCTGTGATATATCTTACAGCGTATTCTGATAAAGAGATAATAGAAAGAGCAAAAGCAACTGGACCTTTCGGATATCTTATTAAACCATTCCGAGAAAGAGAATTAGTTGCCACAATACAAATGGTATTCATTAAACATAAAATGGAGCAGCAGTTAAAAGAAAGTGAATCAAAATTCCGTACTCTAGTTGAAACCTCTGATGAAGGTATCTGCATGCTTGATACTGAAAACTATTTCACGTTCATTAATGATGCCGGTGCAAATATATTCGGTGGAGTAATCAGCGATTTTGAAGATGCAAATTTATCAGACTATTTAAATAGCTATAATTTAGAAAAAGTACGTAAACATGATAAATTAAGAGAAGAGAATAAATCATCTCGTTATGAATTTGAAATTATTCGGAAAGATGGAAGAAAGCGCTTCTTAAATATAATTGGAAGCCCCAGATTTATTGATGATAAATTCGTTGGAACATTTGGCATTTTCAGTGACATTACAGAGAAGAAAATGACTCAATTAAAACTGAAAAGAACAATGGATAGTTATACTCGAATATTTGAGAACATACAAGATATTTATTTTGAAACTGAATTTGACGGTACAATACTTGAGATCAGCCCCTCTATTGAACACGACACAAGTTATACACGTAAAGAGTTAATTGGTCGATCTCTTTTTGATTTATATTCTGATGAAAAACAACAGGACATTTTCTTAACTAAGCTTACAAAAGATGGACACTTTACAGATTATGAAATTATTTTGGAAGATAAAGACAAAACACTTTTAACTTGTATGATTAATGCAAAAATAATTGAAGAAGAAAATTTAAAAAACGTTAAAATTATTGGCTCAATAAAAAATGTGACTGAACAACGAAACAGTGAAGTCGATTGTCAAAAATATGAAATGAGGTTCCACAAACTTTTCGATTCTTCTCTTGATGCAGTTATTATACAAGATGAGCATGGCTTAGTAGATTGTAACGTGGCTACTTTAAATTTGTTTGGTTATAAGGAAAAATCAGAAATTTATAAACTACATCCTTCTGATACATCTCCCTTGATACAACCAGATAAACAGTCTTCTAAAAAAACCTCTCAGATTCATATCAAACAAGCTATAAAAAATGGAAATACTGACTTTAGTTGGACTTATAAAAAGAAGAATGGGGAACAATTCACAGCAAAAGTTTGGTTGAATAGCTTTAAATTAAAGAGTAAGTTTTTCATTCTTGCTACAATACGCGAAGTTTCAAGTGAAATTAGTAAATAGAAAATAATGTCGGATAAACTAGAAACCAATCCTCATTTAGAAGAACTCAACAAAAAACTGCAGCATGAAATCAATGATAGGATTAAGATAGAAAAAGAGCTACAAAGAAAAAATTACGAATTACAATTGATTCTTAAAACTTCAAAACACATTAATTCCAGCTTAAATCTAAATGAAGTATTCCAACGTTTAGCTGATGCAGTAATGGACCATCTTAATTCATATGGTTGTGCTATTTACTTAATCTCAGAAGATGGAAGCAAGTTGTTACCACAATTTGTTATCGATCCGGATTTTAAAAAAGAGATCTTGGCTACACCTTTAGACATTGATTCAAGTTTTACCGGTAAGGTTGTAAAAGCTAAGAAAAGCATGATGTTTAACGATGCTGGACCCAACGAAAATGGATTCCAAATTCCTGGAACAACAGAAGAAGAAGAAGAACGAATTCTTGCTGCACCATTTATTTTTAAGAATGAAGTTCTTGGTGCGATCTGTCTTAATAAAATTGGGACATACTTCACTGAGAATGATCTTAACCTACTAGATACATTTGCTAATTACGTGACAACATCAATCAAGAATGCCCAAAATTATCAAAATTTCCAAAGTGAAATTTTAGTACGGAACTCTGCTGAAAAAGCTAAAGAAGAAAGCGATATAAAATTAAAAAAACTTCGCTCTTCAGTTCCGGTTGGTGTATTTCGGGTAACTCCCACTGGTAAATTTTTGTCCGCAAATCCAGCTATGATTTCAATGTTTGGTTTTAGTTCTGAAGAGGAATTTCTATCCACACCAGCTACTGAACTATATACTGACAAAAATAGCCGTGAATTACTTTTCAGCTTATTAAAGAAGGATTTAAGTGTTCGAGATTTTGAAGTTAAATTAAAGAAGAAAAATGGTGAAAAACTTTGGTGCCTGCTTAATGTTAATTCAATTTGTGACGATGTTGGAAACTGGCTATATCAAGATGGGATTATTACAAATATTTCTAGAGAGAAAAAAGCAGCAAAAACACTTACCAAAACTCAATTTCGCTTGGCAACAATATTAGATAATGTACCAAATATTATATTATACGAGACGGGGGGAGCTAAAGAATTTGTTTCAGCAAATATTTTTAATATGTTAGGATATCCAGCAGAAGATTTTATAAACGATAAAGAAAAATTTAACTCTCTAATTCATCCGGATGATAACGAATTTATAAAGCAAAAATATTCTGAATGGGATAATAGTGGTAAAGAGGGATTGCTTACTTCTTGGTTCAGAGTAAGAAGAGCTGATGGAGAATATATATGGATTGAAGATAGAATGTTGGAGATAACTGATAAGAATAATGTAAAATATCATGCTGGTGTTAATATAGATATTACGAACCTTAAAAATGCAGAGGAGCAATTAAAAGAAAGCTACAGTACATTACAAAGAATTCTTGAAGAAACTGTTGAAGGTCTTGTTCATGCGGTGGAGATACGAGATCCTTATACTGCTGGTCATCAGCGGCGTGTAGCAGATCTTGCTTCTGCAATTGCTACCGATATGGGATTCCCTGAAGACAAAATCAATGGGTTGAAATTAGCAGCCTTAGTTCATGATATTGGGAAGATAAATATTCCTGCTGAGATTTTAAGCAAACCAGGAAAACTTACACTCCCAGAGTTTAACCTTATAAAAATGCACCCACAAACAGGTTACGATATTTTAAAATCGATTGAATTTCCATGGCCTATTGCTGAGATAGTACTTCAACATCAGGAACGTTATGATGGGTCAGCTTATCCTAATGGTTTAAGTGGTAAAGAAATACATATTAAGGCTAGAATAATTGCTGTAGCAGATGCTATTGAAGCTATGTCTTCTCACCGTCCTTACAGACCATCTCTAGGAATTGACTTTGCATTAGAAGAGATTGAAAAAAACAGAAACATTTTATATGATCCAGAAGTTACAGATATTTGCTTAACATTATTCAGAGAAAAAGGCTACAAATTTCCTCAAGCTCCAACTGATATGCTTTAGTTTCCTAATAGAAATATCGATTTCTTTCAAAAGGCGAATTATACTGCTTAAATTCAATAATAAATTTCATATTTTCAGAAGGGCTATAATTTAGTTGAAAATTTGGCAGAACTTTTGACGTATTATCATTATTACCTTCAAATTCAATTCCACTTTTATACGTTGCAGAACCATAATTAATGAAATTTAAATCTACTTTCAAATTGAATTTTGGACTGAAATTATAATTTATATGATTAGTATAAACAGATTCATAACTACTATTATTGTTAGATGATAAACTGCTGCTGAATGTCATAGAATGATTTATGGTAAGGTTATTCATGTTTATCATAGATGGCATTAATAAATCCGGAGTGAATGCACTATTTATTATCTGAGCACTCAACCCTACCACTAAAAACAACATTACAAGCATCATAATCTTTTTCATATTCACCTCTTAATTCCTTTATAAATTTTTTCGATATTATGTCAAACCACTTTAAGTTTAATTTGTTCAATTCTCAAAGTAGACTATTTTATCATTATCATTTTTTTAGTAGATATAGTCACATCATCTATTATCAATTTATACAAGTAGGTTCCGCTTGCAACATGATTACCAAACTCGTTTTTCCCATCCCAAACAACCCTATTTTCAGAATTTACTATAGGATTTAAAATTCTAAAAGTTTTTATTTTTTGCCCTTTTATGTTAAATATTTTAATCTCGGCATGGGAAGCTGATTTCAGTAAATTGAACGCGATCGTAGTTTCTGGGTTAAATGGGTTAGGATAATTTTGAAGTAATTTTGCACCAACAGAAATAACATTTTCTTCGGCATCTGTGTTCAAATCATCAAGATCCATTGTGTATGCGGAACAGCCATAAGTTCCCAGTAACAATGTTCGGGTAGGATTGTGAATTATCATATCAATAACCGGTACATTGGGTAATCCATCAGAAAGACTTTGCCACTCATCTCCCCCATTCTCAGTAAAGTATACACCTGCATCTGAACCAACAAAAATTCTGCTTGGAACTTCTGGATCGAGAGTAATGCAGTTAATTGGAATTTGAGGAAGATTGGAAGATATCGGAATCCAATTTTGACCGAGATCTGTTGATTTAAATACATGCGAGTATGCTTCATCCCAGCGGAAACCTGATACGGTAACATAGATCGTGTTCATTTCAAAAGGATCACCAGCCACTCGCGTTATCCATCTATCTGGTAAGCCTGCCGTAACATCTGTCCAGCTCTCACCATCATCAGTTGAAACATGTACATTACCATCATCTGTTCCTGCAATAACAACATTAGGATAACTCGGATTCACTCCTATTGTACTAACTGTATGATAACTTGTTCCGAAATCACCATCGGTAAGATCACTACTCACAGCTTCCCAGTAATCCCCACTGTTTGTTGTTTTCCACACTCGATATGTTCCAAAATATAGTATCGTTGGATCAACAGGATGCATTGCAAGCGGAGATGACCAGTTTTTGCGATCATTACTCATCTGACTTGCAATATAATCAAACCAATTACCTCCATTCGTAGATCTATATAAATTGCCCCATTGCGATTCAGCAAAAATTATACTGGAATCTGTGTGATCGACTTTACAATAGAAACCATCTCCTCCCAGTATTACGTTCCAGTCATCCAGAGCACCGGTCATTGTTCTTATTGTACTGTTGTCTTGAGTGCCACCATAAATTCTTTCTGGATTTAGGAAGTCCATTTCAATAGCATAAAATTGTGTAAGTGGAATATTATCTAATTTTTCCCAATTATTACCATAGTCAGTACTCGTATACAATCCACCATCGTTTCCTTCAACAATTCTACCTGTAAATTCATCAATTAATATAGCATGATGATCTACATGAATTTCATCCATATTCCCATAATCAGCGATTATTTGCCAGCTATCACCACCATTTTCGGTTCGGCATAATGCCACTCCTAATGCATAAACCCTATCTTCATTAGAAGGATCTACACTGATTTGTCCAAAATACCACCCAAAACTGGAATTCATATCGGTTATGTTACTATCATTGGTTTGACTCCAACTTGCCCCTCCATCTGTGGTTTTAAATATTCCTAAGAATGAATAGTTTCCAACTGGTTGCTGATCATAGAATGCATACAATACTTCCGGATTACTTTTTGCAATTGCCAATCCAATTCTTCCTACGCCTTCATGATCTGGAAGACCATTTGTTAATTCATCCCACGTATCACCACCATCAATTGACTTATAAATTCCAGAAGAATATCCACCAGAGCGACGGTATTCTCTACCCCTCATGCGTTCCCACATTGATGCATATAAGACACTTGGATTTGTAGGATGCTGAACAAGATCTATAGCTGCTGTGGAATCAGTTACAAAAAGTTTCCTATCCCAAGAAATCCCGCCATCATCACTACGGTAAATTCCCCGTTCTTCATTTGGACTAAATAAATTTCCCGTCGCTGCCACAAATACTCTATCAGAGTTTGAATAATCCACAAGAATTCTTCCGATGTAAGCTGAATTTTCTAAACCAATATGTTCCCAACTTGTTCCAGCATCAATAGATTTATACATCCCATTCCCAACAAAACTCTGGCTCGAAGAATTAGCTTCACCCGTTCCAGCATATAATATCTCTTCATTGTTTGGATCAATTGCCAGATCACCAATTGAAATCACAGGTGCGTCTGTAAAAATATTGTCCCAATTTACACCTTCGTTGGTAGTTTTATAGATTCCGCCAGAGGCTGCTCCAACATACCATGTTTCTGGGCTGGATGGATGAATAGCAAGATCTGTAATCCGCCCTCCAATATTTATTGGACCTGCTAATTCCCAATTATAATCACGGTCTCCTCTGGTTTGTACATGTAACTCTGATGCTTGCTGTAATCCTTCTAAATATGCTTCATGCTTGATTTTATGATATGGATATGCTCTCTGATATCCAAACCATTCATTAGGTAATGCCTTGGGTTCTTTCTTTATTTTTTCACCATAAGGTGTTTCGATAAATTCGGAGTGAGAAATAGTTTTATGTTTGGGAACAGGCCTATAAAGAAGTGTCCCTCCTACTACGATACTTAATACTATTATTACAAATGCCAAATGCCTAAACTTCACATTTTCCTCCAACATTATACTATTTTTGTTATTTCTGTAACATCTTTTTTTTCTAATTTTGTGATGGTTTTTATAAGTTCTTTCAGTTGTAAGATTAAATTTTTAACATCAGAATCATTTACAATATTAATATCTGCCAACTTTTTTCTGTCAATTTCAGACATTTGAGAATCAACTCTTTTTACCGCAGATTCTTTTGTTAAGCCATCCCTTCTCATTATTCTATTTATTCTCAAATCTTTTCTTGCTGAGATGTTTACCGTTAAATCAAATGCTTTACATAAATCATTTTCGAATAGGAGTGGAATTTCAAACATTAAAATTTCTTGTGAACTTGTATTAATAATGTGCTGAATTCGCTTTCTGATCTCAGGATGTAAAAGTTTATTCAATTGTTTTCTTTTAACTTCTGAATTAAAAATAGTTTCACCAAGTTTCTCCCGATTAACAGAACCAGTAATGGTGATGTCATTGCCAAAAATCTTTTCTATTTGATCAATAAAATATTGTTCCTTATACAATTCATGTCCAATTTTGTCAGCGTAGATTACTGTAAAGTTTTGCTCTTCAAACCATTTTGAAGCAACTGACTTCCCCGAAGCTATTCCACCAGTTATTGCAATTAAGAAAGGTCTATCAGGATGTTTCATCCTTTATCCTTTGTGAAAGTTCGTCTATTGTTAAACCACTGTGAAGTACTCCATTTTTAGCAACAGAAATTTTGCCTGTTTCTTCAGACACAATTATAGAAAAAGAATCTGTATTCTCAGTAACTCCAATTCCAGCAAGATGACGTGTTCCAAGTTTCTGTGAATATTCAACACTTTCCGATAAGGGTAACACAACTTTTACAGCATACAACCTTTCATTTCTTACTATCACTGCGCCATCGTGGAGAATTGTTTTGTTATTGAAAATTGTTAAAAGTAATTTAACTGAAATCTGGGCATCAATAATTTCACCACTTTCTATTGAGCTATCCAATTTCCTCTTGTTCTCAATAATTATTAACGCTCCTATCTTTCTAAAAGACATAATAGAAACAGCATTTAATAGTGGAGAGTAAAACGATTTTTTTGCACTTTGGAAAAGCGTTCTCATATCATGCGTTTGTGCTAAACGGGCAAATAAATTTCGAATTTCATGTTGGAACAATATTATAAAAATAATTATCCAATAATCCTTAAAAACAGTTAAAATTGAAGTCATCATATTTAACTTAAGTAAAGAAGCTGTAAGATAGATGACAAACACTGCCAGAAGACCTAGTAACATCTGGTATCCACCGCTTTTCATTAACAGAATGAAGACCCTATATAAAATGAATGCAACAATTATTATATCAATGATATCGGTAAATTTGGGTATAAAGATACTCATTATGTTTTCCTTATTTCTCTCATTACATTTAAGAAATTATTTTGCTCTTTCACATCATGAATTCGTATTATTTCAATATCTTGTTGGAACGCAAGTGCTGTAGAAGCCAGGCTTCCGGCAAGCCGTTCTGATGCTTCAGAATCGTAGATCCTTCCAATAAAGCTTTTTCTTGAAGCACCCAACATGATAGGAACTCCAAGGCATCTGAATTCAGAAATTTTCTTTAAAATTGTCAGGTTGTCTTCATGTCTTTTCCCAAAACCAATTCCGGGATCAATAACTAATCGTTCTTTCTTTATTCCATTTTTTTCACAAAAATTAATTCGCTCTTTAAAGAATGATAAAATTTCTTCTATAACATCTTCGTAGTGAGGATTTTCCTGCATTGTTTGAGGTGTGCCCTGCATATGCATCAATACTATCGGTACATCTGGGAAATTTAGCAACACATTAACCATATCAGTATCATATTGCAATGCACTTATATCATTTATTATTGAAGCTCCTGCTTTCAAAGCTTCCATTGCAACCTTTGCTTTTGTTGTATCAATAGAGATGATAATATCAGGATGTTTGCGTAATTCTATGATAATTGGAATTACACGTTCAAGTTCATTTTCGATACTAATTTTTTTAGCTCCGGGTCTAGTTGATTCACCGCCGATATCAATTATGTCTGCCCCTTCGCTAATCATTTCTAATGCTCGTTTAACAGCTACATCTACTTCAAAATAGTTATTACTATCAGAGAAGCTATCTGGTGTAACATTTAGGATTCCCATTATTTTCGTATCATCTAATCTAAGCTTTGTTCCATTACAATTGAGGATTGTTGAATTTGAATTCTCAAATTGATTAATAATATTCAATAGATCTTGTTTAATCTCAGGTAATCCAAAAATTGTTTGGTAATCTAACTTTTTTATCAATTTTTTAATTTTATCAAGATTCCCTAAAAGTATTATATCGCTGAATTCAAGCTTTCCATTCACAACACCTCTTGCTACTGCAGCATCACCACCAATCGATAACATTTCTTGTTTGAGAATATTAGCTGCTCCCAGCTTTACATCTGTGAGTTTAACTGAAAGTCCAATTGCTTTTGGTGCCATCACTTCAATGCCTTGTGAAGATACTTTAATTTTCTCAAGTTCTTGTTTGGCATCATGAAGTGAGTTGATTCTTAAAATCCTGTTCATCAATTATTCCTCAATCACTTCAATTCATAAATGAACGTGATAACGCCCTTCTGTACAATATCTTGAGAAATCGGATTAAACTTCCATTTGCTAATTGCGCTCAAGCTATTGAATTCCAACTTAGGCTCTGCTTTCTGAATAATAACAATATTTGTAATTGAACCATCAGGCATAACATCAAATTTTATCTTCACTTTCGCACTTTGTTGTACATCGTCCGGATATGAAGGAATAATTTTGTTTAATATCTTCCTGTTTGTGATCTCACCTTCCAAAATATATGGTGAATCGCTCTCGCTTTCTCCCAAAAGTCTACTCGTTAAAGAATTCAAATAATCATCACTTGTTAGTGTTGAACTATCCTCTACATCTCTGAGCTCAGATTTACTAATAATACTATCATCAACTTCAGTTTGAATCTTAGTTTGGGAATTACCAATTTTCTTATTCATGTCGAGTTGATTAAAAGCTGTTTCGTTATGCTCGGGAATGTATACTTGCTCTTCAGATTTAGAAAATGTTTTAGGAAGCTCTACTTTCTTGGGTATTAAATTACTCAACCTGCCAATATCTTCCGCATCAGAAGTTAATGAAGGTTTCGACGAAGGCGAGAGATATCTCTCGTTGTTCGCATTTTCATCAAAACCAAATTCAATGTACTCAATTCGCTTGTAGATGCTTTCAGGTAAGATTGAAAAATGAACTAATATAGCAATTCCAATTAGTATTACATGGAATATTATTGAGGTTAGAATTCCTATATTTCTTTCATTCATATTTATTAATCAGTTTCCTCAACTTGAATTTCGGTTGCTATAAAAAATCTATTAGTTCCAGATAATTTGGCTATATCTAAAAGCTTCACAACATTTTTTAATTCTACCGTCTCATCTGCGCGAACTACAACAACCTGTTCTGGATCTTCTATCAGTTTTCTGTTTAATACTTCTGGTAATTCTTCCCAACCAACAATTTCATTATCAATAAAAATCTCATTATTCTTTGTTAGAGTAAGACTAATATTTTTGTTGAATTCATTCTGTTGAGAATTGGAACCTGGCAGATCTACTTTGATACCTGAATGTGTAATAAAATTAGAAGATATCAAGAGGAAAATAAGCAAGAGAAAGATAACATCTGTAAATGAGATCAAGCCAATAGATGAGATCCGCTTTTTCCTCGTTTTAATTATCATCCTTCATACCTCTGATATTATAGATAAATTCATTTGTGTTTTCTTCCAATTCATGAGCAAGATCTTCAACTTTACCAACTAGATAATTGTAAAAAAGAATAGTGATGATACCAACTGTTAGACCACCAATTGTGGTTATCAAAGCTTCCCAAATACCATTAGCCAACAAGCTGATATCTACCCCACCACCTGTCTCACCTAAACGCATAAATACTTTTACCATACCGGTAACCGTACCTAAAAAACCAACGAGAGGTGCTACTGCGGCAAAAGTAGCGAGTGTTCCAAGATTCTTTTCTAGACGATGGATCTCTTTATTTACAGCTGATTCAATCGCTTCTTTAGTATCATCCATTCCCCTATCAAGAACACTTATTGCTTTAGCAATTATATTAGCTATCGGGCTACTGGTTTTATTATCACAAGCACGAATTGCGATCTCAAGTTTCTTCTCTCCAAGGTAGCCATAAACTTCCTGTAGAAATTCTTCCTCGTTGTTTTGAGATCTTTTTAACTGTATCAATTTCCCTATTATTATTGATAGCGCTACAATTGATATGATAAATAGAATTATCATTAAAAAACCACCTTTTGAAGCTATCGTGAACAAGCTGGTCTCCACTGGAACTTCAGCTGCCAAAACCATTAAATTCATCATTCCTCCTCATAAAATATGTACGCCGATGAGATGTAATCTGTGAATATTGTCAAATTATCTTTTTTTAAATTAAACAAGGTTATATTGGAAAGGTTTTATTTGACATTGAACCGATGTATTCAATCATATCCGCAGTAATATAAATAGGAAAAGGATATGAAATCTAATAGTTACAATAAGTATATTGGAATTACAGCTTTTGGTGAAAGTCATGGAAAAGCGATTGGTGTGGTTATTGAGGATGTAAAAGCTGGCATTGCATTCCCAATTGAGGAAATAAGAATTGCGCTAAATGAGCGTAAACCAGGACGAGGAACATTTTCTTCTTCAAGAAAAGAGAGCGATACGATTCAAGTTTTATCAGGCGTTTTCGAAGGTAAAACTACAGGTATGCCAATTTGTTTAATGGTCAATAATGAAGATGCCCGTAGTAAAGATTATGAGCATTTAAAAGACTTGTTTCGTCCAGGACATGCTGATTTTTCATATTTTAGTAAGTTCAAAATTTATGACTATCGAGGTGGTGGCAGAGCCTCAGGTAGAGAAACAATATCGCGAGTTGCTGCGGCAGGATTGGTTACGGATGTCCTAACAGGCATTAATATCAAAATTTATCCTATTAAAATAGGAAAGTTAGAAACAACTGATATTGATCATACGTTCCTGAATGAGTTGTCCTGGCACGATAGAAAAAATTTCGGTGAACTAACTAAGTATTTATCAGACGTAAAAACAGAAGGTAATTCTGTAGGAGGGATAATTGAAGTTATGATTTCAAATATTCCAGCGGGTTTGGGTGATCCTGTTTTTGAAAAACTTGATGCAAATTTGGCCAAAGCAATTGTCTCGATTGGAGCAGTAAAAGGAATTGAATTTGGGGAAGGATTTAAATTTGCCGAATTAAAGGGCAATGAAACAAATGATCAAATGGATAACAATGGCTTCATCACAAACAAAAGCGGAGGGATTTTAGGTGGAATAAGCACTGGGAATAATCTCTCGCTTCGTTTCGTTGTCAAACCAACTCCCTCAATAAATATACTCCAAAAAACAATAACAAAAGGAAATAAAGAGGTCAGCTTCAGATCTTTAGGAAGACACGACACATGTATTATCCCAAGAATTATTCCCGTTGCAAAAGCTATGATAAAGCTTGTCTTAGCTGATGCAATAAGTTATCAAAAATTAATTTCAAGTGATAAATTAAACTTAATAGATTATCGAGAAGCTATTGATAAAATCGATGAGGATATTTTAATTGCTCTTGGTAGGCGTCAAAAGATCTCTGAATTAATTGGTAAATTCAAGCAAGAAAACAATCTCCAAATCGAGAATATAAACCGTGAAGAAAAACTTCTCTTAGGGCTAAAAGAGAAAGCAAAATTATGGAATATTGATGAATCTCTTATTACTAAAATCTGGCAGATAATTATATTAGAAAGCAAAAAAAAACAATGATTATTCTTTCAATACCATTTATCAATAACGATTTTGTAATTCAAGTAGCAAAAAAATACGCCCATTATTGGAAAGAATTTCGTTTGGATTATTCTAAAAATTTCAAATCAATTCCACCTGAAATAGTCGATGATAAAACAATTCTAACAATTCGTTGCAGAGAAGAAGGTGGAAAGATTGAATTTGATTTTACAGAAAAAATTGAATATTATAAAAAAATGATCCACGAAACAGATTGTCTTTGTGATCTTGAGATAAGAGCGATTAACGATTCGAATATTTATTCAATTCCTGCAAATAATTTAATCTTATCTTATCATGATTTTTCTAAAGAAATTGATTTTGTAAAACTTGAAATAATTATTCACAGAATGAATTTACTACCATCAAAATTTGTAAAGATCGCAGTTAATGTATCAAATTATTCAGACCTAATTGGTTTAAAAAAACTGATCTCTAAATCTAACAAACCTGTAATTTTTGCAGGTATGGGAAAACTTGGTAAAATTAGTAGAATATTATTCAATCACCTTGGTGCTTATTCAACCTTTATAGGTATATCTGATAACTCAACAGCTCAAGGACAGCTCACTTTGGAAGAAGCAGAATTTTATAATCTCAAATCAATTTCACAAAAAACACAAATTGGTGGAATAATTGGTGGAAATCAAGTTAAGGGCTCTCTTGGAATAAAATATTATAATGATCTATTTAGTAGGAATGAATTTAATGCCATCTATCTTCCTTTCATAACCGACGATATTGAAGATTTGTGGAGCTGGATAAAAAATGCTGATCTTATTTTTTACGGTTTTTCAATTACAATGCCTTTTAAGAAATTAATAGGAGCAAAAAAACAACTCTCAGCTGTAAATTTATTCCTACCAAAATCAGGTTTTATGTCAAATACAGACCTCATTGCTTTTAAGCGATCAATCGAAATATTAAACATTAAATATAAAGACTCGATCATAATTATCGGCAGCGGTGCCACTTCTGAAATAGCGTTAAAAGCATTCCAGGCTTTTAATAATATTACTATTTCTAGTCGAAATGAAATATCGGGCAAAATTTTAGCGAAGAAGAACAAAAGAGAATTCATTCAACTTGAGTTACTTAAGAATAATAAATTTGATGTTATAATAAACTGTACACCGCTAGGTATAAGGGATGTAGATATAATTGATTTATTTAATTTGGTATTTCCAACAAAAGCTATAGACTTGCCGTATAAACAAAATAATACTTTACTAATAACTCGATGTATCGAAAATGAAATTGATTATATCGATGGTAAAAAATTCTGGGATTTACAAGCAAAAATCCAACAGCAAGAATTTGTAACTGCGATATATGATTTGGAGGAGTAAATGAAGTATAAAAATCTTATGTTTTTTGGGATTATCTTATTAATAATTTCCTGTTCTACAGTACAATATACCGAACAAGCAAAACTGACATTACGAGATTCTTCAAAAAACAAAAAAGAGCTGAAAAAAGCTGCAAAATATTTTCATAAAAATGATCAATCTGATAAATTGGATGCACTCATATTCCTTTATGAGAACATGCAAAATCACTCATTTGTAAAAGTAGGACTTTTTGATGAAAGTGAAGTTGAAGTAACATGGAATTTTTCAGAATTCAAAGATTATGATGAAGCTAAAATGGCTATGGACTCACTTGAAGACGAATTTGGTGAATTACATTGGAAGAAAAAAGAGAAGAAATTAGATCATCAGACTATCACTTCCGAATTCATGATAGATAATATTGAATTAGCATTCAAAGCTTGGGAAGAAAAGCCCTGGTCGCAAAAATATGATTATTCAATGTTTAAGGAATATATTCTCCCATATAGAGGCAGCAATGAACCAATCGAGTCATGGCGTTCTTGGCGTGGGTATTTCATGGATAGCTATAAAGATATTTCAACACAAATGTTTGATCAAACAGATATTATAGAAGCTGCAGAATTAATTAATAACGACTTAAAAACATGGTTCAAATTTAACTCAAAATATTATCTAAATCCAACAGATCAAGGATTATTTGAGATGCTCATGAATAAAGAAGGCAGATGTGAGGATATTACAAATCTCACCATTTACGCACTAAGAGCTAACGGGATTGCGGCAACCAGTGACTATACACCACACTGGGCAAATACTGGCAATAACCATGCCTGGAATGTGATAATTATGCCTGATGGAAAAGCAATACCTTTTATGGGTGCAGAATCAAATCCTGGAAAATATAAACTTTCCAGTAAGGTCGCAAAAGTTTATCGAAAAGTTTTTTCGGTTCAAAAAGATAATCTAATATTCAAATTGCCTGGTGATGAAAAAGCTCCTGCTTGGCTTTCTGGAAAATGTTATACCGACGTTACAAAGGAATACACCAAGGTTTCTGATGTAAATATTACCATAAATAATGATATCCCAGATAGTACAAATTATCTTTATCTATGTGTATTTAATTCAGGTGAATGGAAAGCAATTCACTGGGCAAAAATTAATGACAACTCAGCACACTTTACAGATATGGGAGTTGATATTGCATATCTACCAATGTTCTATGTTGAAGAAAAACTATTCCCTGCATCTCATCCATTTATTCTCACGAAAAACGGAGATCAAAAAGAATTAAACGGTAACGATCTATTTGAAGAAGAAGTTATTCTGCACTCAGTAACCAAAAAAAGTATTGATCGTTCAAGTAATGATGGGAACAAAACCTTCTTAGAAGTAGAAGAAAAATACAAGCTTTTTTATTGGGAAAAAGGTTGGGAGTTATTTGGAACAGAAACCGCCAATGAATCACCAATGAAGTTCAAAAAACTTCCTGCAAATAGACTATATTGGCTTGTAAAAGACAATTCAGATGAAGAAGAACGAATATTTACTTACCAAAATAATAAACAAATTTGGTGGTAGAAACTAGGAGAAGCAATGAATTTTAATCCTGTAGAGTTAATTATTAAGAAAAAAACCGGTAAAGAATTAACAAAAGAAGAATTGGAGTATTTTATTAACTCATATATAAATAATGAAATACCAGAGTACCAAATGTCCGCTCTCTTAATGGCAATTTACTTTCAAAATATGAAAATAGAAGAAGTTCAAACCCTAACAAGAATATATATCGAATCAGGAAAGCAGATAACTTTTCCCAAATCATATAAAACTGTAGATAAGCATTCCACTGGAGGAGTTGGTGATAAAATTACTATTATGCTAGCACCAATTGTTGCTGCGTGTGGCGGAAAAATACCAATGATTTCGGGAAGAGGGTTAGGGCATACAGGTGGCACTTTAGACAAACTAGAGTCAATACCGGGCTTCAGAACTAATTTTAATGATACGGAATTTAAAAAAATCATCGAAGATGTGGGGTTTTGTATTATAAGCCAATCAGAAGAACTGGTACCAGCAGATCGTAGGATCTATGCACTGAGAGATGTTTCAGGAACTGTAGAAAGCCTTCCACTGATAACCGCCAGTATTATGAGTAAAAAGATTGCTGAAGGTGCCCAAAACCTTGTTGTTGATCTAAAAATTGGAACAGGTGCATTTATAAAAGATCTTGATACAGGAAGAGAACTTGCCAATCTTCTAATAAAGACAGGTGAAAAATTCGGGCAAAAAGTATCAGTAGTATTCTCTAATATGAATTCACCACTCGGAGAATATATCGGTAACGCTTTAGAAATAAAAGAAACGATTGAATACTTGCAAGGAAAAGATATTGAAGATATTGACAAATTAACTAAAACATTAGCGATAGAAATGTTATTACTTTCTGAAATTGCAACAACAGAAGCAGAAGCAATGAATTTGATTGAAGATGCTATCACAACTGGGAGAGCTTTAGATTATTTTAGAAATTCCATTGCTGCTCAAGGTGGGAATTCTGATGTTTGTGATGATCTATCTCTTCTTCCTCAAGCTAAATACAAAATTCCAATTGTTTCACAAAAAACAGGCTGGATAAAATCTATAAATTCACAGCAGATTGGCTATGCATTGATTGAGATCGGTGCAGGCAGGAGAACCCTTGATTCCCAATTAGACTATTCTTCAGGAGCACATTTAATCAAAAAAATCGGAGATAAGATTACTGGAAATGAAACAATTGGTCATGTGTTCTGCAATGATAAAGATGAAGGGGTTAATATCATTACTAAAATATTGAACAGTTATGAGTTAATTGATGAGAAAGTCCAAAAAGAGAGTATCATTTTAGATTTGATTAAATAAGAATTTTTGACCACAATTCGGTGTCCCAAAAACCTTGACACTCCTACCCCTAAAATTAATTTGGTTTTTCAAATTAGGTTGATAGCCTAAGATGTTGAATTAAAAGAAGTTAAAATTTATCAGATAAGGATGTGAAGAATGGCAGTACCAAAAAGAAAAACTTCGAAATCTCGTAGAGATAAGAGAAGAACTCATTATAAAGCAACAGCACCAACAACAGCGGTTTGTTCTAATTGTGGTGAAATATGCAGACCTCATAATGTTTGTTCAAAATGCGGTCATTATAATGGTAAAAAAGTACTAGAAGTTAAAGAATAATCTTAAATGTATTGATAATATGCATATAGCTATTGATGCCTATGGCAGTGATAATGCACCTTTCCCTGAAGTGGAAGGTGCAATTATTGCAATTAAGGAAGACCTTTGTGATAAAGTTTATCTAGTTGGGAAACAAGATGTAATAAAAAAACAATTAGAAAAATACTACTATCCAAAAGATAAAATTGAAGTTGTCCATGCAACTGAAGTTATTAGCATGAGCGATTCACCATCTCGTATGGTTCGTAAGAAAAAAGATTCTTCATTAGTTAGAGCAATTCAATTACATAAAGAAGGAACTGTTCAGGCTGTTGTAAGTGCCGGAAATACTGGTGCAGTAATGGCTGCTTCTCTTTTTGGATATGGAAGAGTTAAGAATATTCTTCGACCCGCTATTGCTACCACGTTCCCCACACAAACTCATCCAGAAATAATTCTTGATATAGGCGCTAATGTAGAATGCACACCAGAAAATCTTGTTCAATATGCTATACTTGGCAGCTTGTATTTTAAATTTTTTTTTGACACTGACAATCCGAGAGTTGCATTATTAAACATTGGTGAAGAAGAATCAAAAGGAAATGAATTAGTTAAAAATACTTATCGTAAATTGAAACATAATCAAGATATAAATTTTGTTGGAAACATTGAAGGGAAAGATTTGCTGAAAGGAATTGTTGATGTAGTTGTTTGCGATGGTTTTGTTGGCAATGTCATGCTTAAAACTGTAGAAGGTGTCGCATATTCAATTATGTCTATCCTGAAAAGCGAGATGAAGAAGGACTGGATTGCAAAGCTAGGTGCACTTCTATCTTTTCCGGCTTATGCATACTTAAAAAAGAAGTTAGACCATTCAGAATATGGTGGTGCTCTTCTTGTGGGTCTCAATGGTATTTCTGTTGTTTCACATGGACGCTCAAATGCAAAAGCTATTAAAAACGCCGTTGGACTTGCTGCTCATTTAGCGAGATCAGGTTTTATTCAACATACGAAAGAGTATTTTGAGGAGAAATAAACATGAGCATCAAATATTATGCAAAAATCTCAGGAACTGGAATGTACGTACCAGACAAGGTCCTTACAAATTTCGATTTGGAAAAAATAGTAGATACAACCGATGAGTGGATAAGAACTAGAACTGGGATGTCAGAACGACATGTTGCTTCCCAAGATCAAGCTGCATCCGATTTAGCATATAACGCAACATTAAAAGCTATTGAAGCTGCTCGCATTAGAAGCAAAGATATTGATATGATTATTGTAGCAACAATTTCCGGCGATCATCCATTCCCCTCAACCGCCTGCATTATTCAACAAAAGTTAGGATTAAAAGATTTTCCTGCCTTTGATGTTTCAGCTGGTTGCACAGGGTGGATATATGCTTCTAATATTGCCAAACAATATATTGAAAATGGAGTTGCAAAGAACATTCTGGTAATAGGTGTTGAAATATTAACCAAAGTAACTAATTGGAAAGACCGTGGAACGTGTATTCTATTTGGGGATGGGGCTGGAGCGACAATAATATCCCGCTCTGAAGAAAAGGACATTTCCAGATTCATAGATTCAGAACTTTCTGCTGATGGTACACATTATGATTTATTGATTCAGAAAGCTGGTGGTTCACGCATGCCTGCGACTAATGAATCAGTTGAAGAAAACCTTCATACAGTATATATGGAGGGCAATAAAATCTTTAAAAATGCTGTACGTTCCATGTACAACGCTTGTGACATTGTACTGAAAAGAAATCACCTTGATGTACATTCAATTGACTGGTTAATAACACATCAAGCAAATTTACGAATTATCCAGGCTTTAGGAAAAAAATTAAAGATCGATGAGAAAAAAGTAATCGTAAATATAGAAAAATATGCAAATACTTCCGCTGCAACCATTCCTATGGCTTTAGATGAAGCAATTAGAAGTGGGAAGATCCGTCATGGTGATCTGGTACTTCTTGCTTCTTTTGGAGCAGGGCTAACATCTGGAAGCCTATTGCTAAGAATTTAATAATAGAGGTAAACAAATGGCTAAAACAGCGTTTATTTTCCCTGGTCAAGGTGCTCAATACATTGGCATGGCTATGGATTTTATAGAAAGCAATACCGAACTTAAGAATATTCTGGAGAATTTTGATAATAATAATAACACTGCGTTATATAGAATTATGTCTGATGGACCAGAAGATAAACTAAAGGAAACAAAATTTACTCAGCCGGCAATTTTATTCCATAGTATTGCAGCAATGAAAACTGTTCTTCATGAATTTAATATTACTCCAGACTATGTCGCTGGGCATTCATTAGGAGAGTTCTCCGCTCTGGTTGCAAATGGAGTTCTTACGTTAGAAGATGCTATGTATCTTGTTCATAAACGTGGAGAATTCATGATTAAAGCAAATGAAGATAAACCTTTTGCCATGGCTGCTATCATTGGTCTTTCTCCTGAAGACGTTAAAGACATTTGCGAAGAAGCTTCTAAGGTTGATATTGTAATAGCTGCCAATTTTAATACACCTGTACAAACTGTGATTTCAGGTTCTAAAGCAGGAGTTGATAAAGCTTGTGAAATTGCAAAGGAAAGAAAGGCTAAGAGAGTTATTCCACTTGTTGTGGGAGGTCCTTTCCATTCTCCTCTAATTCAAAAAGCAGCAACATGGCTTGCAGACGAAATGAACAAAATTAATTTTAATGAAACTACAATTCCAGTTGTTTCCAATGTAAATGCAAAACCAGTAATTAATACTGAGGAAATTAAAACAAACCTTGCAAAACAAGTTACATCTTCAGTTCTCTGGGTTGATTCTATCAAGTTTATGATAGAAGATGGTGTTGACACATTTATTGAATTCGGACCCAAAAAAGTACTTGCTGGAATGTTAAAGAAAATTGACAAGAATGTTAAAGTTATAAGTATCGACACGATCGAGACGTTTGAATTAAGAAAAATTGATTTGGAGTCGTTATGAAACGTTTAGAAGATAAAGTTGCGATCATTACAGGAGCTGCTAGGGGTATTGGTTTCAGTATTGCTGAGAAAATATCCGAGCATGGAGCAACTTCTGTTATTATAGATCTTGATAAAAAAGCAGTGGATACAGCAGTACAACGAATTGATGACATAGGTAACAGGGCTATTGGTTTTACCGCAGATGTCACAAATTCTGAAGAAATAGCATCCATTTTCAAAGAGATCCATAAAGAGTTTGGAAAAATCGATATCCTGATTAATAATGCTGGAATTACTAAAGATGGCTTGCTCATGAAGATGAAGGAATCAGATTGGGATGCTGTTATTAATGTGAACCTAAAGGGAACATTCATTTGTACTCAAAAAGTTAGTAGATATATGTTAAAAAATCGTTCAGGTATAATTGTGAACATAGCTTCAGTTATTGGCTTGATGGGAAATGCGGGGCAGGCAAATTATGCTGCATCCAAAGGTGGGATCATAGCACTTACAAAATCATCTGCAAAGGAATTTGCTTCAAGAAATATTAGAGTAAATGCAGTTGCACCAGGTTTCATCCAAACAGAAATGACAGATAAATTACCACAAGAAATTATAGACAATTATTCAGCTGCAATCCCATTATCTAGAATGGGTACAGCAACGGATGTTGCAAACTTATGCGTATTCCTGGCTTCAGATGAAGCTGGATATATAACAGGTCAAACCATCCAGGTGGATGGTGGCTTGATAATGTAGTAAAAATTAAGGAGGAAATAATGGACATTAAAGCAAAAGTAATTGATCTTATTGTAGAAGAATTAGGTGTTGAGGTTGGTGAAGTAACTTTAGAGGCAAGCTTCATTGAAGATCTTGGAGCGGATTCTCTTGATACTGTTGAACTTATCATGAAATTTGAAGAAGAATTTGATATTGATATTGCCGATGAAGATGCAGAAGGTCTAACAACTGTTGGAAAAGCAATTGAATATCTTCAAAAACAATTAGATTAATTTATATTTGGGGTGGAGTTATTGTTTATAGCTCCACCATATTATTATCCAAATTTTGAGGTAATTATGAGTAAACGAAGAGTTGTCATCACCGGAATGGGAACAATTAATTCTGTTGGACATAATGTTGAAGAGACGTGGAACAATCTCCTTGCTGGAAAATCCGGTATTGATCACATTAAAAAATTTGAAATCACTGAAGAGTATACGAGCAGAATTGCAGGTGAGATAAAAAATTATGATCCAAATGAATATTTTGAAAAGAAAAGAATTAAGAAAATGGATCATTATACACAATACGCTCTAATTGCTGCAAAAGAAGCTTTCGAAGAATCTGGGTTGAATGATGTTGAATTTGATCATAACCGCGCTGGAGTTATCGTGTCTTCTGGAATTGGTGGTATGCTCACATTCGAAACCGAAGCTTATAAAATGGAAAGAAAAGGTCCGAGACGGATAAGCCCTTTCTTTATTCCAAAAATGATCTCTAATATTGCTTCGGCAGAAATTGCAATTCAATATAAACTTGGAGCTCTTAATTTCAACATCTCGTCTGCTTGTGCCTCAGCAAACCATTCGATTGGAACAGCATTCCGTTCAATTCAATATGGAGATGCTGATATAATGGTTACAGGTGGTGCTGAAGGATCTGTTACACCTTTAGCTGTGGCAGGATTTTGTTCAATGAGGGCACTCTCTACTAACAACGATGAACCGCAAAAAGCGTGTCGTCCCTTTGATAAAGAGCGTGATGGGTTTATCATGGCTGAGGGTGGTGGTGTTATAATTTTAGAAGAAATGGAACACGCCCTTAATCGTGGTGCAAAAATTTATGCAGAGGTAGTAGGTTATGGTGCAACTTGTGATGCTTTCCATATAACTGCTCCTGCAGAAAATGGAGAAGGTGGAGCACGTGCAATGCAATTAGCAATAAATGATGCTGGAATAACACCACAAGATATAGATTATATAAATGCACATGGTACTTCAACACCCTTAAATGACCCAAATGAGACTTCCGCTATTAAAACAATTTTAGGTGATTATGCCAAAAAAGTAAAGATTAGCTCAACAAAATCTATGGCAGGTCATACTTTAGGTGCTGCTGCAGGTATCGAAGCAATTGTTTGTTGTAAATCGATTACTACCGGAAAATTGCACCCAACAATTAACTACGAACATCCAGATCCAGCCTGTGATCTTGATTATATCCCGAATGAATCTATTGAAATGGAAGTGAATTATGCACTAAGTAATTCTCTTGGTTTTGGTGGTCATAATGGAGTAGTTATCTTTAAAAAATTTGTTAATTAAAAAGTGACCCAGTATAAGTTGGTTCACAATATTGCATTTTGAAAAATATAATCAAATCTCTAATTTCACAGATATCGGCTAAAGATTCTGAAAGTATAGAATTAAAGAAATTTCAAAAAATAATTAACTATACATTTGGCAATCCATCTCTTTTAATTGCAGCTCTTACACATACATCACGTGAACCATTTAGTAATAATGGATCACCTTATGAAAGAATGGAATTTCTAGGGGATTCCATTTTAGGCTTAATAGTTTCAGAAGAGCTATTTTTTGAATTTCCAGAATATTCGGAAGGTGAACTTTCTAAACTAAAATCTAAGATCGTTTCTAGAAAAATGCTGGCGCTAATTTCAAGCAAATTGAAACTTAAAGAATACATAATATTCAATATAGATTCTGCTGGAAAGGGTGGATTGAATTCGGTACTTTCGAATACTATGGAATCTTTAATTTGCGCAATTTATCTTGATGGTAACATCGAAAAAGCAAGAAACTTTATTAAAAAATTTATAATGATGGATTACTCTAAACACTTGAAAAAAGGACATCTTGCCGATTATAAGAGTAAACTTCAAGAGTATACTCAAGCTGAATTTCATGCAACTCCAGATTACCTTATTCTAAAAGCTGAGGGACCAGAGCATGAAAAAATTTTTACTATTCAAGTTTCAATAAAAGATGAAATTTACGGTTCAGGAACTGGTAATAGCAAGAAAGAAGCACAACAGGATGCAGCAAAACATGCCTGCAAAAAGTTACGACTTTAAACTTCTAGTGAAATGAAAATATATCCGATTTTCATCCCACATCTTGGATGCCCGTTCAATTGTGTTTATTGTGATCAAGAAACTATTACAAAAAGTAAGCCACCTTCAGCTCAATCTATTTGTAAGAATGTTAGCAAATTTTGTAAAAAGAACAAATCAGAAGAGAAAGAGATTGCTTTTTTTGGGGGGACCTTTACAAAATTATCAAGAGAACTCCAGCAAGAATATTTTGATGCCGTAAATGAATACAAAGATCCATTAACCCATATTAGAATTTCTACCAGACCAGATTCTGTGGATCAAAAAATTTTAGATTTTTGTAAGAAAAACAACGTTAGTACTATAGAATTAGGAATCCAGAGTTTTTCTGATAACGTTCTAGCTACAACAGGAAGAGGATACACACCCCAGATTGCAATAGAGACATGCAATCTAATACAGAAGAATAAATTTACACTTGGCATTCAATTAATGCCAGGGCTTCCTGGATTTAATGCTGATACTCTCAATGAAACAATTGAAATCACGATTACATTAAAACCTGATTTTGTGAGGATATATCCAACGATTGTACTAAAAAATACTAAATTGGAAAATTGGTTTAATGAAGGGAATTACGTTCCTCTTACACTAGAAAAATCAATTTTTGTAACATCAAAAATGATACGAAAATTTAAAGAAAAAGACATTTCTGTAATCAAGGTTGGGTTACATTCCGATATTGAAGCAGCTAATATAATTGCGGGTCCTTATCATCATTCATTTGGAGAATTAGTAAGAGCGGAAATGTTAAAAAATAGAATTCTTAGTAGCTCCCAAGCTAAAACTTTAGAAATTTCTTTTAAGGATATTTCTTTATTTAGAGGATTTGATTCTAAGATGCTGAAGCAAATTAAAATAGAGCTTGGATTGAAAGAGCTTCCTATTAGAATTAATAAAAATTTGAAGAAAGATAATTTTAACTATTCAGATTCTGAACCGGATGAAAACTGGTAAATATGATAATATTATTAATTTCGTTCTCAATAATACTCATTTCATTATTTTATAAAAAAACTGTCCCGAACATTGAAGGTTGGAGAAAAATATTATTGATCAGTTTGCGAACAATCTCGGTAATCATTTTGCTGTTACTCTTATTAAACCCAGTTTTATATTACTTTAAAAGTAAAATAATTAAACCATTCATTATTATTCTAAATGATGTATCAGAAAGTATGCACCAAGTTGGGGAGGAAGCATCAAAACTCGAAGTTTTCAAAAATATCCAGACCGAAATTGAAAAAAATTTAGTATCTGAAGATCTTGAAATTATAACATTAGATTTTGCAGATGGTATTGAGGGTAACAAAATATCTACAAATATTACTAAAACATTGTTACAGACTTTTAAAAAAATTAATCCTGATAATATTGAAGCGATTATTTTACTTTCAGATGGATGGTTTATTGATGAAGATCTTGAAATTATTGAGAATCAAAATATTCCAATTCATACTTTTAATCCCAATTATAAATCGAATACTTTTGATCTCAGAATTTCTGAAGTCAATCACAATAAGTCCGTTTATAGAAATGAAATCACACCTATAGTTGTTGATATCATTTCTGAGAATTATTACGGGAAGGCGAAAGTTGAATTACTTTCTGAAGATAAAATCGTCAACGAGAGAGTGATCGATCTTGATAATAAAGAATTTCTTCAACTAACTTTTGATGCATCATTTGCAAATAGTAGTTTCACGCCCATCTGTGTTAGAATATCTGCTGACTCAACCGAAATAAATACTGATAATAATATTGTAAATAGCGCAATTCAAGTAAAGCGTGACCGCTCTAAATGCTTACTAATTTCCGACAATCTAACTTGGGAAGCAAGTTTTATAGTTGACGCAATAAATCGTGATACACACTGGCAGAGCAAGTTTGTACTGAAGAATGATGAATTTAGATCTGCTGAAAATTTCACCCAGCTTAAGACTGAAATTAACGAAATTAATGTCCTTACATTGATTAATAATGGTAACTTATTTTTTTCAAAAAATGAAGTTACAATAATTGAACGATTTGTAAAAAATGGTGGAGGACTTTTTATTATTGGTAAGCCAATAAAAGAATTTGAAAATATTTCACCTACAACTTCATATAGTTTAGATAGAAATTTAAAATCTTCATTCACACTTACAAATCAAAGTGAGCAATTTAACACATTCTCATCAATTGAAAAAAAAGATTTCAAAAACATTCCACCTGTTTCATATTATAATGTTCGTTCAAAAATTCAAGCTAAAGTTCTTGCAAGAATGACTAACGAAGAGAAAAGCCCCGGAATATTATTCCTTAATAATGGGAAAGGAAAGATCTTAAATTTTGTTTTCCTTGATCTTTGGAAATGGCAACTGTGGAATTCGGGAGATAGTTATAATAATTTTATTCATAATATTTTTTCGTGGTTAGGTCAAACAAACTCTCAACGTTTTTATGCGTCACTTGAGAAAAACTCGTATTTTCTTGGTGAAGATATAAATATTGATCTTCACGCTTATGATGAAAGGCTTACTCCCATTACTGAAATGAACGCAGAAATTTCAGTTACAAATTCTGCAGGAACACTTGTTCATCATGGTTTTATGCTAAATAAAAATAACAAACACTTTGCAATACTTTCAGCCCTTTATGCTGGGAATTATAAATATGTAATCACTGATAATATCTCAAAATTAGTTACAGAAGGTGAATTCATGATTTCCAAAAATTCATCTGAAAACAGAGACACTGGAATAAACCTATCCTTGTTATCTTATATCTCAAATAAAACTAATGGGAAAGTACTATATAATGCTTCTGATCTTAAAATATCCGAATTAGAAAGAAAGATTTTAAGGGTACGTTACGAGGTTCCTATATACAAAAAATGGTATGTTATTATTATTTTTATACTTGCATTTTGCACCGAATTATTCTTAAGAAAGAGATGGGGATTATTATAAAAAAACAGCCCGTTTTATAGACAGGCTGTTTAATATTTACTTTGTTACTTTAGAATTTTATCTTCATTGATGAACTCAATCCTAAACCTTTTCCATAACGGAAAAATCCATGATAGAATGTAGCTCCTGTTTCCCACTCAAATCTATCAAATATTAATCCAGATTTGAATTCATAATAAATATTTTCATCATATCCAATTACAGCCTGGACCGGTAACCATCGCCATTGATAACCTGCACCAAAAGAAAATCCATTCTTGTAAGAATGCTGGTTATTAATATATTTAGCCATGATTTGTAAATCCTTTAAGATCATATAATCCATTCCAACGCTAACACTTGGACTAAATTTCACATAACGGTTTTTTACTCTTGTAGAGTCATCTTCAGCAAATGTTTCTTCAATTGCTTCGTAGTCTTCGTCAAAATATAATAGGTCATTTCTGTAGTATTTATCATACCAACCACCAGTAAGATTCTTATAATTCAACTGCATAAAAATGTCATCAATTTTCGCATAGAAATTCCCATTAAAAATTCTAGCTTTAACTCCAAATCCAAAAGATGGAGTAAGCCTTCCAACTGATCCCTCATCAGAATATTTAAAATGAGCTTTGTAATGGTAATAAAGGCTATCATCCATTGAGCCAAATTCTTGAGAACTTTCATCTATTGAAGCATACATCATAGAATAATCTAGGTTAATATTTGCTCCAACATAAAGAGTCATATCTCTCAAGTATTCAACAAAAGAGCTACTTTCATTCTCTGGGAATAAACCAGGGATCATCCCAAAACTAAGCCCTTTTGGATATGCATAATCTAAAGTTGCTCTCCAAAATGAGAAAACTTCGCTCCCTTCACCTGTGTTACTTTCATATGGTCTATTTGTATCATTACCATAGATAACAAGATTAGAGTACATTTTATCTAATATCTCAATATTACCAAATGATTTAAAACCAAAATCAAAGTTCCAATATTTATGACCAAAATTTAATAAATCATAAGAAGTATTAAAATCTAGAATAAAATCATCTGCTGTGATAACACTTTTCTCGCTATTGGTAAGTTGATGCTCTGTTTGGAACATCAGCATATCATCAAATCTCAAGATAGAATTATTTACATTCATTTCGTATGTTGTAAAAGGTATATGAATCTGTGAATAGGGTCTGTCTGCATTATTCGCAGGATTCTCTGGGAAGAAGTCAAAATTTCCGAATAAGGCTAAACTTAATGTTAGCACGATTGTTGTTATTACTATTTTTTTCATTTCATTTCTCCCTATTCTTAATTATCGTTAATAAGATCATCGCTGATATTAATTTCAATTACAAGATCGGCTTGAATTCTCAAACCACCAGTCCAAGCATCTTCCCCTTCGCTGAAT
>Ga0307987_1000192_pt1 | contig 38540 bp, 32 predicted proteins | sample EllFjometagen181_FD_203157 | JGI IMG/M metagenome (GOLD analysis project Ga0307987, IMG submission 203157) | Marine microbial communities from Ellis Fjord, Antarctic Ocean - #181 | ecosystem: Environmental > Aquatic > Marine > Unclassified | place: Southern Ocean | collected 2014-10-08 | reverse complement strand
CGCAACAAGATCGGAAGAGAAGGTTCCTGAAACAACCAATGGCCTTGGGTTTACCGTGTTAACCCTGTTTCCGGAGCTGTTTCCCTCTTTTTTTAGCCTCGGTATCATTGGCCGGGCTATGGAAAAAAACTTGATTTCAGGAAATGCCATTAACATCCGGGATTTTGCTGTTGATCGCCACAAGAGTGTGGATGACAGACCCTATGGCGGTGGATGCGGTATGGTCATGACACCTGAACCCTTGTCCCGGGCCATTGGTGAGGCCCGTCAGAAAACTGGTAATGCCCGGGTGCTTCTAATGTCCCCCCAGGGAAAGCCATTTGATCAAAACCGTGCCCGGGAGTTTGCCGCCGCTGGTGAAAATCTTATTTTTGTGTGTGGCAGGTATGAGGGCATAGACGAACGGATTTACCATGGGTTGGTGGATGAAGAAGTTTCCATCGGGGATTACGTGATGACAGGGGGTGAACTAGCCGCCATGGTGATCATTGATGCGGTGACACGGCTGCTCCCCGGGGTGCTGGGGGGGGAATTTTCAGCTGAAATGGATTCCTTTGAGAACCATCGCCTGGAACATGCCCATTACACCCGTCCCTTTGAGTTTGAAGGGATGAAGGTGCCTGATGTGTTATTGTCCGGCAACCATGGAAACATTGAAAAATGGCGTCAGTCCTCTTCGTTGAAGCGGACATTTATAAAAAGACCCGATCTTTTCCATAAAGAGAAGTTGTCAACTGAGGAGAAGGCGTGTCTGAAAATGTGGTGCAGGGAGCTTGAAGCACTTGTTAAAAAATAATCTTTATCTGGCGCTGATCCATTATCCGGTATCCAATAAAAAGGGAAATACCATTGCATCGGCCCTGACCACCATTGATATGCATGATATTGCAAGGGCAGCCATTACCTTTGGGGTAAGGGGGTTTTATGTGGTGACTCCCCTCATGGACCAACAGGTGCTGGCCCATGAAGTCATTTCCCACTGGACCGACGGCGTGGGGGGGGTCTTAAATCCCTTTCGTAAGCAGGCCCTGGAGTTGATTCGGGTGGTTTCAACCTTTGAGGATGCGGTCAAAGAAATTGAACATGAGCGTCAGACCAAGGTGGTAACCATTGCCACCAGTGCCGCTTCCCATGGGGATGCCGTGAGTACGGAAACAGTGGCCCGACAGCTTGAAAATGATACTTCCCATGTTGTTGCTTTTGGTACTGCATGGGGAATGTCTACAGAATTTATACAAAATTGTGATTTTGTCCTGGAACCTGTTCAAGGAATCAATGGATATAATCACCTTTCGGTACGATCTGCGGTTTCCATTATTTTGGACCGGATCTGCCATGATAGAAATTGTATCAGCTCATGAGAGCTGAATAACTACCACGGGCAATTCGGTGCTTTTAACTGGGTTTGTCCACAACAAAGATAGAAAATGAACTCCTGGCCTACCAGCGTTTATATAAAAACTGCCATGGACAGACCTGATATTTATCTGGGTTTACCCACAACAACGGTAGAAAATAGACTTCTGGTTTACCAGCATTTTCATATAAAAAAGAAATTGTGTTTGGAGGATAGTAATAATGGATGTATTACAACGGTTGGAAATGGAACAATTGCGTCTTGATATGCCTGATTTTAGAGCAGGAGATACCATCAAGGTTCATGCAAAAATAAAAGAGGGTGAGAAAGAACGTATTCAGTTATTCCAGGGAGTTGTTATTAAAAAAACCAAAGGAATGGCCGGGGCGCGTTTCACCGTGAGAAAAATTTCCGGTGGAATTGGCGTGGAGAGAATTTTTCCCCTGAACTCCCCTGCCATTGATAAAATTGAAGTAGTGACCCATGGTCGCGTTCGACGTTCCAAGATTTACTACCTGAGAAATCTTCGGGGTAAGGCTGCCAGAATTAAAGAAAGACGTATTGTTTAATTTTGACTGCCATGTGGGCATTTGAAAAACAGGCGCTGCAGGCCGGATATCGGTCTGTGGCGGGTATTGATGAGGCCGGCAGGGGACCCCTTGCCGGCCCCGTTGTTTCTGCAGCAGTTATTTTTCCCCTTGATTTTGCCGTTCCTGGTATCACCGATTCCAAAAAATTAACCCCCCGGAAACGGGATTTGTTTTTTGACATCATCATGGAACAGGCCCTTGCTGTTTCAACTGGCATTGCCACTGTGGAAGAAATTGAAACCATTAATATTTTGCAAGCCTCACTTTTATCCATGGTACGGGCCGCCAATGCACTTTCCCTTGAACCGGATTTTCTTCTCATAGACGGGAAGTTCACCATTGATTCTCCTGTTCCCCAACAGGCGCTGATCAAGGGAGATTCCAGAAGTATATCCATTGCGGCGGCATCCATCATTGCCAAGGTGACCCGGGATCGAATTATGAAAACGCTTCATGATCAATATCCCCAATATGGATTTGACCGCCATAAAGGGTACCCAACGGCCATGCACAAAACGGCGGTGATGAACTTTGGTCCTTGTCCGGTTCATCGAAAGACCTTTAAAGGGGTCAAGGAATTTTTATAGAACGGGCATCTCGTTCAACGACACAACAAAGATTGAAAATAGTACTATGCTGCCGGGGACTCTGTTGTCGGTACTTTAATGCTGTCTTTTTTTATAAAAACTCCCCCCAACAGATCTGGAATCATGAGAATTTAAATTCTCGTTGTGACAGGTGATTACTGCCATGTATGTTACAGAAGACTCCCAAGAGGTATCTAAGCCATGGTAAACAATAGCAGACAAATATTCGGACAGCGTGCTGAAGCTGCTGCTGTTGGTTTTCTTAGTTCCCGGGGATATACCATTCTGGAGCAGAATTATACCACCCGTTATGGTGAGATTGACATTGTTGCATCCCATGAAGATACATTGGTATTTATTGAAGTAAAGGCCAGACGGGGCCTTCGTTACGGTGGTCCCCGGGAGGCGGTGAATGGTCCCAAGCAGCAGAAGATAATAGGCACGGCCACCCATTATCTCAAACAACATCGCATCCATGACACCCGTATCCGATTTGACGTGGTGGCCATACTTGAAGAAAAAGGTCAGTTTCTTTTTGAGCTCATCCCCAATGCTTTTCAGGTGAATTGATGAACACAGACGAAGCGTTTAAAAGCGGCACCCTTTATGTGGTGGCCACCCCCGTTGGAAATCTTGAAGATATCACCTTTCGGGCTGTTCGGATATTAAAAGAAGTAGATTTTATCGCCGCAGAAGATACCCGTCACACAGCCAGACTGCTCTCCCATTATGATATTAAAAATAGTGTGATCTCATGCCATGAGCACAATGAGCTGCAACGCCTGGACCTGTTTTTGGATAAGCTTTCCCAGGGGAAAAACATTGCCTTGGTCTCCGATGCTGGCACTCCCACCATCTCTGATCCTGGGTATCAATTGGTGAAACGAGTGGCCCAGGAGGGTATCCGGGTGGTTCCCATCCCCGGTCCATCTGCTGCCATAGCTGGTTTAAGTGTGTCTGGTCTTCCCACAGATTCGTTTCTGTTCATGGGATTCCTCCATAGAAAAAAGGGGCGACGTCAAAGCGCTCTGGAAGGCCTGAAGGACGAGAAGGGCACCTTGATTTTTTACGAGTCCCCCCGGCGAATTATTGTTCTTCTGGAGGAATTAATATCAATATTGGGGGATCGACCGGCCATGGTGGCAAGGGAAATCACCAAAATTCACGAGGAGTTTCTCCGGGGAACATTGTCCCAGATACTTGAAATCCTCCAGAGCCGTCCTTCCGTTAAGGGAGAGTGTGTTATTTTTGTGGCCTGGGAAGAACCAACACCTGTGGCAGCCCCCATTGCTGATGAAATGGATCGTATTCTTTTAGCTGCCCTTGCAAACAGCGATGAGCCCCCTTCCCGTATTGCCAAACAATTATCGCGAAAGTTAAATTGCCCCCGCAAGGAAATTTATCAACGCCTTATAACTTTAAAAAGCTGTTGATCTGATATCTTCCCACCCCGGGGGGGCCAGCTCCATGAGCTGTTCCATTACCTGTTTTATCTCCATATTCTCTGATCCAAAACCTGCCTTTTTTTAACTATTCAAGTTTTGAAAGCGCCATGATGTGATGATGGCTAAATGGTTTTACGGACCCTTTAATTTGACGATAATTTTGACGTGAATTAGCGAAATTTCATTCATTTGTTAAATAACTCTTGACAGATACCGCCTTATTCAACTAATAAATAAGCATAAAAATATCAATATAAGTAATTAATTATCATTAGTACTGATTCTTAGGAAATGGGTGATTCCCGAATCTCCTGCCTTGATTTCAACGGTTTGTTTCCCCTGATGCACTCTATTTGCCGCGTTGATAGTCCCATTTCCCCCCATAGCAGCACCCAAAGCTATATCCAGAATTTCATGTTCTTAATCATGGCAATCGCATTTGCCATGATCGTTATTTCGCAAAAACTTACAATTTGACTTTATTTTTTTTAATCGGTCCACTTTTTCGGAGGTGTGTATGCAGTTTAAAAGAAGGTTTGAAGCGGGTGAATTCGCCTGTTTGGTTCAGATTGAGCCTCCCAAGGGAACAGATGTTTCAACAATGGTTGATGGCGCCATGGGGGTGAAAGGAATCGCCGATGCATTTATTATTCCGGAAATGGGCAATGCGGTGATGCGCATGAGCTCCCTTGGTGCTTCTATTGTGTTAAAAAACAAGGGCTTTGATGTGGTGATGCAGGTCAGTTGTCGGGATCGAAATCGGCTGGCCCTCCAGGGGGATCTTCTTGCTGCAGCAGCCTGTGGCATCGATGCCATGATGGCGGTCACCGGCGAAGATCCAAGCTTTGGAGATCATCACACGGCAAAAGCCGTATATGATGTGGACCTTGAAACCCTTCTCAAGGGAATGGCATCCCTTGAAAATGGACACGACATGGCAGGTGTAGAACTCAGCGGTTCCCCTGATTTTTTAAAGGGGGCCACCCTCAATACCTGTCTTCGGGGGGCAGATAGAGAAGCGGAACTGGACCGGATGAAAACAATGCTGGACGCAGGTGTCCGTTTTTTCATCACCCAACCCTTGTTTGAATTTACCATGACCCAGCCCTTTCTCAAGACAGCTGATAAATATGGCGCGAAAATAATCCCCACGGTGTTGCTGTTAAAATCCCTTGGCATGGCCCGTTATATGGCCAGAAACGTGAATTATGTAAACATGCCGGACGCCATTGTGGACCGTGTGTTAAAGGCATCGGATAAGGTAAGGGAGTGCACCCGTATGGCCCGGGAAACCATTGAAGCCGTTCAAAAAGAGGGGTTTGGTGGAGTGAATGTCTCCACATTGGGATGGGAGCATAAACTTCCCGAGGTACTGGGTGTCATGGACGGTTTGAACGGTTAGAAGGAGATCACATGTTGGATAAGGCAAATGGAAAAAGAAGCCCTGCAGGCTCAGTCATGGTTGTGGGGGGCGGTATCGCTGGCATGCAGTCTGCCATTGATTTGGCAAATTCCGGTTATTATGTTTACCTTTTGGAAAAAACCTGGGCCATTGGCGGAATGATGGCCCAACTGGACAAGACATTTCCCACCAATGATTGTACCATGTGAGTGATTTCCCCTAAACTGGTCGAGGTCGGCCGGCATCTGAACATAGAGTTATTAACCAACACCGAGCTCATTGATCTTCAAGGTGAGCAGGGCAATTTTACGGCCCATATCAAAGAAAACCCCAGATATATTGATGTTTCAAAATGTACCAGCTGCGGCGAATGTTCCAAGGTATGCCCCGTGGATTTTCCCAGCGAACATAACCAGGGCCTTGCCAGTCGCAAGGCGATATTTAAACAGTATGAGCAAGCTATTCCCGGGGCCTATGGTATTTCTAAGCGATCTATTGCCCCTTGCAAGGCCACCTGTCCTGCCCATGTGAGTATCCAGGGGTTTGTGGCATTGATCAACGAGGGTAAATACCGGGAGGCCCTGAAGTTATTTAAAGATGAACACCCCTTTCCCGGCTCCTGTGGTCGGGTGTGCCATCATCCCTGTGAAACGGAATGCACCCGAGGGGATGTGGAATCCCCGGTGGCCATCCAATACCTGCATCGTTTCCTTGCCGATGAAGATTTTGCATCGGATGATCCGTATATCCCGGAAGTAGCAGAAAAAAGAGACGAAAAAATTGCCGTGGTGGGGTCTGGTCCTGCGGGATTGACCACTGCCTATTATCTGGCACAACAGGGATATGGGGTGACGGTCTTTGAAAAACTGCCGATTAAGGGCGGTATGATGGCTGTGGGTATTCCTGAGTACCGATTACCCAATGACGAATTGAATCGGGAAATTGATGTCATTGAGAAAATGGGTGTGGAGATCAAAACAGGGGTGTCCTTTGGAGAAGATATCACCCTTGAAAGCCTCAAGGCCGATGGATACCAGGCCCTTTTCCTGGGCACGGGTCTCCATGGCAGCCGGGGGCTTGGCATTGATGGCGAATCCCTTAATGGGGTGCAAAAGGGGGTTACCTTTTTGCAAGAGTCTGCCCTGAAAACCGCTTCAAAACTGGAAGGAAAGGTGGTGGTCATCGGTGGCGGTAATGTGGCTGTGGATGTGGCGCTAACCGCCCGACGTCTGGGGTCCCAGAATGTCACCATGGTGTGTTTGGAGGCCCGGGATGAAATGCCGGCCTGGGACTATGAGGTGGAAGATGCCCTGGAAGAAAAGGTTCAAATAGTCAACAGCCGGGGACCGGTCAGGTTTATTGAAGAGGGCGGTCAAGTCTCCGGTGCTGAATTTAAACGCTGCACCGCTGTTTTTGACGAAAACCGTCGTTTTAACCCCCAGTATGATACCACGGATCTCATCACCCTGGATGCCGATCATGTGATCATTGCCATTGGTCAAATGGCGGAATTGCCCTTTGCTGAAAAAGAGTCCATTGCCTTGACTCCCCCCGGGGGCATTGCAGCAGACCCTATTACATTTCAAACCCCCATTCCCTGGGTGTTTACCGGGGGTGATGTGTTTTATGGCCCCAAATCCGTGGTGGATGCCGTGGCCTGTGGTAAAGAGGCTGCCATTAGTATCCATCGCTATATCCAGGGAGAAGATTTGGCCCTGGACAGGGAACAGATCTTTGAATTTGAAAAACTGGATGTAGCCAATGAACCTAAAATGGCCCGGGCCCATGCGTCCAAACTTTCCGTTGAACAGCGTGAGGGAAATTTTAAAGAGGTAGCCATGGCGCTTCCCGAGGCAGATGTACTCCAGGAGGTCACCCGGTGTCTTTCCTGTGGTATCTGTTCGGAATGTTATCAATGTGTGGATGTCTGTCTGGCCGGTGCCATTGACCATAGCCAGCAGGTTCAGTTCCGGGAGCTGGATGTGGGGTCCGTGATCATGACTTCGGGCAGTAAACCCTTTGATCCCTCGGGTTTGGACGATATCTACATGTACAAGCGCTCGGCCAATGTCATGACCAGCCTGGAATTTGAGCGGATTTTAAGTGCTGGTGGTCCCACCATGGGCCATCTGGTACGTCCTTCGGATGAAAAAGAACCGGAAAAAATCGCTTGGCTCCAGTGCATTGGCTCCAGGGATACCAATCGCTGCGGCAATGGCTATTGCTCTTCGGTGTGCTGCATGTATGCCATTAAAGATGCAATGATTGCCAAGGAACATTCTGAAAATCCCCTGGATTGCGCCATTTTTAATATGGACATGCGCACCTTTGGTAAAGATTATGAAAAATATTATCTCAGGGCCAAAGATGAGGAAAATGTCCGGTTTGTGAAATCCCGGATACACAGTGTGGATGAGGATCGGGTAACGGGAAATCTTATTTTAAATTACGTGGATGAGGAAGGAACCATGCAGCGGGAGGAGTTTGATATGGTCATCCTCTCCGTGGGCCTTGAAATCCCCCAGGAAAACCGAGATCTCGCCGCCCGTATCGGCATTGAAACCGATCAATACGGGTTTGCCCAAACATCCACATTTCACCCCCTTGAGACCACCCGGCCCGGGGTGTTTGTCTCTGGCGTTTTCCAGGGTCCCAAGGATATTCCCTCTTCGGTGACCGAGGCAAGCGGCGCTGCCTGTGCTGCGGGAATGGCCTTGGTGGCGGCCCGGGATACCTGCACCCGGAGTGTGGAGGTAATAGAAGAGAGGGACATCACCGGCGAAGAGCCCCGCATCGGGGTGTTTGTGTGTAAATGCGGAATCAACATTGCTGGCATTGTGGATGTGGATGCCGTGGCCAAATATGCTGAAGGACTGCCAGGAGTGGTCTATACCGGTGAAAATCTCTTTACCTGTTCCCAGGATGCCCAGGATCTCATGAAGGAGATCATCCAGGAAAATCGTCTGAACCGGGTGGTGGTGGCCTCGTGTACCCCCAAAACCCACGAGGGTATTTTCATGGATACCCTGGAAAAGAGCGGCCTGAACAAATATCTCTTTGAGATGGCCAATATCCGTAACCAGAACTCCTGGATGCATTTCCATGAGCCTGATAAAGCCACTAAAAAAGCCAAGGATCTGGTGAAAATGGCCGTGGCACGAGCTGCTACGTTGACCCCCCTCCATGAAAAGAGAATCACTGTGACGGTGAGAGCCCTTGTTGTTGGTGGCGGCATTGCAGGGATGACATCGGCCCTGGGGCTTGCCGATCAAGGCTTTGAGGTGGTGCTGGTGGAAAAGGAAGCTGTCCTCGGAGGGCTTGGCAATAAATTGTATCACACCATTGAAGGAGACGATATCCGCAAATTTGTGGCGGAACTTGCCGGTAAAGTGGAGGCCCACGATAAAATCCAGGTGCTCAAACAGGCCCTGATTGTGGATTTCACCGGATATAAAGGCAATTTCACCACAGAGGTTCTGGCGGGGCCCGGCATGTATGAACGTAAAATTGAGCATGGGGTCATGATTGTGGCCACCGGTGCCAATGAGTATGTGCCAACGGAGTATGGTTACACTGACACCGATGAGATTGTCACCCAGCTGGAACTGGGGGAGATGCTTGAAGAGAGGGGAGCTGATCATCTGGAACAGGTGGTGATGATCCAGTGTGTGGGATCACGTAACGAGCAAAATCCCAACTGTTCCCGGGTGTGCTGCCAGGGGGCCATTAAAAATGCCCTGCACATCAAAAAACTCAACCCCGATGCGGATGTGTTTATCCTTTACCGGGATATGCGCATGTATTCCATGCTGGAAGAATATTACACCGAAGCCCGGAACAAAGGGGTGCTCTTTTTCCGGTTTAATCCGGAAGATCCGCCCGTGGTGGAAAAAGGCCCTGACGGTGTCACTGTCACCTTCACCGACCATGTGCTGGGAAGAAAACTTGCCGTGGATGCCGACCTGGTGGCCTTAAGTGCCGGGGTTACTGCGGCTGACACCGAAGAGCTTTCCACCATCATCAAGACCGGTCGTGACAGAGAGGGCTTTTTCATTGAGGCCCACGTGAAATTAAGGCCGGTGGATGCGGCCACAGAAGGGGTGTTTATTTGTGGAACAGCCCACAGCCCCAAGCTGATTACAGAGACCATTGCCCAGGCCATGGCAGCGGCCTCCCGGGCCACTACCTATCTGTCCTCGGATTATCTAACCCTGTCTGCGGTGACGGCAGTGGTGGACCCGGATCATTGCGCATCTTGTCTTATCTGTGTGCGATCCTGTCCCTTTTCTGTCCCCCGGATCAATGAGGAGGGTAAAAGCTACATTGACCCGGCTCTGTGCCAGGGCTGTGGGGTGTGTGTATCCGAATGTCCTGCCAAAACCATTAAGCTCAACTGGTATGAAGACAATCAATTGCTCAGCAAGGTGGAAGCTTTGCTGGAGGGGGAAATATGAGTACCGACTTTGAACCGGTCATTCTGGCTTTTTGCTGCAACTACTGAGGGTACTCTGCTGCGGACCTGGCAGGTTCCATGAGATTGAAATGTCCCGCCACCTTTAGAATCATCCGGCTTCCCTGCACGGGAAAGGTGGATGTGATCCACATGTTAAGAGCCTTTGAAAAAGGGGCAGATGGCGTGTTCGTTGTGGGATGCATGGAGGGCGATTGTCATTTTAAAACTGGTAATTTCAGGGCAAGAAAGCGGGTGGAACAGGTGGCTGCAATCCTGGATACCGTGGGGGTTGGCGGAGAACGGGTTCGCATGTACAACCTGTCCTCCGGAGAAGGCCCTTTGTTTGCCCAATATGCCATTGAGATGGATGCACACATAAGAGCCCTGGGCCCAAGCCCGGTGAGAACGGCCCTGGAAGCCCAAAAAACTGCGGCATGAATAAAAGTGGGTAGATAACCCTGTTAAATGAGGTTTGAGATATGATAGTAGCCGATAAAAAGCCGATTGAAGAGATCATAGAAACGGTCAAGGCCTACGACCGAATCCTGGTGTTGGGGTGCAACGAATGTGTGACCGTGTGTGAAGCTGGCGGAAAAAAAGAGGTCGAGGTGCTGGCATCTGCCCTTAGAATGCATTTTATCCAGGAAGGCAGTAAGAAAACCTTTGATGAACAGACTCTGGAACGGCAGTGCGACCATGAATATCTGGAAGAAATCCGTAGTGTCATTGATAATTACGATGCCGTACTTTCCCTTGCCTGCGGGGTGGGGGTGCAGTTCATGGCGGAAAAATACCACACCACCCCGTTGATTCCCGGGGTGAACACCTGTTTCTTGGGGGCCACGGAAAAAAGAGGATTGTGGACGGAGCGGTGCCAGGCGTGCGGCTCCTGTGTATTGGCCCACACCGCCGGTATTTGTCCTATTTCCAGGTGTGCTAAACGGGTGATGAATGGCCCCTGTGGCGGTTCTACCGGCGGTAAATGCGAGATTGACAAGGATTTGGACTGTGCCTGGCAGTTGATCATTGATCGTTTGAGAGATCTGGATCGCATGGATGATTACGAGATTGTGACCCCCATTAAGGATTGGTCAACGGAGCGGGCCGGTGGGCCCAGAACTGTGGCAAGGGAGGACGTCCAAGTATGAAGATAAACACACCCAGTAAGCTGGAAAAGGTTTTCAAATCGGGGCACATTGCCGTTACCTCGGAATGCGGTCCTCCCCGGGGAAGTGATCCTGAAGCGGTTACTTCTAAAGGCGCTTTGATCAAGGATCATGTGGATGCGGTGAATATCACGGACAACCAGACCGCCATGACCCGCATGAGTTCCCTTGCCGCCTGTATTCATTTAAAACAGATGGGTCTTGAACCCATCCTCCAGATGGTCACACGGGATCGTAACCGGGTGGCATTGCAGAGTGATCTTCTGGGGGCAGCCTCCTTTGACATCCACAATGTGCTATGCCTTTCCGGGGATCACCAGAGTTTTGGTGACTGTGCCCAGGGCCAGAATGTCCATGATCTGGATTCCATGCAATTGGTCCAGACCGTCAGGCACATGAGAGATGAAGGAAAATTCTTGGGGGGAGATGATATCAAACGACCTCCAAAAATGTTTGTGGGGGCCGCAGCCAACCCCTTTGCTGATCCCTTTGAGATACGGGTGCCGCGCCTTGCCAAAAAGATTGCCTGTGGGGCCGAATTTATCCAGACCCAGTGCATTTATAACATTGATAAATTTGAGGAGTGGATGCGACGGGTGAGAGACCGTGGATTGCATGAAAAGACCTTTATCATGGCCGGTATGACCCCCATGAAGTCAGCGGGCATGGCCAAATTCATGAAAAAAAGGGTGCCGGGTATGGATGTCCCCGATGAGATCATCGCCCGTCTTGCCGGGGTGGAAAAGAAAAAACAGGCCCAGGAGGGCATTGACATCTGTGTTGAGCACATCCAGCGCTTGAAAGAGGTGGAGGGCATCGCCGGGTTTCACGTTATGGCCATTGAATGGGAGGAGAAGGTTCCCGAGATTGTGGAGCGAAGTGGATTGTATCCTCGGCCAGAGGTGTAGGGCAAGGTAGTAAGGGACTTCATTATAATAAAACTACCCACTCTTGCAAGCAGCACTCTGGAGAGTCGGTATGAAGATCATTGATGTTGGGTATATTATTTTTCATGAACTCCCTAAGTACATTAACATTACAGAAGTAGAAAGCATAAAAAACCCGGAACAGAGAGATTTCTGTCCGGGATTTTTATTTGGTATTTGGCATCCTTCAAAAGTAGTTTGCACTTTTTTAGATCAGTCCCCATTTGTAGGGATTTTTCCCAAAAAACTGTAAAGCACTTTTGAATCAATATGAAGAACACCTGGTATTTTTAAAAATTCTTTTCAAATTTAAGAGCAGAAGCCCATTCCCCCACTTGACTTTTATCAAAATTGAGTTAGTTTGATGTCCGCATTATTATGAACGACGCCACCGGCCCACCTTTTTGAGTCCCTGTCGCCTATTTTCCTGAATTCCCAATTTGTACATCCAGGCTCTGGATATATTCCAGATGCGTGGTGTTGATTTGTGGTTTCAGGTTTACTTTTTCAAGATCAAAATATGGAGGATCTATGGCTGTTATCACAATTTCCAGAGATATGTGCAGTAAAGGAGCCCTGATTGCAGAACAGGTTGCCCGGGAATTAAACTATGAATGCATTTCCCGAAAAATTCTCATGGAGGCATCCGATCAATTCAATATTCCAGAAATACAATTTGCAAAGGCCATCCATGATGGACCTTCTGTGTTTGAAAAAATATTTCATGGTAAAGCAAAATATATTGCCTTTTTCCAGGCAGCCCTGCTCAACCATGTTAAGAAAAATAATGTGGTATACCATGGACTGGGCGGGCAATTTTTTCTCCAGGGGATTCCCAACGTGCTGAAAACCCGGGTCATCATGGCCATGGATGCCAGAGCAGAAGAAAAAGCCAGGGAGGAGAATATATCAACAACAGCGGCCCGCAAACTTCTTGTCAATGATGATAAAGAACGTCACAATTGGGGAATGCATGTGTACGGTGTGAACACGGGGAGCAATGAGCTCTATGATCTTGTTTTGCACCTGGATCATCTGACCGTATCTGATTGTGTGTCCCTGATTTGTGAAACAGCACAAAAGAACACCTTTTGCGCCACCCCTGACTCCCAGGCACATATGGCCGACCTGGCCCTGGCGGCAACGGTGAAGGCAATACTTATTGCGTATCATGCCAATCTACGGGTTAGTTCTCACAACGGTCGGGTCATCGTCCATGTGAATGATCTGGTGGATGCTCCAGACAGAACGAAACAGAAAATTCAGGATCTCACTGCCCATATTACCGGCATTGAAAGTCTCAGCATTCACGTAAAATCCAATGTTATCCGGTCCCCATTTCACAACGCTCCTCCATCCATGCGCCACAGTGCGTAAACTACCTAATTTTAGGGTTGATCATAAGATGGGCCACTATATTGGAGATAGATTTTAAATCATCACAAATACCTGGAATAACAGCGCTCATCCTTCACTATTAAAATTCCACCACAAGGTGGCCGACCTTATGATCAACCCTTAATTTTATAAGTGCCTGGACGAAAATTCTTTCCTGTCCCTTTTAGAAAGCATTAATTGACCTTAAAAGCGTATTTTGCTATGTAATCCAATGTATTACAGATTGAGCGTATAAATGGTTATTTTGACTTGTATTTTCAGAGACGTCATAAAAAGAAACATCAACTTTAAATCGTGAGAAAAAAGTCATGTCAGATGTAGATGACCGATGGTTATCAGTCGTGGAAACCAGCAGACACTTTAGTGTCAGTGGGTATATTGTTTATAAATGGATTCCGACTGATCCCCTGCATCCCAATAATGGACGCAAAGAGAAGGTGCTTATTGTCTGGCGCAACCTGACAGGTGGTCTGGAGCAGGACAACCTCTTGCTGGATGAGTGGTTTCAGAAATTTAACATCTTCAGCCGGGATTTTGGGTATGAAACCATATCTGTGAATGGCTCCAATAACTTGCCTAACCTTAGATCGGATGAGGAAAACTGGAAGGTGCATCTCATCGAAGAAGAGTTTCATAAGAGGATGTGGGAAACAGGGGGGACAGTATGAGTTCATTTGATAGACTGACAATCAAGGGATTTAAATCCATTCAGGAACTGGTTGATTTTGATCTGAAGCGCCTCAATGTTTTGATCGGTGCCAATGGTGCGGGTAAAAGCAATTTCATTGAGTTCTTCAGAATGATTTCCGCCATGATGAAACCCGAAGGTCTGAAAGAGTTTATTGCAGGAAGTGCTGATACATTCCTTTTCGGTGGTCCCAAACTGACCCCTTGCATTGAAGTAAAAATGTGTTTTGGCCAAAATGGATATGATTTTGAACTTGCTCCAACTATAGATGGATTCTTCCTCATCAATAATGAGAAACGTCACCATTTTCCACTTTCCGCAACCAGAAATCTTGGAAGCGGGAATTTTAGTCCACAGTTATTAAACGATAAGGAAGGTGAAGGATTTCATAGCAAACATAATCCATCATGGCACACATACAATGCAATAACATCCTGGAAAATATACCACTTCCATGATACCAGCAAAGAGGCGGGAATGCGCCGGTATAATGATCAGGCACACAATAAGGTGCTGTTCATGGATGGTTCAAATATTGCTCCTTTCTTATTAAATGTGAAACAGACCTGTCCAGATGCCTACAGTGAAATGATTAATGCATTACGTCTGGTGATCCCCTTTTTTGATGACTTTTTACTGGAACCCAACAGCAATGAAAAACTGAGACTGAACTGGCGTCAAAAGGGGCTGAAAGACTATCCCATGAGACCAACACTTCTGTCTGATGGCTCAATACGCTTTGTTTGTCTTGCTGCTGCGCTGCTTCAACCGGAACTGCCCTCCACAATTATCATTGATGAACCGGAGCTGGGTCTCCATCCGGGAGCACTCGCAATTCTTGCAGAACTGATAGAGGATGCTTCCAGAAGGACACAGGTAATTATCTCCACCCAATCCCCAGCCCTGATTGACCATTTTGCAATCAATGATGTGATAGTGGTGAGCCGTAAAAACGGTGCCTCCACATTCAAGCGTCTGGATGAAAAAGATTTTAATGTCTGGCTTGAAGAGTATTCTGTTGGTGAACTCTGGACAAAGGATGTGATCACTGGGGGGCCTGTGCATGAGTGACTATATTGAAGTGATGGTAGTTGCTGAAGGCTATACAGAAAAGCGATTTATTGAGAAAGTCTTGTCACCCTATCTGGCAACAAAGAACATTTTTATGCAGTCGCCAATGGTCGGCAAGCCCGGTCAGAAAGGGGGTGATGTTCGTTTTTCACGGATGGAAAAAGATTTTGCGATGCACTTGAAGCAACGAAAAGAGACCTATGTCTCCATGTTTGTTGATTATTATGGGATTAAAACAGATTGGCCGGGTCTGGATGATGCCAGGCAATGTACATCTCCCAAGGGCATTGCCGATGCAATGAACCGTGCAACCTGGGAAAGGGTGGTTGCCAAATTTACAGAGCAGGGTGCTGGGCATCGATTTATACCGTTTATCGCAGTACATGAATTTGAAGCCCTGTTGTTCAGTGATGTTGAGATCCTTGCGGCCCAACTCAAGGTTGACAAATCGGCTGTTGAAAAAATACTGAAAGAGTGCGGAGCGCCAGAAAATATCAACAATTCATTTGATTCAACTCCGTATAAACGATTGAAACGTCTTTATGCTCCATACAAGAAAAAGACAACCGGCATCACCATTGCCAATTTAATTGGAATCGAAAAAATGAGAAGCAAATGTCCTCTTTTTGATGAGTGGCTTACAACATTGGAAAAGTTGCAGGAAGGGCAGCATGGCAAAGCGTAAAAAAAGATCCACCGGCCCAAAACCACACTATCCTCACACATTGAAATTTTTTTTAGTTTGTAAATTTAACAAGGCCCATGCATGCCGCATGGGCCTTGTTCCTATCTACTAATTTTCGAGTTGTTTCAGCAGAAATTGGGTGGCCTCCTGGCAGGTAACCCCGTTTTTACCGCCATTGGGCACCAGATTGGCAGCCATCAGGGCATCCACCGCCTTAAATACAGTGCTCATAAGATCTGGATATCCGATGAATTCAAGCAACTCACCCGTGGCCTTGACCACAGCCACAGGGGAAGAAAACTGACCCCTGTTTTCCTGCATCATGCGGGTGCCGGTGCCGCCACCTGCTTCAAACATGCCTTGGGTAAAGGATAAATTGGCAGATCCCACACCGCCAATACCGCCCACATACATGCCGGCTTCATCCCCTGCCATATCCCCCACAATGTTGTTGCACACCAGTGTAGTTAAGGGAAACTCTTTGCCGGTTTTTTCACCCTTCATGGCTTTGAGTTTTTCCGGTTGAGTCACAGTGTAAGAAAAATCATCGGGCTTGACGCTCACATAATCAAGGTCGGGAAAATTGGCATCAATGTAGGTCTTGGCCCAGTTAAGGGATGCTGCATCGGGTTTTATCACATTGTCTTTAAAGTTCAGCACCACCCCCTCTGATTTTCTTTCCACGGCATGGAGACAGGCCATGTGGGTGAGCCGTTCAATGTCTATTCTTGCCTGGGGCCAGAAGCACATGGCGTATTCCTCCTGGCCATTGAGGCTTGAGACGCCAGCTGATTTTGCATCCTGGTAGGGGGTACCCAGATTACAGCGGAATACCGTAAAGTTGACACCCATGTCATCGTTTTTAATGTTCCGCTGGCAGGCAAACAGATCCATGTATTGACGCATCCACACATTGGCACTGGGCACATTGGGATATTTGGAGCTGTCCGGGGTTTCCAGGGGCATTTTTAATATCACATCACATTGGTCAATGACATCAATGGAATTCTGGGGGGCCACCACATCCAGTTCCAGTCTTTTTTCAATGGTGAGATCCGGGATTTCCACCACGGAGATTTCACCCGCTTTAATTTCCTTGGCCAGCAAAGATTCAAGAATGGTGCGGGCCGCCTCGGCCACAATGGGACCAATGCCGTCCCCCGGGGCAAATCCGATTTTAAGGGGACGCTTAGTGCTTAAGGCTATGGGATTAAATTGACCCCGGGTCTGGATGGCCTTTTCAACCCGTGTTTTCTCCTGGGTCAGCAGGGTGAAAAGGGCATCAAAGGGGTTGTAGTCACCTTCAAACATATTTATATACGCATTCATTTTTGTCTTTCTCCTTAGTTTTTTTTATATGAAAATCCGTCCAAGAGTTTGTAATCATAAACGTTTCAATCTTCGTTGCAGGCAGTCCACGGTAAACCACCTTGGTCTGCCGTGGTAGGTATTGACGGGTCCTGTTCCACCCCAAAGTGGCTGAGGTTAAAACCAAGCCCAATTGATGGTTTGGACGGCAAATGTTTATTAACATTTTCAGTTGTAATACCAGTTTTTGGGGGCACCTGCAAGGAGAGGAAAAAAGGATACATATTTTAAGTCTGTGGTCTCCGGTAAAATGAATCATGGACCCCCAAAAATCCTGTTGCAATATTTGCCTTGACATGGCATTAATATTGTCAATATCAATATTGATTTTAAGCAACTAAGTTTAGTCTTGCTAAATATGTTTCATAGGATATACGTTCAATATTGAGGGTTTTGCAAAAATAACTTTTCCTTACGTGGTAAGGGAGTTCATAGAAAATAATATACCCAATATCAATGATCTTCATACCGGCTCTCCAGAGTGCTGCATGAAAGAGTGGGTAGTTTTATTATGATGAAGTCCCTAACACTATATATTGACAATATGACAATGCAACGGCTACCTGTAGCGAGCAAGCCTAATGGTTTTTATTTCTGCAAGCAGCTCTATTAATTGAATTAAATTTTGTTTTTGGGGGATTGTGCACCATGTTTGATGCCGCTTACGATGAGCCATCGGCCAGCACCAGAAGGCTTCATAAACTCCACGCCGTTAAATCCACCGTCCAACCGAGTGTTTCGCCCTGTAGTGCCGCCTGCCCGGCTGGGATTGATATCCCAAAAATTCAACATCATGTGGCCCAGAGACAATTCTTAAATGCCTTTGAAACCCTTATGGTGGAAAATCCCTTTCCGTCCACCTGCGGTCGGATCTGTTTTCACTCCTGTGAAACCGCCTGCCATCGCACAGCCCAGGACGATGCCATCGCCATTCACTGCATGGAAAGATTTGTGGGGGACTTGGCCCTGAACCAGGATTTTTCCCCTGCCATCAAGACACTTCCTTTAAATGGAAAACGCGTTGCAGTGCTGGGTGCAGGTCCTTCTGGGTTATCCGCCGCCTATTTTCTTACCATTTTTGGATTTTCTTGTGATGTGTACGAATCGGCCCCAACACCGGGTCAGTCCGCTCAATGGAGCATCCCGGAGTCCCGCCTTCCTGAACGAGTGCTCAATATGGAGATTGACAGGATTCGTGACCTGGGAGTGAAAATTCAATGTGCTCAGTCATTGTCCCCCGATTTTGTCAAGAATTTGGTGTCACAGTATCATAGTGTGGTGGTGGGATCGGGTATTTCCCAGTCCATGACATTTTCTCAATGCGATGGCAGGGAAGGTGCCACCCTGCATGGTGCTCTCCAGACCATGGAAAATCCCAGGCACATTGAACTGGGTAATCTGTCCATAGAACTTGGCAAGATGCCCGTGGTGTACGGCGGTGGCTGGTACAACGGCATCCAGAGCATTGCCCATGCGGTTGGGGCCGGAAAAACAGCGGCCATTGCCCTGTATGCCTATTTTGATTCAGGCAGCGGTGCCATCCGGGAATCTGTAGAAATTTCCCGGGTGGGAAATGGAACGGCCCAGTCCATGGATATTTATCTTCTGGGAGAACGGAGCCGTGCAAGTTCCCGTGTGGTGAGTGAAAGTCATATTGATCGCACCGCGTTTCCCTCTGCTATCAGAATTGAACCCCTTTATTCAGACGGTGCCTCTGATGGCAATTCTTCCAAAATGATAGAACAGACATTTGATGTACCTTTGGCCCTTGCTGAGGCTGCACGATGCTATGGATGTGGACAAGGATTGAAGAATGGCCAGTCAACGTCATGATCGAGAATTCCATTTTCCATTGGAAATGGGGCAAATTGATTTTTTATCTGTATTGAATCGCCTGGATGATGGGGTGATCATTGCTGATATCCAGGGAACCATTCTTTTTTACAATAATACCCAATCTAAAATTGATGGACTTGATGGCCGGGATGTGGTGGGATTAAAAGTCACTGATATCTATGATCTGAACAACCAGACCAGCATGATCATGCAATGTGTTCATCGCCGGGCTTCCATTAAAAACAGAACTTTTTTTTATCGCACCTGTTCCGGCAAGGTGGCCAATACCATCACCAGTGTTTATCCCCTATTTAAAGAGGATGACGTGAACGGGGTCATCTGTTTTGTCAAAGATTATGAGTTATTGCAGGCATCAACCCCCATGGCTTCCATCACACAGTTTCGCCCGGATCTGGGAAATGGAACCCGTTATACCTTTGCGGATCTCATTGGCAACAGCCCTGATTTCCAAAGAGTGGTCAGTGCTGCCAGAAAGGCGTCCACCTCTTCGTCCCCCATCATGATCCAGGGAGAAACCGGTACCGGTAAAGAGTTGTTTGCCCAATCCATCCACAACCACAGCTGGCGGAATAAAAAGAAATTTGTGGGGGTCAACTGCGCTGCCATTCCCCACGATTTGCTGGAAGGTCTGCTGTTTGGGACCAGCAAAGGGGCTTTCACCGGTGCCCTTGATAAACCCGGATTGTTTGAAATGGCCAATGGCGGCACCTTTTTTCTGGATGAATTATTGTCCATGCCCATTGTCCTCCAGGCCAAACTTTTGCGGGTGATCCAGGAAAAATCGGTGCGTCGGGTGGGCTCAACGAAAGAGACTGTACTGGATATTAAAATCATCAGTTCTGTCAGTGATGATCCCCGTAGGGCGGTGAATAAAAATGTATTAAGAATGGATCTTTTTTATCGCCTGGGGGTGGTGGTTTTAAAACTGCCCCCTTTAAGAGAGCGTCGAAAGGGCATGGGTGAACTGGTATTCCATTTTATTGAAAAAATTAACACCCTTCTGGGTACCCATGTGGAAGAGGTCTCCCATGAAGTGATGGAACTTTTCATGGCCTATGCCTGGCCGGGAAATATCAGGGAATTGGAGCATCTCATTGAAGGTGCCATGAACATGGCAGGACATGAGAAAATATTAAAAATCCAACATTTTTCATCGGGGTTTGAGAGCTGGGAACGCCTTGATGCCAATCCTCTGGAGGCCAAAGGTGATCTTGCGATGAATGAAATACCCCCGGCTTCATCTGTGACGTCTGGTTCCATGTCAGAAATGGGGATGTCGCTGCCTCAATTCTCAAAGCATTTTTCCACTGAACATTTTTCTGAAAAATTGCATACCTGCTGTGATCAACCCCGTTGGGCACAGCCACCGGAACCGGAGGTGAAGATCCCCCTGGCCCAGAATCAGGCTGAACAGGAGAAATTATCCATCAAGGAGGCCCTCACCGCTTCCCGGGGGAATGTGACCCGGGCATCTTTCATCTTGGGTATTTCCCGGCAATTGCTGCATTATAAAATTAAAAAACATGGGTTAAGCCGGGTTGATTTTATGGAACGCTGAATGGCTCTTTTAAAAAAACATTTACAGAACCAACCCGAATATTTACGATCTCCCTGACCCCATCGCTGATGAAGTCTCTAACCGGGAAAATGGGAATACGCTCGATGTCAGGGGGTGACAAATATTTTTCATTAGAAAATAATCTTTGCGAAAATTATTTTTAAAATGGAAATTCTTCCTTTTCTACCTGCCATATGTTTAAATTATTTTAATATATTGTTAAATTTATATTCGTTATATTGTAAATTATATCAATTTTTGGCATCCCTCAAAAGTGCTTTACAGTTTCTTAGCGCATTCCCCATTTGCAGGTGGTATTTTCCAAAAGTCTGTAAAGTACTTTGGGACTCATATGAAGGATGCCCCATTTTTTATGTAATTTATTCTGTTTTATCCAAATTTTTTTTGTCCGTGTGGCACACAACCTGCTATCAACATATTCATAGATCCTGGTTTTGATTTTTCCCATTTTGTGGGTGACTAAATTGATAACCGGATTCTAAAAGAATTTTTGATCCCGCTGACCCAAAAGGCCAGTTGCAACCTAATCTTAAGGAGTGTCACGTGTCACAGCCAATACCCCCAACTAAACCCTTTGATCCCCTGGTCTTCTGGGTGTCAGCCTCATTAACCGTTCTGTTTCTTCTCTGGGCCATTGTTTTTCCGGAAAACATGGTTAAAATCATCAATGCCGTTTTTAGCTGGACCACCACCAATTGGGCATGGCTTTATCTTTGGACGGCATTTCTCCTGGTTATCGGCTGCTTTGTGCTCATGGGACCTGGTTATGGACATCTGAAGCTGGGTCTTGCCCATGACAAGCCGGAGTTTTCAAATTTTTCCTGGTTTGCCATGCTGTTTGGGTCGGCCATTGCCGCTGGCATAGTCTTCTGGGGGCCTGCTGAACCCGCCTACCACTACATGACCCCCCCCCCTTACTTTGGCGGAGAAGCGCTTACCCCAGAAGCCGGGGCCAATGCCATGACCTACTCCTTTTTCCATTGGGGGCTCAGTGCCTGGTCCATCTATGCCATGCTCACCGTTGCCATTGCCCATGCCTGTTTTACCAAGAATCTCCCCCTGAAATTCTCCAGTGCTTTTTACTATGTTATTGGGGATAGAATCCATGGAACCTGGGGTAAGGTCTTGGATATATTTGCAGTTTTCGCAACATTGGGGGGGCTTGCCACCACCACAGGGCTGGTGGCACTTCAGCTCTCCAGTGGATTAAAATTTCAGTATGGCCTGGAGCTTGGCCCCAGCAGTACCTACATCATCATTGGGGTGCTCACCGCCATTTTCACCTTTTCGGTGTATACAGGTCTTGAAAAAGGGGTGAAACTCATTGGCGATATCAACATGTGGGTGTTTGTGGCTGTGTGGTTTTTTGTCCTGATCTTTGGCCCCACCATTTTTCTCATCAATCTCACCACCAACGCCATTGGCCAGTATCTGCTCCATTTTATTCCCATGAGTCTTTTCACCGCCCCGGGTTATGAGGGAAACTGGATCGGCAGCTGGACCGTATTCTATTGGGCCTGGTGGATGAGCTGGGCACCCTTTGTGGCCGTGTTCATTGCCAGAATTTCCAAGGGTAGAACCATCCGGGAAACCGTGGCTGCCACCCTTATTCTGCCCACCCTGGGAAATTTTCTCTGGTATGGCGTTATTGGCGGTGCGGGCATCAGTTTTGATGTCACCGGGACTTTAAAGGAGCATGGGGTGGAAAGTGCGATTTTTGCCATTGCCCAGAATCTTCCCATGACCGGCGTTTTATCCATTGCCCTGATTTTTCTCATTGGTACCTTTTTTCTGACCAGTGCTAATTCTGCGGCCATTTCCCTTGCCATGTTTGTGTCGGGTCATGAGAATCCCGGGAAAAATCTCCGGGCGTTCTGGGGCATTGCTCTGGGGGCTGTGGCCGCTGTTCTGGCAGGAACTGGCAGTTTAAAAGCCATTCAGACCGCCTCCATTGCAACGGCATTTCCATTAATGTTCCTTCTTTTATTGGTGCTTTTTGGCACCTTTCGGGGACTTGGCAGATATAAAAAAGAAAACAATGAATAACCACAAACCGTAAATATTCGGCCAGCACCCCATTTTTACCTATTTTGGCCTGCTCACATAGCATTAGGAATGCAGACTAAATTACATGAACACAATTAAATCCATAATAAACGTTGCGTATAGTAAGTGCCCTTTGACATGATTTATTTATGAACCGAGTCAATAATAAATTTAGATCAGATTAATAAATTTATATTCATTAGGCTCTGTTTGAAAATTAACCATCTATATATAGTATTTGTTGCCCGACTGGGGGTGTCTCCATCAGAGACTTTTGCATAGTTTATTTTTTAACGGACCCTTAGTATGTTACGCAGTCCCAAATAGACGAATATGGGGCACTGGCTAAACATTTACATTACCAATCCGAATATTTACCACAAACCTTAATTACGGGGTTGTTTTTCAACGTCCCCGGGGAGACATGTCACATGTACGATAGAATGCAGGAACTTGATACAGAAAATCTGGAAAAAATCCATGCCGCATCCATGAACCTTCTGAAGAACACCGGTGTTGCCTTTAACGATGACGAGGCCCTGGACATTTTTAAACAGAATGGTCACCGGGTGGAGGGAATCACGGTGTTTTTTGAGGAATCCGATATCAAAAAAGCCCTTGAAACGGCTCCCAAGCGTTTCACCGTCCATGCCCGTAACCCAGAAAAAAGTGTTGAAATCGGTGAGGATGATTTTGTTTTCCTACCTGGTTATGGGGCTCCCTTTGTCATTGATGGTCAGGGAGATCAGCGACAGGCCACCATGGAAGATTATGATAATTTTTGTAAGTTGGTTCAGACATCCAAATACATTAATATGAATGGATGGATGATGGTGGAACCGGCTGACATGCCCCATGAAACCGTTCACCTGGATCTGAGTCTTTCCAATATGCTCCTTTGTGATAAACCGTTCATGGGAAGTCCTGTCTCCCGCCAGGGTGCATTGGACGGCATTGAAATGGCCGGAATTCTCTGGGGTGGCAAGGAAAATATCATGGATAAGACGGTGTCTGTTTCTTTGATTAATTCCCTGTCTCCATTGCAGTTTTCCGATGAAATGGCAGGGGCACTCATTGAGCTGGCCCGCCATGGACAGGCCTGTGTGGTGGCATCTCTGATCATGGCCGGTGGTTCTGGCCCTGTGACCCTGGACGGGGTATTGGCGCTTCAAAATGCTGAAATTCTGGCCGGAATTACCCTGGCCCAGCTGGTAAAACCCGGCACGCCAGTGGTATATGGGTCCACCTCTTCTGCCATGGACATGAAAACCGGTGCCCTTTCCATTGGTGCACCTGAGCTTTCTAAAAACATCCATTTTGTGGCCCAGATTGCCCGGTACTATGGGCTTCCCAGTCGGGCTGGCGGCGGATTGACCGACGCCCTTTTTACCGATGCCCAGGCCGGTGCTGAATCTGCCCTGGCCCTTTCCACATCAGTGCGAAGCGGTATTAACTTCATGCTTCATTCCTGTGGTATTCTGGGGTCTTACATTGCCATGAGTTTTGAAAAATTCATTGTGGATGAAGAGATCTGCGGCATGGTGCAGAATATGATCAAGCCCTTGGCCCTGACGGACGAGTCCATTGATATTGACATCATCAAAGACGTGGGAATTGGGGGGCAATACCTGACACATCCCAAAACGTTTAAACTGTGCCGTACGGAATTTTACATGCCGGGCCTCATGAGCCGCATGAATTCAGATAGTTGGGGTAAGGCAGGAAAACAACGTATTGACCAGGTGGCCGAAGATAAGGTGACCCAGCGTCTTGCATCCTATGAAAAACCCGAAATTGATCCGGAAATTGAGAAGAGATTGATCCAGTACGTAGAAAATAGAAAAAAAGGTTAAAAAGCCGGGCATCCTTTCTCCCACCCAGGACGACCACCTGAAAACGGGCACTCGCTCCATGAAGGTGTAAAGCAGGAATGAAGGATGCCAAAAATGCTGTCACACCCAGGGCCATTCTGGAATAATGGCCCTGGGTGTGATTAATTCCCTGAAAAGATAATCCCCTTCTTGCATAAAAGAAATCAGTGGTGTAAAAATTGGGTATGAAACCTTTATCACACACCCCAGTTTTCCTTTATGGCTTATTGTTCATCGTTATATCCATGCTCTGTTTTGCCTGCAGTGACGGTGATAAAAACAGTGCCGCCTCCACGGCTTCCCAGATAGATCCCAGCTTCAGCTTCTTTGATGTGGGGGTGAACACGCCTTTTTCACACGCTCTTAGAAAATCGCTGTATGACATCCTGGGAGATGATGCCATTTCCACCCGTAATACCATTGATCTGCAAATCAACACCGATGGTTTTTTGTCGAGGCATTATCCCGAACTCCAGGGGTTGAATGATTCTCTTAACACCCCCGCAGGAGAGCGGGTGGAGCATGATACCACAAAGCTTACCTATCGTTATGCCGTTAAAAAAGACCTTCCCTTTGAGTATGTAGAGCTGCTTTTTTCTCACCATTCCCGCATGCCCATGGCGATCCGGGCTTTCTTTAAAAAAGACCAACTGGACGTTCTCTCCTCCCTGAGAAATAAGTATGGTGACCCCAAAGAATACCCCTGGAAACAGGAGAACGGTAAATCTTTGTGCTGGGAGAAAAGTGGCGATGTTTTGTTTTATTCTTATGTGCCCAATCAGTTTGGTGTCCCCGAGTACCAGGTCACCATTTACTTTACCCGCCATCTTCAGAGTTTGTTGGACAGTGAGCAGGGAAAAAGCAGTGACCTTAAAACACCATCCGCTCCCTCCAGCAAAAGCGTTTTCTGATCATCTCAGTGATCATCAATTGACTGCATAATTTGGCATCCTTAATATGAACTTAAAAGTACTTCACCGTTTTTTGGGATAAGCCCCTGCAAATGAGAAATGATCAAAGAAAGGGGCATCCTTTATATCACCCCCAAAGTACTTTACAATCTTTTGGGAAAAAGCCCCTGCAAATGGGGAATGCTCTAAAAAGTGTAAAGTACTTTTGAAGGATGCCAATAATTTTACTTGAAAAGAAGATGAAGCCCCGAATCCACAAGAGTGATCAACAAAGCAGCGATCAGTGTGGTCAATGCGTCTTTTATTTCAAAATCATCAACCAGCTTATCCGTGATGAACAATAAAAACGCATTGATAACCAATTTAAAAAGTCCAAAGGTGATGATCATAAAGGGGAGGGTGAGAAAAATCAGAAGCCATCCCATGAAAAAACTCACAAGGGAATAGACAAGGGCCACCACAAGGGCTGTGAAAACGTTTTTCATGCGAATGCCGGGAAGAACGTTGGCAACAATGAATACGGTGACAGTGAGGATGAGAAGATTCAAGATCATAATAGTAACTCCTGTTGGGTGCCAATGAACCATTGGCATTGAAGGTTTTAGGGTTCAGGTTCCAACTTCAGCACCTTGAATTTTCCCCAAAGCAATCGAAATAAGAACGGGTCCCAAACAAATAATCCCCTGATTTCATACCATGGAATCAGGGGATTATTTTATGAATTTAACTGGATAATCAGGCAGTGATCCAGGTTTCATCCAGCTTCATGTACAGGCTTGGATGGGCTTTGACATTCTGAACCCGTTTGCCAGCAATGGTCCAGACATTGATCCAGAAGGCATTGGCAATGGAACCCCTCTCCTGCTGGATTTTTTCAAGTTTGCAGAAGATTTTCCGGCGTTCTTCAAGGTCCAGTGTGCCATTGGCCTTTGTGAGCAGCTCTGAAAACTCCTGATCCACCCATCTGCTTTCATTCCAGGGGGCGGGCTTTCCGTCCTTGTCTGCCACATAGCCAAGATTAAGCACCATGGTTCCCACAGGGCGATGGGCCCAGGTGGTGATACCCAGAGGCACTTCCGTCCATTTTTCCCAGTACTGGCTGTTGGGCATCACCTGGATATTGATGCGGAAACCTGCTGGCAAAGCATCCTGCTTCATAATTTCTGCATAGCGAACGATCTCCTTCCAGCCACTGCCCACTGCGAGGTTTACATCTACACCGTTGGGATAACCCGCCTCGGCCAATAATTGTTTGGCCTTGGCAGGATCATATTTGGGGGTATCAATGGGGCAGTATTCCGGATGTTTGGGGCTGACATGCATGTCCTGGCCCATCATCCCCTGGCCAAAGTAGGCAAGGGCAAGTATTTTTTCACGGTTCTGGCACAGCTTCAGGGCCTGACGAACCCGGTTGTCTGACCAGGGTTTCATGTCCACCCGCATGCGCATGACCCGGGTCTGGTTGGTGGTGGAGGGGAAGATATTGACCCTGTCATCATTTTTCAGTGCCTGGTAGGCTTCCGGGCCACTGAGATCACTAAAGTCAATCATGTCGATGTCACCGGACTGGATGGCGGCGATCATGGGGGACATCTCTGTGCCCATGTCCACAAACTCGATTTGATCCAGATAGGGAAGAAGTTCGCCATCATCGGCTTTCTTCCAGTAGTCATTCCGACGTTTCAACAGGCAGCGTTCCCCTTCAATGTATTTATCAATGACATAGGGGCCGGTGCCATGGGGGGCCTTGATGAAATCTCCCTCAAAGGTTCGACTGTTAAGGATCATGGCCGGGTAGTGGAAGAGATGCTCTGGAACGGCAATTTCTGCGGTTTTCAGGTGAAGAACTACCTGGTGCTCAGAGGTTTTCTCAATGCCGGTGTTGTCCAGATAGGGGCCGATCATACCCATCATGGAAGATCCCACATCTTTGTTCAGCCACTGATTCATGGTAAAGACCACATCATCTGCGGTGAAGTCATCCCCGTTGTTGAATTTAATGCCTTTCCTCAGGTTCAAGGTCCAGGTTTTTAAATCAGCACTGGCTTCCCAGTTTTCCAGCAGGTAAGGGTGGGTTACATTGTCCCCATCGGTGTAGGTGAGATATTCCGCCACTTGGCGCAGCTGGTTGGTGGGAGATATCCATGAAAACTGTGCCGGATGGGTTACTTTGTGAACCGGAGCCGCCACGCGAAGTGAACCGCCTCGTTTAATGGCAGTTGCTGATGCTTTTCCTGGAAATGCAAGGCCTGCCATCTGTCCTGCGGCAGTTGCGGACAGACCCACAAGGGTGGTGAATCGAATAAACTCACGCCGGGTCATTTTTCCTTTGTCAAGATCACTTTTAAAATTTTTTACTGCGGGATGGACTTTCATTTTTTCTCCTTTTTGAGGTCAATGGCCATATGTTTTAGTGATTAAATATCATTTTAATGAATGCCGGGCATCCTTCATATGATCCTAAAACTACTTTACAGTCGAGCTGCTTGCAGAAATAAAAACATTCAGGCCTGTTCGCTATACGTGGTAGCAAGATCCATACATTGTCAATATATAGTATAGTCACCGGCAGAAAAGTTGTTTTTGCAAAACCCTCAGTCTTTTGGAAAAAAGCCCCTACAAACAGGGAATGCCCTAAAAAAATGTAAAGTACTTTTGAAGGATGCTGAATGCCGCTATGTATTATGGGCTAAAATTACATTCTCGTAAACCCGAAATATCAAAGATACCGATGACGGGCTTGATGCCCTAACAAATTGAGGGCAGATATAGACTTTGGTTCTTTGCACTTCGACGGGTGCCATTGTCTACACAGCTGCTTGGAGTGGTAAATTTTTTTAAGCTAAGCCCTAGATGGATGAAACTTCATGTTTTTTTAACATCATTCCAGGAAAAAAAACAAGGCATAATGATATATTAATATGCTTTTTTGATATTTCTGTGGAAAAATCCATTTGTGGAAAGTATTCTTCCCAAAAGAGTAAAGCACTTGCTGATGGTATATATTGCTTCCAGGTCCGGCGGATAATCTGTTTTGTCATATTTTGTTTGTTCAACCCATTGATTGTTCCGAACTGGTGAAGTATAAATAAAAGTTAACCTAATAATCTTAAAATCACCCGGCTACTCGGGGGGCGTTTGCGTTGAACGTGACGGCCTTGTCCATTAAAAGGTGTAAAATGAAACGATCAGAATTTTTAAAAACAATTGAGATCCAGGGAAAAACGTTTCAATATTACGATATAACCCAACTTGAATCCAAGGGAGTTGCCAACATCTCCCGGCTGCCCTTTTCCATTCGTGTCCTTGTGGAAAATTTATTGCGCAAGATGGATGACGATGTGGTGAAAGAGTCAGATCTTTTAAATATCTGCAACTGGCAGCCCACCTATGAAGCGCCTGTGGAGATTCCCCACCATCCGGCCCGGGTATTGATGCAGGATTTCACCGGTGTTCCTGCGGTGGTGGATCTTGCCGCCATGCGCGATGCGGTGAAAAACGCTGGGGGTGATCCGTCGGCCATCAACCCCCTGATTCCTGTGGAGCTGATTGTTGACCATTCGGTACAGCTGGATTATCACGGCACCCAGAGTGCATTAACCCAGAATGTTGCCAAAGAATACGAACGAAATATTGAGCGGTACGAGCTGTTGAAATGGGCACAGAAGAGCTTTGATAATTTTAAGGTGGTGCCACCTAACTCCGGTATCTGTCACCAGGTGAACCTGGAGTACCTTGCCCGGGTGATGATCCAGGAAAAGGGAGCGGATGGAACCCTTCTATACCCGGATTCCCTTGTGGGTACCGATTCCCACACCACCATGATCAACGGTATTGGGGTTATGGGCTGGGGCGTGGGGGGCATTGAAGCTGAAGCGGTGATGCTGGGACAGCCCTATGTTATGTCCATTCCCGAGGTGATCGGGGTGAAGCTTGTTAACACCCTGCGTCCTGGTATCACTGCCACCGATTTGGTTCTCACCATTACCCAAAAGCTCCGGGAACTCAATGTAGTGGAAAAATTTGTGGAGTTTTTTGGACCGGGAATGAAGGCATTGGGTGCCACGGATCGTGCCACCATTGCCAATATGGGGCCAGAATATGGCGCCACTATGGGCTTTTTCCCGGTGGATGAAAAAACCATTGAATATTTGAGGATGACCAACCGGGAAGAGCAGGCAGACATCACAGACGCCTGCGCCCGGGCCAATGGCCTATTTTGCACCGGCGATGAAAATATTGAGTATTCCGATGTGGTGGAGGTGGATCTGGCAACGGTGGTGCCCTGTTTGGCCGGTCCCGCCCGTCCCCAGGATCGCATTGTCCTTGATGAGATGGAGGATGCCTTTAACGCCCTGTTGAGCTGCAACCATGAGCGGGACACCCACATGGATCATATTTCCCAGTTTCTGGATGAGTCCGGTTGCGTAGCCAGCCGGGAAACCAGCTGTGAACCCACGGGAAAGCGCCTGGTAACGGTGAACATGAATGGTAAAGACGTAAAGCTGGGTGATGGTAGCATCGTCATTGCCGCCATTACATCCTGCACCAACACCTCTAACCCCGCTGGCCTTATCGGTGCCGGACTTCTGGCCCGAAATGCGGTTAAAATGGGGTTGACCACCCCGGCCCATGTGAAAACCTCTCTGGCACCGGGATCAAAAGTGGCGCTGGATTACCTTGAGTCTGCCGGGTTGATGCCCTATTTTGAAGCATTGGGATTCCATATTGCCGGGTTCGGTTGCACCACCTGCATTGGTAACAGTGGCCCCCTGGCCCCGGCCATTGAGCATGCCATACAAGATAATGATCTCACCGTTGCCTCTGTCCTATCGGGTAATCGTAATTTTGAGGCAAGAATTCACCAGAGTATCAAGGGGAATTTCCTGGCATCGCCCATGCTGGTGGTGGCCTTTGCCATGGCGGGTCGCATTGATGTCAATTTGGTAAACCGTCCCATTGCCCTGGATCCCAATGGGAACCCCGTTTATCTTGAGGACATCTGGCCCAAACAGGAAGAAATTGATGCCCTTGTGCAAAAACATGTGACATCAGAGCAGTTTGCGACCCGGTATGCCACTATTTTTGAGGGGGATACATTCTGGAAGGATCTTAAAATTGCTGATTCCCTCACTTTTGATTGGAAACCGGACTCCACCTACATTAAAAATCCCCCTTATTTTGAAAACTTTTCCCCAGATCTTTCTCAACCAAAGGACATTGATGATGCAAGGGCGTTGCTTGTCATGGGAGATTCTGTCACCACGGATCATATTTCTCCGGCCGGTGCCATCCCAGAAAAATATCCCGCTGGGAAATATCTCATTGAACGAAATGTTGCCAAAGAAGATTTTAACTCCTATGGATCACGTCGTGGCAATCATGAAGTGATGATGCGGGGAACTTTTGGTAATATCCGCATTAAAAATAGTCTGGTGACACCGGAAGAGGGTAGTTTTACCCGCAAATTCCCCGAAAATGAGAAGATGTTTGTTTTTGAGGCGGCTTGCTTGTATGAACAGGAAAAAACGTCGCTGGTGGTGCTGGGTGGTAAAGAGTATGGCACAGGGTCATCCAGGGACTGGGCCGCCAAGGGCAGTACGCTTTTAGGTGTCAAGGCGGTCATTGCACGTTCTTATGAAAGAATACATAGAAGTAATCTTGTGGGCATGGGGGTGCTTCCCCTGCAATTCAAGGACGGAGAGTCCTGGGAAAGCCTTGGGCTGGACGGATCAGAAACCTTTTCCATCCAGGGTATTTCAGACCTTGCCCCCCAAAAGATGCTTACAGTGACAGTAATGAAGGGTGAAGAAAAGATATCCTTTGAGGTTCTGGCACGGTTAAACACGGACATTGACGTTAAATACTTTGAAAATGGCGGTATTTTACCCTATGTCTTAAGGAAGTTGATTAAAAAATAATTATTTAGCCTTTGGGACAACGCAGCAGAGGGACGAAAAGGCAAGCTATTTCGTTCAAGTTATAAAATTTGCGGTCCTAATGCCAATATTTCGGACATTTTTTGTAAGTATCTGTTTTTATTGATCCTGTTGCTTTGATTGTGAAAAAAATCAGGTTCAATCATTTCAATAGGTTATCTTTTTGGATATCCTGACATCTAAAAATTGTCCGAACCATTGAAAGCAAGAAAGGGCAGAAACATACCATACATACAGATTCTGCCCTTTCTTTATTTTTTTACCTTTGCCACGTAAACCGCTCCCTCGGAAGTTCCGCCCAGAACCGGATTGTCAAAGGTTATCGTGTGAGCTTCTGCCGTTTCAAACACCTTGCCCAGCTGGGCGGTAAAAGTATCTTCCGGCGCACCATCAGCCCAGAGTGCAAAAACACCTCCCGGCTTTAAATGCAGAGCCAGCTCCCTTAACCCCTCTTCGGTGTAAAAACGGGTGTTGGTCTGGTGCAATACGTTGGAGGGGGTATGATCGATGTCCAAAAGAATGGCATCATGTCTGCCCATGGGATTTTCTGGATCAAAACTTTTGGTCACATCGTTGGACATGGCAAAAAAATCGGCGTTCACCAGCTGGCAGCGGGCATCTTCTGTCAAGGTGCTCCCCAAGGGAACAAGCCCGGTGCGGTGCCAATCAATAACCCCTTCGAGATATTCAATGACCACCAGGGAGCGGACCCGCTTGTCTTCCAGTGCGGCTACCGCCGTATACCCCAGACCCAGACCACCGACCACAACGTCCAGTTCCGGTCTATCCAGTGCGCCAAGGCCCAGTTTCGCCAGCTGAACTTCAGCGTCATGGAACAAGCTGGACATGAGAAAGTAATCTCCAAGCTTCACCTCATAGATTTCAAGGCCCCCCAGTTGCAGCAAACGACGTCGCCGCAGTAACAACTCCCCGATGGGGGTTTGCCGGTAATCCAGCTCTTCATAATTCATACTATGTTTTGCTCCTTATCCTTCTATTGATTGATTCTTTTCAAAAACACCATGGCTCTTTTCTCGGACCAGTATTCCCCGGTTTTATTAAACGCAAGAAACCCCACATGCCCTCCAGAACGGGACATTTCCAGTGTGACATGGGGATTTTTAAAGACCGTTGTTACGGGATAACACTCCGGTGATAAAAACGGGTCATTTAAGGCGTTGACAATCAATGTGGGCACCTTGATATGGGGGATAAATTGAAGGCTGCTGCACTTTTTCCAATAGTCTTTTGCATCCTGGAATCCATGCAGGGGAGCCGTGTATCGATCATCAAAGCCTTTAAAATCCGTTATCTGTTCATATCCTTCATCATCTATTTCACCCGGCATAATGGCCATTTTGACCCTTATTTTTTTTCTTAGCTTGCGCAAAAATCGTTTCATGTAAAGGCAGTTGCCAGGGCGGGCCAGAACCTTTGCACTGGAGGCCAGATGGCATGGAACGGAAAAGACCACGGCCTTTTTTACGGCCGGATGAACCTTGTCTCGTCCCAGATGCACCAAGGTGAGATTGCCCCCCAGGCTGAACCCCACCAGATAAATCTCCCGATAACGCCCCCGGTTCAGGGCATGATTAATAACACAAGAAAGATCCTCCGTTACCCCGTTATGATAAAACCGTAGGTACCGGTTGGGCGTACCGCTACAGGAGCGATAGTTCCATGCCAGGGCATCCCACCCCATCTGGTTCACCGCCCTTACCATGCCGGTGACATAGGGCCTGTGAGTATCTCCCTCAAGGCCATGGGAAATAATAACAAGTGTGCTGCTTTTCTTAACGGCCCAGTCCAGGTCTATGAAATCCCCGTCCGGGGTATCCATGCGCTCCCGTTGGTAAAGACCTTTACAATTGTTTTTTCTGCACATGGAAGCAAACACGGACTGGACATGACCGTTTTGCATGCCCCATGGCGGTGTGTAGTCCATTGACTGTTTTCTCCTGGTGGTGACAAAATGGCGATGTTATGAACTTTTCGCCAGTGCATTCTCCTGAAATCAGCCATGTTCCATATCAATTTCCATGAAATCGAACCAATGTCCGCTGTTTGAGGCATGATCCAGTTCTATCTGCACAATTTCTTCGTGTCTACGTTCTATTGCCAGAAATTTTTCAAAAATTTCTCGGATGGGGCCTTGTGTTTTTTCACAGGCGTTTTCATAGAAGTTGCTGGTTTCAATTTCAAGTTTCAGGGCGCTGTTTAAAATCCGTTTGATATCCCCCAGCAATTGTACTGGAATTTCTTTTTTCATTTTTTCAATTTTATCTTGAAACAACTCCTTTGGAGGAATGGATGAATTAAGTTTCTCAATGTCAATCTGGCCCTGCTGTTTTAAAACTTCCAAGCTGTATTCCAAAAAATCAACATGGGATTGTTCATCCTGGGCCAGGGCCTTGAAAATCTTAATTCCCCGTTCATCATCGATGATTTCATCGGCTGAAAGATAGAGATCCCTGACTTTTTTTTCATAGACTATTGCTGATACAAAAATTTCTTCAGAATTCATTTTGTTTCTCCCAGGTTAGTGTTGTCTTTTCGGTGTTCACAAGTCGTTGATAGGCCAGGCATAGTTCTTGGGCTTGGCTTTGACATTTTTGCCGGTTGCCGCCATTTATTGCGGTTGGAAAAATTTCCTCTGTTTTAAACAAATTCACAGTGGATCTAAGTTTACAAAAAGTTCGGGTATTTTACAACTTTGTTTTTTTACTATTTTTTTTCGGGGCTCTATGCTTGACAACGTCGGTTGATTCATAGGATAAGCTCAGTATGGAAACGATATGGATCATTGGTGCAGGTAAATTTGGGTTCAGGGCGGCCAAGTGGCTATTGAAACAAGAAGGTCAATATAGCGTAACTCTGGTGGATCAAGATAAAGTCTCTCTGGATCAGGCAAGGGCGTTGGGATGTCGGGTGGAAGCCGGCGACGGTGTTGAATTTTTAAAGACAAGGCTTACCAGAAAGAGCGGTCCAGACTGGATTGTGCCGGCAGTGCCGGTTCATCTGTCATGGGAGTGGCTGAGGTTGCGAGTGGAAGGGAATTATTTGGCCCCCTATCCTCTGCCTGAAAAGATTGAAGTGCATCTGCCCAATTGCATGCACGGGGCAGGGCATGACATTTATGTCAGCCATGCCAATTTTTTGTGTCCCCTGAACTGCAATGAACCCGATGACAGATGTACGAAGACAGGTGAGCCGAGAAAACCGGATATGTTCAGGCTTTTGGCTGAAATTGAGTTTCCGGGAATTACCCCCTTCGTGATTCAAAGTGTTCAGCTGGGGCCCGGTGTCGGCGGCTATCGGCCAAAGGTCTTGTTTGATCTGCTGGATCGGATTGAGGCGCATAGAGGCCCCTGTTTTGTTGCTACGGCCTGCCGGTGTCATGGGGTGGTGTCCGGGGGGCGGATGTCCTGAAACCAAAAGTATACGGAGGTGGACGTCCTGAAACCAAGAGCAGATGTTTGAATGTTCACACGGTGTTGAGGTATCCGTGATATCAAACCCAAAATAATTGCTGTGAGCCTTATAAATACACGGCTCACAGCATTCGTCTTATGCGATTTCTGTAAACTTGTCACCCGGAACATTACAGACAGGACAAACATCCGGCACACCATTCTCTACGGTATTACCGCAGACAGGGCATACATAGATAGATGCCTGGGGAAGATCCCCGCCATTTTTAACGGCTTCAAGTGCTTTTGAATAGAGGCTGTAGTGAACCTCTTCAACGGCCAATGCATTTTTAAATGAAAATTTAGCTGGTTTGTTTCCCTCTTCCTGGGCCGTCGCCAGAAAACCCGGATACATCTCTTTAAACTCATGGCCCTCGCCAATAATGGCTTCTTCAAGGTTTTCGGTGGTGCTTTTTATCCCACCCATTACCCGAAGATGTGCGTGTGCATGGATTGTTTCTGCATCCGCTGCTGCACGAAAAAGTTTTGCAACCTGGGGAAGCCCCTCTTCATCCGCTTTTTTTGCAAATGCCAGATATTTTCTATTCGCCTGACTTTCACCTGCGAATGCCTCTTGTAAATTTTCCATTGAACCCATAATGGTTCTCCTTTTTAAACGTGTTGAATGTTAGTATGGTTCGAAATTTCAGAATTGGTGGTACAAATGTCATTTTCTGAAAGAGAATGGACATCGTCATTTCCACTCATTCTGGCAAAATCCTTTATTTCTTCAGTACAAACTTTAAAATAATTGCTCACCCGTGCGGCTGATTGTTCAACATCAAAACGGGCACGAAGGGCCGGGTCCTGTGTGGCAATACCCACCGGGCATTTACCGGTGTCACAAATTCGATATTGCTGGCATCCCAAGGCCATCATAAGGGATGTCCCCAAAGCCACCGCATCTGCCCCCATGGCAAGCGCCTTGGTAAAATCCGATGAAACTCTGAATCCCCCTGTAATTATTAAGGAGATATGATCCGCCTTCAATTCTCGTAATATTTTTTTTGCTCTTGCAAGAGCAAATATCGTGGGCACTGAAGCTGAGTTTTTAACAACTTTTGGAGCGGATCCTGTACCACCCGCTCGCCCATCAATGGTAATGAAATCCGCTCCGGCATAAACGGCTATTTTAATATCTTCTTCAAGGTGTCCTGCAGCAAGTTTAACCCCAATGGGTTTTCCGCCGCTTTTTTTTCTTAATTGTTCAATGGTTATTTTAAGATCATCTTTATTTCTGATATCCGGAAAGCATGAAGGGCTTGTAATATCTTTGCCTTCCCGGAATCCCCTGATTTGGGCAATTTCCCGGGTAACCTTATGACCGGGAAGATGGCCTCCCATCCCGGGTTTTGCAGACTGGCCAAATTTAATTTCAATGGCATCAATTTGTTGTAAATTTTCATCTGTGACACTGTATTTATTGGGAACATATTCAAAAATATATTTGTATGAGGCTGCCAGGGATTCGGGTAAAATACCCCCTTCCCCTGAACTCATGGCTGTTTTGATTTGGGCACTGCCCTTTGCCAATGCCAGTTTGGCTTCCTTTGAAAGTGCTCCATACGACATATGGGTGACAAAAATAGGGCTTTCCATAACAAGGGGGACCGCTGCGGCAGGACCGATAATAGTGCGGGTTTGCACGGGTCGACTTTTGTTGAGCGGTAATTTAAATATCTGAGCACCTTTAAATAGGATATCATCCCAGGAAAATGTTGGCACCTGGGTTCGCATGGGTTCAGATATGGGTTTGCCTGTGGTGGATATTTTATGGATATCGGTCATAGTGGATTCAAAATCATCTGACGCCCGTTGCCACTCTCCAAGGTAATCATCCGCAATATCTGCTTTTTTAGATATTTGAATTTCTTCCAATGCGTCTCTACCCAGAGATACAAAGCTTGTTTGACCGGACCCGCATACCGGACATGCCCACTCTTGTGAAAGATCATTCCAGTTGATGGCCTCAGCTGTTCCATCATATACGAAGGAACACAAACCGCATTCATATTTTTCAGAAGCAATATCTTTGAATTCAGTTGCAACCTGAAAAGTTTGAACCTCTTTTTTGATAATGGTGAATGACGATTTAGGAGAACCACATATGGGACAAACCCAATCTTCCGGTAAATCTTTCCATTTAATTGATTCTTTGGCCTCATCATAAATGTGGGAACAAAGATTGCATTTCCAACCTGTCATGTTAGATCTCCCTTGTTTTGTTGGTTCGATATTGTTTTATTCCACTTTTCCCTTGCGGAAAAATATCAGGGTCTGGTAAATATACTGCGGTAATTTTGGCATCCTTCAAAAATACCTTAGGGTCTGTTTGAAAATTAACCATCTATATATAATATTTGTTGCCCCACTGGGGTGTCTCCGTCAGAGACTTTTGCATGGTTTGTTTTTTAACGGACCCTTACACTTTTTTTGATCATTCCATATTTACAGGAGTTTTTTCCAAAAGACTGTAAACTACTTTTGGGGTCATATGAAGGATGCCGTAATTTTGATTTTCTTTTTGACGCTCATAATATTGTAAATCTCAGAATGCCTTCATCACTTTCAGATGTCACGCAATTTTTTAAATTTTCAAAAAAACTGTGACTCAAGAGTTCATGAATACACTTATAAAAAAAACAAGCTACTGCTTTCTCATCGCTTGATTTTAGGGTTGCCGATTGTAAATATTTCTGTGAAATAATGCGCTGAGATATATGAAACCCTAAATCTTAGCTTTGACTACGCACCACACATGAAATTAATGAAATGATCATGGAAATTTAAATGAAAAAAAGACCGGCAGTCGGTGTGGCAGTCATTGTCATTAAAAATGGAAAGGTATTATTGGGAAAACGAAAAGGTGCACACGGGTCTGGCTCATGGGCTTTTCCCGGCGGCCACCTGGAGTTCAATGAATCCATTGAAGATTGTGCAAAAAGGGAAGTTCTTGAAGAAACGGGGATGTCCATTAAAAATTTTCGGTTTGCAACAATTACCAATGACCTTTTTCACCAAAGCAACAAGCACTATGTGACCTTGTTTGTTGTCTGTGATCATGAAGATGGAATCCCCGGTGTAAAGGAACCGGACAAGTGTGAAAAATGGGATTGGTTTTACTGGAATGAATTCCCCAACCCCACATTTCTGTCTTTAAAAAATCTCTTGCAACAAGGATTCTCTCCTTTTTGTATAGATGATGTGCTGATACCTCCTGGTAAATTGCATGAAATGACGGCAGCACAGGTTGTATCACTTAATATTTCCGGTGACAGTGAAAAAGGGCTTGAAGATTACGACCACGAGGAATTGATGGAAGCCGCATTCATGTTTGAAAACCAATTAATGGTATTGCTGGGGGATGAAAATTCCATTTCCTATGAACTATATTCCGATCTGTCCCATAGACAATTGGCAGACATAATAGAGAATTGTACAGAACAGATATGCAAGATAGAGAATAGTTAGATTACTCAATTTTCGGTGTTGATTGATTTGTGGGGGGCAGGCTTGCATTATTGCGCTTTTCACCCTTTGAAATAGGTGATTCTTGATAAAAAGAATGGAGACTGATAAACGCCTCAGCCTCCAATAAAACAAGCCTGACCCCGTTGTTCAAAGCTTAAGTCTGAAATTTGAGTTAGATTAAAGAACTCACAGTGGATGGGGCGATTTCTTTTATACCCAGATACACGCCTTTATATTTCATCATGAAATAGAATGTCACC
>Ga0307987_1000191_pt1 | contig 38587 bp, 29 predicted proteins | sample EllFjometagen181_FD_203157 | JGI IMG/M metagenome (GOLD analysis project Ga0307987, IMG submission 203157) | Marine microbial communities from Ellis Fjord, Antarctic Ocean - #181 | ecosystem: Environmental > Aquatic > Marine > Unclassified | place: Southern Ocean | collected 2014-10-08 | reverse complement strand
GAGCGTCCTGCACGCGGTGGATCGGGAGGACCTCAGTGCCATCGGGAGTATCGATCCCGGGCTGGGTTCCAACACCCTGCTCACCTTCGGCAACATCCTGATCCACCCCGGGCGGGGCACCCTGTTCTTCGCCGAGAGCCAGCGGGACATCCTGCTCGAGCTCGACCCGGACAGCGGGGACGAGCTGGGTCGCTGGGAACTGGGGGGCCCACTCATCACCGACCCGGACGCGGTGGGCGAGCTGGCCATGCGCATCGATCCCGCGTCGGGCCAGGTGTTCCTGGCGCGATCGAACGATGCCCGGGTGCAGCGGCTCGAACCAGACAGCGACGATCTGCAGACGGTGTTTCTGCTCGACGACGTCAGGAACGCTCTGCGCACCGGTCACCGCACGGACTTCATGCGGCTCTACCCCGACGAGGCGCTGCTGTTCATCGGCGGCAAAGCCGTGCACATGGATAATCTCGAGCGCTGGACCGAGCGCGACCTGCCCGTCACCCGCATCGTAGGGCGGGATCCCAACCACTACGACCGCTGGATCGCGGTGGATGATGCCATGCGACACATCGTCATCGTGGACAACGACGGGGAAGAGCACGGCCGCCAAGTCTACGCTCGCCACGAGCTGTATGCCACAGTGTTCAAAGTCAGCCCCAAGAACCGCTCGGTCTACATGACCCGGGCGCTGCACGGGATGGTCTGCTCGTTTCCGGTCAAGTCGCTGAAATGATGCTGGACGCCGCCAAGCTGGGCCCTCGCCTGGGCACCGAGCACGCCGGGCTGGTGCGCGATGTCCTCGCCGCCAGCCAGCGCACCGGTAGGCCCGTCGGGATCACCGAGCACCTCCTGGCGAGGGTGGACTGGAGCGATCCCGGGGCCTGCCCCCTCCGGCGCCAGTTCCTCCCCACCATCGACGAGCTCGAGCCCGATCACCCCCTGTGTCGCCCTGACCCGCTGGCCGAAGCCGCCGGGCAGCAGGCCCCTGGGCTGGTGCGTCGCTACCCGGATCGTGCGCTGCTGCTCACCACCTCTCGCTGTCCGGTCTACTGTGCATTCTGCACCCGCTCGTGGGCGGTGGGGCCCACGGGGGCCGTTCCCCGACGACAACGCTGGGAGCAGGCGCTGGCGGCCCTCGAAGCCGATGACAGCATCGTCGATGTCACCATCAGCGGTGGGGATATCTGGCAGCTCGCCCCCGACGAGTTGGCCTGGTTGGGGGAGCGCTTGCTCGCGCTTCGAGGCCTCGAGCGGCTGCGGCTGGCTTCCCGTGGCCTGGTGGCCGAGCCCGACCGCATCCTCCAGGGCGATCTGCTGGGGGTCCTGTGCCGGCTGGCTCGACAGGCCCGCGACAGAGGTGTGCGCATCGCTCTGCATGCCCACGTGAACCACCCCATCGAGCTCTCATCTCTCACCCGTAGAGCCGCCGCGCACCTGGTCGAGGCCGGCTTGACCCTCCGGGCCCAGACCGTGCTGCTTCGCGGTGTGAACGACAGTCCCCAGACCCTCATCGCCCTGGTGCGGGCGCTGGTGCGGACGGGCATCCAGCCCTACTACGTCTACCTGGCCGACATGGCGCCGGGGGCCGAGCACCTGCGCACCTCCCTCGCTCTCGCCCAGGAACTCGAGAAACAACTCCGTGGCCGCACCGCCGGCTTCGACATGCCTGGCTTTGTCTGCGACCTGCTGGGCGGAGGCGGCAAGCGTCAGGTTCACTCATGGGAACGCTACGATCCACACCTGGGGCTAGCGGTGTTTCGCAGCCCGGTCATCGACCCGGATCGCCTCTTCCTGCACGCGGATCCACTGCGCGACCTCGACGAGGATGCCCGGGGGATCTGGTCCGACCCCCAGCAGCGGGGCCTCGCCCTGAATAGGCTGCAGCGACCCTTGGAGCTTCGATGCTGATGTCCCTGCTGCTCGGCCTGCTGGCTCCGGCCTACGCCGCCATCCCCGTGCTCATCGCCCCCTTCGAGGCGGCGGACCACGACGCCGACGATCTGGCGGCTCGTATGCCGGGGATCCTGCGCGCCGAGCTCGAGGTGGATCCCGATCTCTCGGTGCTGGACCCAGCGCAGATCCAGGACATCGGCGACACCCCGGCTGGCATGTACCTCGAGGTCTGCCCGCCGGGTCAGCTCGAGGGATGTAGCTATGTCGTGGGCGAGGCCGGAGGCGCTGCCTACGCCCTATTGGGCAGCGTGCGCACCCTCGAGCCCGAGCCGGCGCCGCACCCCGTCGACGGCGCCGAGGACGATCTGCTGGACGAAGCGGAAGAGCCCATCATCGAACGGCAGGTCACCCTCCGCATCCTGGATGTGACCTTCTACAATGAGGTGCTCTCGGTGGTGCTGGTGCACACCGAGTCCACCGAAGACAGCTTCGCCGATGCGGTGCTGCTGATGATGCAGGACGCCGCCGCTGGCTACGTCGGGGCCGAGGTGGACATCCGCACCACCGTGGCGCCCGCGGATGAGTCACGGGTCGACAGCGGCGAGGCCGCCCAGGCACTCGCAGACCTGAGCCATGAGCTCGGCGAGGTGGAAGGGCAGGGGAACGCCCAGTCCACCAGCGCCCCCCGCCGCGAGGACCGCCCCAAGATCAGCCTGGACGAGCTGCAGGAGCAGCACGATCCGTCCATCTGGCAGAACCTCGGCTTGAACGACCGCCAATACCTGGCGTGGTGGAACTCCGGCTGGGACTTCACCAGCTGGTCCCGGCGCTTCGATGGCCGGCGGGGGCAGATCCTGGTCCGGGCCCACGGTGGCCTGGGCGTGGGGCCCACCCACGCGCTGTACTACGGGCGCGAGGTCTACCGGGACATCTCCGGCAGCACCCTGCTGGAAGAAGTGTACGTCACCCACGAGCTCGCCACCGGGCTCGGCAGCCATGCCGGCCTGTCCGTGGGCTACGGCCTGACGCCCACCCTCGAGCTCGAGGCCGGGGTCTCCCGCGAGGGCGGGCGCTACGAGGTGGACGCCCGCTACGTCTTCCTTCCTGAAGGCGACGAAGCCGATCGCCAGCTCACCGACGACCCCCAAGGCACCCCCCAGGTCTGGGTGGGCGCTCGCTGGGTGCCCATGCCCGTCTCGCCGCTGCGCCCCGTGGCTGGGCTCGGGGTGGCTTGGTGGTTCGGCCACACCCTTTCGGACGACGATCTCCCCACCGGGGACATGCCAGCCTTCAGCGCGCCGCTGCTCACCTCTCTGCGGCTACTGGGGGGCGCCGAGCTGCGGCTGTTCCCGGGCTTGGATGTCTTCGCTCAGGTCCCCATACACCTGCTGGTGGCGGGTCAGGACGCCGCTGTCTACAACGACCAGCGCATCGAGGGGACGGGCTACGGCCTGCCGGACAAGCGCGAGCCTGGCACACCCTTCATACTGGCGACAGGTCTACAGATCGGGGTGCAGGTACGCTTCGGCGGTCGCTCCGCCCAGGAACACGGGCCCCAGACCTTCGACGAGGACCTCGAAGAGTTCGAATAGGACCTCGAAGAGCTCGACTAGCGCTTCCAGCGGAAGCCGCGCTTGCGCTCGTCGGTGGGCTCGGGCTGGGCGGGCAGCTTGGCGGGATCCTGGCTGACCGTCGGGTCCTTGGTCATGCCCATGGCCGGGTTGAGGGACTTGGGGTTGCGCAGGTAGCGCTGGGCGTCCTCGTACAGGATCTTCTTGTCCTGGAACAGGCCCTGCAGGGAGCGGTCCATGGTGATGGAGCCGTCCTTGCGGCTAGCCTCCATCAGGCCATGGGCCTGGTGCATCTTGTTCTCGCGGATGAGGGTGCGGATGCCGGTGGTGGCGATCATCACCTCGAAGGCGGCGATGCGACCGCTGCCTTCGGCCCGCGGCAGCAGCCGCTGGGACACCACCCCCAGCAACGCCGACGCCAGCTGGCTGCGGACCTGGGACTGCTGGTGGGGCGGGAAGGAGTCCACGATGCGGTCGATGGCTTGCACCGCGTCGTTGGTGTGCAGGGTGGACATGACCAGGTGGCCGGTCTCGGCGGCCGTCAGCGCCGCGGATATGGTCTCCGCGTCGCGCATCTCACCCACCAGGATCACGTCGGGGTCCTGGCGCAGGATGTACTTGAGGGCTGCTGAGAAGCTCTTGGAGTCTGCGTGGATCTCCCGCTGGTCCACGGTGGCCCGGCGGCTGCGGTGCACGTACTCCACGGGGTCTTCGATGGTGATGATGCGGCAGTTGCGGGCGCGGTTGATGCGGTCCACCAAGCAGGCAAGGGTGGTGCTCTTGCCTGAGCCGGTGGGGCCCACCACCAGCAGCAGCCCGTGGGGCTTGTCCCCCAGCGAGAGCACCACGTCGGGGATGCCCAATACATGGGCGTCGGGCACCTGCTCGGGGATGGCCCGCAGGGCCGCGGCCATGCGACCGCGCTGGAAATAGGCGTTGACCCGGAAGCGGCGACCGTCATCGAGGCCCAGGGCGAAGTCCACCTCGCGCTCGAGCTCGTAGATCTCCCGCTGGCGGGTGTTCATGATGGAGTGCAGCAACATGCGCATGTCGCCGTCGGTGAGCTTGTGTTCGCCCAGCATGCGCAGGTTGCCCACGATGCGCACGATGGCGGGGCGGCCCGCGGCCAAGTGGAGGTCCGAGGCCCCCAGCTCCATGGCCCGACCCAGCAGCACCTTCAGATCGATGCCCTTGGAGGCCTTGCCGTCCTTGCTGCGGGCGTTCTGGCCTCCGGTGGTCATGCCCTTGGTCCAGAGGATGAACTCCTCGGGGTTCGACGCGAAGGCCACGCCGGTGTCGAAGGTGATGGCGCCCTGGCGGTGCAGGTCCAGCAGCGACTCGTTGAAGGTGATCATGCCCGGAGCGGTGCTGCCCCGGACCACGTCCATCAGATCGCCCACGCGCTGTTCTTGCAGCAGCCTGCGGGTGGCGGGGGTGTTGACCAACATCTCCACCGCGGGCACCCGACCCATGCCGTCGGCCCGGGGCAGCAAGCGCTGGCAGAAAATGGCCTTGAGCGCGATGCTGAGGTCCAGGGCGGCCTGCCTGCGCTGGTGCTCCGGGAAGTAGGCCAAGATGCGCTGTAGGGTCTGGCTGGCGTCTACCGTGTGCAGAGAGGTGAGCACCAGATGGCCGGTCAGGGCGGCGGAGATGGCCACCTGCATGGTCTCTGCGTCCCGCAGCTCGCCGATGAGGATGACGTCGGGGCTCTGACGCACCACCTGACGTAGGGCGTGGTGGAAGGACGCGGTGTCCGAGCCCACCTCGCGCTGGCTGACCCTGCCCATGTGGTCTTGGTGTACGAACTCGATAGGGTCTTCCACCGTGACCACATGCACTGGACGCGTGCGGTTGATGTGGTTGATCATCGCCGCCATGGTGGTGGACTTGCCCGATCCCGTGGCCCCGGTGACCAGCACCAGGCCCCGCAGGGGCTCGAAGAGGTCGGGCAGCATGGTGGGCAGGCCCAGCTCTGCGAAGTCGAGATCGCCGGGAGGCAAGGAGCGGATCACCGCGGCGAGCAGGCCCTGCTGGCGGCTGAGGTTCACCCGGAACCTCTGGGTTTGATCCAGGGTGAAGCCCACGTCCATGTCGCCCCGGTCTTCGAGCACCTGACGCTGCTGGGGCGTGAGGAACAGCTCCACCAGGACCCCCATGCGCTCCGCCGTGGTGGGCGGGTGGTCCAGGGGGACGATCTGACCATGCACGCGCAGGGTAGGGGCTTTGCCCACGCAGAGAAAGAGGTCCGAGGCCTTGTATGCGGCCATGGAGCGCAGCAGGTCGTGGATAGGCGATGAGCTGGTGTGGTTCGACATGAACGAATCCTATCTCAGTCGTCGTGTCCTCGAGCCGATAGGCTCTTCCCGCCTACCCGCGTGCCTGGTATGATTCCAGCTCGGCCGAGAGGTGCCCTCTGAGGCGCAAACTACCTGGGGCAAGAGAGTTTCTACTTCACGGGCTGTGGCTCGCGTCGGCCATCTCCTGCGCTGAGCCCGCCACCACGGGCGCCATTGCGCTGGACACCCATGCGCCCAGCGCATTCGCCGAAGTGCAGGGGCCAGTGGCCCCGGCCCCCGAAGATCTACCGCCCGACGGTGTGCTGCACCTGGCGTACGCGCCGGTGGCCACCGAGCTGGACGACCTCTCCTGGCAGCCCCTCACGGATCATCTCGTGCGGCGCCTGGGGATGCTCATCCAGCCGGTACCCTACGACAGCTATGCCGAGATCGTCGAAGCGGTGGCTCAGAACCAGGTGGAGTTCGCACTGCTGGCGCCGCTGTCCTATGTCTTGGCCAAGGAAGCCGAGCCCGGGCTCGAGCCCCTGGTGCAGACCCTGAGCGAGGGCAAGACCTCCTACTCCGCCTACCTGTTCGTCGAGCGCGGCTCGCCCTTCCACAACGTCGGCGACCTCCGCGGCGCGCGAGTGGCTTTCGTGGACGAGCGCTCCACCTCTGGCTTTTTGCTTCCCTACGCACAGCTGCTCGATGCTGGGATCATCCCCGAACTCGACCTGGCCGAGATCAGCTTCGTCGGCGACCACGTCGGCACCCTGCGCGCGGTGGCCGAGGGGCGCGCGGATGCCGCCGCCAGTTACGCCGACGTGGTCCCATGGGCCGCTGAGACCGCCCGTGAAGAAGGCTGGGAGCTGCCCGCATTCAGGCTGCTTGGCAACGCTGGTAGGATCCCGCTGGACGTGCTCTGCGCGACACCCGGTGTGGGCGAGAGCGTCAAGATCGCTCTGAAGGACGAGCTGCTGCGCGCGAACACCTCGGTGCCGGTAGGGCGCTCCTTCTTCCACAGCTCTGGCCGCATCGTGGGCTGGGCCGAGACCGATGACTCGCTGTACGACGGCGTGCGGGAAGTTCAGCGACGTGTTCGGGAACAGCGTGGAGAGCTGCCATGAGCGCGGCGTCCCCACGATTGAAGGGCCTCGGCCTCAGCAGCCGGCTGGCCCTCAGCATCGCCGCTCTGGCGCTGGTGGCCCTGGTCGCTGTGGGCTGGGCACTCGTGGGGTTGTCCCGCAACCTGGCCCTGCAGGCCCAGCGTGAGCAGGGCGTTGCGCTGCTGCAGTCCTTGGCCCCCAGCGTGGCCCGGGCAGTGGCGGTGAACGATCTGGCGGACCTCGACGATCACCTGGCCGAGACCGTGCTGCACGTGCAGCCGTCCTGGACCAGCATCCTGTACCTCGAGGCCTTCGACGCTGCGGGCAACCCACTGCTGCGCGCAGCGAATGGCAGCGAGCTGTCCCGCCGGGCTGGTGGCTTCCTCGAGCCTGCCTTTCTCTCCTGTGCCCTCGAGACCCAAGACGCTTGCTGGCAGTTCGTGGGAGGCCCGGCTGGCGAGAGCCTGATGTTCCTGTCGGTGCCCGCCAACTCGGGCTTGCGCTGGGGCACGGTGGTCGGGGCCTTCGATCTCGACACCTTCGAGACCCTGAGCCAGCGCTGGTCCCGTCGGGCCATGCTGTTCGCCATCCTGATGGCGGGCCTGGCCTATTTGTTCATCTGGTTCGGGCTGTCCCGTATGGTCATCGTGCCCTTGAGCCGGCTGGCTCACGCGGCACGCAGGGTGCAAGACGGCGATCTGAGCGCCCGGGTCGAGCTGGGTCGCAGGGACGAACTTGGACAGCTCGGCGAGGCCTTCGACAGCATGGCCGAGCGGCTGCAGGCCCACACCGCAGAGCTCGAGCACAAGGTGGCCGAGCGTAGCGCCCAGGTCCGCCAACAGAACCAGGAGCTCGAGAGAGTCAACGCCAACCTGGCGGGCATCAACGCCCAGCTCGAGCGCTTGGCCACCACCGATCCGCTCACAGGTCTGCACAACCGTCGGTACCTTCAGAAGGCCCTGGACTTCGAGGTGGCCCGTGGTCAGCGCGCGGAACACCCGTTCTGTCTGCTGATGATGGACATCGACCACTTCAAGCGAGTCAACGACACCTACGGCCACGCCGTGGGGGATCGGGTGCTTGTGACGGTCGCGCAGATCCTGCAAGAGAACCTGCGCAACATCGACCTGCGCGCCCGCTGGGGAGGCGAGGAGTTCGTCGTGCTGCTGCTGGACAGTGAGCCCGCTTCCGGGCTCGAGGTCGCCGAAAAGATACGCTCCGTGCTGGAACAGACTTCCGTCGAGGTGGGCCTGGACGAGCCGGTGCGTATCACCATCAGCATCGGCGTAGCCTGCTCACCCACTCACGGGGTCGACGAGCAGAAGCTCTTCGCCCACGCCGACGCGGCTCTGTACCGCGCCAAGGAAGACGGCAGAAACCGCGTGGAAGGGTGAACGCCACGGGCGTTCTGGTGGCCGCGACGATGACCGAGGCCCTTGGAGCTATGCCGCGAGTCGCGCGAAGCGCGACAGGCCCGAAACTCGACGTATCGGTCGCCCAGCGAAGAGGCAAAGAGACAGATTTCGGGGACCTACACTTGCGAAGTCCTACGTTGGGCCCAACGTCTTGCAGGTCTGCCGCAACCGAAGGCCGTCGGCAAGAGCTGCTTGTTGAGCCGCCGGTAGCCGCCGGTCGCGCCATGAAGCTTGCGTCGGCGAGCCGGCTTGGTCCAGCCAGTGCGGAACTCGATGGGAGTGGAACAGCGTTGTCCATGGTAGCCTTTCGACGAGGTGCTCATGCGCAGACGTACCAAGGTCGTCATCGGCACACTGGTAGCAATACCGGTGCTCCTGCTCGTCGCCTTCATCCTGTTCGCAGAATCCTCCCCCGAGATCGAGTACCCGCAGTACGGAAATCCCGGGCCATCTCCGGCAGTTTGGCCCCATTGAGAGCCCGCGTCTTCACCCGGCTGACCGTAGGGACCCCAAAACAAAACGTCCTGCCTACTCGCATCTCTTCGTTCGGGTCTGCTCAAAGTCTTGATGCTCTGCCGGCATTTCCGCCGCCACTGTCGGTGGAAATGGTCGGTGCCGGGATTCCTCTCGAGAAGGCGACCGGGGACTGCTGCATGACCTCGTCGACAGCCCGCAGCATGGGCCCTGCGAGCCGCGTTGCGCCCGGACTACAGGCTGCCCGTGGCGTGACGCAGCTTGTCGTGGGCGTAGGCTGCGTCAGCCTTGGCCAGGGTCAGCCGCACCCGGGCTTCGGCTACGCCGCCGTGGGCGGTCTGCAGGTCGAGCATAGAGCCCGAGCCTTCTCTCAGGCGCGTCTCGGCAAACTCCACGGCTTCTCCCGCTAAGCGCAGGGCCTCCTCACGCTCGGTGAGGCTGGCCATGGAGGCCGACAGCTCGCCGTGGATGCGGATGATCTCGAGCTCGGCCTGGTCCCGGATCAGGCGCTTAGCAGCGCTGGCCATCTCGACCTGGGCCTGAGCCTGGTCGACCTTGGCCATCACAGCGCCACCCTGGACGATGGGCACAGTCAGGCCCAGCATCACGTTCCAGTTGACGTCGTCGTAGACCAGGGGTGCGGGATCGAGCCCGAAGACCTTCCCCGAGACGCCGAGCACGGGCATCGCGGCGCCACGCTCGGCCTTGACCACGGACTGTGCGGCGTCGATCTGCATGTCGCTCAGCGCCAGGTCCGGCCGGTCCATTCTCGAGGTGGTCTCGCCTAGGCTGGGCACGGAGGTGGGGACCGTGAAGGCATCGGCGCTGGCCGTGGCGCCGGTCATCAGACTCAAGGCGGCGTCGGCGGCGGTGCTGGCGGCCTCGGCCCTGGCCACGGTGGCGCGGGCGGTGGCCACCGCACCCTGAGCTTGGAGCATCTGATCCTGGGTGGCTACGCCGTTTTCAACCAGGGTCTGGGCCAACTCGGCGATGTGTGTGGCGAGCTTCTCGGCTTCGCGAGCGTCGGACAGCAGGGCCTGATGGCGGGCCGAGGCGTGCCAGGCTTCGACCACGTATGCCTCGAGCTGGAACAGCTCGGCGTCGCCCTGGCCATCGGCCAGGCTGGCTCCCTGCTGCGCAGCCTTCCGCCACAGATAGGCTTGGGGCGCCAGCAGGGCCTGCTGGGCTTGGACCTGCCACTGCCACTGGTGGGCGGGGTTGATCACCGGATCTTCGAAGCCGTCACACATGTCGGGCTGGACGGCGAGCCCCCCTGCTTGAAGCCCCTTGTACATGGGGTAGCAGATGCTCATGGCTACCTCGTTCTGCCACATGGACCCACCTGCGGCCGACACCGATGGCAACATGTGCGCCGTGGCCTGGCGCACCTTGGCCTGAGACTCGGCGATGCGGGCGTCGGCCAGCGCCGCCACGGGCGAGGTCTGGGCCGCGGCATCGACGGCCTGGTCGAGGCTCATGGAGAGGGCAGGGGAGAGGAACAGCAGTGCGATGGCGAACATCAGGCACTCCTTTTGCGGAAGCGGAACACGGCCAGGGCCAGCAGAACGAAGGCCATGATGCTGAGGATGATGGCGTCGCGGTACAGGATCTCGAGGCCGATGCCCTTGAGGAACGCCCCGCGGATCATCACCGCGAAGTAGGTCAGTGGCATGAAGTCCGAGATGGTGCGTGCCCAGGGCTCCATGTTGGCGATGGGGTACATCAGGCCGCCGAGCAGGATGTTGGGTAGGATCACCATCACCGAGGAGAGCAGGGCTTGCTGCTGGGTCTGGGAGATGGTGGAGATCAGCAACCCGAAGGCCAGCATGGCCCCAAGATAGATCACCGCCATGATCAGCAGGTGTAGTGGGTCGCCCCGGAAGGGGACCCCGAAGCCGTAGATGGTCACCAGGGTCACCAGAAGGCCCTGAATGATCCCGATGACGATGAAGGGTGCGAGCTTGCCCACGATGAGCTCACCTGGCCGAATGGGCGTGACGCTGAGCTGTTCGATGGTGCCGTTTTCACGTTCCTTGACGACGGCCATGCTAGACAGCACCGTGATGATCACGGTGAGGATCATGGCCAGCACCGCGGGCACCATGAACCACTCGCTCTGGAAGGTGGGGTTGTACAGCACCCGGGCCCGGGGCTCGGGCTTGCCGTGCGGTAGAGTCATAGTCGTCTTTGGCAGACGCTCTGCGCTCACGTCCCGCAGGATCTGTTCCGCCATACGTTGGGCGCCCAAGGCACGGTTGGTGTCGGTGCCGTCCACCCACATGGGTACGGGGGCTTGCTCGTTGCGGTGCAGAGCCCGGTCGGTTCCGGGGGGCACGATGACCACCAGCTCCGCGCGACCCAGGTCCATGGCGCGCTCGGCTTCTTTGAACGAGTCGGTGATGCCCACGAGGTCGAAGGCGTCACCGGCGTCCATGCGAGCAGCGATGGCCCGGCTGGTGGGGCTGTGGTCGCCGTCCACCATCACCAAGGGGATGTGCTCTACGTCCAGGTTGGCCGCCAGCCCCAAGATGGCCAGCTGCACCACTGGAATGACGAAGACGATGGGCAACATGCGCTTGTCACGCTTGAGGTGGGTCAGCTCCTTACGGGCAACGGCCATGAGCCTGCGGAGGGAGAATCGCCGGATGTTTCGCAGCAAAGGTATGCTCACAGCGACCTCCTGAAGCGGGAGGTGGCGGCGGCCATCACCACGAAGGCGAAGATGACCATGGCCAGCAGGTCCGGCCACAGCACCTCGAGCCCAACCCCTTTTAGAAACAGGCCCCGGATGAGCCGCAGGTAGTAGCGGGCGGGCACGACGTAGCTGAAGTATTGCAGGAACCAGGGCATGTTCTTGATGGGGAACATGAAGCCCGAGAGGATCATGCTGGGCAGGACGGTGGCCACGAAGCCGACCATCATGGCGAGCTGCTGGCTCTTGAGGGCCGCCGAGAATAGCAGCCCCATGGCCATGGAGCCGGTGAGGTACAGCAAGGTGGCGATGGCCAGGATGAGCAGAGAGCCCCGAATGGGAACCCCGAACAGGAAGCGCGACAGCAGGGTGACCGAGCCCACCTGCAGGATGCCCACCAGGATGTAGGGTGCCAGCTTGCCCCACATCAGTGCCGGCCCGCGCACGGGTGACACCAGCACCTGCTCAATGGTGTTGTGTTCGTACTCCCTGGCGACACAGCCAGAGGTGATCATGGTCGACAACATCATGACGATGATGGCGATGAGGCCTGGGACGATGAACCAACGGGAGTCCAGGGCCTCGTTGAAGAACACCCTGGGGCTGGCCACCAGTCCGGGCACACCTCCGCGCCGTCCTACGACCCGGAGCAGATCATCGACCTCGCCCATGGTGGTGTGGGCCAGGCTGCTGGACACCAAGCTCATGGCCTGGGCCGCGAAGGCGGCCTCGGTGCCGTCCACCAGCACCTGTACCGGAGCGTCCTTGCCCGCGGCGAGGTCGCGACCGAAGCCCGGCGGGATCACGATGCCGAGTTGGATCTCGCTCGCGTCGAGCATTCGCTCGAGAGATCGAGGGTCATCGGTGTAGCTGTGGACCTTCACCGCGCCATCGGCGGTGAGGTGGCTCATGATGTTCCGGGCCGCTGGGCTGTGGTCTTGGTCCACCACCCCGATGGTCACCTCTTTGACATCCAGGTTGATGGCGTACCCGAACATCAGGACCAGCAGCAGGGGCATGGCCAAGGCGGCGATGAGAGAGCGGCCATCCCGGAGGATGTGCAGCATCTCCTTGCTGGCGATGGGGAAGAAGGCCCTCATGACGCATCCCCCGTCTGAGCCGCGAGCTCGCAGGCGTCCAAGAAGACGTCCTCGAGGGTAGGAGCGATGCGCTCGACCGCCACGCCCAGATCGACACCCAGTGCGTCGGCATGGGCCGGGTCGGTGAGCTTGACGTGCCAGGCTGCACCCATGGGTGTCGCTGAGCGCACCCGAGGGTCGCCCAGCAGGGTGGCACGCTCGACCCCGACCAGCCGCACCATGTCGCCCCGATCCCCGTCGTGACGGAGCTGTCGGGGGGGGCCCAGGCCCACCAGGGTGCCCGCTCGCAAAAAAGCGACCATGCCGCAGTTCTCCGCTTCGTCCATGTAGTGGGTGGTCACGAAGATGGTCACGCCGTCTTGGCGCATGGCGTGGATGAGCCGCCAGAACTGCCGGCGGGAGAGGGGATCGACCCCGGCGGTGGGTTCGTCCAGAAAGAGCACCCGGGGCTCGTGCAGGACGGCGCAGCCCAAGGCCAGGCGCTGCTTGATGCCCACCGGCAGGGTGCCCGTGATGGACTTCTCGCGGCCCTTCAGGCCGGACATCTCCAGGGCGAACTCTCGCCGTGCCCCGAGCTTCTTGCGGGGCACCAGGTAGACGTCGCCGTAGAAGCGGATGTTCTCATCCACCGTCAGATCGTTGTAGAGGGCGAACTTCTGGCTCATGTACCCGATGCGGCTCTTGACGGCCTCGGGGTCCTTGACCACGTCGATGCCGTCCACCGTGGCTTCGCCGGAGCTGGCGGCGAGCAGCCCGCAGAGGATGCGCATGGTGGTGGTCTTGCCCGCGCCGTTGGGGCCCAGGAAGCCGTAGATGGATCCCCGAGGCACCTCGAGGTCCACGTCGTTGACGGCCACGAAGGCTCCGAAGGTGCGACGCAGCTTGCGGGCGCTGACTGCGATCTCGACGCTCATGAACCCGCCTCCGCGTCGGCGGTACCGCCGGTGGTGATCTGGACGTAGGCGTCTTCCATGCTGGGGGGCACCTGCCGGGCTTCGCCGCCCAGGCCTGCCTCGTGCAGCACACGAAGCACCTCGTCGGGACTGTCTGGCCCCAAGACATGGAGCAGATCGCCGAACAACTGGACGTCTGCCAAAGGCAGGGCTTCGGAGACCAACTCGGCGGCGGCGAAGGGTTCGGTGGTCTCGACCTCCCACACCGGGCTCTCAATGCTGGCCCGCAGGTTCTCGGGGGTGTCGAAGGCCAGGATCTCACCCTCGCCCATCAGGGCCACCAGATCGCAGCGCTCGGCCTCGTCCATGTAGGGGGTCGCCACCACCACGGTCACGCGACCCCGCAGTTCGCCCAGGATGTCCCAAAACTCCCGCCGGCTGACGGGGTCCACGCCGTTGGTGGGTTCGTCCAGAAACAGCACCCGGGGTTCGTGCAGCAGAGTGCAGATGAGCCCCAGCTTCTGCTTCATGCCACCGGACAGCTTGCCGGCGGGGCGTTTCACGAAGGGGGTGAGCCGGGTGAAGTCCAGCAGACGTTTTTCGCGTTCGATGCGGTCCTTGCGGGACACCAGGCGCAGTCGACCAAAGAACTTGATGTTCTCGGCCACGGTGAGGTCCCGGTACAGCCCGAAGGCCTGGGACATGTAGCCCAGCAGCAGGCGGGTCTTGTCCCGGTCCTTCTGCACGTCATAGCCGCAGATGGCCACGGTGCCCTTGTCCGGGGCCAGCACGCCCACCAGCATGCGGATCAGTGTGGTCTTGCCTGCGCCGTCCGGCCCGATGATGCCCACCACCGAGCCCTCGGGCACAGTGAAGTCCACGTCGCTTACCGCCACGAGCTTGTCGAAGCGCCGGACGAGCCCGGTGGCCTGGACGGCGGGAGTGGTCACGCGCCCAACTCCGCGAAGACGGCGTCGGCGGGGATGCCGGGGTGGATGCCACGGCCTGGCTCGATGGCGATGTCCACGGCGAAGACCTGCTTGACGCGCTCTTCGGGGGTGAGGATGTCACGGGGGGTGAACTCGGCCTGGCTCGAGATCCAGTCGATGGTGCCCGCGCGGGCATTCTCGGTATCGACGTCCATGTACACCGCGACCGAGCCGCCCACGCTGATGCTCTCCACCACCTTCAGGGGCACGTAGACCCGCAGCTTGGGGTGGGCCAGATCGCCGATGGTGATGACCGACATTCCGGCCCCCAGCACCTCACCGGGCTCGCGGTTGCGGGACAATACCACGCCTGAGATGGGAGCGTAGCCGCTGGTCTCCTCCAGCTTTTTGTCCACCAGCGCCAATGCGGCCTCGGCCTGGGTCATGACCGCTTCCGCCTGGGCGATGCCCTTGCGGGCGGCACCAGACTGGGCCTGGGCCCCCTGCAGTTGGCCTGACAGGGTGGAGACCGTCTGCGCGGTGCCGGCGCCCGCCGCCTCGAGGTTTCGCATGCGGGTGAGCTCACGGTCGAAGGTGGCGACCTGGGCCCCCGCCGCCCGGGCCTGGGCCTGGGTGGTCTCGATGGCAGCCTGGGCCTGGTTGATCTGCCCCTCGCGCACCACGCGCTCGAGCTCGATCATGCTGGGGTCCAGCTCGAACAGCAGCTGGCCTGCTTCGATGCTGTCGCCGCGTTCCACGGCGATGGTGGTGAGCCGACCCGACAGGACGGGGGCTACCTCGACCTCGGTGACTTCGACGGTGCCGGTGTAAGTGTCGGGGCGTTGCTCTCCACCCGCGCAAGCGAGCAGGGCGATCAAGAAGAGAGAGGTCATGCCTGCTCCTGGGGAGGGCTGCAGAGGACGCCATCACGGGCGATGGCCATGGCGGTTTCTTGGAACATGGTGCGCACGTGCTCGGGATCGAGGGGGATGCGATCCCCGAACACGGTGGAGCCCACATTGAACATGAGGTGGGGTGCGATGAGCACGGGTATCACCACCCGAAAGTCCAGATCCGGGTTGATGGTGCCGGCGGCCTGGCCCTGCTTCACGCACTGCCAGAATGCCCCGAGGATGTGGGGAGCCCGGGCCAGGAACAGGGGCAGGATGCGTTCGGCCCCCGACAGTAGCTCCCGCACAATGATGCGCAGGATGCGGGGGTTGTCGGCCAGTAGGTCGGCGTAGCCCTGAACGAACGCGAACAGTCGCTGCTCAGGTGGCACGTCATCGCCCTCGAGCACAGTCTCGGCCATGGCCACCACCCGGTCGGCCAGACGCTCGAGCACAGCGGTGTACAGACCGTCCTTCGAGTTGAAGTAGTAGTAGAGCATGGCCTTGTTCGCATCAGCATCGGTGGCGATGGCGGCCACGCGAGATCCAGCCAGGCCGTGCTCCGAGAATGCGTGCTCGGCCGCATCCAGGATGCGATCGCGGGTCTCTGGGGGAGGGGCCTTGGTCATCGGGTCTCCATCTTAGACTAACCGTACGGTTAAACTAACCGTACGGTTGACCTCTGCCAAGGTGTTCTCGTACAGGGGTCGCCGCCATCACCGCCCTCGATGCCTTGCACGGGAAGCTGGCCAAAACCACGGTGACGGCAGCCCGCGTCATCCAGATGGTGCTGGCATGGACCCACAGCTTGACGTCGGAACCAGTCGCTACCTGCTGATTGGGCGGTGGCTGCCCGCGATGGGTGGGTCCACCGATGCGCTCGGTGAGACACCTGCAGCGACAGCCTCGTTGTTGAGCTCAGGCACGTTCCGTAGTCACCTGCGCCGCTTCGCCCGAGAAAAAGCGCGCCACCACCCATCTGGCCCGCTCGTTTGCGTCTGTCGTGGTGAGGGGGCCCACCGGAACCATCAGCGTGGTGCCTAGACACAGGCCCGCGAAGGCTCCAGTGCGCGCATCGGCGTCTCCAGGCGGCAGGGTACCCAGTTGGGCGCATCGTTCGAAGTAGTCAGCGAGAAGCTTGCCGAGATCGGACTGCATCCCGCGCAGGCGCATGAGCTCTTGGCGCGCTCCGCTCGCGGGGACCAAGAGCTGGGCCACCAAGCCGGGGAAGGTGGAGATGAACAGGATCAGCCCCGCGGCCACCCGCACGAGCACCTCCTGCGGGGGGAGGTGGGGGTCCCGGAAGACGTCGAGGAACACGGTGGGGACCAGGCTGGACAAGGCCTCACCGAGCAGGGTCTCCCGGTCGCCGAACAGGCGATAGATGGTGGCAGGGTGCACACCCACCTCATCGGCGAGATCCTCGATGGAGGTAGCGAGCAGGCCGTGGTGGGCGAGGTGGGTGCGCACGGTCTCCAGGATGCGCCCTCGCACCGGGGACTCAGAGGGCACCTCGACCCCGCGCGCCTCCAAGGCGGCAAGTAGCTGGAACTTCCCACCGGAGCGCCGATAGGCGGTGGCCCGCGAGATTCCGGCCTCTGCAGCCACCGTGGCCATGGTCAGGGCGTCTCCGCGGGAGACGATCCGTGAGGCGGCGTCGAGCAGGGCGTCCATATCAGCTCACCTGGATGTGGGAGGGAGTTGGGGGGGGGAACCAGGGTGCCCGCCAGCGCCGGTCCTCGCGCCCTGAACCAGAAAGTGCAGGCGGTTTAACAGGTTGGCTGGGGCGGTGTCCGGGTCGAGGTCGAGGAACAACAGGCGCAGCTCTGGGTGCAGTTCGCGCAGACGACCCTCCACTCCCTTGGCCACCACCTGGTTTGCGATGCAGCCGAAGGGCTGCAGGCACAACACCTCGCCGACCCCCTGCTCGGCCATGGCCCGCACCTCCGCGGCGATGAGCCACCCCTCGCCGTACTGGTTGACCAGGCTGAGCACGGGCGCAGCCAGCTCGGCTAGGCCACGAGGGGTGTGCAGAGGCCGGGTGTGTGGGTGGCTGGCGAGACGCCGGTTCACCGTGGCTACGAAGTGATCGGCAGCCACCATGAGCGGCAGACGCAGGGCCCAGTCCAGCCCGCGGCGACGGATGCCCTCATTCAGGTCGAGCTGCGGGTTGACCAGATCCTGGGTGAAGAACGTGGAGAGCTGGGACATGACGACCTCGACCCCCTGTTCCCCGAGCCAGTCCACCACCCCGTGGTTGGCGTAGCTGCCGTACTTCGCGTAGATCTCGCCCACGATGCCGACCCTGGGCGGATGGATCTCACGAACCGGCGCCATGGCGAAGTCCCGCGCGAGGCGGTCGAGGGCGGCCAGGGTGGAGCGGCGGGATGGCGCGGGGCTGCTCAGGAAGTCGCTGCGGTGCATGGATGCGAGCTGGACCGCGGTGCCAGGCACGAGCTCCCGCACCCGCAAGGAGTACTCCATCATGGTGACAACGTCGTCGTACACCAAACCGTAGAAGGCGTTCTTCAGCATGGGAGCCCTGTTGGGCCGAAATCCCGGCTGGCGGTGCAGGTGGCCCCCCGCAGGCCACATGGACACCACGGGCACATCGTCGAACCCGGCCGCTATCAAGGCCTTCTCCAGCAGCCCCAGGTAGTTGCTGGCCCGACATTGGCCCCCGGTCTGGGTGATGCCCACCGCCACCTCGTTGCGGGGGTAGCGCCCGGACTGCAAGGCCCGGAGAAGGTCACCGATGACGAGGATGGCCGGGTAGCAGATTTCGTTGTTCACATACCTCATCCCCAGCTCTCGGCTGGTGGCGTCCGCTGGGGGTAAGACCTCGACCCGGTAGCCCTGGGCGCCGAACTCGGCTTCGATCAACGGGGTGAGGCCGCCGTGCATACACGGCACGAGCACGGTGCGTGACCGGTCCACCTCCATGAAGGGAGGGGGAGAGATGCGGGGTTGAGGGGTGGCGTCGGACTGCCCGTTGCGGTGGGTCTCCACCAGGGTGCGCAGGCGCAAGCGCAGGGAGCCGGGGCTCGAGACCTCGTCCACCCGAAGCACCGTGAGGGACTCGCTCCGGGTTCCCATCATGGCGCGCAACTCGTCGGTGACAATGGCGTCGGGACCGCACCCGAAGCTGTTGAGCTGGAGTAGCAGCACATGGGGGTGCTCGCTGGCCCAGCGGGCTGCGTTGTACAGGCGGTTTGGGAAGGCCCACTGGGTGAGGGCACGCACCTCGCCGAGCCCGCCGGAGTCTGCCGCAGCATCGCCAAACAGTACGTCAACCCCCATCGCCGCGAGCATCTCTGGTACCCCGTGGTTCACCAGCCCATCCAGGTGGTAGGGCCGGCCCACCAGCAGCACCACCGCGCGGCCGTGACCCGAGGCCTCGCGCACGACCTCGGCAGCCCGCCGCTGCAGGGTCGCCCGGTGTTGCTCGACGGCATGCCGCGCGGCGATGAACGCCCCGAGGAACTGGCCCCTGGGCACACCCAGGGTGCGCAGGTAGCGCCAGCAGCTGTCCCTCAACAGCGCCGAGTCGCGGAAGGTGATGGTCGGGGTGTCCAGGGGGGTGCCCCGGGCCTCGGGGTCCACGCTGCTGCGGATCACGTCCGGGTACCCAGTGACGATGGGGCAGTTGAAGCTGTTGTCGGCCTCGTACTCGGCTCTGCCGAAGACCACCCGTGGGTACAGCACCCTGTCTACACCCTGATCCACCAGGTCGAGCACATGCCCGTGGGCGAGCTTGGCTGGGAAGCAGATGCTGTCGGACATGACCGTACCCGCCCCCCTGGCGAGCAGGTCCGCGCTGGACGGCCTGGAGCCCCGCACTTCCATGCCGCATCCGGTGAGCAGGGTGGCCCAAAAGGGTAGATCATCCCACATGTTCAGGGCCATGGGCAGGCCCACCACCAGCCGGGCTTCCCCCTTGGGCGAGCGCGGAAGTGCCTCGAGCAGGGACCGCTGCTCGGCTACTCCATCCACCCCTGGCTCCCGCCGCTCACCTCCACTTGCGAAGATGCGCTCGCAGCGGTTGCCCGAGTAGTAGGGTTTACCGGTGCCGTAGCGCAGCCGGGTCACCACACAGTGGTTGGTGCACCCGTGGCAGCTAAGCTGTTTGCGCTCTGCCGGACCCGGCTCACATAGGAGGGCCAGATCCATGGCGTCGCGCTCAGCGTCCTGTGCCTGCCAGCGGTCTCGGGCTTCCAGGGCCGCTCCCAGGGCTCCGGTGAGCCCTGCCACGTCCGGGCAGATGACGGTTCGCCCCACCAGCTTCTCGAAGGCGCGCTGGATGGAGGGGTTGAGGAAGGTGCCACCCTGGACGACGATGTGCTCACCGAGCTCGGCGGTGTCTCGGAGCTCGAGCACCTTGTGCAGACAGTTTCGTACCACCGAGTAGGATAGGCCCGCGGCGATATCTTCGACCGTGGCGCCTTCGCGCAGGTACTGCTTGACCTTGGAGTTCATGAACACCGTGCACCGAGAGCCCAGGGCGCAGGGAGCTCGCCCGTGTGTGGCCCTCGCCGCGAAGTCCTCGACAGACTGGCCCAGGACCTCTGCGAAGCTCTGAAGGAACGCGCCGCACCCCGACGAGCATGCCTCGTTGATCTCGATGCGCGCCACCGAGCCGTCCTCCACGAAGGTGGCCTTCATGTCCTGTCCACCGATGTCGAGGACGAACTGTACCCGCGGCTCGAAGTGCTGCGCTCCGCGCAGGTGGGCCAGAGTCTCGACGACCCCGTGGTCGAGGTCGAACACGGCGCGTACCAGATCCTCACCGTACCCGGTGGCCGCGCTGCCGACGATGCGTGGCATCGCTCCGGTCCGTCCCAGCGCGGTGACAAGTCCCTGCAGCCCACGAACCACTGCATCCACGTGCTCGCCCCTGGAGTAAGTGTAGAACTCGAAGGCCAGGCGACCGTGTTCGTCCACCAACGCCATCTTGGTGCTGGTGGAGCCCGAATCGATGCCTAGGAATGCAGGCTGGCCATGCAGTCGGGCCAGAGGCACCCGGTCAGCGAGGGAGAATCGGGTCGACAGCCAGGCCTCACGCTCGGCCTCGTCCGCGAACAGAGACGGCTCGCGCTCACCCCCTCCGGTGCCTCCCATGGCCCCGCGTGCCAGGCGCCCCAGCAGCGCGTCTATGTTTGTGAGTCCCTCGCTGGGATCCTTGGCGTCCGCCCCCGCGGACAGGGCCGCTCCAAGGGCGGGCACGAGCTCGGGGTGGTTGGGAATGACCACGTCTTCGGCCCGCACTCCGAAGGCCGCACGCACCGCGTCGCGCAGTCCTGGCATGAAGGACAGGGGGCCGCCAGCCAGGAGCAGCTGAGGGCGCAGTTCGGCGCCACGGGCCAAGGTTGTGAGCACCTGCTGGGCCACCGCCCGGTACACCGCGGCGGCGATGTCGGCCCTGGGCACACCCTGGGCCAGCAGCGTCTGAACGTCGGTACGAGCGAACACGCCGCAGCGGCTGGCGATGGACGGAATGGTGTCGTACCCGGCGGCGAGGCCGTCGAATTCCTCCAGCGGACAGTCGAGCAACGCGGCGACTTGGTCGATGAACGCCCCGGTGCCCCCAGCACACGAGCCGTTCATGCGGATGTCGGCCCGGCCCTGGGCGTCGATGAGCACGAGTTTGCTGTCTTCGCCCCCGATGTCCACCAAGGCGCGCACCCCTGGGAATTCCCGGCGGGCAGCCTGTGTGGCGGCCACCACCTCCTGAATGAATGGCAGATCCAGGCGCTCGGAGATGCCCATGCCCGCAGAGCCCGTCACCTGCACCACCAGCGGGGCCGCCCTGAGCATGGCGCTGGCCTCGCTGAGCATGGCCCATAGGGTCTCGCGCACCCGGGCGTCGTGGCGCTGGTAGTCGTGGAAGATCACCCCACCGCTCGTGTCGAGCACGACCAGCTTGGCGGTGGTGGAGCCGACATCGATACCGCAGCGTAGGGAATTCGTGGGGGAGGGGGAGTTCATGGGGCCGCCCGATACTTTGTGCGAGTACATACACGCAGCTAAGTATCAGGTATCGATGTGGTCTGCGAAGAATCGATGACTGAGCGTCTGGTGGCCGGTTTGGTTCGGTTGACGGAGATAGGCCCTGGGATAGTAAGTACTCGATTACTTATTGACAGGTGAGTCTCCCATGGCCAGACCCCGCCAGGTGAGCAACCAGCAGATCCTCGAAGCAGCCCGCGCCTGCTTTCTCGAACACGGTGCGTCCGTGTCCACCACCGTGATCGCCGACCGCCTGGGTGTGTCGCAGGCCGCCTTGTTCAAACGTTTTGGCACCAAGGAAGACCTGCTCATCGCCGCGCTGCGACCCGGTCCAGAGATGGTGCGTGGGATGCTGGTTTGGCTGGATGAGGGCCCCGACGAACGCCCGATACCGACGCAGCTTCACGAACTTGGCGGGAAGGTGCGCCGGTTCTTTGGTCGCCTGCTACCACGCGTTGCCCAGCTCCGTGCCGCCGGTCACGCCCCTCCCCACGGCGGTAGCGGCCCACCTGTCTCACACTTGCCATTGCATCGGGCCCTCGCAGCTTGGATCGGTCGGGCCCAGGACCAAGGCCGCGTACGCCCCTGTGACGCGGATGCCGCTGCATTTGCCTTGTTGGGTGCCCTCAACCTGCAGGCATTCCTCGAGTTTTCCATCGGCGAGCAACCCGTGCTGGATGTAAATGACAAGTCCGAGCCCTTGGTGGAGATCCTCTGGCGCGGTCTCGAACCCGAGTGAAGTTGGCGGACCGTGCGGTTGACGCACCCCAAGTGAAACTCGATATAGCGGCGCCATGAACGTTTCCCTGACCATGCTCTCGTCCCTCCACACCCAAGTCAGCCAACAGGCCGAGCCCCTCGCCGAGCGGTTCCACAGCGACACGGGGCACCCCCGCGCCTGCGGCCTGGGCTGCACGCGCTGCTGCCAAGACGACATCACCGTGTTCGAGGTCGAGGCCGCGCTGATCCGGCAACACCACGATGATCTATTGGCTACGGGGCAGCCCCATGGGGCGGGAGCATGCGCCATGTTGGACCCACAGGGCGCCTGCAGGGTCTACGAGCAGCGGCCCTATGTCTGCCGCACCCAAGGCCTGCCCCTGCGCTGGCTGGAGCCCGACGGCGACGGTGGCGGGCTAGAGTATCGGGACATCTGCCCCCTCAACGAGAGCGAAGCGGGGATTCCCCTGGTGGAGCTGGCCCCCGAGCAGTTCTGGACCATCGGCAGCTGGGAATCCAAGCTCCGCATGATCCAGGAGCTGACCGACGGCGGTGAAGGCCGCCGGGTCGGTCTGCGATCGTTGTTCGCGTAGGGGAGGGGTTTAGTCCCAGTCGGAGCTCGGCCCGCCGTAGACGCCGATGTCGTTGGTGGTTCCGTCGGCGTCGTCGTAGCTGCCCGACGGGTCGCCCGCGTCCACCAGGCTGGAGTAGCTGGCCAGGTGCAGGTCGTCGTTGGTGAGCACGCCGTCGTCGGAGTAGGCCACGAACAGCGGCACGATGCCGATGTTCCCATCGGTGCCGGTTGGGTCGGTGACGCCGCTGTAGTTGCCGCCCAGGTTGCCGTAGACGTCGTTGTAGGTGCCCACGAAGGACGACCCGCTGTCCACCAGCACGCCCACACCTGCCAGGGCGCCGTACACGATGCTGTTCATCATACTGAGGCTACTGCTGCCCGACAGGTACACGCCGCCGCCGGTGGCAGCATCGTCGCCAGCGATGGTGGCGTTGACCACGCTGCTGGAGGCATCGATGAGCAGCAGACCGCCGCCCATGGAGCTGGCGTCGTTGAAGGACGAGGCCACGTTGGTGAAGCCCACGGCGCCGCCATCGGCTTGGAAGCCGCCGCCGTCGGTCGCTTCGTTGCCCACGATGTAGCTCTGGGCGAGGGTGACAGCCGAGGTCTCGTCGGTGTACACGCCGCCACCCTGGTCTGCGTAGTTCGAGGCCACCATCGAGTCGCTGACATCGGAGGTGGAGTCCAAGAAGCACATGCCGCCGCCGTAGCTACTGGTGTAGGTCGTGTCGGGGTAGGAAATGCTGGTGGAAGCGGCGGGCAGGCTGCTGCCCAGCGCGGTGATGTCGCGGATGATGGGGTCGGAACTGGACACGTATAGGCCGCCACCACAGTAGATGTAGTAGTAGTCGGTGCAGGTGATGACGGACGTACAGCCGTAGGAGCTGGCTGTAATCTCGAGGTGCCCATCACCGATCAGCGTGAAGCCTGTGAGCACGGTGGCCGCGGTCTCGCCGGACTGGATGACGAACGCCGCATCCCCGGTACCCGTGGCATCGATGGTGGTCAGGTCCGAGCCTTCGGCGCCGGTGATCTCGAGGTCCGTACCGTACATGGTCACCGACTCGTAGTAGGTGCCTGCGAGGACCACGACGCACTGCGTGGCGTAGTCGACACCACTCTGGACCGAGTCGAGGGGGCTCGAGATGGTGCCGGCGCCCGAGGATGAGCCCGTGGAGGCATCGACCACCACGGGTTCGGCGGTGTCGGAGTCGTCGCAGTCGAAGGCGTTGTCCACGTACCCGGCGGGCTCGGCGCAGGCGACGATGGTGTTGTCCGGATCGCCGAACTCATCGCCATCGGCGTCCGCGTAGTAGGTGTCTCCGTCGAGCACTTCGCCGTCTTCGTCGATGGAACCGTCGCAGTCATCGTCTTCGCCGTTGCAGTATTCGTCGGCACCCGGGTACTGGGCCGGGTCGGTGTCGTCGCAGTCCGTGCCGTCGGCGACGTAGCCAGTGGGCTGATCGCAGTCGATGTCCGACGTTGCCGCATCGCCGTAGCTGTCCATGTCCGCATCGGCGTACCAGGTGGAGACGTCTACGGAGTCGTCTTCGTCGATGGAGCCGTCGCAGTCGTCGTCTTCGCCGTTGCAGTATTCGTCGGCCCCCGGGTACTGGCTGGCGTCGGTGTCGTCGCAGTCCGTGCCGTCGGCGACGTAGCCGGAGGGCTGTACGCAGTCGATGTCGGTGGTGGCCGGGTCGCCAAAGGTGTCGCTGTCCCCGTCGGCGTACCAGGTGGCCACATCGACGGCGTCGTCTTCGTCCACGTCGCCGTCGCAGTCGTCGTCTTCGCCGTTGCAGAGCTCGATGGCGCCCGGGTATTGGCGGCGGTCGGTGTCGTCGCAGTCGGTGTTGTCGGCGACGTAGCCAGTGGGCTGATCGCAGTCGATGTCGGACACCGAGGGGTCGCCGTAGGTGTCGTTGTCCCCGTCGGCGTACCAGGTGGTGACATCCAAGGCTTCGTCTTCGTCCACGTCGCCGTCGCAGTCGTCGTCTTCACCGTTGCAGAGTTCATCGGCGCCCGGGTACTGGGCCGGGTCGGTGTCGTCGCAGTCGTTGTCGTCGGCCACGAAGCCCGAGGGCTGCACGCAGTCGATGTCGGTGCTCAGTGGATCGCCATAGGTGTCAGCGTCGCTGTCGGCGTACCAGGTGAGGACATCCAGCGCGTCGTCTTCGTCGATGGTCCCGTCGCAGTCGTCGTCTTCGCCGTTGCAGAGCTCGTCGGCGCCTGGGTACTGGCGGCGGTCGGTGTCGTCGCAGTCGGTGCCGTCGAGCACGAATCCGGGAGGGGGATTGCAGTCGATCTCGGACGTGGAGGCATCACCGAAGCCGTCGCTGTCGCCATCACGGTACCAGGTGGAGACATCCACCGCGTCGTCTTCGTCGACGTCCAAGTCGCAGTCGTCGTCTTCGCCGTTGCAGTATTCGTCGGCGTCGGGGTACTGCATCGCGTCGGCGTCGTCGCAGTCGGTGCTGTCGGCGACGTAGCCGGTGGGTGGGGCGCAGGCTTCCACGCTGACCGAGGCGTCGCCGAAGCCGTCGCCGTCGATGTCGGCGTACCAGGAAGTGACGTCCATGGCTTCGTCTTCGTCGATCTCGCCGTCGCAGTCATCGTCTTCGCCGTTGCAGTACTCGTCGGCTCCGGGGAACTGCATCGCGTCGGCGTCGTCGCAGTCATCGGCGTTGCCCACGTACCCGCTGGGTTGGTCGCAGGTCACGATCGTGTCGCTGTCCGAGCCGAAGCCATCGGTGTCGATGTCGATGTACCAGGTGGGGGCGTCCACTGCATCGTCTTCGTCGATGGTGCCGTCGCAGTCGTCGTCTTCGCCGTTGCAGTACTCGTCGGCTCCGGGGAACTGCATCGCGTCGTCATCGTCGCAGTCCTCGGCGTTTTCGACATAGCCACTAGGGGCAGAGCAGGCTTCGATGGTGACGGTGGCGTCGCCATAGCCGTCGCCGTCCACGTCGCCGTAGTAGGTCTGGTCGGTGCCTTCGTCGACCTCGCCGTCACAGTCGTTGTCGATCTCGTCGCAGGACTCTTCGGCGCCCGGGTAGACCGTAGGATCGCCGTCGTCGCAATCTTCGTCACTGTTGAAGCCGTCGCCGTCGGCATCCACCGTGTCGCCGCCGGAGGTGTCATCGAGGGGCTTGGTGTTGTCGGGACAACCCGTGGTTAGCAGCACCGTCAGCAACAATGCGAGAGGGGACCGAAGGGACATGACGACAACTCCGAGGTACAGGTCTGGCAGAGCCATTGGACGACCTATGGAATCTACCTCGAAATGTGGGCACACGTACAACGATAATTGGCTCGCCTGGCCGTATGTCAGCATGTTTGCGCGTTGTGATTGCATGTTTGATTCCGAAAGTGCGCACAAGCGCGTCACTCCGCGTGTGCCGGGCGAAGCCGCTGTCGGCATGTTTGCCGTCCTCCAGCGTGTTTCGGGCATGGACCTCTCAGCGATACGCCCGGGTCGGTTCGGGTTAGGAATGCAGACCCTTCCGCTGCTGGAGTCCCCATGCGCACGGCTCTGTCCATCGCCCTGTTCGCCGCCATCGCGGCATTGCTGATCTCGCCGAACCAGGCCCGCGCCGAGCACCAGCTCCAGCTCGTCGAGACCGCACCGGTGGAGACCAGCCTGGACAACCCCGACATCCCCGACGCCCATCAGGTCTGGCTGGAGATGATCGCCTCGGCCACCGAGCGGCTGGACATCGCCCAGTTCTACATTGTCAGCCAGCCCGAGGGTCGCCTCGAGCCCGTGCTCCAAGCCATTCGTAAGGCGGGCAAGCGCGGCGTCGAGGTGCGCATCCTGGCCGATGCCAAGTTCCATGAGACCTACCCCGATGATCTTGATGCCCTCGCCGAGCGCAAGAACGTCACGGTGCTCATCTACGATGTGGGTGGCGCCATGGGGGGGGTGCTGCACGCCAAGTACTTCCTGGTGGACGGTCGGGAGCTGTACCTGGGTAGCCAAAACTTCGATTGGCGATCCCTCGAGCACGTACAGGAGCTGGGGGTACGGACCGACCAGCCCGAGCTGGTGCGTGCCCTGTCCGACATCTTCGAGGCCGACTGGGCCATCGCGTCGGGCACGCCTCGCGAACTGGCCCTGGCCGCTCCCGCCCGGCCCTACGCATTCCCTGTGGAGATCCAGCTGGGCGAGCAGACGGTGCAGGCATCCCTGGCCGCCAGCCCCACCGGCTGGCTCCCCGACGAGCAGCTCTTCGACCTCCCGCAGCTGGTGGCGCTCATCGACGGCGCCCAGCAGCGGGTCCGGGTTCAGCTGCTCAACTACAAGACCAGCGACTACCAAGGACGCTACTTCGACGAACTCGACGCGGCGCTGCGGCGCGCCGCTGCCCGGAAGGTCCATGTGGAGCTGATGGTCGCGGACTGGTCCAAGAAGCGCTGGACCATCGAAGGCCTGCAGAGCCTGCAGTGCATGCCCCGCATCGACGTCAAGCTGGTCACCATCCCCGAGCACAGCTCCGGCTTCATCCCCTTCGCCAGGGTCGTCCACGCCAAGTACCTGGTGGCCGATGGGCAGCGCGCTTGGATCGGCACCAGCAACTGGGGTCGTGACTACTTCCACAGTAGCCGCAACGTGGGGCTGGTGGTGGACGGCCCGGCCTTCGCCGGCCAGCTCGACACCTACTTCGAGCGCCTGTGGGACAGCGAGTACGCCGAGCTGGTGGACCCGGGCGCGACGTACGATCCCCCGCGCTCCAAGGAGTAGCATGCCCCCCGTCCTCACCGCTCTGGCCCTGCGGCTCGAGCGGCGCACCAGCCGTGTGCCGCGCTGGCTGCGCCGCTCCCGCTTGCGCAGCGTGCGGCGCGAGGATCTCGTGCTCGTCAGCGACGCAGGCTACCAGATCCACGCGCGCCTACACCTGCCGGTCTCCAGCGGCCAGCGTGCGGACACCAGCGCCCGACCCGCGGTGCTGCTGTGCCCTGGCATCGACGATCCTGGCAGCGTCTTCGAGGGCTACGGTCCGCCCATCGCGGCCGACGAGGTGGCCAGGCTCGGTGCGATCTGCATGCACTTCGACCCTTCGGGCCGGGGCCGCTCCTGGGGACCCGAAGACTTCGGCGGGCTCGAACACCAAGACGACGTGCGCGCCGCGCTGCGCTACCTGCTGGGCCGTCGTGATGTCGTCCCCAGCCGCTCCGGTGTGGTCTCCATCAGTCTGGGCTTGTCCATGGCGGTGGGGGCGCTGGCGGGAGTTCCCCAGGAGTGCCAGCCCGGATGGCTGGTGGACTGGGAAGGCCCCTGCGATCGGGAGATCATCACCGCAGGGGGCAAGATCATGGACCCCGCCATGGGGCACGGGCTCGACGACGAGGCCTACTGGCAGCCGCGAGAGGCCGTGCGTCACGTGGGTCGGCTCGCCTGTGGATATTTCCGCTACCAGGCGCGCAGGGACCATGCACAGCCCGGTGAGTTTCGGCACGCCGAGCGCATGATCCGCGCGGCCAGCCAGGGTGATCTGCCCTGGTTCCAGCTCAACGATCACCCCCGCAACACCATCCCCCAGCATCCCGAGTACTTCCCCTCGGGCTACCGGGTGGCCAACCGCATCCTGCTGCGCAAGATCGCGGGGTTCGCTGCCCTGTAGATCAGTCCTGGTGCGCGTGGGAGCTGGCGATGCGCTCGAGGAACAGATCCTCGAGGCCTTCCTGACCGATGTCCGCCACGCGCTCGTCCGCCACCACCAGACCGTGGGCCAGCATGACCACCCGGTGGGCGATGCGCTCAACGGTCTCGAGGACGTGGGTGGACAGCAGCACCGCGTGGCCATCAGCGCACAGGTCGGACAGGTGCTCCTTGACCCTGGCGGCCGAGGGCGGGTCGAGACCGTTGAGCGCTTCGTCGAACACCAACACCGGGGGCCGGGCCAGCACGGCGGCGGCCAAGGCGGTCCGGCGGCGCATGCCCTGGGAATACTCGCGGATCAGGCGGTCCGCGTCGTCGCCCAGGCCAGCGAGGTCCAGCGCAGCGCTGAGATCGCCCGTGCCCCGCACCTCGGCCACGAACTCGAGCATCTCGCGCGCGGTGAGGTAGTCGTACAGCTCGGGCTGTTCGGGGGTGTAGCCCATGGCCGCCCGTGCCTCGCGGGGCTGGGCTTGCACGTCGAGCCCAGCCACCCGCACGGTGCCGCTGGTGGGAGGGAGCTGTCCGGTCAGGATGCGGAGGGCTGTGGTCTTGCCCGCGCCGTTGTGCCCGATGAGGCCCACGAACTCGCCAGGCTTCACGTCGAAGGAGATGCCCCGTAGGGCCTCGACGGAGCCGAAACGACGGGAGAGGTCCTGGACCGAGATGGTGGCGGGAAGGGTGGAGGTCAAGACAGGCTCCGCTCGATGAGGATCCAACAGGCAAGGGCCAGGGGAGGGTAGGCGAACCATGCCCTGGCGCCGGCGAGGGCCAGGAGGCTGGCGAGGGTGGCACAGACGACAGCGAGGCCTTCGAGCAGGCCCAGCAGGATCACGGCTTCGGTGCCCCTGCGCAGCCAGACCGCCGCGACGGCGGGCAGGATGGCGCCCTGGAGGTAGGCCAGCACCACCAGGATTCGAGAGAGGGTCAGGTGATCCCGACGGAGGCCCAGCGCGGGTCGCAGCCAGCGGGGGTCACCGGTCTCCATCCGGATGGCCAGGGCGGCCAGCACCGCCACGGCGCTGCCCGATACCAGCAGGGCGCGGGGTGCGGCGTCCGACGAGGCGGTCCAGCCGGCGACGGCGCCCAGAATGCCCAGGCCCCACGCTCCGGTGACCCAGGTTCGGCGGGCTCTCCAGCCTTGGCGCAGGCCGCGGCGCACGTGGGCGCGCAGCCCCTTCGGGGCCCAGCGCACGGCCCACTCCAGGTATACCCGTCGCGCCGCCTCCGGGTCCTCGACCTGGGCCCAGGCTGCGTCGACCTCGGCTACCACCGTGGTGGCCTGGTACCAGGTGCGCCGGGCCAGGGCTGGGACCAGCGCCCAACCCGCGACGGCCAACAGGATGGGAGCTCCCAGCATGAGGGAAGCCGCCATGTCGCCGTCTATGGCGGCAGGGAGCGCGCGAGTGGCGCCCACCAGGGCTACGCCGCAGGTCGCGATGGCCAGGCCGGGCGCCCAGATCAGTGCGGCCTGCATGGGGGGCGAGCTACCGCGGACCAGATCGAGCAGGCCCCGCATGGAGGGATGTTGGGCGGCCCACACCGCACCGAGCTGAGCCAAGAAGCCCAAGGCCAGGCCGCAGAGCCAGCCGCCCAGCAGCACCACCACCGACAGCCCGAGAGCTCGCAGGCGTCCCTGAAGCGCAAGAGGGAGCAGCAGCAGGCAGGCCCCCAGGGCCAAGCCCGATGTGGCGCGCAGCAGCCGAACTGCTATGGCGATGACCAGGGCGCCGGGCTCGACCGGGTGGGGGTCGAGGATGCGTCGCTCGGGCCCGCGCACCACCTGCTCGTGGACCACCAGGATGCCCGCGCCGCACAGGGCCAGCCCCAGCCGTAGACACAGGCCTGAGAGGCCTGGCGAGAACAGCTCGGGAGCGCGGGACTCGAACCAGAAGAGGATGGGGCGCGCCAAGGGGGCTGCCAGGGCGCCCAGCAGCACCGGTGCCAGCCACGGCCAGGTGGCCTCCCACGGGTGAGTGCGCCAGCGATGACGACGCTGGAGGCGGTGGACCCTGGTGTAAGGATTGGCGGGCATGGGGGGCCTGGAGAGAAGGTGGCGGCGCGTCGACTACAGTCCTTTATGCGCTGAACCCGTCTGCTGAGGGATTGTCAAGTTCCAGTCAGGGTTCCATTTGACAGCCGATGGTCAACCCGTATACTTCACCACCGAGTCACGAGTGCAGCGCCCGCCGCTGTTGTAGGGGTTTCATACCCCGCTCGAGGGCTCGTGCAGCCGGAGGAACAGCATGTCGCAGGCTCCCCTTGCCATTTCGGTCGTCGCACTGCTCGTGGGCCTCGGCGCCAACTCGGCGCACGCCCAGGACCGTCAGCTTCGCACCCCCGAGACGGCAGGTCTCTCACTGCAGCGCTACTGCCAAGCTCAGCTCGGCCGCTCGGACCTGAGCGACGTCGACCTCGAGCACTGCCAGGAGCAGCTCTACGGTGAGCTGGCCATGTTCGACGCCGTCGAACCGGCCGTCGAACCCCTGGCCAAGCATGTCGAAGCTACCGACAACTTCTCCGACCCCGACGTCGAGTCTGCCTTCGAACTCGACGAACCCGTCGGGCGGGTGGGGCGCGCCTACAAGAAGACCAGCGGCACCGACGACGATGAGTTCGACTTCGAGGACGACGAAGAACCCGACGCCGAAGACGAGTTCGGATTCGACTTCGAGTTCGAGGGCCAGGAAGAGCCCGACGATCCCATCGAGACCTTCGACTTCGATCCCATGGACGACCCCGACGACGATCCCCTCGGCGAGCTCGATGGCATTCCCGAGAAACAAACCCCCAAGCCCGCATCCTCGCCCACCGGCAGCGCCTCGTCTGCCCCCCTTCCAGGCATCACGCTCGACGTGGTGGGCAAGACGCCCCTGGGCGACAACTACGAGCCCGTCATCGTGGCCTACGACCGCGACTCGGTGGTGGTCGAGCTCCCCGTACTGCTGGGCCGCTCCCGCGCCGACTTCGATGGTATCGCATACTGCATCGTCGCCGAGGTCTTCGCCGACGGCAACAAGGTGTCCGAGGCCCGCCAGCAGGTCACCAGCGCCAGCTTGGCAGAGTTCGGTCCCAGCTTTGCCTTCATCAAGATGCTGGCTCCGGTCACGGCCAAGTCGGGCAAGCTCGAGGTGCGCCTGAGCAAGGCCTCGAACATGTCGGCTCAGCCCACCCAGCTCTTCAGCCGCAGCGTGGGCTACCAGCTGCCCTAGTCGGCCTCTGGGTGCCCCGCGCCCCGTCGGTGGGCTTCGTGGATGCCGCCGTGGGGCGCTACGCCAGCTCGCCCTGCAAGCTGTGGGGATGGGCGCGGGTGATGCGGATGGGGACGATGGTGCCGATCAGCGACGGTTCGCCCGGGAAGTTGACCGCGCGGAAGCACGAGCTGCGACCCATGAAGTGCTCGGGGTCGTGGCGGCTGGGGCGTTCGACCAGGACATCGAACACGCGGCCCACGCAGGCTTCGTTGCTCTCGCGCTGCAGGCGGCTGAGGAGCTGTTGCAGCTCCGACAGGCGAGCGCTGGCTTCTTCGGGGGGCAGCTCGGGGTCCTTCAGACGGATGGCGGCGGTGCCCGGGCGTGGGGAGTACTTGAAGCTGAACGCCGCGTCGAAGCGCACTTCCTCGATCAGGGACAGGGACTGCTCGAAGTCCTCCCGCGTCTCGCCGGGGAAGCCGACGATGAAGTCGGTGGTGAGCATGATGTCGGGCCGGGCGGCACGCAGGCCGCGCACCACCTCCAGGTAGTGCGCGCGGGTGTACTGACGGCCCATGCGCCGGAGCAGACGATCGGAGCCGGCCTGAACGGGCAGGTGCAGGTGGCTGGCCAGCTTGGGGAGCGCGGCCCAGGCGGCGATGACGTCGGACCCCATGTCTCGGGGATGGCTGGTGGTGAAGCGCAGCCGCCAGACCTCGGGGATTTCGCAGACCTGACACAGGAGCTCAGCGAAGCTGGGGTGTTGGTTGCTGTCGGTGCCGTAGGCGTTGACGTTCTGACCGATGAGGGTGAAGTCGCGCATGCCACGAGCGGCGAGCCCCCGAACCTCTTCGAGGATCTGGCTGGCGGGTCGGCTGACCTGCGCTCCCCGGGTGGAGGGCACGATGCAGTAGGTGCAGTGGTTGTCGCAGCCCTTCTGGATGGTGACCAGGGCGTTGATCTCCTGGCCCGCGCTGGGAACCAGTTCCTGGACGAAGGGGTAGTCCGCGACCTCGAGGAAGTGGTTGTCCAGCACCCGGCGATGGACCGCAGTGGCCACGAGCTCGCGCACTCGAGGGATCCCGTCGGGGCCGAAGACCAGATCCAGCTCTTTGTTCCTGCGGAACATCTCCGCGCCGTCGTGCTGGGCCACGCAGCCGGCCACCGCGACCAAGGGGCGGCCCTTGTCGCGCTTGCGGGCCAGGATGGGCCCCAGGAACGAGGCGACCTTGAGCTGTGGCTTTTCCCGCACCGAGCAGGTGTTGACGATGACCCACTCGGCCTCGCGCCAGTTGTCGGTGGCCTCGAAGCCGTCCAGCGCCAACAAGGCGAGCATCTTGCCCGAGTCGTAGACGTTCATCTGGCAGCCGAAGGTCTTGATGAAGACGCGGCGTGGGGCTTGGCTGGCCATGGTGGAGCTCACAGGAGGCGGCGACCGCGGAGGCGCTGGGGAGAGACGCTGCGCCAGTGAGATGCCAGCACGGGCTGGAAGCCCCACCGGGCTGCACACCGCCGGATATCTCGCAGGTCGGCGCTTGCCACCCTGCGGCCCTGGGCGAAGGGCTCGGTGCGGCCTTCGGCGGCCATGAGCATGGGCTCCACCAGGCAGGCGAAGAGGTGGGAGGGCCCGTAGGTTGCCAGTAGGTGGTAGAACGCGCCCCAGTTGCCGCGGCGGTAGCTGGGCGGAGGCACCACGGCTTCGCCTGCAAGCACACGGGTGCCCCGACGGGCAGGGCCCGACAGGGTGCGGGGGATGGCCACGTCCACGAGCACTGCGCCGCGTTCGAGGGCAGCGGGCGCCAGGATACCGCCGGTGGTGGAGGCACCTACGACCACGGGACACCCGGCCACGGCGGCGGCGGTGTCATCGAAGGGCTCGAGCCCCTGGCCCCGGGCACGGCGTGCCTGGCCGCCCCTTGCGGCCACATGGAGCTGCACGGCGCCGTCTTCTTGCAACAGGTCCAGCACCGCGCTGCCCACGGTCCCGCGATGACCCAGCACGGCGATGGGCCCTCTGGGCCAGACACCCAAGCCCATAGCGGCGGCCTTGGCGTTTTCGGCGGCGGCCCAGGCCGTGGCGGCGGCTCCGGTGGTGACGGGTTGCCAGATCTCTTCTTGCAGGGCGGTGCCGCGACCGGCGACCACCGCCAACACCGAGCCCAGGCCGACCACATCCACCGCACCGCCGGCGCGCGCCAGGGCGGCCCGCATCATGGTCAGCGCGGCTTCCTGATCATCCAGCAGCTGATGGGGCAGCAGTGGCACGGTGACCACGATGCCTTCCACCAAGCGCTCGGGGGTGTCGAGCACCAGTCGGCAGATGGGACGGGCATCGTCGTGGCCCGGCTGCGGATGTCGACTCGCAGCCAGACGAGGACGAGCGGTGCGCAGCGCTGCTATGCGCCTCACCGGGTCCGTGAAAGGATGGACCAGGAATACGAAGCGCGAATCGGGCGCGCGTGGCACGGGGCGGAGGCCTACTCGGCTTCCTTCAACAACACCACCACCATGCCATAGAAGGTGGCCACCCTGAACAGGAACGGCACCTCGGAAGCCTTGAGGCCGGGCCGGAACTCTTCGCGCGGGACCTCGGGCATGGCGGCAGCCAGCTTCTCGAGGGCGAGCTCTGTCAGCACTCCGTTGATCTCGTAGACGTCGCCCTTCTCGAGGCCTTCGCGGGTGACCTTCTCGATGCCGCCTCGGGGGATGCGGACGTCGAAGGCGCGCTCGAGCCGGTAGACGATGTCGAGCAGATCGAGGCTCTCTGCGCCGAGGTCATCGATGACCTTGGAGTCGAACTCGACCTCGTCATCGTCGAGCCCGAGGGCCTCGGCGAAGCAGCTGCGTACGGTCTCGAAGACCTTGGAATCGACGTGGGCGGGAAGTTCCATGCGTGGGCTCCTGGCAGACCGTGAATGCTATCGGAGCGCCGGAGCTTCGACTACCCCCGTCTAGCCATCATGTCGTCAAGATCGAGATCCCCATGCCGCCCTCTACGACGCCGCCACAGGGCTGTCTTGACAGTGCCGAGCGGGCCATCGCCACCGTCGGACCGGCCACACCGATGAATCCGAGGCTTTGCTCGTCGTAGTCGAGGGTGCGCCTGGGGGCTTCGAGGCGCAGGCGCCAGGGTGAGGGGTGCTCGGGACCGGCCAGCAGGAAGAAGGCGGCGCCTTCGCCCAGGGCGCGCCCGGGGAACACGGGGCCCGCTGCGGTGAGGCAGTCGGCGCTGCCCGTCACGGCCAGATCGGCGCGGCCTTCGAGGATGGCGAGGCAGGCTTCCCACAGGGCCAGCACGCCGCTGGTGGTGTCGTGGCAGTAGTTGGAGTTGGCGCCCTGGAAGTCATGCTGCGCCGATCCGAAGCCGAGCACGTTGTTGGACAGCCCCTTGACCAGCCACAGGGGATGGATCAGCTGTACGCCCTCGACCGCAAAGCGCTGCAGGTCGAACTCGCCCTCGGGGGCCGCGGCTCGGATCGCGGGCTGCAGATCGCCGAAGTCCGAGGCCAGGGGGTTGGAGCCCGTATACATGGCGCGGCGGTGGGGTGGGGTCTGGGCCACCAGCTCGGAGCCTTCGAGGGCCAAGCCCAGCGCGGCGATGCCCAACTGGACGGAGCGCGCCATCAGCTTGATGTTCTTGCGGTTGGCCACGTGGTCTCGCGCCCGAAAGCCGGGGACCGCGCCAGGCTCACCGCCGGTGGCGCCGGCCTTGCCGATGCCGGCGGAACACACCAGGCCGATGCCGAGGACGGCCACCTCGGGGGCGCTCACAGTCGCTCCCAGGCGTCGGTGCGATCCAGGGGAATGACGGGGAAGCGCCTGGCGACCCGGCGGAACAAGCCGGAGATGGTGCTGCCAGGGCCCACCTCGACGGCCCGATCGGGCTGGAGGGTCAGCAGTTGGCGCGCGCAGGCTTCCCAGCGCACGGGCTCTGTGACCTGTCGCACGAGCTTGGCGCGGATGGTCGCGGGATCGGATGAGGGCTGAGCGTCCACGTTTTGGGTCACCGGAAAGCGAGGGGGTCGGATCTCTATCTCGTCCAGGGCTTCGGCCAGGCCTCGGCCGGCGCTGTCGAGCAAGGGCGTGTGGAAGGGGGCGGACACATCCAGGGCCACCACACCGCGACAACCGGCTTCTTCAGCGGCGGCGGCCAGGCGAAGCAAGGCGCTGCGGTGGCCGGCGACCACGATCTGGCCCGGCCCGTTGTAGCAGGCAGCCTGCAGCAGATCGTCGCCGGAGTGCTCCTGGCACAGCGCCTCGACCCGTTCTGCGTCGAGCCCCAGGATGGCGGCCATGCCGCCGTGGCCGGCAGGCATGGCGTCCTGCATCAGGGTGCCGCGCAGGTGGACAAGGCGGATGGCGTCTTCGAAGTCCAGGGCATCCGCGGCCACCAGAGCTGAGTACTCACCCAGACTGTGACCGGCCGCGGCGATGGGCTCGAGCCCGGGCTGGCGCTGCTGGAGCAGCCTCCACAGGGCCACGCTCACCGCGAGCACCGCGGGCTGGGTGATGGGCGTGGCGGCCAGCTGGGTGGCGGGGCCCTTGCCGATCCACTCGGACAGCGGCTGGGCCAGGGCCCTATCGGCCTGGGCCAGGGTCTCGGCCACGATGGGTTCGTCCGCCACGAGCTGGCTGACCATGCCAACGTACTGGGCGCCCTGACCTGGGAAGACGACGACGGTACGCATCACACCTCCGATCGAGGGTCCAGATAACATCGCGGAACCGCTGAGCGTCGTGGCTTCAGGCCTGCCAGTCGGGGTGCGCGATCACCAACGAGGCGTTCTGTCCGCCGAAGCCCATGCTGTTGCTGAGCACCACGCCCGGCGCCCCTGTCTGGGCCTGCAGCTGAACGTTCACGGGGCAGGCCGGGTCTGGCTGCTCGCAGTTCACGGTACCGGGAGAGAAGCCTGAGCCCATGGCTCCGATGGTGGCGGCGAGCTCGACGGCCCCCGCGGCGGCGATGGTATGTCCCACCGCTCCCTTGATGGAGCAGACTGGGGTGTGCTCGGGCAGCAGCCGCGCGATGGCCAGGGACTCCGCGCGATCGCCCACCGGCGTGCCGGTGCCATGGGCGTTGACCTGGTCCACGGCCTCGGGAGGCAGGCCAGCGTCCGCCAGGGCGCGTCGCATGGTCAACCAAGCGCCGTGACCGTCGGGGTGAGGGGCGGTGACGGCATGGGCGTCGATGCTGGTGCCTGCGCCCAGAAGCCGAGCCAGGGGGCGACGACCGGCGGCCTCCGCAGCGCTTGCGGTCTCGATCAGCAGCACGGCGGCTCCTTCACCGAGCATGAAGCCGTCCCGCCTGAGGTCGAAGGGTCGGCAGGCCTGGGCGCAGAGGGTGTCGAGCTGCAGGAAGGAGAGCATACCCAGGGGGTGGGCCATGGCGTCCAAGCCGCCCGCTAGGGCGCGCTCGACTTCGCCCCGGCGCAGGGCCTGCAGCGCGGTGGCGATGGCCTGGGCGCTGGCAGCGCAGGCCGAGAAGCTCGTGAACACCGGACCCTCGAGTCCCTGACTGTGGGCCAGGGCATGGGCGGCCCGCGCGGGCAGGTGACGGTGGGGCGCGCCGCCGTGGGGGGCGAGATCCGCGGCGAGGCTGGAGCGCTGGAAGATGTCGCCCTGCAGGTGCGGATAGAGATCCCGCTCGAGCTCTTCGGGGGTGACGCTGGACAGCCCCGTGCCCAGGTAGACACCGCAGCCATGGGCGTGGCCCAGATCGTCGGGGAGCTGGCGCGCCGCCTCGAACAGTAACGCGACCTTGCGGTCTCCCTCGAAGCCGGCAGGGCAGGGGATCGTGGCCGGGGCGCTGCTGACCAGTGGGATGTCCAGCTCGGCGATCTGATGGGGCCCGGGGACCCGTCCTGCGGTCACTCCACGGCGCAAGCCCTCGCACAGCGGCTCCAGGCCTACGCCGTAGCCGGTGACCACACCGACGGAGGTGATCCAGATCTCGATGGGAGCAGGCATGTTCCTAGAGAGCTTGGCAGAGGTTGGCGCCGTCCGAGAAGCAGTCGTAGCGCTGACCGGGGGCAGCGGCGTCCAACACCGCCGTGGCCCGACTTCGGTCGTTGTAGATGGCGGTGACGGTGCACGCGCTGGTGCCCTCGAGGCTCACTTGGAGCGGCGAGGCGCCGGCCGCGTTGGCGTCGGCGCAGCGCACCTGGAGCTTGCGGAGTTCGTCGCTGAGCACCACGAACTCGGCGACACCCTCGGGGGGGGCGTCGGCGGATACCGTGGGCTCGATAACAGGCTCGAGTTCGGCCAACGGCTCGATAACGGGTTCCGGCACAGGCACCGGTTCTCCCACGGCTGCGGGCTCGACGGGCGCCTCGTGGGGTGTCGCCACGGGCGACGGAGAGATCGGTCGCGCCAACAGCGCCCGTGAAGGACTCATGAACAAAACGAAGCCGAGCAGGCTACCCGTCGCTGCGCAGGCCAGCAGGAAAGCCGAGGGCAGGAACGATCCCCCGCCCCTGGACGGCGCCGCTGGTGGTGCCGCGACGGGCTGAGGCCGCCTATCGACGGCCGCCGTGGGTTGCGCTGGTGCGGGTTCTTCGACTGGCGCGACGACCTCGGGCTGGAAGCGGGGCTCCGGTGGGGGCGGCGCGAAGAGCGAGTCGCCGGGCCGCATGACCGTGGGCTCGTCGTCGTCGAAGGCGTCCAGCTCCACACCCTCGTCCACCTGGGGGGCGAGCGCGTAGGGCGTGGCCGGTTCTTCGGACGGGCCCTCGGGGAGGCCGCTGTCGTCGGGCTTCTCATCCACCAGGGGCAGGTGGTGGTGGGTGACCGTCTCTTCCATCGGGGCGGCGGGGCCGGGTGGGGTCGCAGGCACAGGTAGCGGCGCTTCTTCGACGGAAGCTGTGGGCTCTTCTACCGGCGGCGCGGGTTCGGCCACGGGGAGAACCACGGGCTGTTCCACTGGCGGCGCGGGTTCGGCCAAGGCAGGAGACGCCTCTTTGACGGAAGCCGTGGGCTCTTCTACCGGCGGTGCGGGCTCGGGCACGGGGAGAACCAGGGGCTCTTCTACCGGCGGCGTGGGTTCCGCCACTGGGAGAACCAGGGGCTCTTCTACCGGCGGCGTGGGTTCGGCCACGGGGAGAACCACGGGCTGTTCCACTGGCGGCGCGGGTTCGGGCACGGGGAGAACCAGGGGCTCTTCTACCGGCGGCGTGGGTTCCGCCACTGGGAGAACCAGGGGCTCTTCTAC
>Ga0307987_1000190_pt1 | contig 38611 bp, 33 predicted proteins | sample EllFjometagen181_FD_203157 | JGI IMG/M metagenome (GOLD analysis project Ga0307987, IMG submission 203157) | Marine microbial communities from Ellis Fjord, Antarctic Ocean - #181 | ecosystem: Environmental > Aquatic > Marine > Unclassified | place: Southern Ocean | collected 2014-10-08 | reverse complement strand
TGAACTTGAGCAGGTGCTGCTCCAGCCAGCGGATGGCCAGGATGTCCAGGTGGTTGGTGGGCTCGTCCAGCAGCAGCAGGTCGGGATTGCTGGCCAGGGTCTGGCCCAGCAGTGCCCGCAGCTTGAACCCGCCGGAGAGCACCCGCAGGGGCTCGCGATGTTGGTGGGCAGGGATGCCCAGACCCTCGAGGATCTGCTCGGCTCGGGCCTCGAGCCCGTAGCCATCGAGGCGCAGGATGGTCTCTTCGAGCTCGCCGTAGCGGTCCTCGTCGAAGTTGTCCTCAGCGTGCTCGAGCAGGGCTTCCTTCTCCACCATGGTGGCCCACAGCTCGGTGTGGCCCATCATCACCACGTCGACGATCAGGGTGTCCTCGTAGCGGAAGTGATCCTGGTCCAGCACGCCAACGCGGCAGCCCTTGGGCAGGCCGATGTCACCGGCGCTGGAGATCTGCTGACCCGCCAGCACCCGCAGCAGGGTGGACTTGCCCGATCCGTTGGCCCCCACGATGCCGTAGCGGCGTCCCTTGTCCAGCTGCAGGTCCGCGCCCTCGAAGAGGGTCTGCGGTCCGAAGGTCATGGTGAGGCCTGTGGCGGTGAGCATCCGGCCGTCTATCGCTCGAGTGGCGACGCCGCAGCGAAGATCCGGTGGACTACAGCGTGTCGATCCAGAAGCCGTAGGTTCCACAGCCCGACACGGCCACGGCCTCGAGGACCCAAACCACGCCTCCGACCGCGAAGACTCCTACTCGTCGCACACCCTCGCCCACTCCACCAATTCCTCGTGGTAGGGCTTCAGGTCCCTGGCCATGAACGCCAGCCCCTCCCAAGGGCCCGCGATCCTGATCCCGCGCGCCTGGAACTGATCACACCCCCGACGCAGCCAGCGCCGGGCGGCGCTGACGTGGGCGAAGCTCAACACGGCGGCTCGGCTGCCCCCGGGAAGCTCCTGCTGCCAGATGGGATCGGGGGTCTCGGGCCAGGACGCCCAGGTCTCAGGGGCCAGGTCGGCCACCACGTAGACCATGGGCTTGCCCGGTTCGGGAGGACGGATGAGCAGGAAGGAGCTGTCGGGCTCCCCCGCCAACCACTGGTCCATGAAGTAGGCGATAGGGTCGCCGGTACGAGTGACCGAGGTCTCGGCCAGCACCCCCAGCACCCGTGGCCTATCCCCGGCATCGGCCCGCAGCGCAGCCACCGCAGGCTCGAGCACACCCAGCTCATCCAGGTGGGCCGGAGGGTTGGCCAGGGGGCCCTGAACCTCGAGGCGCAGCGCGCCCCAGGTACCCACCAGCAAGGCCACGCCCAGCGCCAGCCCCAGCCCGAAGCGCAGCTCCAGGTAGGGCGAACGATGGGGTAGCGGGATGCGCGCCAGCAGACCCAGCACACCCCACGCACCCAGCAGCAGGTGCAGGGGCAGCACCACCGACAGGTGGTAGGGCTGCAGGTAGCCGAGCAGATTGGCCACCAGGAGCAGCATGGCCCACGACGCTGTGGCCCACGCCACCAGCGGCAGGGCCGCCGCTGAAGCTTTGCGCCGAGGGAACAACAGCGGCAAGGCCAGCAGGGGGGCGAACATGGGCCAGATACCGATGTGCTGCCCCAGTAGGCCCATGCTCTGCAGGGTGCAGCTGTGCAGCAAGCTGCCCAGGGTCTCCTGGAGCATCCCCACGTCCTGCACCATGCTGGTGCCCGCGCCGCTGGCCTGACGCTCCTGCAACAGCAGCACGTTGTCCACCAGCATGGGCGCCAACACCAGCGTTCCGCTCACTGCCATGGCCACCACCGCCCACCAACCCCGGCGCCGGACGATCCAGGGTAGCAGCACCACCGCGCCGGCGGCGACGGCGATGGCGTAGGGATGGTGGTGAACCGCCAGGGCCAGCAGGGCCCCCAGCAACGCTCCCAGCCCCACGCCCCGGGCGGTGGCCGGGCGCACGTGGGGCGTGACCAGGACCAGCGCCACCCACAGCGCCGCCGCCAGCACCACCGGCGCCAGGTAGGTCTGGGCGCCTCGGTGGGGGTGCCCCAGCAACACGGGCCACAGGGCGTACAGGCCGGCGGCCCCCACCCCCGTGAGCCAGCCGCCCAGGCGACGCCCGGCCAGGCCCATGATGGGCACGCCCAGGGCGTGAACGATGGCGTACAGGCCCATCAGGCTGCGCAGACTGCCCGCTATGGCCACCAGCGGCGCCATGCACCAGGCCTGCAGGGCGCCGAAGCGGAAGTCACCCCCGGCGCCGCGCCAGGGAAACTCGTCGCCCCGCACGATGGCCAGGCCCTTGAGAAAGGGATGCAGCCCGTCCATGACCATGCGGGCCTGGTCCAGCCCAGCGAGCCGGGCCCACAGACCCAGCGCCGTGACGATCACCAGACCCAGCACCCCAGCCCACAGCGCCACCCGTGGCCAGGGTGGCTGGTGGTGTCCCGCAGCCTCGGCCATCACGAACCGCCGAGTCGGCTGTCGAGGAAGTCGATGATCTCGTCGAACTCACCCTGGTAGGAGTACTCCACTTCGAGCACCGACACGCCCGTAGCCGAGAGCTCGTTGATGGCCGGGTAGTAGGGATGCAGCGCGGGGATGGTGTCGTCCAGCACCCAGCCCTTCCACAGGTCGAAGTAGGTGCCCTGCAGGTCCGAGACCAGGGCCTGTACCGGCGGGTGATTACGGATGGCCAGGTTCCAGGCCAGCGAACCACCGGAGTGCCCCACCACGGCCAGGCGGTCGGCGTCCACCTCGGGCAGCCAGCGCAGGTACTTGGCCGCCAGCAGGCTCTCATAGATGCGCACAGCCTCGAGGGTGAAGCCCTCGAGCAGCAGGGCGCGCGACGCCTGATCCTCGCTGCGGTCGGCCCCCATGCCCCTGAAGGTGAAGGTCATCAGTGCATAGCCGTGGGCGGGATAGTCGCGGCCGAAGAGATCCTCGAGCACATCACCTGCCTGCTGGCCGTGGCCGTGGACCGACAGGACGCCAGGCACCGCATCGCTCTGGGCGCCGTCGGGCAACAGCAGCATGGCGAAGAAGCTGCCCACCCAAGGGTCTTCCAGCACCATGTGGCGCTCGGTGTAACCGCTGTGGTGCTCTTCGTGGATCACCGTGACCGTCAGCGGGCGCTCATCCAAGCCATCCAGCAGAAAGCCCATGTTCAGGGCAGCCGCGACCTCGCTATCCAGGGCGCCATCGCTGATGTCATCGGGGCCCAGGATCACTACGTCACCGTCTTCCATGGCCTCGAGCTGATCCTCGAGGGTGGAGGCGCTGATGGGCCGTGCCCAGGCCGATGCGGCATCCGGCAGGGCGAGGTAGTCGTCGATGCAGCCCTCGGGGTCGGCCGCGCAGTCCCAGCTGGCCTCGCTGTCCCAGGTCTCCACCACGTTGACATCGGCGCCCTCATGACTGGGCGGGATGTACTCCGAGGCCGTGTCACGGGTACCGCCGCCTCGCCAACCCGGGCCGTCGGGCCCACAGGCGACGAGCAGGGACAGCAACAACAGCAGGGCGTACAACAGGGGATCTCCCGGGGACTCCAGCTCGCAGTCTACCCCGAGGCTCGCGGCGATGCCGCATTCCTGGCTGGTCGATCGAGAACGGGATTACAGGTGTGCCATGCCCACGCCCGCCCTTCGCCTCGTGCTTTTGGTCCCCCTGCTGTTGTTGGCGTGCGGTGGGTCCACCGACGTCCCGGACCCACACGTCATCGTGCCCGACCCCGTGCCGCCCACCGACGACGCCCCCCGGCCCTCCGTCCCCCCGGCCGACGCCGGCGGCTGGTCCGACCCGGGGCCCCGCACCGCAACAGACCCATGTCCAACCGACATGGCCCACGTACCGGCTGGGGCGTTCACCTCAGGCGCCACCCGGGACCAGGTGGCAGCCCCCCCCGACTGGCCCGACGACGAGTTCCTGCCTCGCACGCGCCACGAGCGGCGCACCGGCGCCTACTGCATCGACCTGTACGAGTACCCCAATGTGGCCGGTGAGCTGCCCTGGGTCTACGTCGCCTGGCTCGCCGCAAAGCAAGCCTGCGCGTCCCGCGGACGGCGCCTGTGCACCGAGGACGAGTGGGCCCGGGCCTGCGGAGGCGACAGCGGCCTGCTGTTCCCCTACGGCGACATCCACGAACCAAAGCGCTGCAACGACACCGTCGATCCCGTGGGCGACGAGAGCCAGAAGTCCGGTGGGGGCGCCTTCCCGGACTGCGTTGGTCAATGGGGCGTCTACGACATGGACGGCAACGTCAGCGAGTGGGTCGACGCGGTACACGAGCTGAACCCGGAGCGGTCCCGCATCGTGCGGGGCGGCACCATGTGGGTGGCGGTCTACGGCCACGGCTGCATGTCCCGCCACAGCCACCATCAGGGCGGTCCCACACACGGTGACGACGGCTTCCGCTGCTGTATGGACCCCCTCGGCCCCGGCTCGACCCCGTGAGCTGCGCCAGCCGTCGCCTGCGCTGGGCGCTGCTGGCGTTGGTGCTGCTCGTGGCCGCCGCACTGCGCTTCGTGGGCCTGCGCTTCGGCCTCCCGGCCCTGACCCACGCCGACGAGCCCCAGGTGGTCATGGTGGCGGTCAACGCAGCCATGGGTCAGTTCTCCCCCGGCTTCTTCGCGTACCCAGCGCTGTTCCCCTACACGGCGGGGCTGATCCTGCGGCTGTGGGTGCTGGTGCAACCCTGGGTGTGGCCCGACTTTCAGGCCTTCTTCGACCATTACTGCACCGACCCCGAGGCCGCCTACCTAGTGGTGCGCGCCTGCGGCGCCACCGCTGGGCTGGGTGTGGTGGCCGCCACGGCCTGGCTGGGCCGCAAGGCCGCGGGACCACGGGTAGGCCTGCTCGCCGCGGCGGTCATGGCCGTGAACGTCTATGCCGTGCGAGACAGCCACTTCGCCGTCACCGATACCCCTGCCACCTTCGCCGCCACCCTCACCCTGGTGACCATCCTGGCGCTGCTCGAGGGCCGCTGCCTGGGCAGAGTCCTACTGGCGGGTGCCGCCCTGGGCCTCGCCGCCGGCACCAAGTACCCCGTGGGCGTCTTGGCCCTGCCCTTGGCCGCCACCATCGTATGGCAGGCCTGGCGCTCCCCCGGCACGGCCGGTCCCAGGGCGGCCAGCGCTATCCGCGATCTGGCGCTAACGGCAGGGGTCGCCCTCGCGGCCTTCCTGCTGACCAACCCCTACCTGCTGCTGGACTTCGGCACCTTCCAGGCGGACATGGCCCTCGAGGCCGAGCGCCGCCTGACGGTGAGCGCGAACCAGTTCGAAGGCCCCGCGTGGCGCTGGTACCTGGTGAACACCCTGCCCACCGCGTTTGGCTGGACCGGGCTGATCCTCACCACCACCGGCGCGGCCTGGGCCCTGGTCTCCCGCGAAAAACGCCTGGTGATTCTGGTGTTGAGCGCCGCGGTGCTGCTGGCTCCCGCCTTCATGGTGGTCAGCGTAGGTGAGCGCTACCTTCTGCCAGCCTACCCCCCCCTGGCGGTGCTCGCGGCCTGGGCGTCGGTACAGCTCACCCGGCGCTGCCTGTCCCAAGGTCGCTGGGTCGCCAACACCGTGCTCGCGGCCCTGGTGGCGGCCCTGGTGCTGCCCCCCATGGCGCGCTCCCTGCGCCTGGTGCAGCTGTTCACCCTACCGGACACCCGGGTGCTGGCCTCGGCCTGGATCGCCGAGACCCTGGCCCCGGGCCGCCGCATCGCCCTGGAGTGGTCCTACGTGCCCCAGGTCGACCCCGACATCTTTCAGGTCGTGCCCCTCCGCTACGAGCTGGGTGAGCCCCAAGCCCAGGACGCCAACTACATCGTGGTCAGCTCCTACGCCTTCAACCGCTACTTCATGGAGCCCGAGGCCCACCAGCAAGAGCTGGCCTTCTTCACCGCTCTCGACGCCGGCCCCCCACCCATCGCCATCTTCACCGGCCTGCCCCCCGAGCGAGCCTACGGCTACGTGGAGCGGGTACCCCCAGGACCCCTGGACCAGGTGGGCATGGTGGGCCCGGAGATCCGAATCTACGGGCCATACCCACGATGACGACCCCAGCCATCCCACTGCTGCTGTGGATGCTCGCCGCCTGCGGCCCACACACCGACAGCGCCGACCCCGCGGATACCGGCGACCCGGTTCCCAGCCTGACGCTCCTGGAAGACCACACCGTGGCCCTCGGCGCCTTCGGACGCGTGCTGCCGCGAAGCGACGGCTTCGATCTGGGCCTGGTCACCGTGGACAACGAGCACCACCTGCTGAGCTTCGATGAAGCCTGGCAGCCCACCGGGGGCGACCTGCGCCTCTCGGAGCAGGGACCCCGCGAGCCCGACATGACCCTCAGCCAGGGCGAGCAGGGCCTGTTCCACAGCCGCCTGACCAAGGACGACACCGGCCCGGGCATCGAACTGCGTACCCTCGATCCCGAAGCCACCGTGGTGGCCACCAGCGGCCACCTGTTGCAGCATGATGATGAGCGAGCCCTGGACGCCACCGTGCTGGTCACCGCCGACCGCGCCTGGCTGGGCACCGAGTACCGCCAGGACGGCGAGCACTGGCAGGACAACATCGCGCCCCAACCCGAGCTCGAGCGGGGCCTGCTGATCAGGGAGCTGAGCCTGGAGCTGGATCTGCTGGCCACCCATCGACTCACGGCCACCATCCCCAGCGCAACCCCCGACGGTCAGTTCTGGGGCCTGGGGGCGGCGCAGCTGCGAGACGACCGCGCACACTGGGTCTTCGCCGCAGCCGCCAGCGGTGGTGACGACTACTTCGACGCCGGCGAGAGCGCGGGGGCCCGCCGCATCTGGGCCCTCGAGTACGACCTGGACCTGCAGTTCGTCCAAGCCCACGGCCCGCTGACCCCCGAAAACCAGGACAGCTACTGGTGCACCGGCGTCGTCCGCGTCGGTGATCTGCTGCTGATCAGCTACACCTTCCGCCGCCCCGCCGACGGCCCTGTGATGGGCCCGCCCACCCCCGACGGGGGGAACATCGGCCTGCTGCTGGCCACCGGGGAGTTCGAGGTCCTGGAACACCTCGAGCTGAGCGACCACACCAGCGACGACCTCGCCGAAGGCAAGGGTGCCCACCGCTCGAGCATTCGCGCGCAAGAAGAGACGTTCTGGGTGAGCTGGGACGACCGCGAGGGCATCCACGTGCAGGCGGTCGAGGTGAAAGGCCAGTGAGAGGGGGGCCATCGAATAGCTACAGCCGTGGGGCGTCGTAGGGGCAGTCCAGAACGTGGGAGCCCGTCCATGATTCCCGTCATCGATACCCTGCAGCGCATCACCGCCACCGCCCTTGTGGCCGGCTTCTACCTCCTGCCCGCCGCCTTGGGCGGCATCATGACCGACATCGAGGTCGAGCTCGAAGCCGTGACCAGCCCCCAGCGCGTGGCCGCCTACATCCTCGAGCTCCCCGCGGCCGCGAGTATCCCTATGCTGGCCCAGGAAGAAGCCGAGAAGAAGGCCGAGGACAACCCGAAGCGCACCGCCCCCAAGGACGACATGCTGGCCGTCAACAGCGGCGTGCCCACCGCCACCGCCGCAGCCAAGCAGAGTCGGCTCCAGCAGCGCAGGCAGAACAGCACGGCCAACAGCGACAACAAGCGCAAGGGTCGCAAGAACCAGTGCATGGCCAGCAGCGGCCAGGTCACCAGCACCGGCAACAACCGCTACCAGGTCGAGCGGGCCCTGCTGGACCACTACTTCGGCAACACCGACGCGGCGGCCAAGCTGGGCAGCGCCACCTGGTACCGCGAAGACGACGGCGACATCGCCGGCATCCGCCTGCGCAACGTGCGCTGTGGCAGCCCCATCGAGGAAGCCGGCCTGAAGCGCGGCGACATCATCCGCGCCGCCAACGGCAAGAAAGTAGACTCCATGGCCGGCGTCATCGCCCTGTGGTGGCAGCTGCGCAGCAAGGACAGCGTCAAGCTGGTCATCACCCGCGACGGCCAGCGCAAGCGCCTCAACTACTCGCTCGTCTAAGGTGGGAAGGCTAGGACGATCCAGCCCCGTACGTCCCCGAGGACCCTACCCATGAAGCGCTCCATTCTCGATCTCCTTCTCCCCCTCGCCCTCACACTGCCCCTGGCGCTGACAGCCTGCGGGGACAAAGACGACACCGACACCCCGCCCGAAGCGGACACCGATACCGACAGCGACGCCGACAGCGACACCGACGCTGATGCAGACGCGGACGCAGACACGGACGCGGACGCGGACGCGGACACCGACACGACCCCCTGCTCCCGCGGGGCGTACTCGGGGGATGCGGAGGTCGACGCGCCCTCCGACCTGGACGCCCTCGAGGACTACACCTCGATCTCCGGCAACCTCGACGTGGACTGCACCACGTGCACCGATCTGGACGCGCTGCACTGCCTCGAGACCGTCAGCGGGCACCTGTACCTGAAGTACAACAGCACCGCGCTGCGTGAGCTGGACGGGCTGTCGAACCTCGGCTCCCTGGGGGGCTACCTGGACATCCACGGCTGCGACGCCCTGACGGACGTCGACGGCCTGGCGGGCCTGTCGTCCATCGGCGGAACCCTCCACGTGGAGGCCAACGGATCGCTGCGGGACCTATCGGGCCTGAGTGGGGTCAACTCCATCAACGGAGCCCTGGACATCACCCAGAACGACGATCTCGAGACCCTGGGGTTGGACGCCCTGCGCACGGTGCGGGGCGACTTCGACGTCACCTACAACACGCAACTACCCAACTGCCAGGCCACCACCCTGCGGGATCAGGTGACCAGCATCAGCGGCGACGTCTGCATCGTGACCAACCAGAGCGACGCCTGCCCGAGCGACTGCTAGTCGAAGTCCCTCACATCGACGACCTCACCCTCGCGACCGGTCAGGGCCAGGCGACCTTCACAGAGCGCAACGGCGTCGGCGCCGAAGACCTCCCGGCGCCAGCCGCGCAGGGCGGGGACGTCAGGGTCCTGCTCGGTGGCGATGCGATCGATCTCGGAGCGCTTGGCGACCACAGGCATGGCGACACCGTGAATCTCGCAGCGCCGATGGAGCAGGGCCTGCAGCAATAGGACCAGGGACTCGTGACCGGACAGCCGCCGGGGGGGCTTCTCCACCTCGGGCCACTCGTCCTCGGGGGACCCCAGCGCGGTCTCTACGGCCGCCAACATCGCCTCTCCATCTCGACCATTGGCAACCCGGGCGTTGACAGCCCGCACCCGGGCGAGCGCGTCGGTGTCTCGGGGCAAGTTTTGGGCGATCTCGATGAGGGCGTCATCGCGGACAACCCAGGTGCGTGGGATGTCGCTGTCCATCGCCCGCTCCTCTCGCCAGGCGGCCAGTTCCCGGAGCACCGCCAGCGTCTGGCTCTTGGGACGCCGAATCTTGATGCGGCGCCACGCTTCGCGGGGGATCACGCGGTAGCGAGCGGGGTCGAGCAGGGCCTCCATGTCCTCGGCCACCCATGAGCTGCGCTGGGTCGAAGCGAGCCGCGCGACGAGCTTCTCATAGACACGACACAGATGGGTCACGTCGCTCAGGGCGTACTCGAGCTGCCGGTCGGTGAGGGGCCTCAGGGACCAATCCGTGATCTGGGAGGCCTTGTCGATCTGAATCTTCAGCAAGGAAGACACCAGCTTCGCGTACCCCGGCTGCTCGCCCAGGCCACAGACCGAGGCCGCGATCTGGGTGTCGAACACGGGCGCCGGCACCTGCCCGATCTTGTTCAGGAAGATCTGGAGATCCTGGGTCGCGGCGTGCAGCACCTTCACCGTGGATTCGTCGCAGAGCAGCTCCTTGAGGGGCGACAGGTCCAGTCCCTTCACCAGGGGATCGATGGCCGCGGCGTGCTCGCCATAGGCCACCTGCACCAAGCAGAGCTTGGAGTGGTAGGTCTTTTCCCGCAGGAACTCGGTGTCCACGGCGATGTAGGGCGCGCCCCGAAGGGCCTCGCAGAATTCCCGAAGGGCAGATGATGTCGTGATGAGCATCGGTGGGTCCTATCCCGCGAGGCGGGATGGGCCCGGCGCTAGCTGCCCGACCCCACCACCTCGAGGGGGCTCACGTCGAAGAACTCGAGGCCCGGGTTCTGCTGCTGGGCGTAGGTCAGGGGCCACAGCCCCGACACCAGCAACACCGGACGTCCGTCGCGATCCTGGACCAGCTTGTAGTCCCGACGGGACCGCAGCCAGGCCAGCCCCGCAGGATCACCACCGATCCAACGGGCCGCACGGTAGTCGGTGTGCTGCAGGGAGACCTCGGTGTTGTACTCGTTGCGCAGCCGTACAGTGAGCACCTCGAGCTGCAACAGACCCACAGCGCCCAGGTAGGGGTCGGCTTCGCCCAGGTCGGGGTCCACGAAGCGCTGGATGGCGCCTTCATGGGCCAGCTGGGTGAGGCCCTTGGTGAAGTGCTTGCGCCGGCTGGGATCGTTGAGGCGCACCCGCACGAAGTGCTCGGGGGCGAAGCGGGGGATGCCGGCGTAGGTGACGGGCACGTCCGCGTACAGGGTGTCCCCCAGCCGAAGCGCCCCGGGATCGTAGATCCCCACGATGTCACCGGGGGAGGCTTCCTCGACGATGGACCGCTCGCTGGCCACGAAGCTGTGGGGGTTCGTGCTGCGCAGCACCTTGCCGCTGCGGGCCACGGTGATGGCCATTCCGCGCTGGAAGCTGCCCGAGACCACCCGCAAGAAGGCGATGCGGTCCCGGTGGCGGGGGTTCATGTTGGCCTGGATCTTGAACACGAAGCCGCTGAACGCAGGATCCTCGGGGGCGCGTTCCTCCGTGGTGGTGGCCCGGCCGCGGGGAGAGGGCGACAGGTCCACCAAGGCCTCGAGCAAGGGCTGCACACCGAAGTTGGTCATGGCCGAGCCGAAGAAGAAGGGGGTGACGTCCCCCGACAGGAAGTCCTCGACGTCCCAGTCGTCACCAGCGACCTCGAGCAGCTCGAGGGTCTCGAGCAGGTCGTCGTACCGAGCCGCGCCGAGCTGATCCCGGAGCCCTGGATCGTCCAGGGGCAGCACGGTCTGCTCGAGCACGGTGGTGCCCGCGACCACACGATCGTAGAGGGTGACCTGCTGCGTGAGCAGGTCCACCACCCCCACAAAGTCCGGGCCCGATCCGATAGGCCAGTTCAGGGGCACCGTGCGGATATTCAGGGTCCGACCCACCGCGTCCAGCAGGTCGAGGGGGTCCAGGCCGGAGCGATCCATCTTGTTGACGAAGGTGATCACCGGCAGCTTACGCAGGCGACAGACCTCGAAGAGCTTGAGCGTCCGGGCCTCCACGCCCTTGGCCACGTCGACGAGCATCACCGCCGAGTCCACCGCCGCCAGGGTGCGGTAGGTGTCCTCGGAGAAGTCGGCGTGCCCCGGGGTGTCCAGCAGGTTCATCCGCTTGCCGCGGTACTCGAATTGCAGCACGGAGCTGGTGATGGAGATGCCCTTCTCCTTCTCCATCTCCATCCAGTCGCTGACGGCGTGAGAGCTTGCCTTTCGGGCCTTGACCGCCCCGGCCATGTGCAGCACACCGCCGTAGAGAAGCAGCTTCTCGGTCAGCGTCGTCTTGCCCGCGTCGGGGTGGGAGATGATGGCGAAGGTGCGCCGCCGTGCGACCTCTTCAGCTAGTCCCATGATGATGGCTCCTGATCAGGCCGCCACATAGCGGGCCAGCGCCCTGCACACCCAAGGAAACTGTGCTCTGTCGGCTCACGCCCCCCATCAGCGCCCCCTGCGGCGCTTGTGCTGGCGCACGAACTTGGAGATAGGCTTGTGGCGGCGCTTGCTGTTGCCGACCTTGGCCCGCGCGCGCTGACTGCGCACCTCGGCCTCGAGCTCCAGCCACGCCAGAAACCGCTCCGCCGGCAGCGCACCGGTGGCCAAGCCCTCGCGCACAGCGCAGCCCGGCTCGTTGTCGTGGCTGCAGTCCCGAAAACGACAAAGTGCGGCCAAGGCACTCACGTCCTCGAATGTGCGCTCCAGCCCATCGGCCTCGAGCCACAGCCCGATCTCCCGCAAGCCCGGAGTGTCGATGAGCAACGCGCCACCCGCCAAGGGCAGCAGCGCGCGGCTGGAAGTGGTGTGGCGCCCGCGCCGATCGCCACCCCGAACCTCCCCCGTGTCCAAGTGCTGGCCACCCAACAGGCGGTTGCACAGGGTGGACTTGCCCACCCCTGAGGGTCCCACCAGGCAGCAGGTCTGCGCTGGGGCCAGGTGGGCCTCCAAGGCAGACAGCGAACCGTCCAGGGCGCTGATGGCCACCACCGGTGCATCGCCAGCCTCGGCTTCGGCCCGAAGCATCGTGCCCTCGGGGTCCGCGCAGGCATCCAGCTTGTTCAACACCACCAGCGGACGGGCGCCCCCGTCGCGGACCAAGGTCAGGTAGCGCTGGATGGAGCGCAAACCCTGATCGCGGTCCAGACCGCAGACCACCCAGACCTGGTCGAGGTTGGCCGCCAGCAGCTGCCCCTGACGGTCGCCACCCGCGGCGCGCCGCCCCAGCCAGCTGCGACGGGGCAGCACGTCGTGGATGGTGAGCAGGGTGTCGCCGGGGCGCGCGCCCACCAATACCCAGTCCCCCACCACCGGACGGTCTCCGCCAAGCAGGGCACCCGCGAGCCGAGCCACACCGCTGCGCGCCCCCTCGACGCGGTAGCGGTCACGCCCGTCCCGCACCACCCGGGCGGGCTGGCGGTCCGTGGGCTCTGCCTCGAGTTGATGCTCCAGCTCCGGGCGCCAACCCAGGGCCATCAGGGCGGGGGTCATGGCGCCCTCCAGGGGAAGGCTGGCTGCAGCAGAGGCTGATGGGCCAGGGCCTCGAGGGGGTCGGGGTCGTCATCGCCCGCCACACGGTTGAAGCGCAGGGTGGCGCAGCGGGTGCAGCGATGGATGATGGCCCACTCTCCACCGGGGCGGACCCAGATGGCGATGGGCTCCATGGCGCCACGGCAGCCGCTGCGGCGGTCGCCAGGGACGAGGTCGAGGTGGGTGCTCCACAGGCAGTGGGGGCAGTGATTGCGATGGGTGGTCCCGGCCGCCTGGCCGGGTACGGTGTTGCCACAGTGGACGCAGAGGAAGTGGTCCAGGGCGTACACCTGGCGCCTGGGGCGCACAGGTTGACGACGTGTCATTTGGAGATCTCACGAGCTTTCATGGAGGGAGCCGCAAGGCGAACTCCCAGCGGGCCAGCGATGGCTGGCTCAGCTACGGCGGTCCTGACGAATCGTGGCTGTCAGGTCGCTAGCGCGCGGTCTCCATAAAAACTCCTGCGTGCTGGCCGAATACCTGGGACCATCAGCACTGTCAAGGGCGTGGCGGGCGCAGCACGCCTACTCCCCGCCCTCCGGCAGCTCCCAATACAGCCACTGCCCTTGGCCGTCCGTCAGCATCGGCGCCCCCAGCACCTCGACATCCCCAGCCCGCAGCAGCCCGGGGTCGGGCCCCAGGGCCAGCGGGCGAAGGGGTGACGCATGGAACCCGGGCTACTCCACCGAGATGAGATCGTGCTCGTAGGCGAAGCGGTTGCCATTGCCGCTGACCGCCACCACCCGTACTCGGTTCTCGTCGTCCCAGGTGGCGTCGGTCACGTAGGCCTCCCACAGCCCAGATTCAGGGCCGCTCTCGCCGTCGTCGTGGTAGTGCCCGCCAAAGTTGGCATAAACAGAGTCGCCGTAGGGTGCGATCAGGGCCTCGAGGGTGGCCATCTCGTCGAGGTCGAAGGCGCCAGGGCTCAGGTGCATGGGGTGATGGGAGTACATCACCACGCTGTCCCCTGCGGGCGCCTCGAGCTGTGCCAAGACCCCCTCGAACCAAGGAAGGGTCCCCCCCTCGAAGTCGTGCAGATCCGCCATCTCACCAAACAGGCCGCCGACGATGCGGGAACACCAGTCCAGCCCGATGAAGGTCACGCCGCGGTGGGTGAAGACCTGCTGGTCGAACCATGACTGGATCTCGTGCTCGGGGTTGTCCACAGGCATCGGGACGTAGACAAAGCCCTCGAGCTGGCTGCCCAGGGCCTGCCACTGGGGCTCGAAGGCCTCGAAGAAGGCCTGCTGGTCTTCGGACTGGATCTCGTTGTCGCCGGTGATGGGCACCCAGGGCATCTCGAGGGCGCCCAGCAGCGCCGGGGCCGTCTCGGTGCCGGTGTTCCAGGCGATGTCGCCCACGATGAGAACCAGCTCGATGTTGCGCTCGGCGGCGTGCTCGTTGATCCAGGCCACCGCCGCCTCGGCCCGGGCGTCGTTGTCGGCGCCGCCGTACAGGTGGAGGTCCGCCAGCACCGCGAAGCTGAACAGGGGCTCGTAGGCGGGGGCCTCGCCGGTGTCGGGCAGGGCGCTGTCCACGCTGTCGATCTTGGGATCCGCTGGGCAGCCCAGCAGCAGCAGAACCCAGGAAAGGGGAGCGAGCATACGGGCTTGCATGGGGAACCTCCTGCGCGGCGCCTGGGGAGGATACCTCGAAGGGCAGCCGCGAGGCGGACCCATCTCCCGATGGGGATGTCTCGCCATGCAACACACACTGGACAAAGCGTGACAGCACCGTCGGATCGCTCCCGATAGACAGCCCCACGTACTGATCGCCGGCACACCGGAGCACCCCCATTGACAGCACGCGCCTGCGCGACCCTCTGCTGCCTGATCCTCCAAGGGGGTTGTGCGCCTGGGCCGGGTCAGCGCGACGGCGACGACACGGCGGATCCCGGGGCCCTGTTCGGCGAAGACCGCGACCAGGGCTCGACCGCACACCCACCCACCCCACCCCAGCTGGTGGCCATCGCCCAGGCGTTCCCCCACGCCGGCTCCGTGCCCCTGACCGTCGACCTGCGGTCCAAGGCGTCCCTGGGGGCGCGCACCCTGACCCACTGGGACCTCGGCGACGGCCACGGTGCCTGGGGCGAGTGGGTGCAGCACAGCTACCTCAGCGCGGGCAGCTACAGGGTGACCCTCGAGATCATCGACCGCTTCGGTCAGCGCGACCAGGAGACCCTCACCATCGACGTGGCCCGTGCCACCTGCCCCAGCGTGGGCGAGGCCTCGGAGCTGGGCCTGGTGGAGTACAGCGAGATCGACGAAGCCTCGGGCCTGGTGGACAGCCGCCTGAACCCTGGAGTGCTGTGGGTGCACAACGACTCGGGTGACGGCCCCTTTCTCTACGCCCTGTCCCACAGCGGCGCGCACCTGGGGGTCTGGGAGATCGACGGCATCAGCGCCCGGGACTGGGAAGACCTGGCCGCGGGTCGAGACCCGATCACCGGCGAACACCTGCTCTACGTCGGCGACATCGGCGACAACGGCGAGTCCCGGGACAGCATCCTGGTCTACCGGCTGGCCGAGCCCCTGGTGTCCGTCGACGGCGACGACCAAGGCGGCCTGGTCACCGCCGCCGTCCTCGAGCTGGACTACCCGAACGACACCCGCCACAACGCCGAGACCCTCATGGTGGACCCGGTCACCGACGACATCTACATCGTCACCAAGAGCTACCAAGGCGACACGGGCATCTTCCGCAAGCCAGCACCCCACAGCGACGGCGAGCGGGTCACCCTCGAAGAGGTGGCCTGGCTGGACTTCTCCGCCGACCCCCTGTCGGGCAACGCCACCACCGGCGGAGCCTTCAGTCCCCTGGGGGACCGCCTGGCCATCCGCACCTACGGCACAACCGCCTACGTCTGGCTGCGGGACGGCGCCGACAGCATGGAACAGGTCCTGGCCAGCGAACCCTGCGCCCTGAGCCTGCCGGGGGAGCGGCAGTCGGAGTCGCTGGAGTTCACGGTGGACGGGGACGCCCTGCTGAGCATCAGCGAAGGCACGGCACAGCCCATCAACCACATCCCTCTGCTTCGCTAGGTCGGGGGGCCAGCCGGATACGCTAGGCCCACCATGAGCGCCACCCCCCGAACCACCACTCTCCGACCCGCTGACATCCCCGCCCGTGCCGCCGACGTCAGCACCCAAGCCCTGGCCAGCGGCGCCCTCGAGCCCCTGCCCACCCGGGTGGAGATCGTGGAGCACGGCGGGGTGCGCTTCCAGCTGCGGGTGCTCGACAGCCTGTGGCGAAAGCAGCGGGCCGAAGCCAAGCAGCGTGCACGGGCCGTGCGTGGTGAGCCCTGCGACCCCTTCGGGCCCTGTGACCCCAGCTTGCTGCTGGGGGATCTGTCCCCCAGCCACTGCTGCGTGCTCAACAAGTTCCCAGCTCTGGGCTGGCACCTGCTCATCGTGACCCGCTGCATGGAGGCTCAAGAGAACCTGCTGAACATCGCGGACTTCGAAGCCCTGTGGCTGGGGCTGCAGGGGGTGAACGGCCTGGCCTTCTACAACGGCGGCCCCATCGCCGGCGCCAGCCAGCCCCACAAACACCTGCAGCTCATCCCCACCCCAATGCACCCGGGAGAGCCCAACGTGCCCATGCACGCCCGGCTGGCCCACGCCGAGCTGCGCGGCGGAATCGGGCGCGCGCCGGGGTTGCCCTTCGAGCACGCCATGACCCCCCTGTCCCCTGAGCTGCTGGCCGATCCCCGCCAGGCCGCCGTGGCCAGCTTGGGCCGCTACCACCGCCTGCTGGCCGCGGTGGGGCTGCCCCGGCACCCGGGCCAGCCGCAGCAAGCGGGCCCCTACAACCTGCTCATGACCCGACACTGGATGATGGTGATCCCCCGCAGCCGCGAGGACTGGCTGGGCTGCTCTGTCAATGCCCTGGGCTACGCCGGCAGCCTGCTGGCCCGGGATGAGGCGGAGCTCGAGCACATGCGCCGGACGGGCCCCATGGCCCTGCTGGCGCACACGGGCATCACGCGGAACGTCCCGAGGGCGGGAGGGCCTACCGACCCCGGTTGCGTGGGTTAGTCGCCGCCCAGCTTGCGCTTGAGGGCCCGCCGGAAAGAGCCACCGCCGGGGCGCCAGGACAAGGGGTCGAAGCGCTCGTGCTCCGGCTCGATGGGATCGGGCTGGGTGGCCGGGCGGGGCGGGCTGCGCTTGGAGGGCTCGTAGGGCTTCTCGATGTCCGGGATGCCCTGCTTGTCGTGCTTGCGCTCCACCTGTTCGCTGGGGAAGGCCAGGGAGTCCACCGGGCAGACGGGGATGCAGGCCGAGCACTCGGCGCACAGGGGCTCGTCCACCACCAAGCGAGGCTCGGCATCGTCGGAGATGGAGAGACAGTTGGTGGGACAGGCACCGATGCAGGAACCGCAGACGATGCAGCTGTCGTGGTCTACCCGAATGGCCATGGCGACACCTCGAAGACAATGGGGCGAGGTCGGTATCTATCGAAGCAGACCGCGGAAGGCTCGCCCGGCGGGCAGGGGTTACGCGTTCCGTAGTCCACATGGGAGAATGCCATGCGCCGTCGCATCCTGGTCATCACCGCCCTGCTGTTCGTCATGCTCACCGCGGTGCGCTGCACCATGGGCGTGGCCATCCCAGAGGGCAAGCTGAAGGAGATCGCCCAGGGCACCCTCGAAGTAGGGCACCCCATGGTGGGTCCCACCACCGGCGCCCGGATGGTGGGCGGCTCCCCCGGCGGCTGCGGCGGCGGCACCCGCTACGTTGATGTGGAGATCGGCTACAAGGGCGCCCTGTCCGGCAAGCAGTACTACATGACCGTGCGCTACGACGTGGTGAAGCTCGACCCCTGCGAGGTCAACACCGACGTCATCGCCGACACCGGCCCCCTGCCGCCGGTGCTGCTGGACAACGCCATCATGAGCACGGAAGTGGGACGCTGGGTCTGCGAAGAGCTGCGCTAGTCTCCTCCAGAATCAGGTCATCATCAGCTTGATCCAGGTCTGGATCAGCATGCCCACCAGCAACAGCACCCACAGGGCGGTGCGCCAAGCGAGGTGGCCCCGCAGCCGCGCGAAGGCGAAGGCCAGCAGCACCAGCAAGAAGGGCTGAGCGTTGGCCAGCAGGCGGCAGCCCACGGTGCGCCAGCCGGTGGTGAACAGCAGCAGCAGGAACAACCAGTAGCCGAAGAATGCCGCCGCGCTGCCCCACAGCAGCACCGGAGCCAAGGGCAGCTCGCCCAGGGCCTGCAGTCGCTCATCGCTGGTTCCCCGGGTCAGCCGCGCCAGCCACATCCGCACCCCTCCCAGCAGGGACCACGCCCGGGGAAGCCCCACCACCACCGCCGCCAGCACTACGAACAAGCCCAGCTGGTAGGACCACACCGCGTTGCCATGACCCGTGAAGCCAACGAAGGGCCAGGCCGCCTGGAAGTCCAGGGGGTCCAGCAGGTAGTGACCGAGGTTTCGAGGCAGGTAGCTGATGGACAGGGTGCCAGTGGACACCAGATCGTCGATGAGGTGATCGCTGCCCAGCTGGTTGCGCCAGCCGAAGTCCAGCAACGAGCCGTAGCGCGCCCGGTTGTACAGCAGCTGGGCACCCAAGGCGACGAAGAGGGGCAGGGCCAGGGCCACACCGCGTCCCAGCACCCCGCGCCAGCGCCGCACGCCCCGCAGGTGCAGCAGAAGCACCATCACCCCGAACAGGGGGAACAGCAGCATCAACGAGAAGCGGGACAGGGCCGCCGCGCCGAACAAGGCCGACGCCAGCACGCCGGTGACCAGCCGTCGAGGCAGCAAGCACAGCAGGGCCAGGCCGCCGAGCATGATGGCGTAGCTCTGGCCCAGGTGCCAGACCTCGGCCGAGGCCGACAGGAACCACAGCTGGGTTCCAAACATGGAAAATGCCGTGAGCAACAGCAGATCCAAAGAGCCGATCCCCAGGACACCCCGCCGGCGCAGGGCCCACAGCAGACCCGCCCAGGTGGCGATGCTCACCAGGCCCACGGCCACGCCCGCGGCCCGCCCTGTAGGGGCCTGATCCCACAGCCAAGCCACGGGCATCATCAGGACCGCCGGCATGGGGCCCCAACACAGGTAGAGCATTCCGTCATGGCTGCACAGGTCGTAGATGGTCTCCCCGGGCTCGAGGCTCACCCGGCCCTGCAGCAGCGCCTCGGCCAGGAAGCGGTGGTAGGGGGTGGTCACTTCGGAGAACCCCAGCAGACTGGGAGGCGCCGCCAGCAGGTAGACCACCAGGATGCCCACCACGCCCAGCGCCACGGCCCAGGGGGTCCAGGGTCGCTGGGCCCAACCCGCCGCCAGGTGCTGCAGAGATACCCCCACCCCCGCCAGGCCCAGCATCCCCACCACCATGAAGGCGGGATGCAGGCCCGCGAGGCCTCCGCTCAGCGCCAAGCCCACGCCTGCCAGCGTCAGCAGCATGCCCCCCAGCACCAGCAGCGCCCACGCGTGGCGGTGGGGCTCGGAGACGGGGGCGGGTGGGGGCTGGGTCATGGCGGTAGGATCGCTGGGCCCAGCCTACCACCGGGGGTCCCACCACCACCATGACCCCGGAGTGAACCGCGGGGGCGTGCCACTGTCGGATAGGGGGACCCCGTCCCCGAGCCGTCCATGCGCCAACGCCTCGTCCTCCTGCTGTCACTCGCTCTGTTGACCACGCTGGCCTGGGCGCTGCTGCCTCGATCTCCCGGCCCGGTGGCCGCCGCAGCCACCAGCTCGACCGAGCTGGTCATCGACATCCTGGACCACCTGGCCATGCCCCTGCCCACGCCGGGGTCCAGCGACTGGCTGGCCAACTATCCCGAGGCAGGACAGAGCTACGCGGCCTGGAAGAGGGCGGACCCGGTGATGGCCACCCCCGAGCGCGGCACCCTGGTGGTGCAGCCCATGGGCAGCTTCGAGCCCGCCCAGCGCCAGGTGCTCACCCTGTCGGCCGAGTGGCTGGGGCTGTTCTTCGGCCTGCCCCTGCGCATCGAGGACGACCTGCCCCGGGACGTCATCCCCGATGGGGCTCGCCGAAAGAACCCCCACTCGGGGCTGCCCCAGGTGCATGCCCCCACCCTGCTGTACGACCTACTGCTGCCCCGTCTGCCCGACGACGCCCTGGCCCTCATCGGGTTCACCGGCGAGGACCTGTACCCCGAGCCCAGCTGGAACTTCGTCTTCGGCATGGCCTTGCTCCGCCAGCGCACCGGCGTGTGGTCCATGCATCGCTTCGGCGACCCAGGCGGCGGACCCCTGGAGTTCCGAACCACCCTGCGCCGCACCATGAAGCTGGCTACCCACGAGACCGGTCACAACCTCACCATGCAGCACTGCACCGCCCACGCCTGCAACATGAACGGCAGCAACAACCTGCCCGAGACCGACCGCAGCCCCGCATGGCTCTGCCCCCAGTGCCTGGCCAAGATGCTCCACGCCACCGGTGCCGACCCCATCGACCGCTTCGAGTCCCTGCTGGCATTCGCCCGCCGCCACCAGCTCACCGAAGAGGTGGCCTACTACAGCGCCGCCCTGCAGGCCCAAAGCGACGCCGAGCCCGAAGCGCGGCGGCCGCTGGGACCAGAGCTGTAGGGGGCCTTTGCCCCCCGCGTGACCCCGGCGGGAGTCACGGGCCGGGCTAGACTGTGGACCTAGCCCAGAGTTCCGGAGTTCCTATGCGCAGCCTGCTTCCCCTCCTGCTGATCGCCTCCGGCTGTGCCATCGGCACGCCCCAGCCCTTCACCACCGGCATCTACGAAGCCGTCGATCAGGGTGTGTGGCTCGACCTGCGGGCCGAGGACGGCGAGGCCGTGTTCTACGACGCCGAAGGCGCCAGCATCGACGCCGATGGTCGCGTGCAGGGCACCGAGCTGCACCGGGACGAGCTGGACTTCATGAGCCAGGAAGAGCGCGGCGAGGCCTGCGGCGATGACCTGTGGTACGACGCCGCCATGCTCGACGGCATGGTGACCTTCGAGCTCAACGGCACCTGGTTCTCATGGCCCACCCTGACCCAGGTCTGCGACACCGGCGACCTCGTCCTCAGCGACGACCCCGAGGCCATGGACTGTGTCGGCTTCGACGCCTGCCTGTACCTCGAGCCCATCGACTAGCGAGGGCCGCCCAATCCCTCCAGCCACGCCTCGAACGCGGGAATCCACCGGGGGGCACGCGCCTGCAGCAGCGCCTGGGTGGCACCGACGGCAACATGCTCGAGCTGCTGGTGCAGGGCGTGGCCAGGGCTGCCGGCCTGGGTGTCCCTGGGGATCTCGTCGCTCCACTCGGCCATCACGATGGGGTCGGTGACCGGGTGTACTTCTTCGTGGAGCAGCTGCATCACCACGTGCTCGAGGGGTTGTTCCAAGGAGGCCGCCACCAGGCGCTGGCCGTCGTACTGGGTGGCCCGGCCCGCGCGGCCCAGGGCGGGGCAATCCAGCACCCGCAGGGGCGGAGGATCCCGGTCCTGGCCAGCGTACAAGGCCCCGCGCAGCTGGGTGAGCGCGGCTGAGAGCTCCGCGTCCCGAGCCGGGTCAGCCACCGGCCGGGCGGCCCAAGCTTCCAAGAAGCGGGGGGCCTCGGACTCCATGGCGTCGGCCAAGGCCAGGGCCAGCGCAGCATCCGCCTCGCCCCGCAGGGGGGCCGGAGGCTGGGTGCGCAGACGCCGGATGAGCTCGGTGGGGTCGTGGAAGCGCAGGGCCAGCACCTGGGCATAGAGCCGTCGCGGCGACCGGCGCCATGCCTCCAGCAGGGGCTCTGCCCAGGGTCGAAGTGACGACGACGGATCATGGAGGTTGGCGGCGTCCACACCCAGGTCGATGCCGCTGAGTACACGGAAGAGCAAGGCCGGTGCCGCCCTCCGCTCGAGGGTCACCGCGGGAGACTCGATCCCATCCAAAGCCGAGGGCCAGGGAACCCAACCCCAGGGCCCCCCCAGCACGGGAACCCGGGTGCGGGCCAGCACCCGCGGTGGCAGCCCGCCCCCGTCCCGGGCCAGCAGCACGAGGTCCTGAGCTGCGAAGCGCGGCCCCAGGAAGCACACCCCGCGGCCACCGTCCGACCGCAGCCCTTCCATCAGCGGTCCAGGTACACGGGGCAGCGCGGCACCCAGCCACAGGGCGTCCCAGGGCCCCGGCTCGGGCATCAATCGTCCGGAAGCCAGGGAGACGACGCAGGCGTGTGCCCATGGCGCCAGGTCCGTGGCGAGGCGCTGGGCGCTCCGCCCCCGTGCTACCACCACCGCCTGGCCCTCCGGGCCCACGAGGTCCGCCATCAGCGCCGTCACCCAGCCGCTGCCTCCGGCCAGGTCCGCCACCCGCTCACCCGGACCCAGCTGCAGGGCCTCGAGCCCCCGGGCCACCGAGCGGAAGGACACGCTGGGGCCGGGGAGACCCTCCGCAGCTGCGGGGGGTGCACGGTCTTCGAGCACCGCCTTGGCATCATCGTGGGCCATGAAGCGCTCCGGCCCCAGCTCGAGCAGGCGCTCCACCAGCAGCGGGCTGCGCAGCACACCCAGGTCGAGCATGCGGCGCACAGCCTCTTCCCGCCGGCGCACCCAGGGGTCCCGGACCTGCAGGCCGATGGGCAGCGGCAGCATGGCTGCTTCGGAGCTCGGACGCCGGGGCACCCGTGCCGCCTTGCGGATCAGGGTCTCGCCCATGGCCGGGTCCATGAAACGCCGCTGCTCGGCCATGCTGCGCTCGAAGACCCGGTCCACGTCGCGGCCCTGGCCCCGGAAGCGACCCTGCACCCGCTCGAGCAGCGGGCCGAACAGGGCGTGCATGCTCCGAACACGATCGGGAAAGCTCAGGGCAGCGCTGGGGTCCACCCACTCGGCCCTGAAGGCGTGATCGTACCACCCCCGCCACCACTGGGGCGCATGGAACACCGTGCCGTGCTCGGCCTCGTAGTGGGTCTGCTCGGTGTGAACGCCGGAGCCCGGGTAGAGCCGGAAGGGGTCGACGCTCAACCAGCCGCAGGTCTGGGGAGCCTCGAGGTACAACCGCTCCACGAAGCGCGCGGTGGTAGCCATGCTCTCCGGGGTCTCGCCAGGGTGCCCCACGATCACGTTGGCCGCCCAGCTGAGCTGGTGCTCCCGGGCCAGCCCCGCCAAGCGCAGCATGGCCTCGAGGTAACCCTCGGGCTGGCGCGACTTGCCGATGATGCCGAGCATCCGGGGACTGCCGCTCTCGAGGCCCATGCCGATGGAGAACCCGGCCCGGGCCAGCAGCTCCACATCGACGGTCTGTAGGTCGTCCACCCGGGTCAGGGTCCAGAACTGGCGGGGTTTGATGCCGCGCTGGATGATGCCCTCGAGCACCTCCCGTCTCCAGGCGCGCTGGAACCCGAACAGCGGATCGGCCACGTTGACCATCCAAGGCGCCAGATCCACCCGGGCCGCCAGGCGCTCGAGCTCATCGAGAGCGCGCCCCGGGGACAGGGCCCGCCAGCTCGCCTCGCCCTTGGCCCGCTCCATGCAGAACGCGCAGCGGTAGGGACACCCCCGGGACAGATGGATCTGCAGCTTGCGGCCCAAGCTGGTGGCCCGGGGCCAGTAACGATCCAGCAGCTCCCAGGCGTAGGGGGGCAGGTCGTCCATGCTGGCTACGGGATCGGGGCCCAGGACTTCGCCACAGGGAGGGTTCCCCCCCAGGATGCCCTCGAGAATGCGCTGCAGAGGCCGCTCGCCCTCGCCCACCACCACCGCGTCGAAGGGGGCGTGGGGGGGGAGCAGCTCCAGGGGCATGGCGCTGGCGTGGTAGCCGCCGGCCAGCAAGGGCACGCCGGGGAAGGTCTCTCGCAGGAACCCGGCCAGGGCCACGACCCGTCGGTAGTCGAAGCTCGAGTAGCAGCTCACCCCGATGGCCACGAAGGGCCCGAGATCGGCCATGCGCCGGGCCAGCTCCCGGTGATCGCAGGCCTCGTAGCCGAGGTCGAGGATCTCCACCCGCAGCCCCAGCTTCGCCCGCACCCAGCCCCCCAGCGCCACCAGGTGGGGCAGGCCGAAGTCGGTGTCGGTCCACTTGATGATCCCCGGGGAGATCAGGAGCAGGGCGGGTTCGTTCACACCGACTCCTGTGGGGGAAGGTCCGGTAACTCCAGCCGCTCCCGCTCTGCGGGGGTCAGCGCCAACCACACCAGTGGGTCCGGCGCGTCGAGGCTCCCGAAGGCCGCGTAGGCGCTCTCCTTGCAGCCCCCCGCGCAGCTGCGCGCGTAGGGGCAGCCCGCACACATGGCGGGCAGGCTGGCCCGGAACTCGCCCAGATAGCTATCGCCCGCCAGATCCTCGATGGGGTGCTCGAGCACCGAGCCCAGCACCCGATGGCTGAGGTTGCAGGCCCGGAGCTTGCCCTCGAGGTCCATCACCAGGTTGTGCTGGCCCGACCCACTCGAGCAGAAGCCGAAGCGAACCCAGGGATAGCGGGCGGTGTGTACGATGCAGGGTGGGATGGGCATGGCGGTGGTGACGCGGATCTCCCAGCGCCGGGCCAGGGTCTCGCAGGCCTGTAGATCCGCCTCGATCTGGGCTGGGCTGGGAAGCAGCGCCGCGATGCGATGCACCCCCAAGCCCGCCGCGGACATGCGGTTGTACGATAGCGACCGGATGCCCATGGCGAAGCAGAGCTCGAGCACCCCGGCAAGCTGCCCCGCGTTGCGCTGGCTGGCCACGTAGCAGGCATTGACCCGCACCCCGGCGTCCCGCAGCCGCAGCACCGAGCGCAGGGTGTCGTCGAAGCTCTCCACATCCTTCAGCGCGTCATGGACCTCGCGCCGGGCGCCCAGCAGGGTGAGCTGTGCGCTGTTCAGACCCGCGGCCCCCAGCCGCTGGGCCACCGCTTCGCTCACATGGCTGCCGTTGGTGATCAGCCCCACGCTGTCCACCCGGGCGCAGGCATGCTCGATGATCTCGAGGGCCTTGGGGTGCAACAGGGGTTCGCCGCCGGTCAAGGACAGGTGTTGGATGCCCTGGTCCGCCACCCGATCGATGAGGGCCCGGGCGCGGTCGAGATCCCCCTGGACCCGGGGCGCAAAGCCGTGCTGGGCATCGCCAGGCTCGGCGTTCCAGACGTTGTAGCAGTGTACGCAGCGGTGATCGCAGACCGGGGTCAGCTCGATCTCGAGACGGCGGGGGCCGCCCTGTTCCGCGTCGGAAGCCATGGACTACGGCTGGGACCTACAGCTGCTCGATCACGTCTGCAGGCAAGGCGCCGTCAGCCCCCAGCCGTTCGATCAGATCGCCCCGAACCTGGACATCCGCGTCCGTGTCGGTGTCGGTGTCGGTGTCGGTGTCGGTGTCCGTGTCACCCTCGCTAGTGTCGTCGGTGTCCTGAACCTTCAGGCAGGCGGCCATGCTCAAGCACACACAGGCGGTGGAGCTCGCGAGGCCCAAGGCCAGCAGGATGGACTTGTCGAGGGGGCCGGGGCTCATGGGGTACCTCGGGGGGACATGCTAGTCGGAGAGTAGGCGCTGGAAGATGTCCTGGGGAAGCGCCTCGGTCAAGTCACGAACCGCACGGGCCCGCTCGGCCAGCCCGACGCCCCGACGGCCCACCACTTCACTGGTCTCAGGCTCGTCACAGCCGGTGTCACCGCTATCGCAGCCGGTATCGGCGGTGTCCAGCGCGGTCTCTCCGCTCTCGGCGACGCTCAAGCACGGACCCCAGGAGTCGTCGGTGTCTTGGTTGAGGGTATCGGCCAGACACGGCGCGAAGCTGAGACAGACCTGGCTGTGAGTGCACCCCACCAGGCCCAGGGCCAGCAGCACCGACGTGGGGATCTTTCCATCGGGTGTCATGTCTGCCTCCGGGTACCTGTGAAGGAGAGCATACAGGATGTCCGGACAGTCCGCGCGAAGCACATAGCCCCTGCGTTATGGGGCGGGCCGCTCCTGGCACCGGAGGCCCCGTGCTGCTCGCCCTGCTCATCGCCCCAAGCATCTTCGCACAGCCCATCCATCACGATCTCGTCGTCGAGCTGTACCCCTCGGACCACAGCCTGATCGTGGAAGACAGCATCGACGTCAGCGGCATCGAGCCCGACGCCGACGGCATCTACCACTTCGTGCTGCACGCCGGCCTGACCCCCGAGCTCAGCACCAAGACCTGGCGCCTGAAGCCCGCCCCCGACGGCGAGGTCGCCCCCTTCGTGGGCATCAATGATGCCGCCGACGAAGCCCAGGTGCCCATGGAGTCCTGGCAGCTCAGCCGTAAGCGCAAGGCCGGCGACGTGGTCACGCTACGCTACGGCGGCGTGCTGGACCACCCCATCCAGGCCGGCGAAGACGACTACCAGCGAGGCTTCTCCGAGACCCCGGGCACCATCGAAGAACGTGGCGTGTACCTGGGTGGCGGCAGCGGCTGGGTCCCCGACTTCGGCGATGGGCTCATCACCTACAACCTCGAGGTTCGCGACCTCGCGCCCGAGTGGGACGTGGTCAGCCAGGGCGAGCGCACCATGCACGCCCTGCCCGAGGGCCGCAGAGAGGTGCGCTGGGAGATGGCCCAGCCTACCGAGGAAGCCCACCTGATCGCCGGTCCCATCACCGGAACCACCACGGATCTCGACGGCCTGACCTTCCACGCCTTCCTGCGGGAGCCCGACCCGGGGCTGGCCCACCGCTTCGCCGAGGCCACCCGTCGCTACGCCGCCATGTACGAGGGGCTGCTGGGCCCCTACCCCTTCGAGAGCTTCGCGCTGGTCGAGAACTTCTGGGAGACCGGCTACGGCATGCCCGGCTTCACGCTGCTGGGTCCCAAGGTCATGCGCTTCCCCTGGATCCTGGCGTCCAGCTACCCCCACGAGCTGCTGCACAACTGGTGGGGCAACTCGGTCTACGTGGACTACGCCGCCGGCAACTGGTGCGAGGGCATCACCAGCTACATGGCCGACCACCTCATCTCCGAGCAGAAGGGCGAAGCCGCCCTGTACCGACGCACGGCCCTCAAGAAGTACGACGACTTCGTCGGCTCCGAGGCCGACTTCCCCCTGGCCGAGTTCGGTGCCCGCAGCTCCGCGGCCTCCGAAGCTGTCGGCTACGGCAAGAGCCTGATGCTGCAGCACATGGTGCGAAGGATGCTCGGCGACGATCTCTACGTCACCGCCCTGGCGGACTTCTACGCCGAGCAACAGTGGACGGAAGCCAGCTGGACCGACCTGGCCCAGGCCTTCGAGGCCCACCAGCCGGGCACCGCGGCCTTCATGCAGCCCTGGATCGAGCGCACCGGCGCCCCCGTGCTGCGCATCGCCGGCGCCGAGGCCCACGTGGCCGACGCTCACCCCTGGGTGGTGGCCCTGGAGCTCGAGCAAGCCCAGAGCGCCGAGCCCTTCCCCCTGGTTGTGCCCGTGGCGGTGACCATGGAAGGCGTGGCCGAGCCCGCCTGGCACCTGGTGGACTGCGCCCAGGCCCGCTGCAAGGCCGTGCTGCCCTGCGAGGCCCGACCCCTGCGGCTGGACGTGGACCCCATGTTCGACCTGATGCGGGACCTGGACCCCCACGAGGTGCCCCCGGCCCTGTCCACGGTCCAAGGCGACGACGCGGCCATCTTCGTGCTGCCGTCCGCCGCCAGCGCCGAAGAGATCGAGTCCTGGCGCACCCTGGCCACCGCCTGGGAACCCGAAGCCCAGCAGGTGCTCGACAGCGAGCTCGAGTCCCTGCCCGCCCACGGCGTGTGGGTGCTGGGACTGCACAACAGCTTCGGCATGAGCGTGCAGCAGGCCATCGGCGCCCAAGGCGTGATGGTCGGGGTGGACATGATCCAGATCGGCGCCCAGGTGACCCCCGCCAAGGACCACAGCCTGGTGGTGGTGGGCCGCGCCCCCAGCGAGCCCAGCGCCGCCTGGGCCTGGGTGGCCGCCGACCCCCTCGAGGCCGTCCCCGGCCTGATCCGCAAGCTTCCCCACTACAGCAAGTACGGCTACCTGGTGTTCGAGGGCGGCGAGCCCACCAACGTCATGAAGGGCCTGTGGGAAGCCCAGGGCTCACCCCTCACCGTCAACCTCAGCGATGAGCCCCTGGTGCCCTTCGCCCCCCCCGAGCGCCCGGCCCTGGCCGAGCTTCCGCCTCGCTTCCAGGCTCAGGCCCTGGGCGCCTGGGTGGACCAGCTGGCCGACCCCGCCCTGAAGGGACGCGGACTGGGGTCCCCTGGCCTCACCAAGGCCACCGCCGCCGTGGCGGCCGAGCTGGAGCGTCTAGGCCTCGAGGGCGCCGACGACGAAGGCGGCTACCTCCACAACTTCCGCATGGGCGGCGCCCCCTTCCCTGGAGTGAACGTGCTGGCCCGCATCCCGGGCAGCGACCCGGCCTTGGCCGAACACCCCATCCTGGTCATGGCCCACATCGACCACCTGGGTCTCGGTGAAGCCGGCGCCCCCGCCGACCGCCGCGGCAAGGTTCACCCCGGCGCCGACGACAACGCCTCGGGGGTCGCCACCCTGCTGGGCTTGGCCGGCGCCCTGGCCGCCGAGCCCCCGCGGGCCCGCCCCGTGGTCTTCGCCATCACCAGCGCCGAAGAGGTGGGAGCCATCGGGTCCAAGGCCCTGGTGGCCAGCATGGGCGATGCCAGCCCCTTCGCCTGCCTCAACCTCGACTCCGTGGGCCGGCTGTCCACCGGGCGGCTGTACGTGCTCAACGCGGACTCGGCCCGGGAGTGGCGCTTCATCATGATGGGCGTCGGCTACACCACGGGCATCGACGTAGCCATCGTGCCCGAGCCCCTGGACGCGTCGGACGACATAGCGTGCCTGGACGCGGGCATCCCCGCCGTGCAGCTGTTCACCGGCCCCCACGCCGACTACCACCAGCCCACCGACACCGCCGACAAGATCGACCGTGACGGCCTGGCCACTGTGGCCGAGGCTGCCTACCAAGTGGTCGATTACCTGGCCGAGCGCCGCGACCCCCTGACCGTCAGCCTCGAGCTTGCCACCCGCGGTGGCGCCAAGGCGGGCGGCCACCCCGGTGGTGGGCATCCCGGTGGCGGCCATCCCGGTGGCGCCAAGGCGGGCGGTCACCCCGGCGGTGGTCAGCCCGGCGCCCGCAAGGTGAGCCTGGGCACCATGCCCGACTTCGCCTTCGGCGGCCCCGGCGTGAAGGTCCAGGAAGTGCGCGATGGTTCCCCCGCTGCAGGCGCCGGCATCCAGGCCGGTGATGTCCTGTTGGCTGTGGAAGGCACCCCCATTCAGGGGCTAAGAGAGCTCGGCACCGCCCTGCGGGCCCACAAACCCGGTGACACCGTCACCGTCCACCTGCGTCGCGGCGACGAAGAGATCGACGTCCAAGCCACCCTCGAGGAGAACTAGCATGGCCATCGCAACCCCTCGCCGCTGGGTCGGCGTGCTGCTCTGGTTCCTGGCCGTGATCCTGATGATGGCCACCGCGGTGTACCAGCGCCGCACCGGTCCCACCCACCCCGCGCGGGGCGTCGTGACCCTGGCAGACCAGGACATCGCCTACAAGCTCAAGCGCAGCGAGACCACGGGCACCGACGCACGCATGGCTGTGGCCGTGCCCACCGGCCCCATCACCGGCAAGCTGCAGTGGCGCCGCTACCCCACCAGCGAAGCCTACACCGCCATCGAGATGACCCGCGAAGGCGACGAGCTGTTCGCCGTGCTCCCCACCCAGCCACCCGCGGGCAAGGTCGAGTACCGGGTCCAGCTCGAGGCCGACGACCAAGTGGCCATGCTGCCCGTCGAGGGCCCCTCGGTGCTGCGCTACAAGGGCGATGTGCCGGCCGCAGTGCTCATCCCTCACATCCTGTTCATGTTCCTGGGCATGGTCTGGGGCCTGCGCACCATGCTCGAGCTGGCCACCGGGCGCCATCGTGTACGACGCCAAGCCTGGATCGCCCTGGCCCTGATGGTCGTGGGCGGCCTCATGATGGGTCCCGCCGTGCAGTACTACGCCTTCGGCGAAGCCTGGACCGGCGTGCCCTTCGGCTGGGATCTCACCGACAACAAGACCCTGCTGATGGTGGTGGCCTGGGGTGTCGGCTGCGGCTTCGTGGGCATGAAGGGCGAGCTGTCCCGCCGGGCCCGCGGCGTGATGTTCGGCGCCGGCGTGGTGATGTTGGTGGTCTACCTCATCCCCCACAGCCTGTTCGGCAGCACCCTGAACTATGAGGCGGTGGACCAGGGCGCAGACCCTCTGGAGAGCATCGGGCAGGGGTGATCCGCCGCCAGACGAAGCGTTTGCGACGGTATCCGACGTGATAGCTGCCATCCAATGAGCCGAAAACTGCCCAGGTGGCTGCTCGCGATAATGCTGCCCCTCTCCGGGGCGACGGTGGGCATTGAGGCGCTCGCACGCTGGATGCATCTCGATGCGCATCAAGGATCCGCTATCGCCCTGCCTCGTGACCCGCGCGAGGGACCAACGGACAGCCCAATCCGCCTGTCGGGCGTCGGCTACCCGCCACGGCTACTGGCGATCGACGATCAGGGCTTCAGCACCGGGTTTGGGCGCTGCGACAGCCAACACAAAGGCCCGACGCTACTCGCACTGGGGGACAGCACCACGGTGATGAGTACCACATCCAACGGCCGCCACGCTGACTTCATCAATACCTGGCCTCTGATGCTGGGCCAGCATCTGGGACCCGCTTGGCAAGTCTGCGTCATCGCCGAGAGCGGCTACCACCCCAGCGATCTCGTCGCGCTGCTCGTAGCGCTGGGCGATCGAGTGAAAGCAGACCTCACCGTACTCATGATCTGCGAAAACGACCTGGCCAACCAGGCGCCACGTCACGTGGATCGCGTTGATGGAACATGGATCATTCGAACGGAGCCTCAAAACGTCGAGGTGTATCGCAGCCTCTGGCATCCATGGCTGCATGATCACTCGGAGGCCTTCCGATACCTCTCGTGGCGTGCTTCACGCTGGACCGGAGAAAGTGTGAAGACGGCTTATCCCCACGATGAGCGAACCACGGTCTCGGCTCTCGCAGCCTCGAGTTTGCGCTCGGCCCATGTCTACTACCTCCCACCATTGGTTCCAGGTGGTGACGCGGACCCCCAGGTCACATCGCTCGCGACACAATCCGGCCGCGACATCACACCCATTCCGCTGCCACCGATCCCCACTGACCTCCGAAGAGAACCAGCGGACTCCGTGCACCTGAACCGTGCAGGTCACGCCTGGGTCGCCGAGTTCATGGCCCGCCAGCTGTCCTCAGAGGCACAGCTCGGACCCTCCCGTCGATAGACCGCCAATCCCCACGAGCCACCATGCCACCCATCTCCATCCTCATCGTGTTGGCAGCCCAGCCCACCCTCGCCGCCCCTGTCATCGGCGGCCAAGAGGAATCGGGCTTCCCATCCGTGGTCTCCCTGGGCGCCGAGTTCGGGTCGAGCATGGTCAGCATGTGCTCGGGCAACCTCATCACACCGCGCATTGTGCTCACCGCCGCGCACTGTGGCGAGGGCATCCCCGAGAGCGTGATCATCAAGGTGGGGCGCGCGTTCTTCGGCGCCGACATCGAGGCCTACGACCACGCCATCGGCTTCGAGGAATACCTCTCCCACCCCGACTACGTGGAGCTCACCGGCTTCCAGCTGGGGTCGAACGACGTGGGCATCGCCATCCTGGCCGAGGACGCCCCGGTGGAGCCCACCTTCGTCAACAGGGTGGAGCTCACCGACGCCGACATCGGTCGCGCAGTCAAGTCCGTGGGCTTCGGGGTGCACAACGCGGAAGCGGGCACCGGCTCGGGCATCAAGCGCTCCGCGGATCTCACCCTGGACGAGCTGCGCGAGCAGTTCCTGGTCGCCTACGCCACCGACGACGGCACCACCATCTGCAGCGGCGACTCCGGCGGACCCCAGTTCATCGATGTGGACGGCATCTGGGTCCAGGCCGCGGTGCACTCCTGGGCCGACGCCGACTGCGTGCACTACAGCGGCAGCACCCGCACCGACCTCACATGGGAGTGGGTCCTGGACGAGGTCGAGGCCTACCACGGCAGCCGCGACCTCTGTGAGATCAACGGCTGGTACGACGACGATGTGTGCAGCACCCTGTGCGATGAGCCCGACCCCGACTGCTTCGCCGACACCGGTGACACCGGCGGCGAGGGGCCGAAGCCGGGGGGCTGCGCATGCGCTTCGACTGGCAGCCAGTCCACAGCGTGGGCGGGACTGGGGCTCCTGCTGCTGGGCCTGGGGTGGCGCAAGCGTAGGTGAACACCGGGGTGTGACCGGTGGCGTTGACACCCGGGCGGGCCAACATAGCGCGGACCTTTGCGGTGGAACCGCACTCTCCGATCTCGATGGCCATGTGTCACCCCCGCCTCATCGGCGTGTTCGTGCTCGATTGACAACCCACCCCACAGACAGAGCACACTGCCCCACAATCGCCGTCCTGCTTCCGGCTCACGGTGACCAGCGACCCGATGTCCTCGTCCAAGTCCCAGACGATGAGCTGTTTCCCGGCATCAGACCAGAGCTGGCCTGCTACTCCGGGCAGCTCTCATCGAGCTTGGCGACGATTCTCGCGTTCATCTCCTGCAGGGCACCCGTGAGCTCGCCGACAGCACGTCGATCGCCAAACTGCATTGTCTGCTCCACCTGCTCGCCCAAGCCCTGGCCAAGCATCACCAGCAGGTCTCCGTCGAAGGCCTCGCAGCCGGCCACAGCGTCGAAGCTGGCGGCGAGGGCGGCATCGACCACGGCCAGCGCCTCGAGCTCAGCAGCCGTGGGCGAGGCGTGCTCATGGGGTTCCACGACCACCATGGGGATCACACCCTCGCCGCAGATCCACAGGGGCGACACAGCGATGTCCTCGTTCAGGGCCACACAGCAGGCGGGAGGTTCAGCGGACCAGAGCCGCCCCTCGTAGAGCGAAGGGCTATGGACGATGGCGCAGAGTCGAGCCCCCAGCACAAGCGACGAGTCGCCGGGATCGGTGACCTCCACGAACACTGTCCAGCTGCCCTCGGGGGGCATGTCGAGCACAACGCAGCCTCCCGCCATGCCAATGGCGTTTCCCAACAGCCGGCCCTCGAAGCTCGCCACCGGACCGTCGTAGCCGAGCGCGCCCTATCGGACCTGCTCCACGGCATCCTCGAGGGGGACATCCCGCCGGGCCCCACAGGCGCACAAGAACCCAACGCACAGGATGTTCGCACATCGCATGGTCACCTCCCATGCCAGCATAGCGCAATCCGGAACCGCACAGTGCCCGATGCTGACCATAGACCTCCCACGCCGCCGCAGACAGGGAGGACAGCATGAGCCACTGCCAGGGACACTACGAGATCGGATTGTTCATCCAACCCCTCGATCTGTTGACCGCATGGGTCAGCGACGCTGAACCCTTGGTGTTGGCAGGCGCCGCCGCGCTGATCGGGACGACGGTGGTCTGGCTGGCTCGGCGATGGGGCGGCAGCGATGCGCAGCTTCGGCTGTGGCCGGTGCCGCTCGCGCTTGGGCTGGTCTTCCTCTGGGCCTACCTGGCCGGACACACCGCAAGCCGCTGGAGACCCTACAAGCTCATTCTGGCCTGCTGGGCACTGCCCCCGATGACCGTCGCACTATCGTGGTTCGCGCGGGCCAGAGCACGCCACCTCAGCATGGCTGGCTGGCTGTTGCTGCCCACGGCGACCCTCACGCTCGTGACACTGGCAGTATGGGAGCAGCTCCCGTTCACGGTCTACCCAAGGGTCTCCATCGAGAACGTGGTCACCATCCGTGCGGGGTACTGGAGCGTCACCAGGCTGTTGGCGGCGGGCCTGGTGTTGGTCGGAACGGTCACCTCAGCCAGCGCCTTCGCCCCCAGCGCGCACCGCCTCGGTCACAGCCGCGACCTCGCATCCCGCGGCGCGCTACTGATCTGCGTGGCCGGCGTATACGAGTGCCACCGCGCACTGCTGGACGCGTGGTTCTTCAACGACTTACAGGCTGCCAGCGTCGTGTGGGCCCTGCGCGAACAGCTGCTGCTATGCGCCGCCATCATCGCCGGCCTCTCTCTGTTTCTGGCATGGCGCGACCGCCGGCCCGCGCAGCGTGAAACTCGGCGCCAGCGCCGCGCAGCCACAGCGCTCTCGGCGCTCCAGCTCACGCTGCTGGCCCTGTGCTTTGTGCTCCTGGAGGTGTCCGCGGCGCGCGGGCTCGACACGCCCGGCCTGATGCGCGCCGAACCGGAGTGCCCTCGACCGCCCTGCACCGTCTGCGGAAGCCACTGGTCCAGCCCCGCCCAGGCCCTCTACCCGGTCTTCCGGACCGATATGGGCGTTATCGAGGTGGGCTTCGCCAAGCACAATCCCTGACGGGTGGCACCGCCGACAGAGCCGCACCACCAGTGCCAGAGGCGGGTCCTCACGGACCCTGGGCCGGCCCGGCTCGGTTCGGGCGCATCCACGACCCCCTCTACCGCCAGCCGACGCTGTAGGCGGTGGGCATCCAACCCCCCCCAAAAAAAACGCCCAGGCGTGGGAACCACCGCTCGGCAGAGTCGTCGGACCCAAGCAGCTCGCCACGCCCAAGCTATGCCTCGGGCTGCACAGGGAAGATACGATCTACAACGACAGGGAGCCGCCATGCGCACACCGATTCTCGCCGCCGGGACGATGGTCCTCGGCCTGTCCTTCCCCCCCACCACCCAGGCCTCCACCTATGACGAGCCATGGCAGGACCAGGTGATCCGAGAGGCCGACAGCCTGGTCAAGATCCGCATCGAGGCGAACGAAGGTGGCAAGATCGTGCGCTTCGAGCTGCTGGACCAGCTGGCCGGTGAGCCCGTGCCCCAGGCCGGTGTCATCGACGACTTTGACCGGGTCTCCATCCGCAATCCCCACTGGGAGTTCCATCACCAGCCCGACGACGTCGGATACGCGCTGCTACGGAAGACCGAGGACGGCGACTGGTCCCTGCCCACCCCCAGCACCGGCTGGGCCGCGCTCGAGGACGGTCAGGTCGCCGCCACCTACCGCCACAGCTACCACATGGCCCTGGTCCCCGACCCGGTGTACCGAAGCACCACCACCGCCCTGTTCAAGCACCTGCACGGGCAGCCCTGGGACGAGCAGGCCATGGGAGCCTTCATAGACAAGTGGCTGGCCGAGCCGCCCCAGAGCCCTAGCGGGGAAGAACAGGGCGAGACCTTCTTCCACCAGCACGTCGCCCTCGAGTGCTTCCACCACCTGGGCTCCGACACCGAGCTCACCCGGCTGGAGCCGTTCCTGGCCCTCGACGACTTCCACGTGCGGGTCTCCGCGGTGCGGGCCCTAAGCCGAATCGACAACCCGGCCACCCGGCAGCGCCTGCTGGCGATCCTCGCCGACGAAGCCTGGCCCGGCTTCCCGCGGGTCATGGCGGCCTGGGGCCTCGAGCGCCTGGACGCCCGCGAACTGCTACCCCGGCTCCAGGAGCTGATCCCCACGATGGCCGAGGTCGAGACCGGCTTCGGAGGCAACATCATGGACCCCCGCATCGGCACGGCCTTCCCACACACCGTGAAGAAGGCCGCCGAGGCGTTGGTGGAGGCCTGGGCCACCGTCGAGGCGCCTGCTCCCGAATAGGAACGCAGGACTGGCGTGACCGTGCTCCGGGAATCTCTCGCGTAGCCTTGGGGTTGGGCTCCGTGACGACTCCGAGCTCCTCTGGAGGGGGGCACCAACCCGTGCCGGGCTCCTATTCGAGGACCCGGGGAGAAGACCATGCGCGCTATGGACCTGTTGTTCCTCATCCTGACCGGCTGCGGCTTTCCGCCCATCCCCCTGGACCTGCGGGTGAGCACCGACGTGGATCTGCCCCCACTCGAAGAGGGCACCATGCTCGAGCTCAGCACCCGCACCAAAGACACGCACTCTCGCACCTACCGGGACGCAAGCTGCCTCGTCGACCCTGGCTGGTGCGAGCTCCAGCTGGACGTCTCCATGATGGGCTGTCGGTATCCCGAGCTCTGCCTGCGACGCCTCGAGGGCACCCTGTGGCTGGACCTCGATGGCGACGACGATGGTGACGAGCTGTTGGCACTGGTGGACGGCGATCCCATCGCCTACTTCGATGTCGAGATCGCATGGCTTCCGCTGGAAGAGCCCTTGGAGATCGTCCTCGACTGGCCCGAGGCCGTGCTCGAGGCGGATTGAGCGGTTTCTCCGGCACGCGCGGGCCTGGGGCTGTTGGGGCTGAGGTGGAGCAGGCGATGATGAGCCACGGATCGCCTGATCTGCCTACACGAGAGCATCCACGTTCCCAACACTCGTCCCCGCAGCCACAGCGACTGGCAGCAGCGAAGGCGGTGGCTAACTTTCCGCTGTCCAATCATCCCTGCCGGAGGACTGACGATGCTGCAGCGATCACTCGAGATGCTCGCGGAAGAGCGCGGGGACAGCCTGCCCACCGACCTGAGTCGGGCCGACATGGAGCGACGCTTCCGGGCCCTGTGCAATGTCCGGGCTCCCAAGCCCGTGAGCGAGGAGTTCCTCACGCTCCAGGACGCCTACCTGCAAGGGCAGACCCAGAAGCGGGGTGTCATCCCCATGAAGGATCTGAACTTCGATGGCGGGATCGCCCTGTGGCAAGGCGACATCACCCGGTTGGCCTGCGACGCCATCGTCAACGCGGGAAACGCCGCCCTGTTGGGCTGCTTCCACCCCCTGCACAACTGCATCGACAACGTGATCCACAGCAACGCCGGGGTCCAGTTGCGGCGGGACTGCGACCGGGCGATGGCCGGGGGGGAGCTGCCCAACGGTCAGGTGCTCCACACTGAGGCATACAACCTGCCCAGCCGCTTCGTCTTCCACACGGTGGGCCCCATCGTGCGCAACGGAAGACCCACCGAGCAGGACATCCGGCAGCTGCAGGACTGCTACCGCAACAGCCTGGACCTGGCGGCCGAGCTGGGCCTGGAGACCCTCGCGTTCTGCTGCATCTCCACGGGGGTCTACGGCTACCCACAGGCCGACGCCGCCGCGTTGGCCGTCAGCACGGTGCGGGCTTGGCTCGACGTTCACACCGGGCCACGGGTGATCTTCGATGTGTTCCTCCAGGACGACCAGAGGCTGTATGAACATGCCCTTTCACGCTAGGCTGGAGCGGGCCCGGGAGGCCATCCACACCGCGGACGCCCTGCTGATCGGCGCGGGTGCGGGGCTCTCCACCGCCGCGGGCGTGGACTACGGCGGCCAGCGTTTCCGGGACGCCTTCCCAGACTTCATCGAGCGCTACGGTCTCACGGACATGTATTCCTCGGCCTTCTTCCCGTTCCCCACGCCGGAGGAACGCTGGGCCTACATGTCGCGACACATTCAACTGAATCGTTTCGACGCGGTGCCCGGCGAACTCTACACCGGCCTGGCGAAGCTGTGCCAGGGCCGTGAACACTTCGTGATCACCACCAATGTCGACTCCCTGTTCTTCGAGGCAGGGTTCGAACGGGAGCGGGTGTTCGCCACCCAAGGAGACTACGGTCTGTTCCAGTGCAAGACGGCCTGTCACGACGGTCTGTACGACAACCAGGTGGCCGTCACAGCGATGGTGGAGGCCTGCGCGGACTGCCGCATTCCCACGCACCTGGTGCCCACCTGCCCGGTGTGCGCGGGCCCCCTGGCGCCCCATCTGCGGGTGGACGGATTCTTCGTCGAGGACCAACATTGGCACGACGCCAGCCGCCGCTACCGACGCTTCATCGAGGGAGCGCGGCGTGGAACCATCGCCCTGGTCGAGCTGGGGGTCGGCTACAACACACCGGGGATCATCAAGTTCCCCTTCGAGAAGCTCGCAGCGCGGACGCGGCAGGCCACCCTCATCCGCATCAACCGGGACCATCCGGCCGCCAGCCAGCGAAACCGAGACCGGACCATCGCCTTCGGTGGAGATCTGGCCGAACTGCTTCCGGAGCTGCTCGACTAGATGACGTCGACCGTCACCCGCACCCTGGCGGAGCGCACCGGGCCCCTGGGAGCACCGGGCCGCTTCATCCGGTAGTGCACTTCCCCGTCTCGTCGGCGCTGATGCTGGAGTCGTCGAGGACGTCGGTGGCTTCGTCCAGCCGCACGTCGGTGAGCTCCGCTTCGCCTTGATCTTGGCGCGCCGGATGAAGGCGGCCTCGGCAGTGCCCACTGACGTCCGCCGAAGACCTGCGTTACGTCGGCACAATGCTCACGCTCTGGATCACCCTCGTCTCCATCGCCCTCGCCGGGCCTCCGGACCTCACCAAGCGCGATGCGCCTCCCCGCGCGCGTCTCGCCATCCCAGCCAGCCTCCAGAGCATGAGCGGCACCCTCTTCCGCCAGCTGTCGCAGCCTGAGCGTCGCGGTAGCGAGCGGCCACAGCTGGTCCTGGAGCTGATCCACCCAGGTGCGGCCGAGGCCCTGGCGGCGCTGCCCGGCGTGACGGTGGAGCTGCAGGTCGATCGGCTGCTGCAGGTGCGCGCAGGCTGGCACACTCTCGAGACGCTGGCCCAGCACCCCGGCGTCCAGCGCGTCCGCGAGCCACGACGCGCTGCGCCCAAGGAGGTCTACAGCGAGGGACTGGACGACCTCTTCGGCCCGGACTGGTCCGACCTGGGGCTCACCGGGGCCGGGGTGAAGATCGCCGTGCTGGATGTGGGCTTCGAGGGCTACGCAGCCCTGCTGGGGAGCGAGCTTCCCAGCAGCGTCGAGACCCATCTGGTCAGCGACTGGGCCGACAGCGATCACGGCACGGACGTGGCCCAGGTCATCCACGACATCGCGCCCGACGCCGAGCTGGTGCTGTACAGCTTCGACACCGATGTGGAGTTCCTCTCCGCGGTCGAACACATCATCAGCAGCGACGCCCACCTCGTCAACGCGTCGGTCGGCTTCGACAACCAGTGGCACGCCAACGGCACCAGCGCCTGGAGCCAGGCGGTGGACCTCGTGCACGCCGCCGGCATCACCTGGATCAACGCCGCGGGCA
>Ga0307987_1000187_pt1 | contig 38661 bp, 33 predicted proteins | sample EllFjometagen181_FD_203157 | JGI IMG/M metagenome (GOLD analysis project Ga0307987, IMG submission 203157) | Marine microbial communities from Ellis Fjord, Antarctic Ocean - #181 | ecosystem: Environmental > Aquatic > Marine > Unclassified | place: Southern Ocean | collected 2014-10-08 | reverse complement strand
TGCTGGAAGTTCGACCGCTTCGCCAGGTCCACCAGCCACTTGGTCAACGCCCTCGAAGAGTTCAGGGTGCTGGGCGTGGACTTCCTCTCCCTGCGCGAGCAGGTCGACACCTCCACGCCGATGGGTAAAGCACTTTTTACGCTGATCGCGGCAGTTTCCGAGCTGGAACGGGACCTGATCCGTGAGAGAGTTTCGGCAGGGATCGCCCGGGCGAAGGCCAAGGGCGTACAGCTGGGCAGGCCCAGGCGAGCCGTTACGCCACGCCAGGCCAGCGCAGCGGTGGCGAAGCACGGCAGCATCCGCAAGGCCGCGAAGGCCCTGGGGGTGTCTGCGGGGCTCGTGTCGGCCAGGTTGAAGGACGCCCAAGGCGGGTGTTCAGAAAACCCCTCGAAAGACGCCGCCGAAAAGGTCGGTTGAAAGGCATCCGCGCAGGGCCCCAGAGCCTGTTCATCAAACAGGTGTTTTCTGGACGGGGGCCAGCATGGGCGAAGCGGCTGCGCCCATGCTGGCCGACACCGTGGCCGGCCCCTGGCTTCGCTGGCCCCTCCCCACACTCCGCGCGCCCGAGCACGGGCTCTCCGCTGCGCCTCGGCGCTGAGTTCTCAGGATCGAGGGATCAAGGGTCGAGGGCGCGCCGGTCTAATCCCTCGCGAGACGAAAGCCGAGGTGGCTGCTGCGGCGGGAGGGGGTGTACCTGCCGCGAAAGGCGACACGGACGTAGGTGGCCGAGTTGTTCCAGGACCCGCCGCGGATGACGCGGTAGGAGCCTGTGGGTGACAGCCAAGCAGTGCCATCCGTAGGCGCACCCGTGTAGCTGCCATGGTGCCAGTCCTCCACCCACTCCCACACGTTACCGCTCATGTCACACAAGCCATAGCCATTCCGATTCTTCCCGCAGACCTCGTGCGTGCGCCCACCGCTGTTGTCCTTGTACCAAGCAACATCCCCGATGGTGTTCGAACCCGCGTAGGTGTACGACTGTCCCCCACGCGCCGCATACTCCCACTCGGACTCACTGGGCAAACGGCCCCCGGCCCAGCGCGCAAAGGCTTGCGCGTCGGCCCAGCTCACGCAGTTCACCGGGTGGTCATCCCGGCCCGACTCGCCCCAGTTCGGCTCACCCCAGTCGCACGCCGTCGGCGCCGTACAAGAGCCAGCCTCCACGCAAACCCTGTACTGCCCCACCGTCACCTCGCTCCGTGACATCTCGTAGCTCCCGCCAGGGATCGACACCCACTCGATCCCCGATCGACCCGCTGTGGTGACCCCACAGACAGACGCCAAAGCAGCGCCAAGCAGGCCGACGAAGAGGGGACGAATGCAGAGACATGGCATGGAGGCTCCAGCGGCTAATGCCGGTAGCATACGCCAAGCGTGACCTTGCAGCCTACGAAGCCAGCCTCACACTCGGCTATGCGATTGCCCATTTCCTCTACTGGTCAACGGCCCGGTGACCCACTGCTGCTACGCGCAGCGACGTGCTCGGCCTGGCCTGCGGCGTGTGAGGAAGACTTCTCTGTGGGAGCGGTCGGTCACGTCGGCATTGAGATCACCGCCCCGGCCTGGTGCGCAGGCGGAAGCAGTGATCCTGGGTTCGGATCCCGCTCCCCCTTGCGTTATCGCTGGGGGGCAACGTGTTGCCCCCGTAGAAAGGGCGGAGAAAGCATGTTATCCGCAATGATGGTGTTTGACGGCTACTGCTGCGCGCTGCATACTGGGTAGGAGCGATGCCTGGAGCAGCCGATGAACACCCCAGCGAAGAAAGAACCTCTCACGCGCCGAACCGTCTGCATCCCCGAAGCACTGGATGCGCGGATCACCCAGCTGGCCCGGTTGGAGCACAGGTCGCGGTCGGCTCAGATCGCCTTCATGCTCGAGAAGACCATCGACCGCCACGAGGCGCGTGCAGCACGTGCGGTCGAGGGAATGTAGGGTCATGGCCTGCACCGTCGATGAACTGGACGAACTGCACCGTGCCTTGGACGAGCTTCTCGAGCTACCCCCGCGGACGCAGTCCAGCGCCACCGCCCTGCCCAATGGCGGTGCCGCGCCCAATACTCAGGCAGCAGGCAGCCTCCCGAGTCCGCGTGACCCGCGGCTGCCGATGGCTCCCGCGGCGGCCATGACCGCCCAGGGGCCACCTGTCGCCAGCGCCGCGCTGCTGGCCTTACGGCGCACGCTGGACGAGGATTTTGAGGCGGCCTGTGACCGCTGGCTCGAGGTTGACGAGCAGCTGGAGAGGTTGGGCTTCCCCCACGTCCACGGCTGCGACCCCAACGCCGATTGCGCCGCCTGCGCCGACCGCGAGGGCTGCACCTGCGCCACCTGTCCCGACAACGCCACCTGTGACAGCTCATGCGACGCCGATGATGACGAAGTGGGCATCGGCGCTCCTGAGAACGCATTGTCCGGCGCCGAAACCGCCAGTTCGTCCAAGCGGCGCAGGCGCTCGGATCGAGACGCGGGTCTCGCGCGGTTGAAGACTCGGATGGAGATACTGGCCAGACTGAATGCCATGCCCGACACACGCGTCAGCGTCGCGGAAGTCGCTAAGCTGCTCCGCCGACGCCAAAGCGACGTGTCGGGCTTGCTTCCAGCCAGCGAACGTGACGGCCCAGCCACTTGGTCCGAATGGAAGAACGCACTTAAGTTGAACGAGGTGGATGATGGCGAAGAAAGCAACGGAACCGCCCGCAGCGGTCGATCTGGAACCCATCCTGGACACGCCTGTGCGCCTGTCCGTGCAGAAGGCACGGGGCAGCCGGGGCCCCCAGTGGTACTGGCGGGCGAGAACGAAGCGGACCCGGCTACCAGTCTGGGTCGGCTGGGGGACTCAGCCGGAGGCAATCGCCGCGGTCGCCGCAGCGGTGGCCGACGGCCTCCCAAACTCAAGCCGCTTTGATCGCTGGGATGTTCGGACGGTCGGGGACCTTCTCAGCGCCTGGAAGGAAGAGCAACGCGGTCGCATCGAGGGTGCCGCTTCCGACATGGATGAGTCCACCTTCGGGGCCTACGACTACTGCATCCGGCGGATGGCGAATCCATCATATGGACTTGCTGACGTGGCACCGAGGATGGTCGATCAGGGAGTCTTGGAGCGGTACCGGAACAGGCGGCTGAAATCCGACGCGGCAGCGTCCACCGTCAATCAGGAGTTCAAGGTGCTCCGCCTGGCCTGGGCTTGGGGGGTCGAGTGCCGCTACATCGTTGAACCACGCGTTCTGCCCCGAGTCAGGGCACGCGGAGCCCCAAAAAACTGCACCTATCGGCCCACAGAGGAACAAGTCGAATCCGTCATCGCTATCGTTTCCAAGAAAGACCCCGAGGTGGAATTGGCGGTCTGGCTTCTTTTCTGCCTCGGCCCAAGAATCGGGGAGGTGGTAGAGGTTCGACGATGCGACATCGACCCCAGCGAGAGCGTGATCACCTTCGGAGCGGCCAGCGACGACGCTGACAAGACAGGCAAACGCACCGTCCCACTCACTGGTCTGCCGACGCTTCCTGCTGACGTGGTGGCCGTTCTGGTTGAACGCGCGGGCCCAAGTGACGAGCGCCTGCTGTCGCTCGCCAAGAACGGCAGGCAGCAGGTGCAGGGCTTCCTAAACCGCAAGACAGCGGCGGCAGGCGTTCCCAGATTCACGCCAAAATGCCTCCGCGACGCCTTCGTGGACAGGGCCCTTGATGCAGGAATGGAACCGGGCAATGTCGCCGCCATCACTGGCCACGACCCCGTCACTATGTACCGCTTCTATCGGAACAGAAAGCCGTCTCCAGATCGACTGCGGCATGCGATGGGAACGGCGAGCCCCAACATCTACAGGACCACGGGGACCGTAGTCCAGGGACCCTGGGCCGAGGCAGAAGAGGGCTGATCGGGCACGGAAACCGGGCACGGAAACCGGGCACATCGAACCATTGTGCTGGTTCTACGGTGGTCGGGCGAGTACATGATGTACAACCTCTGATATCGGGGTCGGCATAGCCGACCCTATGTCTGAGCGTCGTTCCTGCAGACCGTGCCCCCCGGGCGAACCCCTCGGCCCACGCTTCCTGACCTGTCCTGGGTGAGGTCTGATGCGGCGACCACTTGCCGGCCTGCCGTTTCCGACTACATGAAATGGCAAGCGCCGTCGCTTTTCGGGTTGGACCAACCGAGCCGGGGTCGTCCATGACGTTGAAGGTCTTCGCAGGCATCTCCCTCAGAAACAAAAGCAGCGTGCACTTCGGCACCCTGGTGCGCATCCGCACCGGCGTGGCGGGGGTGCAGACCGACGCGCAGTACGCCGTGGGCGAGCTGCTGGAGTTCCAGCTCGAGCTCACCGGCTTCGACACCATGGTCCAGGGCCTGGCCGAGGTGCGCCGAGCCGATCTGCGGCCCGACGACTTGAGCAGCTACATGCTGCGCATTCGCAAGATGCGGCGCAGCGACCAGGCCTTGCTTCAGGAATGGTACGCACAGCAGCTGGCCGGTGAACAGCCCAGCCTACGCAGCGGCGAAGACCCCCGCGCGCTGGACAGCCAGGTGGAATCGCAGCTGCCCTCGGCGGTGGGCGCCGGCCTCCCCGCCCCCATGAAACTCGGTGCAGGCAAGGGCCGCACCGCCATCCGCGAGCTGCTGCTCGACGCGGTGACGGGCCGAGCCAACGGATCGGGGCTCACCGGAGGTTCCGCCGCCGATGAACCCGCCATCGCCCTGGACTGCTCCTGCTCCCCTCCCCGACTGCTCCTGAGCTACCGCACCCAGAGGGCCTGGCAGCACGACCGCGACGACCAGCTCTGTCGGGGGCTGCTTTTCGTACCGCTGGACGATTCCGAGTGTCCCGCTCTGGACTCTCTGCTGCAGCTCCACATCCAGCGACCGCCCCAGCCTCCCATTGACTGCGCTGCGCGCGTGGTACTGCTCCACGATCGTGGGGTGGGGCTGAGCCTGGACCTCGATCCCGCAGCACTGGCTTAGGACCCGGCTCCCGTCCCCAGTGACAGACGCCTGCGCAGCGATATCCTGCTGCTATCGCACTCTTTCAACTCACTATGCCGGTCTCTGACCCCACCCCCGGGCCCACGGGGCTGTGAATGTTCCGATATGGCCTTTCCCACGAACGCCAAACGAGTAGAATAGGCCTTGGCCCGAATCCAGGCTCCCCACCGAACCGATCACGCATGTCATCCCCTCCCAGGCCACCCAAACGCGGCAGCACACCCATCTCGCGCATGGTGCTCGAGCTGAGGGAGTCGATCTCTCTGCGCACCCAGGACGGCCTGTTCTTCGGTGAGCTCCTGCGCTTCGGCGGCGGTCGCATGGAGGTCGAGTGCGATGGTCGCTTCGACCTGCGCTCCGAGGTCGAGTTTCAGCTCAAGCTGCCAGGGTTCAATTCCACGGTCTACGGCGTGGCGCGCGTGCTGCGGGCCATCAGTCGCACCGCACTGATCCGACAGTACACCCTTCGCATTCAGCGTATGCGCGAAAAAGACCGCCTGCAGCTGCAGCAGTGGGTGGACTACTCGGCCCGGGGCAAGAGCACCCAGCAGGCCAGCAGCAAGCCCATCGAGACCAGCGACGACCCCAAGGTCAATCCCAACCCCTGGGGCATCCACTCTCTGGACTCCACAATCCAGACCACCGCCGGCAAGCTCGCCCTGCGCGATGCCATGCGCGCCCGCTTCACCCCTAGCTCGGTGGGCGCGTCCCGCGAGCGTCCCAGCGGCGGCAGACGGCAGAGCTTCGAAGACGCCAAGCGCAGTGACAGCGCCCAGCGACGCCCCGCCAGCCAAGGCAGCGGTAGCAGCGGCAGCAGCGGCAGCAGCGGTAGCAGCGGTAGCAGCGGCGGCAGCGGCGGCAGCGGCGGCGGGCGGGAGAGCCTGGGCGCTGCCATCAAGAATGGCCAGCGCGGCCAGCGGCGACGCGGAGAAGCCGAGCTGTCGGACCGCGAAGGCCGCAGCCCTCACAACGCACCGCCTCGGCCCAGAAAGCGCCGGCGCCGCCAGCTCCAGCGGCCTCCCCTGGTCGAAGTCGACACCCCGCGGGCCCCCAAGCTGCCCAGCCCCAAGGACCCACAGGTCCACATGCGGCTGTCGGCCAACCCGCCCCAGGTCTTCGTCCGGTACCACACCCGCAGCGGCTACTTCGGCGACTACCAGAGCTATCTCTCCAAGAACGTACTGTTCCTGCAGAACACCGAGGAGACCCCCAAGAAGGGCTCGGTGCTGCGGGTCAACATCTTCCTGCCCGCCGGGATCTCGATCCAGTGCGACGGCATCGTCATTGCCACCCTGCCCAACGGCTTTGGTCTGAACCTGCAGCTGGACGCCGAAGGCCGCATGACCCTGGCATCGGCTTCGAAGATCTAGCCGTACTCTGCGTGGCGTATTCTCCCCACGCTCTTTCTCCACCGCAGCACAGTGGAAATTCCGACATAGGCAGGCAGCGTGCTAAGTCAATGGGTATGATCCGAACCATCCTCACCCATCCCGGCGGCGCGCACAAAGACGACGTGCTCGCCGTCAGTGTCCTCGCAGCACGGTCTGGGGCGCCCATCGTTCGCCGAGAGCCCACCCGCGATGAGCTGGACGATCCAGGCATCGCAGTGGTGGACATCGGCGGCGTCCACGATGCCGGGCGTTCCAACTACGACCACCACCACCTGCCCCGAGAGCATCCCCCCAGCTCAGCCTTGAGCTTGGTGCTGGACGCGCTCGGCCTATACGGCGATGCCCTTCGTTTCTGCGACTGGCTCGAGCCGGCCGAGTGGTTCGACTCGAGGGGGCCCAATCAAACCGCCGAGTGGCTCGGGGTGCCCCGTCGGGTCATCTCGCAGCTCAACTCGCCCATCGATGAGACCCTGCTGCGGCGCTTCGCCCAGCGCAGCGAGCTGGCTGCGGGAGATCCGCTGTACGAGTTCATGCGCTACATCGGAGAAGACCTCATCGAGTACCTTCGTGTGGTCCGAGAGCGCATCCAGTTCGTGGGGGAACAAGCCGAGCGCTGGTCCATCCCCCATGGCGACGGGCTCATCGAGGCGATCTTCCTGCCACACACCGGCCCCCTGGGGGATGACGCAGGCGATGCCGTGGAGAACTTCATCCGCGCCGAGGGTCTGGAGAACACCATCGCGGCCATCGCCTACCCGGACCGACGGGGCTCCGGCTACGGCATCCGGCGCTACGAGGACCACCCGGGGCTGGACTTCTCTCGCATCGAGACCGAGCCGGACGTACACTTCGCTCACAAGACCGGCTTCCTGTGCAAGACCTCGGCCACGGCGCCCGCCCGCCTGCAGGTGCTCATCGCAGGTGCTTGGAAGGGCTGAGGGGTCCGGCGTCCGACACCCCGAACAGAAGCGTGCTCGCTTCGGGCGCTACTGACCGGGAAGCTATCCACGCTGAGACACGCCGGAGCCCCCATGAAGGAAAGCGATCTCTACCCTCCCCTCAAGCGCTTCCTCGAAGCCCAGGGCTACGAGGTCAAGGGAGAGGTGCTGGACTGCGACGTGCTCGCCATTCGAGGGGACGAAGATCCGGTGGTGGTCGAGCTGAAGCTCACCCTCAATCTCGATCTGGTGATGCAGGCCGTGGAGCGGCTCACCCTCAGTGACAGCGTGTATGTCGGTGTCCCAGAGTCCAACCGCACCATCAAGACGAAGCGGAAGCGCATCCTCGCGCTGCTGCGCATGCTCGGCATCGGACTGGTCACCATCGAACCCCAGCGCGATCGAGTGGGCGTGCTCCTGGACCCCGGGCCCTACCGCGGCCGACGCCCCTCGAAGAAGCGCCGGCAGCGCCTGCTGGGGGAGTTCGCCAAGCGGGTCGGCGACCCGAACCTCGGCGGGACCCACATGCGCGGAGGCTTGATGACCGCCTACCGGCAGCAGGCCCTGGCCATCGCCCGCCACCTGCGGGAACAAGGCCCACGCAAGGCCTCGGTGGTAGCCGCGGCCCTCGACGAGCCCAAAGCCCGCGCGATCCTGTATCGCAACGTGTACGGCTGGTTCGATCGCGTCTCCACGGGGATCTACGCACTGTCACCCCGGGGCGTGCGGGAGCTGCCGACCTGGGAGGAAGGGTCCTAGCCCACTGGGGCTACAGTGTGAGCCTCACCTGGCACGGCCAACACACCGGACTCGCGGCTAGGATGCGAGGGTCAGGCCCCACGGGAGCGGCATGGTAGCGCACACACGCACTGGGTCATAGCCATCCCCATGGACGAACTCAGGCTCACCCTCGATCACATCACCCTGTCCGTCGGCGACATCGTCACGTCACGGCCATTCTACGAAGCTGTGTTGGCCCCACTGGGACTCTCGATCATCGCCACCCTGACGGCGGAGCAGTCTGGCTCGGTCGCCAAGGCCGGCTTCGGCATCGGGCGGAAGGGGTCGCTGTGGTTGATGGACGCTGGCGCCCAGACACCCCGCGCGCACCTTTGCTTCAGGGCCCGGAGTCGCTCGGAGGTGCGGGCCTTCCACGCGACCGCCCTGGAAGCAGGCGGCGTAGACAATGGATCTCCCGGGGTGCGGGAGCTCTACCATCCGGCGTACTTCGCAGCCTTCGTTCTCGATCCCGATGGGAACAACATCGAGGCCGTCTGCTTCGAAAGGTGAGCGGCGGCGCCGAGCTGTCGCAGGCCAACGGGCCTATCGGAGCTGCAGCCAGATGGAACCCACCAGCGCGGCCGCCGTGAGTGCCAGGACCCCCAGGAAATAGGGCACCCAGAGCAGGCTCTCGGTCTGCAAGGCCACCACCGGGGCTCCGGCAAACGCAGCGACACCGTTCAGCACACCGACGGGCAGAACGAGTCCACGGCGTGGCGTTCTGCCCACCAGGACCACCAAGCCGACGCCGAACCAGAGCAGGCCAGCCAGCGCAGGCAGGACGCTCAGGGCGAGCCCGGGAAAGGTCAGGACGTCCGATGAGGGGACCGTGAACAGCAGCCACAGCCCCTGGGTCGCGGTCACGGCCCCGGAGGCCATCGCGGCGAGGCCGATCAGGACGTGGACCAGCGAGTGGGAGGACTTCACGGGAGGCATGGAAGCTCCGTAGCGAATCGATGGTCCAGTGTCGATGTGTCAGGACGGCGACAAACCGCTAGCCCGCGCGCTCGTACCGCGCCCCTGCACCATCGGACGACAAGGTCGCTACCGTCCTGCAGATCCTCGAAAACTCACTCCCAGGATAGGGGGACCCAATGACCCGCAACCTGTCCCACCTTGCCTTTCGGCTCGTCCGCCTGTTCAACCGCGTTCACACCCGTGACCTCGAGGTTCGCTTCGCCGAGGGCGAACAGGATCTGCAGCAGGTCTGGCGGCTGAACTACGAGACCTACGTCCGGGAACTGGGCCAGGAACAGGTCCCGCCCGACATCGCTGCCAGCGGCATGCTGCCCGACAAACTCAGAGACCACACCGTGTATGTCATCGCACTCCACAAGGGTGAGCTGGTGGGCATGGTGGCCATCACCCTGCCAACCGGACCCTTCTCCATCGAGTCCTCCTTGAGCGACCCCAGCGTGCTCGACGGCATCCGCGACCAGACCATGGAGGGCCGTCGTCTCGCGGTGAAGCGAGCCTACCGAGGCAAGGGCGTGATGCTGCGCATGGCCGACTTCACCCTCCAATGGGGCTTCCCGCAGGGCTACCGCCACTCGATCATCTCGGCCCTCGACCGGCAGATCCCGACCTACACCCGCCTGGGCTACCAGGAGTTCGACCGGCCCTTCGTCAAGGGTGACTGCACCTACCACCCCATGATGTGCAATCTCGATCGTTTCATGTCGCCCGATATCGACAAGGCCAAGCTGCCCCTCGCTGCGGCCACGGTGCAGCAGCTCGATCGCACGCCTGGGTGACTTCCCGGGCGGTCACAGCTGCCGGGAGTGGGGTCGAGGTGATGGAGGTCGGACGGCTCACAGGGCGAGCTGGGCCTGGCAAATGAGCGCGGCCACTCGCTTGATGATGTGCGCATCTGCGAGGGTGATGCGCACATGGTCAGGCATCTCGACCCCATCCCCGAGCTTCACCAGGAAGCCATGTTCGACCAGGAGATCCCGGATGGCGCGAGCGCACCCAGGAGGGGTGCGCACCAACACGAAGTTGGCGTCGCTGGCGTAGACGGAGAAACCCGGAAGGTCTGAGAGACCGTCCCTGAGCGCACCCCGAGCTTCGCTGCAGGCGCCCTGAACAGCCTCCAGGTAGCTTCGATCCGCGAGGCGCGCGATGGCCAGCTCCTGGGCGTAGCCGGCCAGACCAAAGGGCACGGGAAGCCGTCGCAGCAGGACCTGGGCCCCCACTCCTGCGAAGGCGAAACCCACGCGCAGGAAGGCCAACCCCAGCGCCTTCGAGAAGGTGCGCACCACCACCACGTTGGGGCAATCCGCCACCAGGGTGGCGATCGGCATCGGATCGGGATCCGCGAAGCCGAAGTAGGCCTCGTCCAGGATCACCAGCGATGCTTGGCAACGCTTGGCGAGCTCACGCACCTGTTCGTAGCCCACACGGTTGCCCGTGGGGTTGTTGGGCGAAGTGAGCACCACCATGGTGGCCCCGACCCGAACCGCCTGATCCGCCACGGCGTCCACGTCATATTCATAGCCACCAGGCTCGAGCCGCTGGGGCACATCCACGCAGCGTACCCCCAGCCCCCCGAGGACATCGTGGTAGTAGGACCAGGTGGGGCACGGCATCACCGCCACCGCGCCGGCGTTGGCGCATAGCGAGAACACCGCGTTCAGCACCGCACAGGCACCCGCGTTGACGAAGACCGCCTCGGGGGGCAGCCCGTAGTGTTCGGCGAGGGCCAGCACCAGCGGACGGCTACCACCCTGAGGATAGCGGCTGAGGATGCGGCGATCCGTCGAGAGCACGGGCAGTGAGCCCTCGACATCGAAGAGGTTCTCGTTCAAGTGCAACGGGACCAGATCGCTCCGCCCGCTCGTGGGCATAACGTAGCCGCCGCGCTCGCTGACCTCGCCGCGCATGATCCCCCCGAACAGTGGCTCCGCCAGAGACTCGCCGACCGGACCTGGTGCGTCACTATCGATAGAATCTCCTCATCGCGGTTCGATTCTCTGTAGGCGTGCTTCCCCGCTATCTCGGCATGCAAAGCAGGGACAGAGCATCCCGACTGTGCCTCCAACCGACGGGCCCCTACATCAAGCCGTGCAGGACCGACGACAGGGCGGCCAAGGTGCGGTTCAGATTCGTCATCGCCTCTTCCTCGTCGTCACCCCAGGCCCAAAACGACAGCATCAGCTGCGAGCCGCGCTGTCCCTCTCTTGTGCCAGGTAGGGTCGTAAACCGCACAGGGACAATGGTCGCTCCGACCACCCCCCACTGGAAACCCACATCCTCACGCGAGAGGCCACGTGCGAGTGAATCGGTGAATGCGTGCACCCTGATGGTGTCCGTATTCAGCGGCAGCTCGCGGAACAAGAGCATCAGCCGCCCCGAGCATTGAAGCGCCTTGTCAAAGCCAGCACTCTCGTTCGCTGTAGGGCCGCTGAAGGCGCAGTCGCTCGTCTCGAGGGCGGACTCCGAGCCGTTGAGCAGCTCGATCAACCGGTAGAAGGTCTCGGTCGAAGGGTAGTGCTCCCACCCACGCAAGTCTTCGAGCGCGGAGCGGATGAGCCCAGGCTCACGTCGAAAGTCGTGGTAGCGATGCGCGGCGTCCGCCAAGGAACCACGCCATGGATGGGAGCGGTCCGCGAGCGAGTCCGGATCATCATATTCGAAGACCTGCATGCCTCTTCCGTCGTGGAGCCGGTTCCGAGCGGTCCCGCCGCCCCGCTAACGACCCTTGGCCGCGGTGACGATGCCGTCCTGAGGCGCAGCCTTCTTGGCCTTCTTCCTGGCCTTCTTCTCTTTCGTCGACACCTTTTTGCCCTTGTTCTGTTTCCTTGGGGACTTGTCTGCCATGGGGTACACCTGCGGCCCGCGATGTTGCTCTGGCCACCGGGACGAAAGCGAGGACGAATCGGTGGTCGGGCCACCGAACACCGGCTGCCCACCGCAGCTTACGCCTTCTGCTCATCGTCTGCTGCAACTTCTCGGATCGCTGCGCACGATGGGTGTGGCAGCTTGCCCTTCCGCGGGGCTGTAGCCTCGGTCCAGGGCTCGGCCTATCGACGCTCTCGCGCCGGCTTTCGCGACGCGCGCGGAATTGACGGTGACGCGCCACGAACCATAGGCACCCACACCATGACCAGCCACCACGACCGCCTCACCATCATCGCCATCGCGCTGGTGGTCTACCTCCTGGCCACATTGGTCCACGAAGGCCTAGGCCACGGTGGGGCCTGCCTGCTCACAGGAGGGGAGTTCGTCGGCGTCTCCACCGCCTGGTGCGACTGCGACAAGGCCGGGCTCGAACCGTGGGCCGTGCGCGCCATCAAGGCGGCCGGCTGCGGTGCCAACCTGCTCGTCGGTGCTGCCGCGCTGCTGGCACTGCCCCGCGTGGGCCGGGGTGCCACCGCCTACTTCTTCTGGCTCCTGGCCGCGGTCAACCTCTTCATGTGCGCCGGCTACCTGCTGGCCGACCCGATCTTCGGCTTCGGCGACTGGACCGCCTTCCTCGAGGGGCTGCCGGGCTGGCTGCGCGCTCCGCTGATCGCGGCCGGCGGAGCCCTGGCCTTCGGCACCATTCGCACGCTCAATCCCCACCTGGGTCCGGGGCGGGTCGCGTCCGGGCGTGCGCTGGCGTTGCTCCCCTGGGCCGTGGTGGGGTGCGGGGTCATGACCGCAGCGGCGATGCTCAACGTCTACGGCATGGAGTTCGCCATCAGCTCGGGGATGGCCACGGTGGGCGGTACATCGTTCCTGGCCTGGATGCACCGGATCGAGCGAGGCGCGCCCGTGGAGCCCATCGTGGTGCACCGCAGCCGTACCTGGCTGCTGTTGGGTGCGGTAGCGCTGCTCCTGCTCGTCGTCTTCGGCAGGGGAATCGTGACCTGAATTGCGAGCTATGGGGCGGCGTTCAGAGGGCAGTGGGTGTTCTTGCAGCGTTTGCAGGCGATGAGGTGGTGGATTCCGTGCCATCCCAGTGAGACCAGCAGGTAGGCCCCCAGGAACCACCAGGACTTCCATGCGACAAAGAACGGGACCGGGAACAACGTGACCACCGCCCACCAGGTGCCGACGATGGCGTCGTCGGGCATACGCTTTCCATGCTCGCGCTGGGCGAACAGCAGCTTGGCGCAGTCGCCGCCGAACATGTGGCACCGCTTGCCATAGTAGTAGCAGCGGGTGCAGGCGAGGTAGCGGCAGTGAATGTACTGTGCCACCCAGATGACCAGGTAGCCCACGCCCGCCAGTGGGTGATGGGCAAAGAGTAGGGCGGAGCCCACCAGAATCCAGGTGACGAGCCAGCCTGTCGAGAGGACGCGAGAGCTCATGGGCCAGTTGTCGACGGTGCACATGAAAGGGCTTCCTCTGCGGGACATCACCGATCAGCTATCTCAGCACATGAATCTCGACGACCTCGAGACAGGACCAACGACCGCTCAGAAATCGACCACCTTCTGCGAAGCGGACACAGAGCTTGGCCGTCATCCGAACCCGTGAGCTCACCTGGAAGGAATCCGACCTCTATCCACCTCTGAAGCGCTTCCTGGAGTCCCAGCGCTACGAGGTCAAGGGCGAGGTGCTCGACTGCGACGGGGTGGCGGTCGGGACGACTTCACCAGGCGTCCTGCCGATGGCGAAAAAATAGGACCGGAAGAACAGCTCACGCCTGCGCAGGTGCGTGAGGTCTCGCTCCATACGATCGGCGAGCTGAACGCAGTTGCGGTGCCCCTCGGTGGAGCCGCCATAACGCCGGGCCATGGCGACGGTGAGTGGATTGAGCAGGGCCCAGGCACCGGACGCGAGCTGCATGTCGCCAATCATCAGCTCACCACCGGGCCGCAGGGCGTCGAGCATGACCTGGTAGGCGGCCGGGTAGTCTGGGATGACCGACATGCCGAGGGTGCAGACCGCCGCGTCGAACTCGGCCACGAAGCGACCATCGAGCCCTGTCACGTCGGCCTGGACCAGATCCACGTTCGCCCAGCCCTCGGACTCGACTCGCAGCCGCGCCTGGGCGAGCATCTTGAACGAGAAGTCCACGCCCACGATGTTGCCCGAGGGGCCGATGCGCTCGAGGATGTGGGTGAAGTCGAGGCCGGTTCCACAGCAGAGCACCAGGACCCGCTGGCCCGGGCCAAGTCCCGAGGCCTCGTAGGCCCGGCGCTTGATGGACTCGAAGATGTGAGAGATAGGCCGGTCGTAGCGGTCGGCGAGAGTACCGTCGTAGATGGCCAGGATTCGCTCGGCAGAGGGGGTCATGGTGGACCTCGGAGTGGGTCGCCGGGGAGCTGGTTGGCTCCAGCAGTTTGCATTACTGTACACAGTGTTCGTTATCGTACATCGTGTTCAGTATGTAGACGAAGGGCACCGACAAGCCCAGCGACACATGGCGCCGAGTGACCACTATCGAACAGATCCTTCGAACCGTCCGGAGACGCACCGATGCCGAGTGCCAAGACAGACCGTCGCGTGGAGCGAAGCCGGCAAGCGCTGCAGCGCGCCCTCGTGGAGCTCATCGTCGAGCGTGGCTACGACGCCCTGACGGTCAAGGACATCGCGGATCGGGCGAACGTGGGACGCTCCACGTTCTACGCCCACTTCGCCGACAAAGAAGACCTCTTCCGCGACAACCTCGCACAGCTTCGGGGCCAGCTGGTACCCATCGACCCGGGGCCAGCCCCCCGCGACGTGCCCCCGGCGCTGGCCTTCAGCCTGCCGTTGCTGCGGCACGTCGCCGACGCGAGAGACCTGGTGGAGGCCCTGATGCGATCCGGGCCGGGCGTGCGCGACCTGCTGCACGAGCTGTTCACCGACCTCGCGCTCGACGGGCTGCAGCGTCAGCCCACATCAACGAGCGCGCCAGCAGAGGTCGTGGCCCAGTTCCTGGCGGGTTCCTTCCTGGCCGTGCTCCAGTGGTGGGTGCGCGACGGGCGCGACATGACCCCGGAGGACGCGGACGGCCTGTACACACGGCTCGCTTCTACAGGGCTCGTCGGGTGGTCTGGTGGCGTGGAGGACCACGGAGCCACCATGTCAGAACCCTGGAGCCCCGAAAGGGCCAGAGATTTCGCGAGCCTCTGGCTCCCCGCATGGACCGGGAACGACCCGGAGCTGTTGGCCAGCTTCTACACCCAGGACGTGTTCTACCTGGATCCCGTGCTGCCCGACGGGATCCAGGGTCAGCAGGCGCTGCTGGCGTACTTTCGACGTTTGTTGGCCAAGAACCCCGCGTGGGTGTGGACCCAGCGCCAGGCCATCCCCATGGAGGGCGGCTTCGTCAACCTATGGCACGCCGTCATCCCCGTCGGCGACACCAAGATCCACTGCGATGGCGTGTGCCTCGTCTTCATGCGCGGTGACCGCATTCATCGCAACGAGGTCTACTTCGACCGGACGACGCTGGTCCCATAAAGTCAGGGAGGATTCCAAGGAGCCATGGACACAGAATCCGTACAACCGCCAGGCCAACCCGCTGGTCGAGCTGCCCGAGGCGCTGGAGGAAGGCTTGCTCGGTGACCCGCGCCGCGATTACGGTGACAGCGGCCTGCGCAAACGCGAGGCGATCCTGGACTTCCTGCAACCGGTGACGTGGTGCCGCCGAACAAGGGCTGCAGCCACAGCCCCGCTACCCACGGCCCGACCGGCCGGCTGGCCCTGAACCCGTGCGTGCTCCTGGTATGGCGTCGAGGCAGGCGCCCTGGGCTCACCCTGCCCGTACTCGCCGCACTCGCCTTGGCGCGTTCGGACGACGACGACACAGGATCCGCGGTCGACTCTTCGACGCTGACGCTCACCAGCAGCGCGTTCGAGGATGGCGACCTACTCCCTATCCTAGCGCCAACGGCCTCCTGCACCGGCTCGGCCAATCCGCGCAGTCCGCCCTGACCTTCGACTCAGGTCACGCGTCGGCGCCGTCTCACCGCAGGCAGGCCCAGATCAGCGGCCCTGCAGCCAGCCCGAGGGCGAGTAGACTGACGTTGAGGAACGCGTTGAGCGCGCCTGGCAACCGTTCCAGGCGAATCGTGGACTCCCACTTCCGAGAGGCCAAGGTCATCGCTCCATACACGAGAAAGGTGATCGTGATGGCCAGCGTCGGGTCCCCCGTGACCACGATGGTGACCAGGTCGTGTGCGAAGAAACCGCAGGCCGCAAAGGCCAGCAAGGTCGCCAGAACGGGCCTTCGACGGCCGCCGAGAACCAGGTAGAACCGCCAGAGGACGTATCCGTATACCGGATTCCATGCGCGCCAGAACCGATGCAAACCCGGCTCGAACCAGGACTCCAAGAAGATGCGGCGAAGGACCGCCACACCGCTGCTGGTGTCGTACCCACGGCGCTGCATGTAGGAGATGATGCCAAGCGTCTCTGATTCTGGGGTACCCATCAAACCCTGCTAATCCCCATGACCGAACAACAACACTCTGGCACTACGGAATTGGTGGGCGGGTCGGCATTGGCGGGTCCTGGGAATCCAATGCACATCAGACTCTGCCCGTCGACAAGTGAAACGGAGCCGGTTCGCAGGTTGATTCCCTGGCTTGCGTTCGCGCCTTGTGCGGATGTTCCCATCAATTCTGCGGTAGCGTGGGACCTTCGCCGAGGGACCCGAACCGACGATGCTGGACGAAGTCCTCGGGAGCGCCCCAGCACGTCGTGGCTGTCGGGGAACGGCGTGGGCTACGGGTTGACGTTCACTGCTTCGAACGACTCGAGGGTTTCGTTCGCCCGCGACCTTGATACGCTATCACCAGCACAGCGCGTGGTCCCCACGCCCTCGAACACGCTGAAGGAGTTGCATCATCGAGTCTTGGAAAAACCAGATCCGCAACCAGGTCAACACTCTCGAGCGCCTCAGCGCGTACATCGAGGTCACGGAAACCGAGCGTCACGCCATCGAGACCCTCGGCACCTGCTGGGGCACCACGCCCTATTTCGCATCCCTGATGGATCGAGACGACCCCACCTGTCCCATCCGACGGCAGGTGGTTCCATCCATGGACGAGACACGGAACGTCCACGGCATGCAGGACTACCTCATCTGGAAGGAAAACCGCGCTACGGACGAGCAGCGCCCTGACTGCATCGCTCGACAGTACGTGGACCGGGTCGCGTTTACTGTCAACGACGTCTGCATGAACTATTGCCGGCACTGCTTCCGAAAGGAGGTCGTGGTGGATCGCAATCTCGAGCTCAACTTCGATCTCGACGAGGGGCTCGACTGGATCCGCCAGCACGCCGAAGTGCGAGACGTGCTCATCACTGGGGGCGATCCCCTGATGCTCCCGGACGAGCAGATCGAGTACCTGATCCGCAAGCTACGCGAGATGCCGCACATTGAGATGATCCGGCTTCACACCCGCTCAGTGGTGGTGCTGCCCCAGCGCATCACCCCTGGCCTGCTGAAGGTCCTCTCCGGCTTTCACCGCGTCCCGATTTGGCTCAACACCCACTGCAACCACCCCAAAGAGCTCACCGAGCACACCGCCCGCGCAGTCTACAGTCTGCTGTCTGCCGGTGTGAGCGTGGGCAACCAGGGTGTGCTGCTCAAGGGCATCAACGACGATCCGGCCGTGTTCCGCGAGCTCCACCAGAAGCTGCTGCGGATGCGAATCCGCCCATACTACATGTTCTATTGCGAGCCGGCGCCAGGCATCGACCACTTCCGCACACCGGTAGAGAAGGGCGCAGAGTTGGTGCGCGATGCGATCCGTGGCCACACCTCGGGTCTGGCCCAGCCCATGATCGTGATCGCCACGAACATCGGCAAGATCCCGCTCATGCCTGACTACTACATCGAGAGCAAGAGCCCCGACGCCTATACCCTCCGCAACTACCTTGGTGAAACCACCGTGATCCCCAACATCCCGGAATAGCCTCGCCACCCGCTCGGATGGGGGGGGGGGGGGAAGAATCCGTCTTTCCCCCCAAGGAAATGCAGGGCCGTCATTTCCGCAGGAGCGTGGGATCCTCGCCGAGGGACCCGAGCCAAGAGCGCTGAGGTCAGGGCGTTCGTGGGGTAGGAACAAGGAGTGACGCGTACTTCTGTACGCGAACGACGAACCGCGTAGCGGCGGCCCGTAGGGCCGGTGACACCGCCCACAGGCGTCGTGGCCCAGCGAACGCCGGCGAGGTGACACCGCCCACGGGCGTCGTGGCCCAACGACCAGCGGCGAGGGCCAGGTTGAGCGCCAGAATGCTCGAGCTGTTCATCCCCACGTCTTTGGATTCCAGCCGCTCCTACGCCCGCTGATGTTGAGGTCCGGGCGCGGAGGGAAGCCGAGGCGACGGACGTGCTCGAAGGAGAACACCGCCGCGGCTACGGCCAGGTTCATGGAGGCCGACTGACCGTACATGGGTACGTCCACCAGCCGGTCGGCGTTGTCGAGGAACGTGGCGGGGAGCCCATCCCGCTCCGAGCCCACGGCGAAGCAGAGCCGCGACTGCGGCCAGGAGGCCTGGTGTATGGGCATGCTCTGGCTGGTGCGCTCTGCGGCCACCAGGAACAGGCGCTCCCCCACGAGCCACTGCAGGGCCTCTTCGGGTGTGTCGAACCGGCGCAGCGGTACGGACGCCTCCAGCCCCAATGCCGGGGCCCTGCGATACGAGCCCTGCCCGACAAGCACCACACCGGAGGCGCCGAAGTTGGACGCCACACGGATCAGCCCCCCCACGTTTTCCTTGTAGCGTACGTTGAGGGTGAGCAGCCAGAAGCCCAAGTCGTGGCCGCCCTGGCTCGTGGTAGTGCTGGCCTCTGTCACGGTGCTGCCTGCTGGAGTCGCCTCCCAGCTAACCCGGCAGGGCGTGTGTCTGCTCTCGGAGGTGGACGAGATGTGGCGGCGGGCCATGGGAATCGAACCCACCGGGCAACGCCTTCCGACGCGCCCCGACCGGTTTTGAAGACCGGGGCCGGCACCAGCACGACAACGCCCGCCGTAGGGGCCGTCTAGCTCGACCCTTCGGGGGCGGCAACGGCGATACCGTGCGATCAGCTGCTTAAATGCGCATTTCGGCGCTTTCTATGGACGGTTTCGTCACTTGACCACCGGATGAGGCCAAGGTATGATTTCCTTGACCTTCACGAGGCGTTCATGGCGATTCGCGTAGACACTTCGATCTCCATTCGCAGCGAGTACGGCGTCACCCTGGGCCGCCTGCTCAAGGTCAGCGACAAGCAGCTTCTCGTCTCGGCCAGCGCCAAGTTTCGTCCCGGCTCGAAGCTCGAGTTTCAGCTCGAGCTCCCGGCCTACGACGCCACGGTCTACGGCCTCGCCCAGGTCACCCGCGTCACCGCCTTCGAGGACGCATCGAACCGCTACCTGCTGGGCATCACGCAGCTGTCCACCAAAGACCGCAGCCTCTACCAGCAGTGGATCTACGAGCTCGCACAGGTAGGCGGCGATTCCCATCGTAGCTCTGCGATGGTTTCGTCCATCGTCTCCACCCTGGGCGAGCGTCATGCCCCGCCCAGCAAGCCTGCTGCTCCAGCCGCGGCGTCGGCCCTACGCAAGGGGCCAGAGCTGCAGTGGTCAGCCGCCTCGTCGGTGTCCACCAGCCGCCAACACGTGGGCCGAGCCGCCGTTCGTGAAGCCCTACGCGCGCGCTTCGCGGGCCGGGACCGCACCACGAAGCCAAACTCAGGCATCCCCCGCGAGCAAGAGCCCGCGCCCGCGCCCGCGGGCCGCTACGGCCTGGATGCCTCCACCCTCTCCCAAGCCCGTGGGGTCACCGCTCCGCCCGACGGCCCTCGCAACCCTCGTCCAGCTCGCTCCCCCGACGCCGCCGCCGAGTTCAGCAGCACGATTCAACGGGCCAGGGGTATGCGCAGTCGCACCGCCGGCGGTGGCGACATCACGATCACCCACTCCCCCGAAGCCGAGCAGCAGTTCAGCTCCCGCCAGACCCCGCCCCCTTCCAGCGTCCTGGCGCCCTCAGCCACCCCCGGCAAGCCCGCACCTGCACGGCGGCTCGAGGTCCAGCTCGCCCTCAGCAAGTCCCCCCCGCTGGTGTCCCTGCGCTACCGGGACATCACCCGCTACCTTTCAGACTACAGCGACTACCTCGCCAAGAACGCCGCATTCGTTCGCTGGTCGGGCACCAAGCCCGGCCATCGCGTGGAAGTGGCCGTAGAATTGATGCTTCCCAGCGACGCCCGCATCTCCTGCAGCGGCCAGGTGGTCGCCATCATGCCATCGGGCTTCGGCTTGTCACTGCAGCTCACCGACCACGATCGTGAAGCCCTCGCCAAAGAAGCCCGGCTGGACCTCTAGGTCCCCGGTCCCCAAGGCACCATGATCGCCCTGTTCCCCCTGCTGCTGTCCGCTGCGGTCCTGGCTTGGCCGGCCGACGAAGGCTGGCAGGCCCTCGAGCTGGTCGACGGCAGCTGCGGCAAGGATCCCATGCTGGCCTGGGATGCCGTGGGCGATGGCGCCATCGAAGGGGCGCAGCTCGATCTGGTGGGCCAGGCCTGCGACGAAGCCCACGCCGCCTACTGGGCCTACGACAGCAGCGCCGTGTACCTGCGCATGCGCCTGGCGGACAGCCCGCTCGACGGCGAGATCCTTCGGGACGGCGCCTGGGGCGCGCTGTTGGATCTGACCAACTATCCGTCCCGCGACGACGCGATGCTAATCCTTGATGGTGGCACCGGCAGGCTCGACCTTCGCTACAACAGCGAACCCAGCGCGGGCTGGGACGACATGGCCGAGACCCTTCTGGACAGCGAGCCATTTCCCTTCGACACCGATCTCGCGCGGGTGGTCGATGCCGGCTCGAGCATCGGCGGCGGCGCCGACGTCTTCCTCGACCTCAGCTGGCCAAGTGACAGCCTCAGGGGCTCGCTCGGCTTGGCCCCATCCGACACCATCGGGCTGTTCGTGGCCACCGGCGACGGCGCCGAGGCCCTGCTCACCAACGATCTGGCCAACTGCGACGCCAGCAGTGACGACTGCTCACAGCTCACAGTTCGCAGCGCCCCGGTAGCCATCACCGACGACGTCGATCTCGACGGCCTCACCGATGAAGAAGAGGGCGCCCTGGGCACCAGCCCCATCGACGCCGACTGCGACGATGACGGCCTTCTCGACGGCGAAGAAGTCGACCTGGGCACCGACCCGTGGCTGTGCGACAGCGACGGCGACGGCTTGACCGACGGCCTCGAGGCCGGCGTCCAGGAGCCCCACGCAGATACACAGACAGAGTCACTCTGCTGGGTCCAGGACCAAGACCCCTCATCCACCACCGATCCCGCGTCGGCCGACAGCGACGGCGACGGGCAAACGGACGGAACCGAGGACACCGACCGCAACGGCGAAGTGGGCAGCTGGGAGCTCGACCCCAACGACCCCAAGGACACGGTAGACAGCGATGGCGACGGCATCCCAGACGCCATCGAGGAACAATGCGGGGGTGCAGATTCCACCGACAACGACGGTGACGGGATTCTCGACGCTGTGGAGGGCAGGCGCCAGAGTGACGCAGACGGCCGTCCAGACTTCTGCGACATCGACAGCGACGGTGATAGCTGGCCCGACGAGACAGAGGGTACCGCCGACGGTGACCAGGACGGTGTACCCGACTACCTCGACCTGGACTCCGACGACGACGGTATCTACGATGCCAACGAGCTCCGGGGCGACGAGGACTGCGACGGGCTCGAGCGACGCGTAGACCCATGGCACGACGACGGCCCCTGCGGCGATCCCGACGGTGACGGTTGGTGCAACGGCAAGGAAGCCAACTGTGGCACCGACCCCCTGGATGCCAGCTCCTACCCCGAGAACCTGGACGACTGCTTCGGCGCCGACACCGACCAACCCGAAGAAGACCCACCTCCCCCCACCTACAGCGACGGGCACTTCGGTGGTGGGTGCCGCAGCCTGGCCCACGGGGGCTCCGCAGCGCTGGGGCTCATCGCGCTGCTGCTGCTGGTACACCGACGCAGGCGCGGGCTCGCCACCGCGGGCCTGGGCTTCGCCTTCGCCGCCGTCGCCCTACATGCCCCACCTGCAGCCGCCCAGGACGCCAATGTCCAGGCCCTGGTAGCGGTGCCGGATCAGGGTGTGTTCATCGGCCTCGAGGACACCACCGCCACGGCCCACGGCGTCGGCGCCGCGATGGCGTTCAGCTACGCCCAGAGCCCCTTCGTCTACCACTACGACGACCCACAGCGCAGGGCCGAACAAGTCGTGGCCAACATGGGCACCCTCGACCTGCTGCCCTGGTGGCGCGTGGGGCCCGCACGCCTGGCGCTGCACGTGCCCCTGCCGCTGGTGGCCACCGGCAGCGGGGTGTCCGGCTCCCACTGGATCGGCGATCTGGGCGTCGACGCCAAGCTGCTGTTCTTCGACCGCCTCACCCGCCCGGTGGGGCTGGCCCTCCAGGTTCACGCCACCGCACCCACGGGCAACCCCGACGCCTGGGTGGGCTCGGGTGTGCCCACCTTCGCAGGCGATATCGCCATCGCCACGGGGCGACGGCTGGTGGGTGTCGCCAATGTGGGTGTGGCCACAGGCAACGGCACCCAGCTGGACGAGCTTGTGCTGGGCCCCCGGCTGCGCTGGGGTCTGGGCCTCCAGGCGCCCCTGTCCGACCCGATCTTCATGGTGCTCGAGCTGCGGGGCGCCCACCTGCTCACATCCCTGTCCGCACAGGGCGCACACCCCATCGAAGCACTGCTGGGCATCCGCTCACGGCCCGTGGGACCCTGGATCGGCTCCCTGGGCCTGGGCACCGGGCTCAGCCACGGCCTCGGGGCGCCGGGCCTGCGGCTGGTCACGGGCCTGTCCTTCGTACCCCGCACCGCCGACGCCCCCCCCGGCCTGTTCGTGGACCGCGACCGCGACGGCTTGGTGGACGAGTACGACGCCTGCCCGGACCAAGCCGAAGACTTCGACGGCCGCAGCGATCGCGACGGCTGCCCTGACGCCGCCATGACCCCGGTGCAGGTCCAGATCCGCGACGCCTACGGCCAGCCCCTGCCTGGGGGCAGCCTGGCGCTGCTCGACGGCGAGCACAGCCGGGACAGCTGGCGCTTCCACGACGGCACCCTGGTCCGTTCGCTGCCTGCGGGTCTGCAAAACATCGAGGTCTCGGCCCCCGGCCACCACGCCCTGCGCTTCGAGCTCGAGCTCACCGAAGCCGAGGCACACAGCGTCACCTGCCAGCCGCCCCCCAAGGTCTCCAGCTCCCGCAGCCGCCCCGTCACCAGCGGCGGTGGCGACAGCGACGGCGACGGGCTGGCCGGCTCGAGAGACGCCTGCCCCGACCAGCCCGAAGACCCCAACGAGGTGGACGACGACGACGGCTGCCCTGACGGCTACCTCACCAGCACCCACTTCGATCTCACCGACGGTGCCGGCATCGCCCTGCCCACTGGCCAGCTGCTGCTGGTCGCGGGGCCGGTCACCGGCGCATGGGCGGCGCCCGACGGTCACATCCAGCGCAGCCTGGTGCCCGGGGACTACCTGCTGGTGGCCCAGGCCGAGGGCTACCGCCCCCTCGAGCAGCAGCTGGTGATCCCCGAAGCCACGGATCACCAGGTCACACTCGAGCTCGAGCCCGCCGCGGCCCTGGCCGGCGTGGAGCTCGAGGTGCGCAGCGCCGCCGGTCAGCCCCTGCCCGCCCGAGCCTGGGCCCAGGGCCCCATGGAGCTGCTTCGCTCCACCGACGACGATGGCAACCTGTCCCTGGCGTTGCCGGCGGGCAGCTACGAGCTCCACGTGTCCAGCCCCGGCTACCGCGCCCACCGGGGCACCATCGACCTGGTTCCGGACATCACCACCCCCCTGCTGCTCGAGCTGTCGGCGTTACCCGATGCCTCGGACGATCCCTCCGGACTCCCCGTGCTGCTGCCGCGCCTGATCCCCATCCACAGCTCCACCATCACCGCGGACCAAGAAATGGCCCTACGGGCCGTGGCCGACAGCCTTCGGGCTCATCCGGAGGTGATCCAGCTGGCCCTGGCAGGCTGGGTGTCGCCCCAAGATGATCCCCAGCGGGAAGCCAAGGCCTCCCTGGTGCTGGCCCGCGCCGCGCGGGACTGGCTCACCCAGCACGAAGGCATCGCGGCCGCACGCCTGATGGCGGTGGGCATGGGCGCATTGGAGCCGGGCGAAGGCAATGATCGCCCCCCCAGGGGTGTGGAGATCCAACCCGTGGTGATGGCCAGCCAGCCCGGTGGGGCCATCAACCTGGACGGATAGCCGAAACGCGAGCCGCAGCTGTTCTATGATGATGGCGAGGACCACCCTTCGCGCCAGTTCACGCGGGGTCATGGACGTGGTATACCCATGTCAAGACCCCGTCATGAGGCCATCATGCTTCGCTCCATCGCCACCTTCGCTCTCCTGCTGCTCCCCGCCACCGCCATGGCGTGGCCCACCACCGACCAGTGGGACCCCCTGACCATCGGCTCGGCGATCACCGACGACGCAGAGGATCAGGCGAGCTCCGCGGGGGAGAATGCCTGGGACATCGTGGGAAACAGCGCGAATCCCGCGGTGCAGTGGTACCTGGATGATGAATATCTGTACTACCAGCTTCTACTCAACGCTGATCCCAGCACTCTCACAATTCCAAATTCTGGAGCCTGGGGTGTTCTGTTTGAGACAGACGGAAACAGCGCAAACTTCGAAGACGTTGTCTCTCTGTCCAACTCGGGTTCATACTTCGTATTCTATGAAAACACGGATGCAGGAACAGGTCCGGGAGAATTAGCCGAGACCGCACTAGGCTTGGTGGCCGATCCGTTGACGACCGGACTGGCGGAGATCGACAATACCGGCTTCACGGCATTCGGTGCCGAGGACGAGGCATATCTTAGCATCGCGCTGCCTCTAGACGACCTCTACAGCAACAACGTAATTGACGAATACACAATTTTTCAGGTCTGTATCGCAACCTCCGCAAACTCCACCGGAAACGTGTTCGAGTCCGACACCGCCGGCACCAACAACACCGCCGGCATCGGTGACCTCCCCTCCTGCCTGGCCGACCCCATCAGCGTCGACGGTGACTACGACGGGCTGACCTGGTTCGAGGAGATCGACACCTACGCCACCGATCCCACCCTGGCGGACTCGGACTTCGACAACCTCGATGACGGCGACGAGGTCGCCATGCAGGACATCACCGAGTGTCCAGACCCCAACGATGCCGACAGTGATGGCGACAACCTGCTGGACGGCGATGAGGTCTACACCTACAACACCGACCCCTGCAACACCGACAGCGACGGCGACGGACTGAGCGACGACGACGAGCTGAGCCTCGGCACCGACCCCACCCTGGTGGACAGCGACGGTGACGGCATCAACGACTACGACGAGGTCAACTGCGAGGAAGGCAGCGGCGGCACCTCTGACGACCGCGACGGCGACGGCATCACCGACGGCACCGAGTTCGACGAGGACGACCCGGACTTCGACGGCGACGACAAGCCCAACTGGTGTGACACCGACGCCGACGGCGACGGCATCGACGACGAGGACGAGTACGGCGAGGATGAGGACTGCGACGACAAGAACGACTGGCTCGACGACTACGACGACGACGCCTGTCCCGACGAGACCGACGAGCCGGACACCGACACCGACGCCGACACCGACACCGACACCGACACCGATGGCGACACCGACGCCATCTGCGACTCCGGCGAGGCCTACTGCGGCGGCAAGCTCACCGGCGGTGGCTGCAACGCTGCGGCCGGCGCATTCCTGCTGCTGCCCGCCCTGCTCGGCGGACTGCTGCTAAGCCTGCGTCGCTTCGGCCGCGGCGCCCTGGGGCTGGGCGCCGGGCTGCTGGCCCTGACCCTGCTGATGCCCACCGACCTCCACGCCCAAGGCCTGGACGCACAGACCTTTCGGCCCAGCATCGACGGAGATCGCCTGCTGGTGCTGGACGACGCCGTGCTCTACCCCGAGGACGGCACCCAGCCCGGTGGCGGCATCCTGTTCAACTACGCCGCCCGCCCGGTGGTCTACCGCCTGGACGACGGCGGTGAGCGCAGCGTGGTGGACGGCCTGGGCACCATCGACGCCCTGATCTTCCTCCGCCTGGCTGAGCGCCTGCGCATCGGCATGGACCTGCCCATCAACCCGGTGGTGACAGGCGACGGCGTCACCGGCGGCCACCTGCTGGGCGACATCGCCCTGGACACCAAGATCACCATGCTGGACCGCCGCGACGGCCTGGGCCTGAGCGCCAGCGCCCGGCTGGCCCTGCCCACCGGCAGCAACGACGCCTGGGTGGGTGCCGGCGGCCTGACTGCCCGGGCCCTGCTGGGTGCCAGCACCACCATCGGCACGGCCGGCCACAACGAAGCCCTGGTGCTGGCTGTCAACGCCGGCTTGGCCACGGGCAGCGGCGATCTCGACGATGCCTTCGACCTGCAATGGGGCCCCCGCCTACCCTTCGGTGTGGGCGCGTCCTTCGCCTTCGCCGACCCGGTATGGGCCAGCGCTGAACTCTCCGGCGCCTGGGTCATGAAGAACGAGGACCAGCCCGGCGCCGTACCTCTCGAGGCACTGGTGTCCCTGCGGCTGCGCCCCACCAACAGCCCCCTGCTGGTCACCCTGGGTGGCGGCGTGCCCCTGAGCCAGGGCGTCGGCAACCCCGACCTGCGCGGCATGGCCGGCGTAGCCTGGGTCCCCCACGCCCGCGAAAAGCGCAGCTGGAACCTGGTCCAAAAGGACTCGACTGGCCCCGCCCCCGCCCCCCCCCCCCAGCGTACAGCCATCCCCACCGGCATGGGTCGCATCGCCGTGACTGCCCAGCGCGTGGTGGACGGCAAGGCCGAGCCCGTGCAAGCCCACGTGGTGGCCCTGGGCACCATCCGCAACACCAACCGCCGTGAGGTCGTGGCCGACCGAGCGGCGGACTTCGCCCAGTGCGACCTGAACGGAAAGCTCGACCTGGACCTGGTTCCGGGAGAGTACACCGTGCGGGTGGTGGCCGAGCACATGAAGCCCATCACCACGACGGTCACGGTGCGAGCAGGCCTCGACTTGCCCCTGGCCGTGGATCTCGAGCAGGCGCAGGTCGAGCGCATCACCGTGGGAGCCGAAGGCAACCTCGAGCTCTTCGCCGATTTCTGGGAGATCACCTTCGACACCGACTCGAGGGCCCTGTCCGCCGACGCCAAGAAGCAGATCACCAAGCTGGGCACCTACTGGGCCAACAACCTCGAAAACACCCACCTGATGATCACGGGGCTCGCATCCCCCGCGGAGCTGAAGAAGGACGTCCCCCTTCACCAGCAGCGCGCGGCCGCCGTCAAGGGCCTGCTCACCCTGCCCAAGGGCTACACCCAGTGCGTCACGGTCCACGACGCGGGCTGCGGAACCCCCCAGGACCCCACCAGCTGCCAGAAGGTCACCATCCTCGTGACGGACCTGGCGTGCCAAGAGCCCGACCAGCAACCCAAGTAGGACCATGGGGGGTCGCATGAACATCCGCCTCGCCGTGCTGCTCCTGCTCCCAGGCTGCGCCTGGGTGACCGACGCCGAGCTGGAAGAGGCCCAGAGCAGCTGCGACTGTCCCGATGCCGGCCTGCTGCTCTACCCGGACCTGGACGGCGATGGCTTCGGCGATGGCAGCGCACCCACCACCTGCCCCGAGGACGAGAACTACCTCACCACGGGGGAAGACTGCGATGACAGCGACGCGGCTGTACACCCCGGCGCCGAAGAGCTCTGCAACGGCCTGGACGATGACTGCGACGGGGACATCGACAGCGCGGATGCCATAGACGCATGGCGCTGGTACCAAGACGCCGATGGCGACGGCTACGGCGACACCGAGGCCTGGACGATGGCCTGCGATCAGCCCGAAGGCCACGTAGGCGTCAGCATGGCCACGGACTGCGACGATGGCGACGACGAGGTCTCCCCCGACGCCAGCGAGATCTGCGGCGACGGCAAGGACAACGACTGCGACGGGACCCCCGGCCGCTGCCGCCGTGAAGGCGCTGAGGACTGGGATGAGAACTACCTGCGCTTCCAGGGCAAGCTCCAAGACGACGGCACGGGCATGGCCATGGCCGGCGGTGTCGATCTCATCGGTGACAGCTACCCGGACCTGATGATCGGCGCGTCCAAGTGGAGCTCGGGCACCCATGGCATCGTGGCGGTCTTCGCCGGGCCCTACACCTCCTCCGACACCATCCCCATTTCCTACGCCATCACCATGCTGGACGGCGGCACGGTGGAGCCCGGCGTAGGCCGAAGCCTCGCCGTGCTGGGCGACATGACCGGCCACGGTTCTACCTGGATCGCCGTCGGCGCCTCCCCGCCCGCGGTCGGCGGCAGCGCCGCTGGCGCGGTGTACCTCCTGGAGGCCCCTCTCGCCTCAGGGACCGTCGATCTGGCCAACAAGGACGTCATCGCACTGGAGTTCTCGGATGCGGGCGACGCCTTCGGCTTCGCTCTGACCGCGGGCCTGGACGCGAGCGGAAACGGTTTCCCCGACCTCGTCGTGGGAGCCCCCGGGGCCAACGCGGGCGCCGGGGAGGCCCTGTACTTCGAGGGGCCCGTGTCGCGCTACGCCCAGCGCGTGGATGCCCTGGCCATCATCGCGGGCGAAGCCAGCGCCGACACCCTGGGGAGCACGGTGCAGCTGGTGCCGGATCTGGACGGCGACGGGCTGGCGGACCTGGCCATCGGCGCGCCCTGCGGCGGGGATGACAACGAAGGCCAGGTGTCGCTCTTCCTCTCCCCCGTCCAAGAAGGACTCGGCCTTGGTGATGCCGCCGAGGTCTACAGCGGCGAAGGCATGAACCACCTGATGGGCGTGGTGGCTGCGGCCGGCGACGTGGACGCCGACGGCCACGGGGACCTGCTGTTGGCCGCCCCCTACGGCGGCAAGGATCAAGCGGGCGTAGTCTACTTGGTGCTCGGGGCCACCAACCCCGTGGGCAGCGTGACCAGCGCCGAGGCCACCATCACCGGCAGCATCGCCGGCGCCACCTTCGGCGCCGCCCTCGCGGGCCTCGACGACTTCGACGCCGATGGCTACGGCGATGTGCTGATCGGCGCTCCCAAGGCCGACTCCCCCGACACCGATGCCGGCGTTAGCTACCTGTTCTACGGCTCATTCCGTGGCAACCTCGACAGCGTCAGCGCGGACTTCACCATCAGCGGTCCCGACGGGGGAGCCCACAGCGGATCCGCCCTGTCGCCGGTGGGCGACCTGAATCGAGACGGCTTCAGTGACGTAGCCATCGGGGCGCCAAAGGGAAGCGTGAGCGAAGCCGGCATCCTGTTCGGCACCGGCTGGTAGCACCCTGAAGCACAAAGGCCGGCCCGCAGAAGCGGACCGGCCCAGGACGCTCGGAAGAGCGAACTTAGTTGATGGTCGTGTCGGTGACGCGCACCGAGCCGAAGAAGTAGTGAGAGGCATCGGCGTTGGCCGTGCCTGACTCATGCTCGACGGCGATGTAGATGTTGTTGTCGTTCTCGAGCTCGAGGTCGAAGACGGACGGATCGTCCGCAGAGTCGCCCGAGGGCGAAACCGTGGCACTGGCGATCTCCACGAAGGTGGCGCCACCGGTGTCTTCGTAGACGGTCACCTTGGCGTCGAGCAGGGAGCCCTGCATGGCGGTCTCGATGTAGACGCTCAGGTACTTTCCGTCGAGGCCGTTCACGTCGTCGGCGAGGACCTTGAAGTTATCGCTGTCGTCGTCGGGGCTGTCCAGGGCACCCGGGAAGCTACCGTAGAAGTAGCCGGGGGTGTTTTCGGACTCGGACATAGCGACAGTGTTGGCCAGGCCGGTGGGGTGGTTGGACTCGATCTCCCACATGTCGCCGGAGGTGAAGGACCAGGGACCGGAGAAGATCAGCGGGTAGAAGAAGCCCGCGCCCGCACCACCATTGCCAGAGCCGTCTTCGACCTTGACGTAGTAGTAGCCGGCTTCTTCGGCGCGCAGAGTGCAGCCGCCACCCTCGCCCCAGAAGGCGGAGAGGTTGTTCACGACACCCGGGGTGACGCTCTCGCACAGCAGGTCGCCCATGGGCGAGTAGACGGAGACCACGGCGTCGAGCATGCCGGTGTACTCACCCCAGAGGTGGGCACGCAGATAGGAGCCGACGCTCTTGTCGCCGATCTCGTAGACGTACCAGTCCTCGTCGCCAGCGGTTTCGATCTCGCCGAACATCTGCAGCACGTAGTTCTGTTCGCCCACGGGTTCGCCGAAGAGGTACCAGTAGTACCAGAGGTCGTCTTCGGTGCTCGCGGCGGCCTCGTCGTAGCTGGCTGCGGCTTCGTTGGCGCCCTCGTTGTCGGCCCACTCGTACTCGACCAGGTCCAGCTGGGAGAAGTAGATTTCGTAGTCCCAGGTGGACCCACCGGAGCCGTCGTAATCATCGGCCCAGTCGCCCCACTCGAGAACCTCGATGTAGTAGCCGGCCGCGTCGTAGGCCTGGAAGAACATGGCGGAGTCGGTACCCCAGGACCAATACGGATGGTCGTCGTTCTCGCCCAGGAAGGTGCAGTCGGCATCGTACAGTCGCATGACGGTGTCAGGCTCGCCATCTTCGTCGTAGTAGTAGGACGCTACGTAGGACCACACGGTGGTGCCGGCGTCGGGGTTGACGAAGTAGAAGTCGCGATCGCCAGGTTCGCCGATCTTCTCGGCGACGCCCGCGTTGCCGTCGACATCGAACTCGATCTCGTACGCGGAGGCACAGTCGCCGCCCACGTCGACGGGGTCGGTGTCGGTGTCGCTGTCGGTGTCGGTGTCGGTGTCGGTGTCGGTGTCGGTGTCGGCGTCACCGTCGGGGGGATCGGTGGGCTCGTCGGTGGTAGGGCAGCCCATGAGGGCAAAAGTGCCCGCGAAGAGCATGAGAAGGGTGAAGGCGCGCATGGTTCCTCCTGCGGTGTGCCTGTGGGGGATGGAATATCCGTTGAATCCAGGGCAATGTAGAGAGGAAACGCTGCGACCGCAAGGCAAAGGCGCGTTTCCGGTCAGACCACAACAGCGCACCCAGCGATGACATCGGCAAACCGCCCACGCAGATACCTGGATTCGCACCCTACAACGCTGAGTACGACCGTCATGGCCACAAAGAATCGAGCGGCGCAGCCCGACCGTACCTGGAACGCTCCGGGCTTGGGAGGGGCCAATCCCCCGCCCCGGGGACGACGCCCTCGACATCATGGAACCCTGGAACGCCCCGGTGGGGGTCACGGATCTCGGCTCCACCAACGGGTCTCGGTCACCGCTCCGGCCACGCAGCGATAAGTCCTGGTTGAACCACGAGTCAATTTCCGGGACGCCTCCGGCGACCCGGCGCGCCCATAAGGCGCGAGGCTCGGAGGTCCGGTGGACCTCCGAGGGGCGAGCCAGCGGCGGCAGCCGCGGTGCCCGGAGGGCAGGGGAAGCCCTGCTGCGCGATAGCGGTCTGGGGGGAGGCAGCCTCCCCCCACCAGTGAGCAAGGCCGGGGTTGTCGTACGGGCCTGCTGGCCCGAACGATGACCATGGCCCACCAACGGCGTGATGCTCGATGAGCGCAGCGTCGAGATCGAGTAGGGGACTAGGGCTGAGGCGCCACGTCCGGCAGCAGACCCAAACGATCCTTCATGGACAACACCCTGCGGACCCGCTCGTCCAGGCCGGGCATCAGGGAGGGGTCGGCGCGCAGCTCGGCCTCGAGGATGCCCAGGTAGTCGATGCCCTTGTCCCAGTCCGGGGGGGCGGTGGTGAGCATGATGTCGTTGCCCGCCCTGTAGGCTTCGAGGAACAGCTCCGCCGGGTCGTCGCCGGTGGCCTGGGCCAGCGTGCCGATGGCCAGGTCGTCGGTGATGGTGGCCCAGCCTTGGTCGTGGGCCATGCCCACGAGCTCCGGACAGATGATAGCCGGCTTGCCCCCATAGGCTTCGTAGCCCACGTTGCCGACCATCACGGCAGAGATGGCGGCGCTGGCCTGCCGAAACACAGCCATTTCCCCTTCGAGATCGGCGCGGGAAACATCCCGGACGAGCAGATGGTAGTCGGTGTTCTTGGCCAGATCGCCGTAGCCGGGGAAGTGCTTGCCTACCGCCAGCACCCCGGCCTGGGCCAGGCCCTGCGCGAAGGCGCTGGCCACGGAGGCCACACGCTCGGGATCGGCCCCGAAGCTGCGCTGTGACTCGTACATCAAGCCGGAGCCGGCGAGGTCGAGCACCGGCGCGAGGCTCATGTTGATGCCCAAGGTGCCCATGCCCTGCCCCACGGCGAGGCCCCAGGATTGTGCTTCACCGTGGCCGCCCCGGCCCAGCTCGAGGGCCGAGGGCACTTCCTCGAGACCCGGCAGAAAGCCCAGCTTGTTGAGCTTGCCGCCTTCGACATCCGCCGCGATGAGCAGCGGCACCGTGGCGCGGGCCTGCAGGTCCTCGATCTTGGCCCTGGCCTCGTCGGCATCCTTCAGCAGGTTGCCCACCATGACCACGCCCCCGACCCGCACTGGACCGGTCTTATCCAAGGGCGGGTAGGACATGAGCACCTGGCCCACCTTGTCCTCGAGGCTCATGCCCTGCAAGACAGCCTCGACGCGGGCCGACGACACCGGACGGAGCGCGGGTGTGGGTATGGGTTGTTCTTCGGCTGCAGCCACAAGCACGAGCGCGCTGGCCAGCACAGCGGGGACGATGAGAGTTGGGTAGCGCATCGGACTCACCCTATCCCGCCCGGCGCGGATCCGGTGGCCCCAGGGACCGAGCGCAGCATGTAGTCTTGCGCCTCGGGGCGAAGCGGCCGCAGGTCGGCTTCGCCCCAGTTAGCTTGCAGGTGTGCGCCCCCTGCGACCCCTCGTGCTGAACACCCTGAGCTTCTGGCTCTGGGCCTTGGCGTTGATCTCCTTCGGCCTGTTTGCGGCCACCGCCACTCAGCGTTTTCACGCCGACCTGCAGCGCAAGGAGTCCGCCCGCTTCGTAAAGAGCACACAGCAGGCCATGGAGCTGTGGGAACGGCAGGTGCTCGACGCCGCGGCCACATGGCTGGCGAACTTCGAGTCGTCCGATGACCCGGCAGACTTCGAGCTCCGCACCCGAATCGACAATCCATGGATGGACTCCTTCTACCTGTGGGACACGCGAGACGGCAGGGTCATTCATCCGCCGCCCCCACCCAGCGCCCCATCGCCCTCGGAGCTGGCCTGCGTCATCACCGTTGAAGGCATGGCGCCGGTGCTGCCCGCGGGGGCCGAGGCCATGGCCTACATCGGCTGCTTGCCAGCCCCGCCCCAGGTCGAGGTCCTCATCACCCAGCGCGCCTGCACCCTGTTGATGCAGGCAGGCAGCGAGGATGCCGCCATTCGCGCGCTCCAGGCCGGTCAGGTACCCCTCGGCCTCCCCCTGGACACCGGCCTACTGCGGGGCATCCCCGCCCCCGGCCTGGCCCGCTGGCGCCTGCTGCACGTCGAGCTGCTCGTCCAGCAGGGTGAGCTCCACAAGGCCCGCGACAGCGGCGTGGCACTGGCGGCCGAACTCGCCCAGCTCACCGGCCCCGCCCTCAGCGGCCTGTACGACAGCGTGTTCCCTCGCCTCACCGCGCTGCTCGAGCAGCTTGCACCGACCGCGGACCAGGAGAGGATCTCCACGGATCTCGAGCGCGCGGGGCGACGCCTCGACGCGTGGTCAGAGGTCGAAAATCGCCTCTCCAAGCGCACCGAGCTGCCCGACGCGGGTGAGCGGCCCCAGCTGCTCCGCGACCCCTACGGCACCCCGCCCTACCTTCTTCTGTTCCGCAAGACCGGTACACCCCACCGAGCCATCGCGGTACAGGTCGACGAAGGCGTGCTCGTGCAACGTATGCTCAACGTGGTCCAAGAAGGCTACGGCGCGCAGGTCATGGTGCAGGACGGCTCCGGGCGACGCATCGGGGGTCTGGCCAAGGGTCAGTGGCGCGAGCGACAGCTCACCTTCCCCCTGACCTTCGAGTACCTGAGAGTGAACCTGCCCCACGGCGCCAGCGCCACCGGCTCCGAGCGCAGCCGCCTGCTGCTGGTCCAACTCCTGCCCATCGGTCTGACCGTGCTGATGGGCACCCTGGCCCTGCTGGCTCGCAGCGCGGCCAATCGCCGGCGGCTCGAGCTCGAGACCAGCCGTTCCGAGTTCGTCACCCGAGTCACCCACGAACTCAAGACCCCACTGGCGGGGATCCGCGTCATGGCGGAAGCCCTCGAGCTCGGCGCCTACCGCAACCCCGAAGAACACAACGAGCTGGCGCAGCGGATCCTCAACGAGTCCGAGCGGCTGTCGAGTCGGGTGGATGAAGTCCTGAACATGTCCCGAGCTCCGGCCGACTTCCGCCTGGAGCCCATCGACATCGGCACACTGTGCCACGAGGTGGCCGACCGCTGGCGTGACCTGATGGAACAGAACGAGATCGCTCTCGAGCTCGACATCCGAGAGATCCCGCCGGTCACCGCCCAGCACGCCCTGCTCCGCGATGCGCTGAGCGCCCTGCTCGAAAACGCCATCAAGTACCGGGATCCAACCCGCCCCTCCCGGGTCCGCTTCGAAGCCCGGCCCGGCGGACGGCGCTGGGTGATCTTCGAAGTGATCGACAACGGCATCGGCGTCCCCCCCGCCAAGCGCAGCAACATCTTCGAGCCCTTCGCCAGGGTCGAGGGGCCGGGACGGGGCCGTTCCGGCGGCCACGGACTGGGGCTTTCCTTCGTCGCGAACGCCGCGCGGGTCCACCGGGGACGCGCTGAGTGTAGAGAAGGCTACGAAGGCGGAAGCCGCTTCATCCTTCGTATCCGCAGGTGAGCATGTTCCTGTGAGCGCACACCCCTTGGGTGCTGCCTCGGAATGTGTGAGAATGACAGTCCATTAGGAGGCCGCAATGACCAACGCCGGTGCAGAGAGCTCCCCCACCATCCTGCTGGTCGAAGACGACAGCACCATTGCCCTGGGCGTAGTCAGGATGCTCGAGATGGAGGGCTTCACGGTCAACCACTTCACCACCGGCGAAGAGGGCTTGGCGTCTCTGGCCGACGGACTCCCAGGCCTGGCGTTGCTGGACTGGATGCTCCCCGGCATGGACGGCATCGACGTGCTGCGCACCATCAAGCGCGAGCACCCCTCGGTGCCGGTGATCATGCTCACGGCCCGCATCTCCGAGCAGGACCGCGTGCGTGGCCTCGACGCAGGCGCCGACGACTACGTGGTCAAGCCCTTCTCCCTGCGGGAGCTGGCAGCCCGGGTGCGCGCGCGGCTCCGCACCACCCAGCGCATGGCCAAGCGTGAAGGCTGGATCGAGTTCGGCGGCGTACGCATCGACCTGAGACACCGCATCCTGCAGCGCGATGATCAGGAGATCCGCCTCACCACCCACGAAGCCGGCGTGCTGGGCTACCTGGTGGCGCGTCCCGGCCAAGACGTGCCCCGCGACGAGCTGCTCGAGAAGGTCTGGGGCTATGTGCCCACCATCGCTACGCGAACGGTGGACAACCAGATCCTCAAGCTCCGCAAGAAGATCGAGGAAAACCCGAACGACCCGAGGCACATCCTCACGGTCTACGGCACCGGCTACCGCTTCGAGCCGTAGCCCAGCGGTGCGCACGCTCACGAACACAGCGAGGGGGTAAGTGCCCTCTCGCTAGACGTTCAGTTCGCCGCCACAGACCGTGATGGACTGCCCGTTGACCCCAGCCGCTTCCGGGCTGGCCAGGAACACGATGCTGGCCGCGACTTCGTCAGGAGCCATCAGGCGACCCTGAGGATTGCGCGCCTCGAAGCGCTCACGGACCTGCTCGGGGGTGATCTCGAGCTTCTCCGCCATGACCTCGATCTGGGCGAGGGCGGCTTCGGTGTCCAGCGTGCCCGGGCACACCGCGTTGACGGTGATGCCGTTCTCGGCCACTTCCTGGGCCAAGGCGCGGGTGAAGCCCACCAGCCCGTGCAAGGCCGCCGAATAGGCCACCATGAGCTTGTAGCCCTTGAGCCCAGCCGTCCCGATCACATTGATGATACGGCCCTTTTCCTTGCGGATCATGTAGGGCAGCACCTTGAGGGAGCAGAGATAGGCCCCGGTAAGGTTGACCTTCAGGATCTCTTCCCAGGTGCGGACGTTGGTAGTGACCAGCGCACCGATCTTCATCATGTCGGCGGAGTTGACCAGCACATCGGCCGGCCCCGCTGCCATGAACGCTGCCTCGACGCTGGCGGGGTCGCCCACATCGATTCGCACGGGGCGAGCACCGATTTCATCGGCCAGTTCCTCGATCTCCTTGGTGGTCGCCGCCATGATGGTGACGCGATCTCCGAGAGCTGCAAAACGACGGGCTGCTGCCGCCCCAACACTGCTCGATCCACCCGTGATGATCACATGGCGCCTGATCATTCTGCCTCCAACGCGTAAGCGCTTGGCTGGCGGGGTCGGGCCCTGCAATGCCGCAGAAGCCGGAGCCACCAGCCGATTGACTCCAGGTCCCCTTTAACCCACCGCCGCACGGAATGGCTCACCTTTGGACCCGTATTCGCACAGCGAGCGCCGCAGCCAGGCGCCACGATGCCTGCGACACCGCGTGCACAGGCCCTTTTCGAGCGAGTGTCGGTAGTCAATCCTCAGGTGTCCCTCCCCGCCGAACCTCGCCCGGGTCAGCCTCATGTTCACCATCAGCAAGCTCCTGGCACCCTAGGACAGCACCGCCATCGAGCGCGCTATCCGCTGCGGCGAGGGCTCCCTCGAGCGGGTGGTCAAGCCCCAGGGCTACCCCTAGCTACGAGACCAGCGGTACCTGTGGGACGGGCGATCCGATCGTCAACGAACGCAGTCCACTAGGCGGGGACCGCCAGGCTCGATGGCCACCAGGCAGGTGCTGCCCAGACCGGTGACCACGGAGATGATGGGCACGGGGCCGCCACACAGGATGCGCAGTTCGTCGGGCTCTTCGAGCTTGCCAGGCAGGATGGGGAACGCGCGCCCGCCGGGCAGCAGCGCACCGTGGAGGGACGCGGGCTCTTCCGGATCCTCGCCTTCCTGAGTCCAGACCAGCAGTACCTTGTCGCCAGTGTTGACCGCATCGACGTTAGCCACCACGTGATCGCGGGCCAGGTTGCCGTCACCGGCCGGGCGGCCGCGCTCCATCAGGGTCCAGCGCAGGCCGGTACCCACCTGTGGGGTCCACGCCAAGAACAGCTCACCCTCGCAGCGAGCCGAAGCGGCCGCGCGGCCCGGGAAGCCTTCGGGGACGCTGCACGCGGAGCCGAGGCCCTCGGATTCGACCGGGTAGACCACCCCGCCCTTGCACAAAATGGCGGGTTGCAGGTTGCCCACGAAGCCACGGGCGGTGGGCAGTGCCTTGCGGAGCAGCGGCGTGAAGCCAGGCTCGTCGAGACGGTGGAGCTGGAAGTTGGGCCCACGCCGGCCGATGGCACCCATGAGCTGGGAGCCGTCTACCTCGAAGAACACGGGCCGGACCGCCGGGTTGACCTCGCAGGAGACCGAGCGGGTGGCGCCCACGTCGCCCTGGGGGGAGACTTCGGTGATCCTGCAGACGAGTCCACCGGGGCGGCGCACGAAGAGCACGGCCTGGAAGCCGACCGGGCTGGGCAGCAGCGCACGGGCCACCACGAGATCCGCGGGCTCGGACAGACCGGGGGCGCGCCCGTCCCACTTGCCATCCACAGGCACGGTGACCACGCGCAGCCGGGACTTCCCGGGTGCATCGCGGTTGTCCCACAGCAGCCCCGCGACACCGCCGGAGACGCAGCCGTCGAGATCCTCGAGCTGCAGACCGCCTTCGGGGAGGTCTTCTTCCACGGGGGGCTCACCCAAGCTGGAAGCGTCCATCAGAGCGCCCGCCAACTCGGTCTCGCCATACTCGGCGCCGTCGAGCCGGACCTCCCGGAGAATGGCACCGTCCAGGCGCGCGCCCGTCAGCTTGGCGCCCCCCAGATCGGCCCGGGTGAGATCGGCGCCAGCCAGATCGGCACCCTCGAGGTTGGCGCCGGTGAGGTCGGCGTTGCTCAGCGTGGCCTTCTGGAGCTTGGCGCCCACCGCCACCACACCGCTCATGCGCGCCTCGCGCAGATCCGCCTCGTTGAGGATGGCTCCGCTGATGTCGGCCTTCTCGAGCTTGGACTTGGCCATCTTGGCGCCAGTGAGGTCCGCGCCCACCAGGCGGGCGCCCGTCAGATGGGCCTCGCCCAGGTCCACGCCCGGGATGCGGGCGTTCTCGAGGTCGGCGTTGCGCAGCCGAGCCGCGTTGAGGTCGAGGTGTTCAGCGGAGATGCCCGGGAGCTCCGCGTCGCTCAGATCAGCACGGGGAAACTCGGCCTCGTCGAGCCGGGCTTCTCCCAGGTAGGCGCCACGCAAGCGAGCACCGTTGGCGATGACCTGCCGCAGATCCGCGCCGGTGAGGTCCGCGCCGTCCATGCGAACCTGCACCAGCACCGCCTCGAGCAGCACGGTGCCCGACAGATCGGCATTTTCGAGATCGGCCTTGGTGAGGTCGACCCCCTGCAGGGAACGGCCACTGAGATCGGCGGCGCTGAGGTCGGGGGAAGCGTGGCGTCCGCGGGCATCGTTGAATGCCTGCACGTCGTCGGCCATCAGAAGCTCTAAGAGACCCATGAATTGCTCCGGTGGGAGTCGCCAGGGCGACTATCCGACCTGGGGCATAGCGC
>Ga0307987_1000186_pt1 | contig 38810 bp, 32 predicted proteins | sample EllFjometagen181_FD_203157 | JGI IMG/M metagenome (GOLD analysis project Ga0307987, IMG submission 203157) | Marine microbial communities from Ellis Fjord, Antarctic Ocean - #181 | ecosystem: Environmental > Aquatic > Marine > Unclassified | place: Southern Ocean | collected 2014-10-08 | reverse complement strand
TTCTTAAATGATTTTGTCATTAAATGATTCTGTCATAAATTCTTTCTTTCTTCTCTGTGTCCTCTGTGTTCTCTAGCGCAGCGGGTGGTTAAACCTCTTTTTTGGTTGCGGCTATGCCGCGCTAAGTAAATCCGTGGCTAAACTCTTATTTTTAATTTTTAATTATTAACGTGTCTTTTCGTGACGTTCGTGGTAATATTTCCCAATATTGCGACTTCAGCGTCACTTGCGTTAAAACAATCTTCGGATAAAACAATGAGCAAAAACAAAAAAACAATTGGACTAATTGCACCAGCAGGTGCAGTAAAAAAAGAGAGCATCCAAGAAGCAATAGACATTTGCAAATCAAATGGCTTTGACATTGTTGAGAGCTCTCACCTATATTCAAAAGACCGCCACTACTCCGGCACAATACAAAACCGCACCAACGACATCAACGATTTCCTGAACGACGATAACATCGACATCATTTACGCAGCCCGTGGAGGTTCTGGTAGCCCAATGCTGTTAGATAAGATAAACTGGCAACTCTGGCAGAAAACTGCAAAGCCGCTGATTGGATTCAGCGACATCACAGCCCTGCAACTTGCTTTATATACAAAAACAGGTTTACCCTCCCTATCCGGTATGGGAATGACAACTCACTTCAAGAACAATGTCTATCAAAAACTGAACTTCGATATACTTAATGGAAAAAAATCAATAACACAAGATGATCTTAAAAACAATAACATTAAGATTGAAAAAAAGGGTGAATTTACCGGAACTTTAATCGGCGGATGCCTTACAATGATAACCACACTAATTGGTACTGAATATTTGCCTAATGATGAAAATATAATTCTGATTATTGAAGATGTTAACGAACCTCTTTATGTAATAGAAAGAAATCTATTCCACCTGAAGCAGATTGGATTCCTTGACAAGGTCAAAGGACTAATTTTGGGCAAATTCACAAATAAAGATGAGAAAATTGACGTATGGAATGAGTGTGGTTATCTGTTTGACAATCTAGAAGTAGCAGTCTCCAACTTCCCATATGGGCATGTGAGAAACTCCGTTGCAGTTCCAATTGGTGTCAAAGCAACTATCTCCACCTCCCCGTTCAAACTTGAATGGTAAAGGAACGAGCGTTGCTCGTAGTGAATAGTATATAGTAAATAGTAAACAGTTGCATTCCCCTTCGCAGAGCCTACGCGCGACAGGTAACGCAAAATAATATGACCAAAACAATTGCTTTCAAATACGAGATCTGATATATTCATTATGTAGTTAAGTTATTGTTATTGTCTTACTCTCTACTATTTAAGTTAAAAGAGCAACCATCTACATGACAAATGTTATGTATATAAAGAAAAGGAAAACACATGAAAACTATAGACGCAATACGTTCCCGCAGATCTGTTAAACATTTTGATGCCAGTCATAATATGACAACAGATAAAGTAAATGAAATTCTGTCATTAGCCATCCTTGCTCCTACCGCCTTTAATATTCAGAACTGGCGATTTGTTGTAGTAGATGACGATGATTTGATAAGTAAAATTCGAGAAGTCGCCTGGGGTCAAGCTCAAGTTACCGACTCTTCACTATTTATAATACTTTGTGCAGATCTTAAATCATGGGAAAAAGAACCTGAAAGATATTGGAGAACTGCACCGAAAGAAGTTCAAGATTTCATGCTTCCTGCTATAGACAATTACTACCGGGACAAAGATCAGGTTCAAAGAGATGAAGCTATGCGCTCCTGTGGGATAGCTGCTCAAACGATAATGCTTGCTGCAAAATCATTGGGTTATGAATCAAACGCCATGGATGGTTTTGATTTTGAAAAAGTTGCAGATCTAATCAACCTTCCCGAAGACCATGTAATCGCCATGTTTGTAGCAATAGGAAAAGGCACACAAGATGCATGGCCAAGAGGCGGACAACTTAGCCTTGAAGATGTGGTCATCAAAAATAAGTTTTAATAATAAATCCAGCTGTACTGAATCAAATATATATTAGACTTTCAACTACAGGAGCCAGTAGTGGATAAAAGTTATTCCTACTAGTGAATTTGACCATATTATGTGGGTAATTATGATAGATCAGGATACTATGATTGCAAACTTGATGTTAAATAGGATATATTATGAAAACGTTAGAACAGAAAAGTAACTTACGCTTCTATTAAAGCTAATCACCTATTCTCAACTTTTGTGTTAAAAGTTATATTTGCCTTTAAAGACAAAATCTGATATATTCATCACACAGTTAAAGGATAGTGATGCAGATTAAATATTTTTCAGAGACAGATACATTATTAATAAATTTCAGCAATCATGAAATTGCTGACAGCTATGATTTAAATGAAAATATTTTAGTAGAGGTTGATAACAAAGGGAATGTGGTCAGTATGACATTTGAACATGCAAAACAACAAACAGATGTTAATAATTTCTCTTATCAACTCGCTACGGTTTAATGTAACTCAATACAATTGTGGCTAAAAAAAAAATCTTATTTATCAGCTGGCACAAACAGAGCTTTTACGCCAAACTGCATTTTGTCTGTTCCTGACTCATGGGCTCCAATATCGGGAAGATTTCCATTGGTAACTTCACAAAAGTTAGGGATAACTGCTGCTGCATCTACTCCCTTACTTTTTGGGGCTAGCTGAAACACACCCGTTCTGCTGTCAAAATCAAATCCTGCACCTTGAACGTACTCCGGCACTCCTTTCAAACCATTCTTCTGATTATTTTCAGGGAATTCAGCTGATGTTAAATCATAATCAAAATCGTTATCAGCTTGATTACGATGAACGGCAATACTACGGCGTTCCCCGTCTCGAACATGAAGAATATTATTTTTTGAAGTACAGTGCTTAATCACTCTACTATTACCTCCTAATCCACCGGCACCATCGTTATGTTCCTGAAATATTGTATTATTGAAAACATACATATGCCCCGTCATCCATTTCTCACCACCAGCATATCCCATCTTGATAAAAGGCCCGTGAGTCATATTCCAACTGCTGTCTGGGGGACTGTATGCGCGTCCTGATATATTACGCCAGATATAAAGCGGACCAATTGAGTCGGCAGCATTTGCAATTGGAATGAGCACGTCTTCAATATAGTTATTCCATATTCTCACATTCTGGTCACCACCCTCTGCCTCAATGCCATCGTCCCAACAATTGGCAATATAATTGCAATATATGTCGCTATCGGCTCCTGGAAAACCTCGATATCCACCGTTACTTCCTGCACCCATACCATCATTGAAATAATGATCCTTGTCCGACCAACACTCATTATAACGTATAACATGATTACCCTCGGACTCCCAGAAAGCAATTGTCTGAGGTCCCCTTGGATGATTAGACTCAAGGTGTTTTTCTGCCCAACTGTTGGTATCCCATGATGGGTGGTGCATTTTGCAGCGCTGGATGATAACATTAGATAAACTCTTGTAATTACTAAACACACAAGCCTGATAGTTCTTGCCCCAGCCTTTCTCGCTCTCACTCCCCCATTTGCTGATATCGCAATCCTCAATGACAATATGGTGACCACTAAAAATCCGTATCCCATGTTCCTTTACGTTCTTCACATTAAAACCACGTAGAATCACATAGCTAGCTTGGACTGAAATACCAACCTTCTCCTTATTTAAAGTATCTATAGTGCAATCACTGCCGTCGTATACGACATACGCATCAGGCGTTCCTGATTCATCTATTACTAGAGTTTTGTTTCTGTCCGAAACTTTTATTACCGACTTCACAGGAAATGTCTCGTTCCAAGTCGATCCACGGCATTCAACACGCTGCTCCGTTCCTTCAATAGTAAGAACTATATCGTAGGTCTTTCCAGGCTTTAAATTAACTATGCTCCCTCGATAGTCAGCTTTGCATTCAGGTGTGTCAATTGGCAAATAGCGCAGTGGAAGTGCGTTATTCCAACTTTTTGAGCCAACCTCACGATATTTGACCAATACTTGATGATTTGTGCCTCCTTCTGACGGTGACCAGTAGATGCTAAGACAATGAAATGTCGGAACCAGAAAAGGCTCACCATTGGTATCATTAGGTTGACTTCCAGCATGTACGTTATGAATGATTGTTGCAATGATAAATATTACAATTACGTATATAAATTTTTTTGACATTATGTATCCCTCAAATAAGTATATTGTTCATTCTAATAGTATTTTATTAATCAATTCTTTAAGCTGGTCAAAAGTATAACATTATATATTTATTTTGCAAACGATCATAACAAACAACATAAAAGATCCGACAGATATTGCCTTTGCATCATCTAATAAACACCTGCGGCTGTGTCCGTCATAGCTCTTTTAGCGAAACAGGGAGCAACTCCACGCCATGCAGAGCAACAGTATACTATATACTGAGTACCGTACACTCCGAGCAAAGTTCGTCATTAACCATTAACAACTAACCATTAACCGTTAATAAAGAACCGTTTACCTTTTTTCTTTCCTTGCATTTTATTCCAAAATGTAATATAAACAACAAACTTTATGAAGGAGAAAAACATGACAATTGATATATCAAATTACAAACCTGGACGATTTGCCTATCTAATGGACGAACTATTTGCTGCAGAACTTTGGGAGTTTCTTTCTGATGAAAAACAAACAAATAAAATGTTTAATGCCATAGAGCAAGGACTTCCTGCAATTGAGTTTTTACATGAGGAGCTAGAAACAAAGTTTGAGGTTTGTCTTAAGTCAGCAGACTACCCAGAAGAAGACGTTGGTATTTTTGCAAATAACATGATTAAGCAGATTATGCAATATCATGGTTATACTTATGTAGCTTGTGGATTATGTCCATCTGGAAAATATATCAAAATGTCTGGTGTATATACCGCACCAGAATAATAAAGACGTGAGTTTATGGAAACAAACCTTAACTTTGAGTTGTGTTTGACACCAAAACAATATTAATATAGAATTGATTACAATTAACTCGTGATAAAAATGAATACTCGGTTGGTTTTTAAATTAAAATACAAAAGGAATAAAATGATTATGAGAAGATATGCACAAGATCGCAAATATATACTTAGCAGAACAACCATATGCAATCTAATTTTGATAGGTTGTCTTGCCATTCCTCTTAGTGGAATATCAAACGAGCTAATCCTCAAAGAGGGGGATCGAGTCGCTATCGTAGGTGACTCTATTACCGAGCAGAAACAATACAGTAAATTTATTGAGTTATATCTTCTTGCCTGTGTTCCTGAACTTGATTTGACAACATTTCAGTTTGGCTGGGGTGGAGAAAGAGCTCCGGGCTTTGCCAATCGTATGGAAAATGACCTCGTACCGTGGCAACCAACAGTTGTAACTACATGTTTTGGGATGAACGATGGCTCGTATCGTCCATACACAGACAGTATTGGCAAAACTTACGGGAAAGGAACACAGCGCATACAGAATCGTTGTAAAGAACTGGGTGTACGAATGATTGTAGGTGGACCTGGACCGGTTGACTCTCAGTCATGGAAACCAGATACTCCTGATGCAGATAATTTCTATAATGAAAACCTAGGTAAATTAAGTGATATTGCTGGTACTATGGCTGTCTCAAACGACTTCGTCTATGCAGAACTGCATCCTATAATGATGCAGGTTATGCAGGATGCCAAAGCAAGCTTGGGAGAAGACTATAGGGTCTGTGGGAATGATGGTGTACATCCTGGCGCTAATGGTCATTTGGTTATGGCTTATGCATTTCTAAAAGCAATGGGATTGGATGGCGAAATCGGCACAATTACAGTAGATTCAAAAGGAACTGCTACTGCCACTGCAGGTCATAAAGTTTTATCAGAAGAAAATGGCACAATCACTATAGAAAGCTCACGTTATCCATTTTGTTTCATCGACAAGAACTCTCGTAGTATCTTACCATTTGTTCCATTCAATCAAGACTTAAATCGTTATATGCTAATTGTAAAAGATCTACCTGCTCAAACAGCTGAAATCAAATGGGGAGAAGTATCTAAAACATTTACTAAAGAACAACTGGTAGCGGGTATAAATCTTGCAGCTGAGTTCCTTGATAATCCGTTTTCAAAACAGTTCGATTCTCTCAATCGTGTAGTCAGCAAAAAACAGGCTCAAGAAACCAGAGCAATTAAAAGTTTTATAACAAATTTTCGCTACCTTAAAAAAGATTTTTCTGACGACAAAGAGATAGAAACTGCTACCGAAATACTAAGTCGAAAACTTATGGAACAAAACGAGAAGTACGCAGACGAAGCTCGTGCAGCTGTCAAACCTGTTACACACACAATTCAGATTACCCCTATAAAGGAAAAGTAGGAGATTCCAATAAATAAAAATATTGATGTTTATAAACATATAAATCAAATTTTCAAACAGTCCAATGGGTGTAAAAAATCACTAAAAGATTGAACAGGAACCCCCACATAAAGGATAAAACTAAATGAACCTGCTTGACAAAGCTATTCTAAAAATAATTCAGCACAAGGTTTCACATTGGTTCGATATGGAACGTTCTCTGAAAAAGGTTCCAAATTGCATCAAAGCATCCAAAGAATCTCCAGAAAAAACATGGCCTGATCCAAACAAAATACCATCAGGTGGAGAGATTCCTTTTAGTCTCAGGAATATCTTTGTTGTAGGCAAGTACCTAAAATCATCGATTCATCATGGCATAAAATCCATAAAGTCATTGGACAAAAACCCACCTACGCCTAAGTCAACTATAAGTCCAAAGGATTTGCAGGCATTTGAGAGTCATGCAAAGTCTTTGGGGATTGGCGCGATAGGCTATGCAAAGCTGCCTCGTAACTTGATTTTTAGAGATAGAGCAGTACTCTATGACAATGTAATAGTCCTTCTACAGGAGATGGATAAAGACAAAATAGCAAAAGCACCCAGTATTGATACATTCAAAATGGTTTTTGAAACCTACGACTCTCTCGGAAAGAATGTTAATAAATTAACTGCATACCTTAGAGAACTAGGTTATGGTGCCCAAGGTGGACATCCTCTTGGTGGACTGACTCTATATCCACCGCTGGCAAAGATTGCTGGTTTAGGATGGCTTGGCAGGCATGGTTTGCTAATCACACCACAATTTGGACCCAGACAAAGAATCGCCGCCATATTCACCAGTATAGAAAATATTCCTATAGCTAAAAGTAACCAATATTCTTGGATTGGTGACTTCTGTAAAAAATGCAGACATTGCATACGCTCTTGTCCATCTCAAGCCATCCTAGAAGAACCTATTATCCACGAGTCTGGACGACAGACACATATCATAAGAGAAAAATGTCTACCTGTTTTCGTTGCTGAACAAGGTTGCAGTATTTGTGTAAAGGAATGCCCATTTTCTAAAACAAGTTATGAGGACATCCACAAAGCATTCTCCCAAACGCACAAAACAATACTGATTTAAAAAATCTTTAGGTAGCATAACCTTCTAGGTTCAACCTGGAAGCGTACTTTACATAAATACCGACGGAGGCATTCCTCCATTCGTAATTTGTAATTAGTAATTGATTAAACCAGCGGCCGTGTCGGGCCGTAGCCCAAAGGGCAAAGACTAAAGCTATTCCAACGTTTACCGTTTACCGTCTTGTCTCGCCATAGGCACTACGAAGGCGAATTACAGTATGTTTTTCGTTCCTCTGTTTTCATATTATTCATACAATTTTTGATAATACCTTATATCCCGACAAATTATCTTGTGGGTGACTTCAAAAATTTATACTTTTTTTATTTTTATTCTTTTAATTGTTAAGGCAATAATTTATAATTACGGGTTATCAATTACGACAATTGTGTCTTAATAGAAAATGAAATTTAATGAAAAAAAATTTAGTGTTGCTAAATACCTATTAAACAGGAAGAACTAATGGAATCTGAATTAGCATATGTACTTATTAATCCGTATATGATTAGAAAGTCCAGAACCGGTGGAATTATTGCTCGAATATTAGCAAGAACCGACTTGAACTTTGTTGCCGCAAGAATGTTCGGTCCAAGCAAAGCGCTAGCAAAAGAATACGCAGAACTTATTCAAGAGGGCGCAACGGATATAAATCCTCTTATAGCAGAAGAACTGCATAAATACATTATGCATGAATATGCTCCAAGCGAAAGATCTGGTAACCCACATCGGGCAATGCTAATGCTTTTTGAAGGACAAAATGCAATTAAGAAGATCCAGAATGTTGTAGGTGGCATAACTGCTCGAGTAACAAGTGGTCTAAGTATACGAGACACATATGGTGATTTCATTGAAGACTGTGAAAACAGCATACGTTACTTTGAACCTGCTGTAATTGTTGGTCATGACAAAGAATACACATACAAAGCCCTAAGACTATGGGCTAAACACGCAGATCAAGGTGGTATAATTGACTTTCATGGTAGCTTTGGAAAACCAGATGTAGAAAGAACATTGGTAATGTTGAAACCAGATAATTTCAAAGAACCAAGCCTTAGAGCTGGAAATATTCTTGATATTTTATCCGCAGCCGGACTAAGATTGATCTGTGTCAACAAGTTTACAATGACCTTAGAACAAGCAAATAACTTTTATGGACAAGTTCAATCAGCATTATATGATAAATTTAACATGATATGTGGAGATAAACTGAATTCAGCAATTTCTAATTCTCTAGGACTTGAAGGTAAGTTAACTGAAGAAGAAATGGAAGCAATAAGACCCACGCTTGGACCATTATACGCTAAAAGACAGTTTGACAGCATTATTGAGTTTATGACAGGACTTAACCCATCAAAACTTAATAAAGATGGCAAAGACATAACTCATTCAAAAGGTTGTCTTGCTTTAGTATATCAGGGAAAAGATGCTATCTCAAAAATTAGAGAGGCTCTCGGTCCAACAGATCCAACAAAAGCAAAACCTGGATCTGTTAGAAGAGAATTTGGAAGCAATATTATGGTCAATGCAGCACATGCATCTGACTCGCAAGATAATGCAAGTAGAGAAATGGAAATAATAGGAGTGGAACAAGATTATATTAAGTTCTGGGTAGACAAGTATTGCTCAGAATAATTTATAAGTTCTAAAAAAAAAATGAATAAAAACATTACATCAATAGCACCTTCAATTACTTTAGCCATAACTGGAAAAGCAAAAAAAATGAAAGCTGAAGGTAAAAACATATATAGTTTTGCTGCAGGAGAACCAGACTTTGATACACCAGAGTTTATCAAAATTGCTGCTGAAAAAGCACTAAATAGAGGAGAAACAAAATATACTCCCGCAACAGGTACTGTTTCTTTCAGAGAAGCTATCTCAAAAAAACTTAAAGATGAAAACAATTTAGACTATGCTGCGACACAAGTTGTTGTAAGCAATGGTGCAAAACACTCTCTCTTTAACATAATGATGACTCTTTGCAATGTAGGTGATGAAGTTATCATTCCTGCACCTTTCTGGTTAAGTTATCCCGAAATGGTTAACATGGCTGGCGGAATACCTGTTCTAGTACACAGCAAAGAAGAAAATGAGTACAAAATGACTGCTGCTGAATTTGAAGCTGCAATTACTCCAAAAACTAAAGCAGTTCTAATCAACTCCCCTTCAAATCCAATTGGTTGCGTATATACAAAAGAAGAGCTTACAGCAATTGCAGAAGTTGCAATAAAAAACAATCTTTATATTGTTTCTGATGAAATATATGAAAAACTTGTATATGATGGTACAAAGCATTTCAGTATTGGCTCAATTAGCCCTGAAGTCTTAGCAAAAACTATTACAGTAAACGGTTTCAGCAAATCATGTTCAATGACAGGCTGGAGACTTGGATATGCAGCTCTGCCTATAGAAATGGTAAAACCTGTTTCTGCACTGCAAAGTCATAGCACATCTGGTCCAAACACATTTGCACAATATGGCGGAGAAGCTGCATTAACAGACGGTGAAGATCCTCTTAAAGATATGTACCCGGAATTCGTTAAAAGACGAGAAAAAATGTTTAAACTATTAAGTGATATTCCAGGCGTAACATGCATTAAACCAATGGGTTCTTTTTACATGTTCCCTAATATTTCTGTTACAGGATTAGACTCTGTTGAATTTGCAGATAAACTGCTTGAACAATACAATGTTGCTGTTGTTCCAGGCGCTGCATTTGCTGCTGACAGCAATATTAGACTCTCTTATGCATGCTCAATGAAAAATATCGAAGAAGGCATTGCATTAATTCGCAAATTTATTGAAAATATTTAATTTTTTTCTTGTGCAAGGCGCAATGGTTTGATACATTGCGCTCCACATTAACCGAAAAACTTTCACTTAGGAATAACTTCTTAATGCTTCGCACGTGGGCGGGTGGTGAAATTGGCAGACACGCTAGACTTAGGATCTAGTGCTTTACGGCATGGGGGTTCGAGTCCCCCCTCGCCCACCATTTCTTTTTCTCTATCATTGAGATTATCGAAATTCACACAAATGCTCAAACCTCATCAACAGCATGTTTCGGTAGCAATTAAATCAGCTTTTTTAACAAACACCAAAAAAGAAATGTACAAAACTGCAAATACATCATATAATTGAGCTATTAATTATTGATCAGTATTTAAATAGAATTTCAACATAAGGAGAACAGAGCATGTTATGTAAGGTAAAAAGACTAGTAAACCCTCCGAAGGGCGATGCAGATTGGAATAAATCCCCATGGAAAGACATTCCATCCGAGCTACTCCAGAACTACATGGGGACGAAACCCGATCATCTTCCAAAGGCAGAAGTGAAAATCGCCTACGATGACACGGACATATACGTGATATTTCGAGTAGAGGATAGATACGTTCGCGCAGTTGCCGCAGAGCATCAAGATAATGTTTGCAAGGACAGTTGTGTGGAATTCTTCTTCACACCTGATTCTGATGTGTCCAAAGGCTACTTCAACCTTGAGATAAATTGTGGAGGCACCATGCTTCTCCATTTTCAGTCGACGAAGGGGAAGGACAGAATAGTAATCCCAAAGAGTGAATGCAGCAAGATAATATGCACGCATTCGTTACCACGCATTATTGATCCGGAAATCGAGGAACCAATCATATGGACAGTCGAGTACAGGATTCCCATCTCCTTACTGGAAAAATACGGTCAGGTAACCACGCCAGAGCCAAACGCTATCTGGCGAGCTAATTTCTACAAATGTGCCGACAAAACCTCGCATCCGCACTGGTTAACATGGGCACCAATCGACCTTCCAAAGCCGGATTTTCACGTTCCTCAGTCATTTGGCACTTTGGAATTTGAATAAAAGGCGGGCAAACCATCGGCTGCAGGATTACCATTTGCAGTTTTTCTGTCATGCGTCAATGGTCATTGCGTCATCTGTAGCCGCGCCGTGCATAGCTTGCAAAGCGACACATGGTCGCTTCGGCACGGACTCCCCGGCTAACTTAAGCTTGCTAGTCCCGCAAGGCGGGATAACGCACGCTTCCAGCTTGCCAATATTCGGGAGCGACACTCGAGCGTGCGAGAGGGGCTTTAACCATTAAAGATAAACAATAGGGTGAAGCAATGGACGTAGTGAATGGCCTATGTCCTCATCGTCATAAATATAGCAGCGATGGTTCATCGCCGAAAAGGGTTGACAGTCCTACATAATGTAGCCAAGGGTGTAAACCCGTGGACAAATAACACGAGCAATGCTTGTTCCTGCCCACGGCAGTGTCAGACTTAGCCCGTAGGGTGAAGACGAGAATGTTCTTTATTTATTATTGGATGTTCGATATTGAATGGCCTGTCCGGTGAAGCTCGTAGAGCGAAGACTGATTGAACGTTCTTTTATGTCCTTCCTTGGATATTGGATGTTCCGTATTGGTTATTGGATATTGAACAAACTGCCGAACTTTCTCTGGCATATTTAACTGGTCAGACAGATTTAAGTTCAAGAACTTCTTAACACAAGCCGAATAATAACTACTTTTTGAAACATCAACAAAATTATTATTAACTATATATTCTTCATAATCAACAAGTTGCATTTTATAATCTCCAATACCTGCGGAGCAATTCCTGTAATTTAACATTAAGAATTCAACATTCATCATTCTTAAATACCTTGTTATGCGAACGTTCGCATAACCACCATATTAAAGGGGTATTGCGAATAAAAAGAGTGTAATATTACCCCTTTTTATTATTGAACCTCCGTATATTACGAATATTCGTATAACATCGATATTAAGATATATTACGAATTAATTCAACTTTTTTATTTATTTGCCCCAAAAAAAGTTGCATTTTCTGAAAAATACTATATAATTTTATCAAAACATTGCAACATAAATAGTTATATCGATACTTTGCTGCTGTTAAATATGCATAACTGAAAGGGCCAAGCTGCATCAAAGCTAGAAGCTTTGTAATTATAAATGCTGAATGTTGAGTAGTGAATTACTTGACTTTACTATTTAAGAATAACAAAAAATGAATAAAAAACAGTTTTCAATCTTCTAAGATTAAAAAATAACTTTTTAAATTACTAACAAAATATTGAAAGACATCATTTTACGAACGTTCGTATAATGATTGTTGAAAGAAAAAATGACCGAGAAAGAAACAACTAGAAGAGAAGGACGTATTTTGTGGGGAGGCATTATTGTGGGAATTGCTATAGGTCTTCTTTTTGCCAGACACTATAGTAATAGCTTTCTAGAAAATCAAATATGGACATTACCCTTGCTCTGTGTTGGAACAGGGCTCATTCACTCTGGCATAACGAGATTTAAGACTGAAGAGAGAACCAAAAAGAACCAAGTAATTTTCATAATAATCCTCTGCTTGCTTCTTGCGGCTGTAGTTACAATTAAATATTCTATAAAATAAAACAATAAACTCTCAACAAATGAGTGCACACTATCTCAAACCGCTGTCGCGTCTTGAGAAGTGTGACTCCAGCGTTGGACGAAAGAATGATTTATGTATGATGACAAAGTAATTTGTATCACCACGTTTTCCAACCAGCTTGACGCTGATCTGGCCAAAGTGCTACTTGAGACAAACGGTGTTGAGTCGTTTACATCCAGCGATGATTGCGGAGGGGCAAGACCGTTTATGCAAATGACAACCGGTGTTCGACTAATGGTCTTGGAGCATGAAGCTCTGCGTGCATCGGAACTCCTTAAAGTAATAAAACAACAGGACGAGTAAAAACCCGTCCAACAAATGAGTGCACACTATTTCGAACCGCTGTCGCGTCTCGAAAAGTGTGACTCTAGCGTTGAATAAAAAATGATAAAGAGGAAAACACATACTCAACACTCATTCGAAGACGTCAAACGTTCCATGCGTAAGAAGCTTGCTTTACTCTACATCGTTATTATAATTGGATTGCTGATTCAATGGTATCTGGAACGTAATCCAGTTTGGATGTATGTGGTTATCGCATCCATTACTGCACTATGGGTTATTATAGCTTATTTTACAGGAATTGGTAAAGCAGAATACTTTTTTAACAAGAAACAGAACTCATACGAATTGCCAAAATTTAAGAAATGAAATTCAACAAATGAGTGCACACTATCTCAAACCGCTGTCGCGTCTTGAGAAGTGTGACTCTAGCGTTAAGAGAAGAAAAAAACAGATAAGATTGAATAAAATATTCTTCGTGCTCTTCGTGCCTTAGTGCGAGAATAATATTGTTTTAGTTTTGGTTTCGCACGAAGACACTAAGAACACGAAGAAAACAATAAAAAGAATTTAAACCAAAGAAGAGTGATGAAAAGAAAATCACTCTCAACAAATCGATGGAGGCGACTCGTAAACTCGCGCCTCATCTAAACGTTAAAAGAAAATAATAATAAAATAGAGACTTGACAGCTCTGATGATTATATATAAGATTGTCTTATAAATTGAGAAACACACATTTTAACAAGGTAAAATTATGAGTACAGCAGAAAAAATAGCATTAGAAATTAAGGAACTTGCTTCTGACAATCAAGCAGAGGTACTCGATTTTGTTCAATTTATTAAAAATAGAGAGAAATTTAAAGATGAGAGAAACTTGAAATATTTTTCTCTAACGCAAGCTATGCGTGGGATGGAAGAAGAACCAGACCTTTATGATTCGAATGATATTAGAGAGTCAATAAAATGATAAAAGAAGGCGACATTGTTCTATTTTCATTTCCTAGTACAGACCTAAGTAAAGGAAAACTTCGACCAGCTGTTTTGATAAAGAGAATTCCAAATAATTTTGATGATTGGTTGGTTTGCATGGTATCAACCCAAGTCCACCAGAAAATTGAAAAACTAGAGATTGTAGTAACTAATACTGAACCAGAATTTCAACAAACAGGCCTTAAGAAAGATAGTTTAATTCGCATGTCGAGGATTGCTGTAGTTGAAGAAACAATTTTTGAAGGTAAACTAGGTAATCTGCCAGAATCTATATTCTCTGCAATTAAGCAGAAATTCTCTTCTTGGTTACTCGAATAATATTAAGAACACAACAAGAAATAAATTTTAGCAAAAAGATGGAGGCGACTCGTAAACTCGCGCCTCATCTAAACGTTAGAAGAGAAAAATAAGAATAAGAAATTAAAGAAATTTTTGATTCCCACTTAATTAAGAAACCAAACATTTAACAACAGAACTAACGTGGCAAAACTGTACTAAGCTAGCTACAAAAAAAACAAATTCTAACAAGAAGATGGAAGCGACTCGTAAACTCACGCCTCATCTAAACGTTGCAACTTGACCGGCTTTATAATGCCCTCTATAGTCATGCCAATAGAGTATTAAAAATAACACCCCGAAAAGGGTAAGAAGTATTAGATAGACGCCGTCCCGAATTAGGTGGATTGTTTCTGTCTAATAAACTGTTTGAGAAGAATAAAAAGGGAAATGACGCAATGTGCGGGCTGACCCCTTTTTGAACACAGCACATGAAAGACAGGTAAATTATTACGAAGATATGTCGCTCCTATTTGATTATGGTCATTCTTCTTTTTGTCAAGATGACTGTAATTGGTATGCCGTTATCTGACAATGCAGTGCCAAAGGAAAAACAAGTCTCCGTTCTGGCTCTGATGTATGGGCCAAAAATAGCCAGTTCACGCGTGGCAGACCTTCTTTCTGCCAATTTGTCTGCGGTTAGCCATATAGAGCTAATCGAAAGATCCGAGATAGAACGCGTCATAAACGAGCAAATGATCTCGGCGGCGTTTTCAGCATCGGCAGTGAGCAACAGGATTGAGGTAGGCCATATCTTAAAGACGGACCTGCTAGCGTTCATTGACTTTCCAGATGCTAATACTGAGTCGTGCAGAATAATGGTTTCAGAAACTCATACCGGAATACGGCGTTACAATGAACTAGTGACCTTCTCGGGAGATCTGGACATGGATGTAAAGTCACTCGAGACAAAGATTACCAAGGCGGTAGTTGCCTGTAGGCAGCCTGTTCGAGCGATTTGTGCTGTGCCCCCGTTTGTATGTTCCGATCTAAGTCTCGAACACGCGAGCCTTAAAAACAGTTATGCCCATCTGGCTGAATCAGAACTGATGAGCATGAAGGGTGTTGCAGTGGTGGAGTTCGAAGAGGCACAGGCGATATCTTTGGAACTTATGCTGGCAGGCAAGAATAATACAGCATCACGAGCTCTTCCTTTCTATTTTCTTGGAGAATATCGAATAGATAACATCAATCCGGCAAAACCTCCGTTTATAAAGATAGTTCTTAAGCAGGGCTCAAAGGAAGTTGAGACCAGATATCTGAAGAATATTTCAGAGGACGCAGGGGCTGAATTTGTCGGGCAGGCAGTCTCGTCGCTTGCAATTGCTCACCTCGGGCAAAAAAAGCAGAAGAGAGATATTGCGAAAGAAATGTCTATTCTCCGCAACAGGGCTAAGCAGTTGTGGCAACAGGGGCAATTTCAAGAGGCGACAGAACTTGCTGAAGCCTTTCTGTTGCTGGAACCTCACGACATCGAGATGAGAAAGATTGCATTTATCAGTTACGGTAGAATGGCAATGCATCTTACGGTAAAGAACGGAGTATATACGACGGAAAGAGATCGGCTTCGTAAGTCAATGAAGTACTCCCAGATGGGATTTCGGCATCTTGAAGTCTACCTCGGGACAGTGAAGCCTGATGAAATGCCAGAGTCAATTTGCAACCTGATGTCGGAGTGCGGCCTGCCCGCCCAGGGTGGAGTTGTACGGTCAGAGAATCCTGAACTCATCAGAGAGCTCTTAAAGATTCGAGAGGAGTACAGAGATTTGTGTATGAGGGTTATTGAGTACAGATATGGCAATCGGACTCTCACTTATCATTTCATGGGTTCTTTGATGCATCCATGCATTTTTTACAGAGATAAGTTCGACGAGACACTGCAAGACAGCCTTCATAGCAGACTTGCACTTGCCAGCCTTGTCCTAGGCAAAAAGTCAGAGTTTCATGACAGACTCAAGCAGCAATACATAAAGGAGCTCCTTAGTGATGGACTGGGAGACAGAGAGAAGAACACCCCCCTATATGCAGAGTTTCTGACGAAAGTATCATCATTGAAGAATCCTATTGGTCGACAGCTTGCTGAGGCTGGCAGAAAGGCAATCGAGTTGCGCCGACATGCTAAACCTCCTCAACCGATAAAATATACACCTCCGAAAATAGAAGAGCAAACAGCAGATGCACAATCAGAGCGAGTGACGTTCCGCGAGGTGAAGAGCTTGGGACTTCCTAGTGACTTTAAGATCATGGACATGATGAAGTGTGGAGAGAATATAGATGTAATATGGGGTTTCAATGGGCCAAGACGTATTTACCTGATGAAAGAAAAGGGCAAGCCTGAAGAGATCTTCACAACCAGCAATCAGCACAGTCTTTGGGGTTGCGCTTATGATGGTCGCTTTTTGTGGGTTCCGGTCTCCGGTCCCGACTGCTCTGTTCTGGTCATAAATCCGGATACAGGGAAGATTACGCAGTTCACAGAAGAAGACGGACTGCCTGAATTTATTAGCGGCACATGTGCTGCATTCAAGAAGGGAGAAGTTGGACTGGTTGGCATGTTTGGTGAATACGGGTCTATGCGCACCTATACTGCTGTGCTGACATTGGGTCCGCATGGTTCTAAACACATTTCTATTGTTCATGAAGCAGTGCATTCTTTTGCTCAAGACAAACCGGCGAGAGAATACAGGAAGGACCCTCAGCTTTGCTTCTACCCTAAGTTTGCTATCACTGGCATTGATCCTACCGACAGAAAACAGAAAATATTGATCGGACGAGCATTGCCTGATCACTGGGGGCTGGATCCGTCTCTCTTGGTCGATCCAGCCGCTTCATCTGCGCGATTAGTGAAAGCTAATGTGGATAGTCACATCATATCCAGTGATGTGTGGCGCGAGGAAGATGCAATATACTGGATAGCCAGAGATTGTATTAAACGCCTGAGCATTAATCATGTTGATTCAGAGATTGTGTGCAAGACTCCAGCTAAAGGCCGTATCCTTTACTACAATAATGCGTGGCATATCGCCGGGAAGAAATGGTTGCGGTCCGAGAAGATAGATGGCGAGTACTCTGACCTTAACGCCAACTTTCCTCGTCGATATGCATATGGTCACTACTACATTAGCGCGCACTATGGTTTACTCTTGAAACCACAAAGGTCTGGACAAGGTATCTATCAAGTAAGGTTTGACGACATTAATGACTAGCCGCAGAGAGGCGCAACAGGCGCAGAATGCCCACTTATATTATGCCTGATCACCTTCTCTGGCGTCTAGTTGCAACTTGACCGGGTTTATAATGCCCTCTATAGTCATGCCAATAGAGTATTAATAATAACACCCCGAAAAGGGTAAGAAGTATTTAGGTAGATGCCGTCTCGAATTAGGTGGATTGTTTCTGTCTAATAAACTGTTTGAGCAATAAGAATGGAAAAGAGAATCAACAGCAAGATTTGCATCGCACTCCTTTTGTGCGCACTGTGCTCAGGATGCGGTTAGTCTCGGCCTGATTTTTCTCCGATTCTCTCCAATCTTGAGAGCGGAGTTCTGAAGATCACTTCCAACGGACTTGTCAACTTACCGACAAACCATTTCGGCGTCACTGCCGCAACGTTATATACGTAGAAACCAAGACCACTGGCCTCAGCTTGGTTCTGTTTCCAACGTGGCACGGACGTGGAGCCGATGTTAAAGGATGGTTGTACAGCAGCAGACCTCTATCTTCGTCCGATTACTATACTATTGAATGGGGAACGGGGCTTTATCAGCATATTGACGTTGGCTCGAAGGACATGTTGTCGATAGCCCAAGAAATAGGACTGTGGCACAAGGTATCACGAAGGCTTGATTGAATAAAAAGAAAGAAGGCTTCAACAAATCGGTGCACGCTAGTTCTCACCGCAACGTTGAGAGATAAAATAATTTTAGATGGAATGGCAGAGCCTGTAGGATTCAGAAGACACATTGTCATTCACAACAATAAAGGAGTTGGAGACAGTTCCAACTCAATGAATTTGAAATCAAACGAGAGTGATGAGATGAAAATCACTCTCAACAAAAAGATGCACACTATCGTGTGTCGCGCAAGCGCAACACACGAAGTGTGATCTAAACGTTCGAATGATACAAATGTTAAGACATATTGCGAATCCAAAAAACTTTTTTTGAAAATTTTGAATATAGTACTTGGGGTTTTTATGCAAATATCGTAAAGTTGATCTAAACGTTGATAACGATACTGTAAATGGTATTATATAGTTAAAAGGTAAGAACTTTTGTCAAAAATTAAATTATTAAATGGAGAAAGACCATGAAAAAGAAGTATAAGTTTGTATCGGTATTGGGTATATTTATTATTATAGTAATTGCCATAATTGCCGTTTTGCCTCTCCTTGTTTCGAGTCCTGGCGGGAAAAAATTTGCCTTGAAGCAGATTAATCAACGTATTCCTGGGGAACTAACCGTTGCATCATGGTCGTTACGATGGCTTGGGAATATGAGTATTGAGCAGCTGACCTTTAATGATATAAACGGTCAACGATTGCTTGATTTATCTAAGGCATCAATAAGCCGTGGATTGCTTAATTTGATAACTGATCATAATAATTTGGGTGAGATTTCGCTTATTAACCCATTAATATCTATTATTCCTTCCGCACAGAAATCATCGTTTAATGGCAATATCTCGGGCTCAACTTCTGCTGGGAATATAACAGGTAGCCGCTCGAAGAAAGAACCGACCGCACCCAAGAAGAAATCCCCGGCTAAAGAAGGTTTTACGATGCCAAGTATTAGAGGAACAATCTCAATTGAAAACGGGGCGGTTCAATTAAGTTCTTCAAATGCACCATCGCAGACTGTTGTAAATGACTTGGCTATTGAGCTTACTCTTGCAGGACAGGGAAAACCAATTTCGTTTAAAGTGAACGGAAACTCCGGTTCCCCCGAAAGTATTCTTGCTGGATCGGGGTCGCTTACATTACCGGCAGACGGCGAGCTAGATGTTAATAAAATCAACTTGGATATGATGTTGAAGATAAAGAATGTTGATATTAATCCTTTAACAACAATAGCGGCACTATACTCAGATGTTCCACAAATAAATGGAAAACTGAATGCAGATATATCTGTAAAAGGTAATTTGGCTGACGGCGTTGGAATAAAAACAGATTTGTCAGCCATTGACTTGGCTATTCCTGAAAAAAATGCACTATTCGGCCATATAAAAATTGTATTAGATGGAAATGCCACAAAAACCTCAGCAAATATCAATAGTGCACTTATAAGTTCAAAGTTTTGTAATATAACTGCATCTGGAAGTTATGGCGGGGCCGGTAGTGGCGGGATTACGGCTAAAGCAGATATGGATATAGCAACTACGGTTGATTTTCTAAAGGGTATGGGGATTATTACAAATGACATATCCTGTGTCGGAGCATTACAGGTTACAGTAAACGGAACATCGGCGGGTGACCTTATAACTGTCAAACAGGCCAATGTGAATATTACAAATCTTGATTTGGATTATCAAGGAAAGAAGCTGAAACAGAAATCAGTAGTATTATCTGCGCCAGCAAATATAAATATTGTAACAAGACAAGTGAATATTCCTATTGGAAAACTTACGGCATCTTTAGGCTCAGTTACTTTAAGCTCATTAAATGTGGGAGACTGGACGAATATACAGGGCTCGGTAAAAACAGAAGTACAGGCTGATATAGATATTAAGACGACTCGTGAAGCCTTATCTGATTTTATTGTATTACCTGATAACTGGGGCGTATCTGGAAGATTAAAAACTGATTTGACGATAGATTTTACTCAACCAGAGAATTATAAGTTAAAGCTTAATGCCACAACTTCCGGATTAAAAATTGAATCAGCAAAACCTTCATTAGTTATCGAAGATTCGCCGATACTAACCGTTGATTTAACAACAAACCATAAATTTGATGTCATAGATGTAAAGAATATAACGGTCAGTTCGGAAATAATGGATTTAGATCTTGTTGCAGGTTTTAAGAAAAAGAATGGCGAGAGTTCTCTGAGCATGAAAGGTGCACTGGCACCATCTATGACAGAGCTTTCCCGTTATTTGGCGGCATACTCAGATATCCCTGTGAAATTCTCTGGGAAAAAATCTGAACCATTTGATATTGCGGCTAAATGGAGCGGGACCGGGGATGCATTAAAAATTCTATCGATGAACGGTAACGCAGGATTGTATGCAGATACAATAGACGGATTTGGTTTTCATGTGCGGACATTGACTGTCCCTGTAGTATTTAAAGATAATAAAGCTGAATTAAAGATAAAGGCAAAGGTCAATGATGGTGAGCTTGATTTTGTTTCCAGTATAGATCTCACAGGCAAACATCCTGCAATATATATGCCGGACGATTTAGTTATCTTGAAAAATATTAATATTACTACCGAAGTTGCCGATGAGTTGTTGGGGTTTATAAATCCTATATTTCACGGCATTTCTACTGTAAATGGTAAAATGAGTTTTGTAATGAATAATTTTTCATGGCCATTAAAAGAAGAAGATATGATGGCGCGTGTTTTCGCCGGAAAAATTATTTTTAATGATGTCAATTTAGCAGCTAATGGATTGTTGACTGATTTATTAGACCTCGTGAAAGAGGATACTCGCGAGCTGAATATTGGAAAAACCAGTCTTGATATAAGTTGTGCAGATGGAAAAATAAAGTCTTCACCATTGCATCTAAGAATAAAAAAATATGAATTGATATTGGATGGAGTTGTGGGACTAGACAGTTCATTAAATTACCAGGCAAAAGTTCCAATGACAGAAACTCTGGTCGGCAAGGATGGCTACAAATATTTAGCTGGAACATCTTTAGACATCCCTATCAGCGGTACAGTTCAAAAGCCAGTTCTGAACCTGAAATCATTTCAGACGGCTATATCAAAATTGCTAGGACAAGCGGCAACTAAAGCATTATCTAGCGAACTTGAAAGACAATTAAAGAAATTGTTTTAGCAATGGGCACAGCTTAAGAAAGATATTTAGTACTAATAAATGGAATAATTCATGTTAGCATTCTTATTACAGCTCCAGCGGAGCGACATCTTTGTAGCCATGGGTGTAAACCCGTGAGAAAAGAATACGAGCAAAGCTCGTTCCAGCCACGGCAGTGTCTTTCGTTGGATATTGGTTGTTGAGTGTTGGATATTGGATATTCTCTTGCTCCTGCCCTATTTAGGGGAGGTGACCTCGCATGCGAGTGTCGGAGGGGTATTCTTCATTCATTATTGAATGTTGGATATTGGATATTCTTTTTGTCCTTCATTGGATATTGAGTGTTGGATATTGGATATTCTTTTTGTCCTTCATTGGATATTGAGTGTTGGATATTGGATATTGGATATTCTTTTTGTCCTTCATTGGATATTGAGTGTTGGATATTGGATATTCTTTTTGTCTTCCCTTCATCATCGGATGTTCATGAATCTTAATTCTTTATGTTTATATGTGTTCAAGGAGCAATGCATGTTAGCAATTTTGGTGATAATAATACAAAGCTGTTTTTTGTTTTAGTCCTTAGTCAGTTGGTCATAGAGTCATCCTGTAGCCGTGTCGCTTGGTTCGACCTATCAAGGCACTGCGGAGCTACTACTCCTTTTTAAGCTTAACAAAGCCATCTTTTGGTGGATCATATACAATAACCCACTCTGTAGATGGTAGCTGAACTGTAACCTTTTTTGCTTCATCCGAAACCCTTTTTTTTCTCTCAGCAAGATTTCCACGACAAGTTATAGTATACGCACGGCACTGACTCAACATTGTTGTTTGCATAAAATGTTTTGTTTTAACAAATACAGAAAGGACTCCGGTCAACTCTCCCTTATCATTCAAAACAGGGTAACGAAGTGATGTAAAACTTGGATAGAAAGGAATATGTGCTGGCTCACTAAGTTGTGGTGAAGGTTTATCATCCATCATAACTAAAAAATCTTTAAGCTCCTTCACCTTCTTCAGGTCATGCCCAACAGGCGATATAATATGATCTTTATAGGATTCCCGAATAATATACCTATCATCAAGAAAAGATCCATCGGTGAAACCATCAACATTTTCTTCAACAGGCTTCATAAGCTCACGAAACGTATCTTTATTAGGTTGCTTAGCCGCAACTTTTCCCATTTCATCAAAAACAGCTGTAAAATATGCTTCGACCGCTACGCCAATTGGATCACCAGCCGGAACAACAGCCTCTTCTTTATTAGACTGTTCTACACTCTGCTCCTCTTTAGTCACTTTCTCGACAGCCTGCAATTGTATAGTAAAAGCAACAACTACTAACACTATACTCTTCATGCATATCTTCATTGTGTTCTCTTCTGTTTATTTATTGTTAAGCAAAAGTCCATAGTGTTCTCTCGACAAAGGGTTACAATCCCATTGGTCGCTCACCCGAGATTCTGATTGGGAACGGCCCCCATTGGGGCTTGTCCCCGTGGAGCCATGATCGAATGTTCCCGCAGAGCGGGACGTTGAAATGCTTTCAAAAATAATCTGCGAAATCTGTGGATGAAAATCTTCTCTTCGTACCTTTGTCCATTGTGTCCATCCCGTCCATTCCGTCCAATCAGTCAGATCCGTCCAATCAGTCAGATCTCTTTTCTTATTCGTGTGATTCGTGATTAAAACTCTTCTTTTATTTATTCTTCTTCAGTATAAAAAGGGATATATATCCTCCATATCGAGAGTCAATATAGCTATCAAAAAGACTATCATCAAGTTCTTCTCTAAGTTTTCCCTCAATATTCTCAAGTATCTCTGGCTGATTAAACAGCCTATATCCACTCCAGGCACAAATTTTACCAAACAAATTATACGGCATATCAACATCTACAATAACAGCCAGCCCTCCAGGTCTCAAAACACGCCACATCTCCTGTAAAACTTTTGCTTTTAATTCACCATTAATATGATGAAAAAAAAATGTTGATACTGCTCTGTCAAAACTATTATCCTCAAAAGGTAAATCTTCTGCCAAAGCCGCTTTAAATCTTAAATTATCCCTTTCACCCTTTTTTCTGTCTGCGACTTCAATCATTTTCTCTGCTGCATCAATTCCTATAACATCAGAATCCGCTGTAAGTCTATCTGAAATCATTCTGGTTAGTGTTCCGGTTCCACAGCCTAAATCAAGAACTCTCAACCGTCGCCAATCTGAACTTTCGTCATCTGATGACAAAACAAGCTTCTTAATTGCCCTAAGATTACTGCGACGCTCACTTCCAAGTGTCATCATAGGTGATAGCCAGTCATATACCACGGCTGCATGATCCAGAGTTATTCCTTCTGTCTTCTCTGCCATTGGTGATCTTTTATTCATTTGCAAGCTCCTGTAGATCCAACATCTTAAACATTACTCCAACAAATAACTTCTGTCCTGCAGAAGTATACAACGGAAGACCCTCTTTAGCTAATGCCTCAGTACTACTTATAAAATACTTTCGAGCTAACCTAGCTACAGTCTGTGTTTGCTCTGGAACTTCACGGTACAGTCTGTCATCAACATCATACTGATTATGTTGCCAATGTTCCAGAACTTCAGGTGACTCTTCAGCAAGCATAGAAAGAAGATAATTATTGCGCTTTTCAATAAAGTCACGCGCAACATCTCGAATATCATCTAGCAGTTGACAGCCCAAACCAAAATCAAGAAGAGCACTTTTCATTCTCTCCGCCTTCCCTGAATCCCAATCGCAGTCCTCCTCAATAAGAGTTGGTCCAACAAATGGAATGTGAAAAAGTATTCCTGTCTTGTAACGATGAATTGAGTTAAGAACCACATCCGGCGGTGGACGAGTTTCAACACCAACCTCTTCGGAAGCTTCTTGTGCTGCACTAGGCAATAGCGACTGAAGAGTTCCTAGTGATAGTTTTTTTGCCTCGTCTGGTGTTAAGTCTCCATTTTCCACGCTGTTTGACAAAATTGATGAGAGAATTCTATCTGCAGTCATAATTGCAACCACATTACTCATAATCAAAGACTCTCCACCCATCTCTATAGGTAAAGAAATATTATTTTCATTATCAAGCATATTATCTGTACTCGTTACCCATATTCTATTCAAATGGTTAATCTGCCCGTAAAGATGACGTCGCTCTTCTGAAATTCCCAGCAGTTGATAAACTGACTGAAAGATTGTGGAAAAAAGATTTCTACGAAGAGTGAATAACTCTTCAGGAATAGTTCCCATGGATACTCTGTAACAATCTTCAACAGAGTCGTCACAGCTCAAAATTTCATCAGCAAGTGAATAAACTTCCCGAGCACATTTCAGGTGTTCCTGAAAGCCCTTTTTCAAAATTGAAATTGTATTCCACTGCTTAATCCATGTTTTCATACTGCAAACCCTATTAAGAAACCTAATAAATAATACCTATTTAACGCAAATTAACATCTTATTATTTCTTTTTTTAATTTTTAAGGAAAGAGTTTTTGTTTTTTTGCCTTTTGGGTGATAAAAGTAAAAGATATTTTTAGCCACTGATTAACACTGATTTTCATGGATAAATATCCGTGTTTAATCTGTGTGAATCTATGCTGATTTTATAATGTTTAAAACATACGTTCAACCAGAAAAACAGTATAAAAGAAAACACACAAAGAAATAAACTTGAGAACTTTACAACCAATTGTTATTATTAACTCAAGATTCAGTATCCATTTCACCATCAAACAAGGAATTACGCTCATTATGAATTACAATAAATCAACACTTATAATAACTTTAATATTAACTTTCACTACATATTTTGTGGCTGCTGAAACCATAAAGAAAAATGTTTCAAAAGAAAAAGAGTCAATTTTTGACATGCCTAAAAAACAAGCAGAATTGAATCAACTGACACGTATTATGTATATTGCCATGCAGCAGAAAAATTATGATGCTTTAGAAAAAACATGCACAGAAGGAGTCGGATTATTCCCGGAAATTAATACCTGGACATATAATCTCGCTTGTGTACAGGCAACAAGAGGAGAAAAAGATAAATCCTTTGAGAATCTGGAAAAATCAATTGAGCTAGGCTTTACTGATGTTAATCACATAAAACAGGATCCAGATCTTGCAAGTCTCAAATCTGACCCCCGTTTTAATGTACTTCTTGAAAAGGCACGAAAAGCAGAAGAACTGGAAACTACATCAACATCAGCCAACTCAAAAACAAAACCATCTGAGTCTGTTAATGGTGTAGTTATGGTAACCGAATCAAACACTGCCTGGAATGCTAATCTTGCATGTTTTGTATCCTATTTTGACCTACCATCAAATACCAATCAGACTTTACAAATTAAAAAAGGAAAAAGCCCCACCGCTGTTAAACTAAGAGAATGGCAAAAGCAAAGGACTGCTACAGGAAACTATGGCGACTTCTATGACAACAGAGATAGAAACCATTCTAACATGAGCTATAAAGAATACCCATATATAACACGTATTGAATACAGCGATAAGGCAAAGGAAAACACGCTTGACAGAGGAATTACACAGCGAATCATATTTAACAGGACCACACTAGGAAATGCATCTCTAGCAGGTCACTGGAGCCTTCCTCGCCTGCTTATGCATCAACAGAATTCAATGATACTTGAATATGCCAAATACATGAGCAACCATATGTACATTTACCCTGAACATAAAGATCACGATGCTCCAACAGATATAAAAAAACCCGGAAAAGGTGATGCTTTTCCAGCAAACAGTCCTTACTTCATAATTTCGCAGGGATCATCAGGATCAGACCGTCCATTCCTCCATGCTGTAGCGGATACGCTCGCTGCTTTTAGCCCCGACACAAAAGACGCTCTCAGGCAACATGGAGTTCTAATGCCGACCATCCAGATGATTTTTAGGTATTGTCAGAAAACAGTCAATAAACCGGAGGACTATCTTAAAGGCACTACCCACCCTACTGTTTTCGATAAAACAACCCTTGACTCAATGAAGATGATAGAGATGGCTCATGCTATGACAACAGATTGTCTGCCGCCGGTTGTTCAAATGAAAGTTGTTGAAGAAGATAAATCGATTTCAGGCAGAGACTTTTTTGATCCACTTCCATCTCAGACTCTTTTTAATACTCCCTGTGCAATCGCACGAGTCATGCGTTCTCACAAATACGAGTTTCGCATGGTCATTAGTGCAGAAGATAGCAAAGATCTGACTGGTAAAGCTCTAACCTGGCATTGGGTTGTACTGCGGGGGAATAAAGATAGAATAAAAATAAACAAACTCAACAAAGAAGGTTCTGTTGCTGAACTTATTATTCAATACCAAACAAGCAAGCCAATAACTCCGAAATCAAAACTTGAATCACCTCGAGTTGACATTGGGGTCTTTGTCAGTAATGGTGAATATTATTCTGCACCTGGATTTGTTACTTTCTTCTTCCTAAATAATGAAAAACGTTTATACGACAAGAACAATAAAATTGTCTCCATAGATTATGGTGCACAAAATAAATATGTCGATCCAATGATATCTGTAAAGAAAGACTGGAAAGATGAATATCAGTATGACCGAAGAGGAAAGTTACTTGGTTGGAAACGTATCAAGGGTACAGATGTTCAAGTGTTTACCGCTGAAGGAGGTCTACTCATCGAGCGAGATCGTATAGGTCGCCCACTGTCAGCAAGAAAAGTAAACTACAAAATCAGCAACCCAAAAAAAATTATTGGCTCAACTCTAATCCAGGAAGATAGCGATCTGGTTCTTTACTACTGGTATCCAAACAACCTTTCAACCGTAGGTGAAATTATCACTAAAGAGGAATATGATAAGAGACAAGAACAGTAGCGGAACGGTTGGGGAACAATGGCAGAACGGTAGAAGAACAATGGTTGATAGTAAATTGTAAATAATTCACTCCGTGGGCAGGAGCGGGCTATGCTCGGTCTTTTTTCCATGGGTTTACACCCATGGCTACATTCTGTCGCTCCTTTGGAGCTGAGATCAAATTGCTAACATACATTGTTCCATAAACTTTATAAGAATCTTCAATCGGTTTGAGATTAAAGAAATGACAACCTTATTGCAGAATTTTACTGCTGAAATTGGTTTCCCGCTCTGCGGGATAAACCAATATCCACATTAAAATAATGCAATAAATAATTAGTGTAAATTAGCAAAATAGCTGACTATATTCTTTTGAAATTCTTTCGTGCCTTTCGTGGTAAAAACTCTTCTCTTTCTTAATTCTTTTAATCTGCGTTAATCTGCGAAATCTGTGGACAAAACTCTTTCTAAAATGATTCTGTCGATAAAATTCTTTTTATAATCATTCTGCTGTAAATCATTCTGCAAATAATCTTTTTAATCTATGCACCCCGACCAACGGGAGCGAGGCTGGAGTCTACGACAGCAATGAGTGCAACGAATGGCCTATCAGTGGATAAAACTCTTCTCTTTTTTTCCCCCGTGTTTATCAGTGTGCATCAGTGGCTAAAACTCTTCTCTACGTGCTTTACTGTAAAAATTGAAGATGATTATTGACAACAAAAGCATTTTACAAGACAATACCCTACATATGAATGAAGTAGAAATGGACAAAAAAATAAAGCCAATACTAGTAACAGGCTCTCACCGATCCGGCTCAACATGGGTCGGACAGATGTTAGCGACCGCTCCCCACATTGCATACATTCAGGAACCATTCAATATTGGCATTAATATTGGCACCATACCAACCATACTTCCACTTTGGTTCCAAAACATAACAGACAAAGAAGCAGAACTCTACAAATCAATTTTCGAAGACTTAATGCAGTACAAATATCCTTTGATTAATAACATTAATAAAACGAAATCACTGCGACATGCAGCACAGATAGTAAAGGGTCAAGGGCTATTCTTATGGTACAAGATGAATAATAGAATTCCATTACTTAAAGACCCTATTGCCATATTCTCCGCAGAATGGTTGAGTGCTACATTTGATATGAATGTTGTGGTACTCATAAGACACCCAGCTGCATTTTGCTCAAGCCTAAAAATTAAAGACTTGCAATTTGATTTCTCAAACCTACAACAAGAGAGCCTTATCAATGGGCGTCTTCTTAAGTATAAAGATGAAATACAGGAATACTCTACAAACAAAAAAGATTTAATTGATCAGGCAATCCTTCTATGGAACATTATTCACCACACTATAAACATCTATAAGAGCAAACATCCCGAATGGATCTTCGTTCGCCATGAAGATTTATCTAAGAATCCTATAGATGAATTTCAAGATCTTTATAATAAACTTAACCTTCAGTTTACAGATACGGTAAAAACAAGAATATTAAAGAGCACAGGAAATCACAATCCTGTTGAGCAAAAAAGTAAAAATGAATTTGTGCGAGACAGTAAAAAGAACATATATAATTGGAAGAAACGACTCACAAAACAAGAGATTGACTATATAAAAGATGAAACATCTGAAATTGCCCCACTGTTCTACTCTGAAACAGAATGGTAATTAATGGTTTGCCACTTCGCTTCGCTTGTTGCTTTAGGCACGCTAAAACCTCTCTCCCGTTGGTCGGGTGTTGTCAGTGGTTAGTTGTTAATGAATTAAGAGATAAGATTTCTGATTTAAGTAATGCGCTGGTCGTGTTACGTATTCTGCGAGACTAGGATTGACTTCGCCGTTGAACTGTAGCCACATCGCCTCGGCGCGAGAAAAAGTAACGCACGCTTCTAGCTTGCATGTTGGGAGGGTCATCGTCTCTGATGACCGTTAGGGCTGACAGCCCGACATAATATATAGCCGCGGGGGGTGTAAACCCATGGAAAAACAACACGAGCAGAGTTCCTCCTGCTCACAGCAGTGGCTTCCCTTCATCATTGGATATTGAGTGTTGGATATTGGATATTCTTTTTGTCTTTCATTGCGTGTAGAACGTTCAGCAACTGAAAAACGGGCTCTTCAACTTTTTTTAATAAACATCAAAAAAAAAATGTACAAAACGGCAAATACATCATATAATTGAGTTATTAATTATTAAATAGGGCTTACTGTTTAATGTAAGATTGCGTATATTTTTGTACTAAGATGATTTCGCCTTTAGCTCGCTAAAGGTAACTCATTGCAGTGCAAAAAGATGCGTGATATTGCATTAGAAAGTCATAAACTGTATGAACTTTATATTAAAGTTCATCTGCAAGCTTTTTTGCTTAGATGTGCTAAAACCCTTGCACTTCTAGTGCAGTGAATATAGTATAACATATTATCAATAAACAGATTATGAATTAAACAGGAAACCCTAAACAGTATTTCAATACATTCACCAATCAAAGGTTAAAAAACTTACTTTTGATATTATTAACAAATATTAAAAAACATTATTTTACGAACATTCGTATAATAATTGTTGGGATTTAAAAATGATTATTGTTGATTCAGCAAGCATCCATATCCTCTTCCTAGGAACTGGAGCAGCAGACTGGCCCTCATCATACACGGCCTCAATAGACGGCAGATGCGGTTCCGTTCGTGGGTATTCTTCAGTACTTGTTGATGGGAGAGTCCTGATTGATTGTGGTTCGACGGTCCCCAATGCGATTGAGCGCTTTGGAGCTGACCCATCCTGCATAACCGACATTCTATTGACTCACACGCACTGCGATCATTGTGACATAGACGCAATTAGGCACTTGGCGTCCCTGAGGAAACCAAAGACCACCATCAACCTCCGGGCACATCCATCGGCATTGTCAAATTTGCCTGAAATCAAAGGTGTCCACCAATGTCCCACCGAAGCAGGTGAAGCATTCAGCCTTGCTTCTTTGACATTCACCGGCCTAGTAGCAAACCATCCCTGTGGCCACGTAACGGCTCTCCATTATCTATTTCAGAACGCAAAAAGCTCGGTCCTGTATGCAACGGACGGTTCATGGTTCCTAAAAAAAACATGGCTTTATCTGAAGGAACATGTTCTTGATGCAATCATCTGGGATGCGACCTGTGGCGAGAGCCAGGGAGATTGGCGTATTTTCGAGCACAGCAGCGTTGACATGATTCGTATCCAGCGTCAAACATTGGAGCGAGAGGGTGTTCTTCCTCCTCATGGACGGATATTCCTGACACATATGGCACGAACATTGTGTGCCGCCCATCTCGATATGACAGAGAGGCTGACCCCAGAGGGGCTGGTTCCCGCATATGATGGCCTGGAAATATCAATTTATAGTGCCGAACAAAGCGTTGCATGTAAAAATACTTAAGGCTAACAACTCACTTCAACTAACCCTTTAAAAAAAGCTAGAACTTGAGATTTTCCAGGATTGAGGGTGCATACAAATAGAGTTCATTTCAATAGCTGAGTCTCAATGTTATAAAACAGAAAAAACAAACAAAAAGGAAACAATTATTATGCCTTGGATAAATAAAGATATGTGTACTGGATGTCAAATATGTGTCAATGAATGTTCTGCTGATGCTATTTCAATAGAAGACGGCGCAGCAGTAATAAATCAAAGTAAATGCATACGATGCGGGGTTTGTCATGATGTGTGTCCAAGCGACGCTGTTCGTCATGATGGAGAAAAAATTCCTGAAGAAGTAAAATCTAATTTGAATTGGGTCGAACAATTGTTAAAGCACGAATATTATTCTAATGATAAACAAAAGCAAAAACAACTTCTTGAACGATTGCAACGCTATTTTGCTAAGAATAAAAAGGTTACGGAACAAACGATAGCAAACCTTAAAATTTTGCAGGACACGAAATAAGGCTTCCTATTTAATGTGAGATAGAACGCTTCGCATTGCAAAATCACAAATTGTATAAACTTTATATTAAAGTTCATCTGCAAGCTTTTTGAACACAACATGTTAAAACCCTTGCACTTGTAACTTATTAACCATAGTATAACAAATTGTCAACACACAGATTATGAATTGAACAGGATGCCCATTTATGCTATTCAGAGAAAAAATAAAAGGGCAGAATAAAAAAATCAATATAGGGGAGCAACATTCCGATGCCCCTAATTTTGAACGTTAGGCACTCAAATGATGAACGATCAACAAATATCAGAAAAAATAGCCGACAACCTGCTAGACTTGGGGGTTCGGCAAGGTGGTATACTGCTTGTGCACGCCTCTCTTAGTTCTCTCGGCCAGGTTACGGGAGGCCCGGAAACAGTAATCCGAGGAATTCTTAGTGCGTTAGGTGAAAAAGGAACGCTTCTGATGCCCGCTCTGGGAAGTGACGCAAATGATGGAAATCCGCCCGTGTTCGACGTGCTGAGCACAACCACATGGACCGGAGCAATCCCGGAAGCATTCCGCGTGCGCAAAGGAACCAAGAGAAGTTTACATCCGACGCATTCGGTCTGTGGCGTGGGAGCACTTGCGAAGGAATTACTCGACAACCATGGAAAAGACAATACTCCCTGTGGACCCAACTCACCATTCCATCTTCTTCCAGACTATGCGGGGCAGATCCTGATGCTCGGTTGTGGTCTTCTCCCCAACACATCATTTCACGCAATTGAGGAACTAGTCGAACCACTCTATCTATTCAAGGAAAACCAAAATTGTACTCTCCGCCTTGCAGATGGACATGAAGTCCAGAAAGACTACAAGATTCACAACTTTGTTGGTTGGCGCCAACGCTATGACCGTATCGAGCCTTTCCTGAAGGGCGAAGACCTGAAACGCGGCAAAGTACTTGCGGCCAATGCAGACCTTATCGACTCTCACGCAATGTGGGAGACAGCCCTGCCAATCATGAAAAAAGACCCCCAGTTCTTTGTTGAAAAGATACTTGAGACCTCTTAGGACAAAGCAGCAAACAGTGGCGAAACGGTTGTGGAATGCGATGGCATCGCGTTGAACTGTAGCCGAGAAGCATTAAGGAAAAACTCGGAACATAGCTCCCACTGTATCCTGCATAGCTTTCAAGCAAAGCATGGATAATCCCCATTTTTTTCTCTTCCCTTCATCATTGGATATTCTCTCTTGTCTTTTATTCGATATTGAATGTTGGACGTTCGATGTTGGATGTTCTTTTTGTCTTCCCTTCATCATTGGAATTGCCACTCCACTGCGCTACATTGCTCTTGCAATTTTATTTTTAGTTGCAAAAGCCTCTCTCCCGTTGGTCGGGTGAGTGTTGGATATTGGACATTCTTTTTGTCCTCCATTCGTTATTGAACGTTCGTGACTTAAAAGTTTTAGTCCTTAGTCCGTAGTCATTTAGTCATCTGTAGCCGAGTCGCATTAAGGAAAAACTCGGAACATAGCTCCCACAATTCCAATATTTCCCATTTTTTCCCTCTTCCCTTCATTATTAGATATCAACAACCGAAAATTCATCTCGTCAACTTTTTTTGATAAAAAGTAAAAAAAAAATGTACACAACTACAAATATACTATATAATCAAGGCAAAGTCATTGAAAACACTAGGAGAGACAAATGAATTGCAGAACGGAGAACTACAATCCATGCGCTGCTTATTGACACATAAAACAAAATCAATATTTAATATTTAGAAATGCCGGAAACGGTGCCTTTTTATGGAATATTGAGAAACTATGGAGAAGAATATGGTACTTGAACAAATCTTTACACAATTAATTCTTACATTAGCAATGCTAATAGTTGTAGTCTTAATTGCACGTAGTGTAGTTGCTGGATCAAAATACTCACCAATTTTAATCATTGTAGTATTTGGTTTAGGACTTGGGGTTGTACTGAAAATGAGTGGTCTTGCAACTGCAGGGCTAAGTGAATTTCCTATCGTAGGTTTGACTGGAGGAACAACTATTATTGCCCTTATTGCAACATTCTTTGTTGGCGGCCAAAAACTTAGAAACACTTTTTGGAAACCCAAAACACCAAAAGAAGATGACGTTGTATTAAACGATGAGGAAATTATATTGGGGACAAAAGGAACACAATTAATATTTTTAACTAGAGCATTTTTTATTTTAATAGGAATCGTTTCACTTAACCGAATAATAGTTATGGGGTTAGATCATCAATTTAACGCCTGGGGATGGGAAAACTTAATAACTTATAAAACAACAGAACTTGATAAGTTCTATCCATTCTTGGCATTCTTCGGAATTGCAGCAGCACTTATCTTAATTGATAGTAAAGCAAAAATTGTAAATAAAAGACATTACTTAGGTCGAGGTGCTATGGAAATTGTAATGATTTTAACAATTTTATTGTTTGGACTAATTATTTCAGCAGTAATAAAGCCAGTAATAGCTTTACCACAAATCTTCTTCGCGATGATTATTTCTAGCTCGCTAGGTATGATCTTTAGTGATTGGCGAGCAGGACCTACAATGAGAGCATTACTGTTTGGCGGCATACCAATTGTACTAGCCGGTGTGTTTATTATAGGTGGTACAAGATTACTAGATGCATTCCAACTTGACGGAATGTTACAAGTAATGGCTTATGGTTTCTTTGGCCAACTATTCTGGATGTTCGGCGGTATCGCACTGTTAGTATTTGTTGGTAAATCAAATGACGTTGATATTCTAGCTCCAGGTATGGCAGGCAGTTTATCTCACAGTGGATTAACTGGTGCTTGTACAGCTGGAGATATTGGAGAAGTAGCAAAAGAAAGAGCTCCAATAATGATTAATATTCCATTCTTTGGACATATATTTGTTTTCACTATTCTTGCAATTAGTGTTTCAAGATCTATCGAAATGGGAGGAAAAGGATTCCTGCTTATACCCGCTTTAATGGTTGTATTAGCAGGATTTTGCTTAACCTATTGGTCTCTTAAAACACTTAGAGGGGCAAAAGGCGAAGAAAGAAAAGAAGTTTTAGGATTGATCTTATTCTCGATTGGTTGGCAATTAGTAGCAGTATTTGGTGGATTTACATTACTTCACTTTGCAGGGATGGATCTAGAAAGTGCAGCTATGGCAAACAGTAGTGCAATTTCTCATTTCGGATTATTTGCCGCAATTCAAGGTGGTATGTTTGAAAATGTAAATACTAGCTTTAGTTCGGTTGGATTAATTTCATTCATCTTTGCAATGCCATTTTTAATTCATCCATTGGTATTTGGAATGTTTGGTAAAGCAATGACAAATGGTGGGAAAATGCCTAAAAAAACATTAGCATTTCTGTTTTGCTTAGGTGTTCTTGGTGTTTTATATAGCCTAATCATATTATAAGAATTTTGCAATTTCGTAGCTGTATTAATCCTTGAGGATTTCTTATTGTATAAGAAAATATGGCTCCGTCACGGTTTGTGTAGGTAACAATAGACCAAGTGGGGCGACATCTTTGTAGCCTCGGGTTTTAACCCGAGGACAATACAATAAAAAAATGAATCCCATAGGGATGACATCTGGATAAATTTATGCCACCCGTAAGCCATTACACTTCGTTTCATTGCTGTCGCACTCGACCAACGTGAGAGAAGCTGGAGTTTACGACAGCAATGAGTGCAAAGAATGGCCTACCTCCAGCCTCACTCCCGCTGGTCGTGTCAACTCATTGCTTCAGCCTAGTGTTTATTATGAGTGGCTAAAGCCTCTCTCATAAAATCGAAACAGGGTTCAGCATATTTATACATTAACCTCGGGTTAAAACCCGAGGCTACCGAGATATCATCTCTACGAGATTCAATTGTTGATGTTGGGGTGACATGTCAACAAAGATGTTTGTTTGCATATTTTTGGTTCACCCACACAAACCGTGACAGAACCGAAAATATAAATCAGTTACTTTTAACAATGGAATAAAATATTAACAAATTGCTGCACGTTAGCCACTAACCGTGGCAACGTATGTAGGGCTTCCTGTTTAATTCATAACTAACGTATTAGTAACAATTAATACGTTAGTTCTCAGACTAAAGTGCAAGGTTTTTAACACATTTAAACCAAAAAGTTTGCAGATGAACTTTAATATAAAGTTCATGTGATTTATGAATCTTTAATGTGATAATACCTAACCTTTTGCTATGCAACACTGTACCTTTAGCGAGCTAAAGGCGAAAGTGTCTTATAGCAAAATTTCAGGCATTCTCACATTAAACAGTAAGCCCTATGTATAGCGTTAAAAAAAAAATTACAAAACAAATGTACAAACCGGCAAATACATCATATAATTGAGCTATTAATTATTGAACAGTATTTCAATACATTAACCAATCAATGGTGAAAAATTTCGCCGTTGAGATTATTAAAAAATATTAGAAAGCATTATTTTACGAACATTTGCATAATAATTGTTCTACGAAAAACACAAATTACAGATAGGATTATAAATGAACAAAAGAGGATTGAGTCAACAAAGCGACATTCGGCCCAACATTTTGATCATCTTGAGCGATCAGTTGCGGCGTAACGCAATATCTTGCTATGGTGATCCAGACGCACGAACACCCAATATTGACAACCTTGCCCAGAATGGTATCCGTTTTGCCAATTCATGCTCTACCTATCCAATCTGTGTGCCCTTCAGATTCACTTTGATGACTGGTGAATATGCTCACACCCGGCAAATCCCCGGAATTGAGTGGGCCATGTCCCCTGCAGAGAGAACCTTGGCCGATGAGTTCAATGACGCCAGCTATGATACTGTGTATATAGGTAAATGGCACCTTGACGGAGGTCATGGACGAATGGGCTCTGCGAAACAATGCGGATTTACTCCAGTTCGTCGAGCCAATCAGGGACGATGGAAAAAATGGTTTGGATTTGAACTAAGAAACGATCCATTTAATACATGTTATTTTATTGATGATGACCCTACACCGCATCTCATTGACGGATATCAGACAGATGGACTCTTTAATATCGGGATGGAGTACATAGCCAACAAGTGGGACAAGTCCACAAACTTTTGTATGTGCATTTCCGTTGAGCCCCCTCATGATCCCTTCGTTGCCCCAGATGACTTGCAACGAGCGTGGGAAAAAAGAGACATAGAGCTGCCACCTAATTTTGATAGTATGAATCAGGAGCAACGTGACGCACATGTCCTTAACAGGAAACGTTACTATGCCATGGTTGAGAACCTTGATGAGAATGTTGGAAAAATGACGGCGTTTCTGGAAGATCAGGCACTGACGGAAAACACTATTATTGTGTTTGTTTCAGACCACGGAGAACTAAATGGGAGTCATGGTCTAGGCGGAAAACAATGGCCTTATGAGGAATCTGTTGGAATACCACTGATTATATCTGACCCGATGCACCCCGACATTCATGGAACCGTCATTGAAGATCCTACCTGCACAGAAGATCTCTTCCCAACGATCTTGGGGCTTGCAGAACTCACACCACAAAACTCAGTACCTGGGCTTGACTTGACCTCGCTTGTTCGCGGTAAAACTTCAAAGCTGGAAAGGGAAGGTGTCCTCCTTCAATTCGTATCGGAACACCGCCATCAAATGGTATTTTATGATGAAGTATGGAGAGCGATTAGATCGAGACGTTTCAAGTATACAGTCAAGGGAAACAAGAATGGAGGAGTCGCGTGGCAGTTCTTTGATCTGGATAAAGACCCTTACGAAATAAACAATTTAGTTAATGACAAGAAATACTTGGACGAGATCATTTTTCATCATGACCTGCTTTGTAAGAGTCTGCGACAAACAGAAGATCCATTTGTGTTGCTTCCTGCTTATGGCCACGACGGAATAAATCTCTGGGACAAAGAAGTCATCGAACAAGGCGCTGCAGCGAACGCGGACAAGCCGCGCCGTTGAGCTTGAACGTTCGGCATAAACTTTCTTAATAAAAATGACAAAAAAATTGTACAAAACGGCAAATACATCATATAATTGAGCTATTAATTATTGAATAGTACTTCAATAAATTAACCAATCAAAGGTGTAAAGACGCACGGCCGTGCGTCTCTACTTTTAAAATTATTAACAAATATTAGAAAGCATTATTTTACGAACATTCGTATAATAATTGTTCGCTCTTAAAAAACGACTGCCAATCTTATGACCCTACTCGCCATTTTACTTGTCGTCATCTCTGCATTCATGCATGCGGGGTGGAATCTGCTCAGCAAAAGCCAACGGCCGTCAACGGGCTTCTTCCTTGTGGCAAGTATTTCGGGAGCTGTGATGCTCTCTCCTTCTCTTATCATGTATCACGACACAGTCGCACACTGCATCCCCACACGCGTCTGGGTACTTCTTCTCGCGACAGGTTTCTTCATGGCTCTATACTATGCCTGTCTAGCCGGAGCCTACCGAGCTGGCGACATGTCGGTAGCATATCCACTTGCCCGATCTTCTCCTGTTATCGTGGTGGCGATTGTTACGCTAATGCTTGGTCGTAGTGACCAAGTGTCAGGACTGTGCTTCGCCGGAATTATACTTATTGTCGGAGGCTGCTTTCTAATCCCGCTCCACCGGTTCGGTGATATACACTTGAGAAACTACATGAATGCGACCTGCGGCTTGGCTTTGCTCGCCGCAATCGGAACATCGGGCTACTCGATTATAGATGATGAAGCCTTGAGGCAACTCAGAACTAATACTCAATTGACAATAGGCAATACGCAGGCGACACTCCTATATGCCTGTCTGGAAGCTCTGTCAGCCTCGATGTGGCTTGCCATCTTCATTGCCTTTCGCCGAAAGAGTCGTGCAAGTCTACGCGAGGTGCTTCAGACCAATAGGAACCGTGCCGTTCTTACCGGCGTGGCAATTTTTCTCACCTACGCTCTCGTTCTTATCTCACTGGCTTTCGTAACCAACGTGAGTTACGTGGTTGGCTTTCGCCAGCTCAGCATCCCTCTGGGCACAATAGCAGGTATTCTTGTCTTGAAAGAAGCTCCCAATGCACCGAAGCTTACGGGAGTGGCCATCATGTGTGTCGGACTCATATTGCTGGCCATTGGATAGTACTTAGGGCTTACTGTTTAATGCAATATCACGCAACCTCTTACTTTGCAGCATGTTACCCTTAGCCTGCTAAAGGCGAAAATGCTTTAAAGCAAGATCTTACGCAATCTCGCATTAAACAGTAAACCTTTGTTATTGATGGCCTTAAAAAACTAAAAATAGGTATGGATGAACTGCCTGATCTTAGAAAAAATGATTATCGTAAGAAAGTAATTGCCAGTATATCCGAAAAAAGACAAGTGTTACTAATGAGTGGATTGCGAATAATGTTCACATGGGCTGTGTGTCAAATATGTCGAAATATGTTGCAGAAGTAGAAAACTCTAAAGAAAGACAATTATGCAAACTCAAGAAAATACTAAAACAATAGGACTGACACCTTTCTGACACCTTTCATAGTTTCACGTTGGTTATAAAGCATCAT
>Ga0307987_1000185_pt1 | contig 38919 bp, 32 predicted proteins | sample EllFjometagen181_FD_203157 | JGI IMG/M metagenome (GOLD analysis project Ga0307987, IMG submission 203157) | Marine microbial communities from Ellis Fjord, Antarctic Ocean - #181 | ecosystem: Environmental > Aquatic > Marine > Unclassified | place: Southern Ocean | collected 2014-10-08 | reverse complement strand
GCTCAATGATATCGGCTTTCACAAACGCTTTTAAACGCTTTTCCAATTCCCGGTCTGTCATGGAAAGATTTAAATCATTTTTTATTTCGTCTCGGGTCGCTTCTTTTTGTTTGCAAATATACAAAATGATTTTTTTTCCATTGGCGTCGTTGATTCTGTCTGTGGCGGAATGAATGTATTCCATCCATGTTCCTCTGATCCCGCCTCGTTTGTCCAGGGTCTCAAAATCCAGGACGTCAAGGATTCCATTTTCCGTGGAAAAATTTTTATCCGGATAGTTGGACTGAAAAAGAGAACTGATATAAAACGGATTTCCTTCGGTCAGATCCGCCAGAACACACGCGGCTTGATAAGTGATGGGGATCTGTTCGATTTCGGAATAATTCAGGGCCATCTCAATCGCTTCGTTTTTGGGCATATTTCCCATAAAAGTCGAGATGGTGAATCTTCCGGGCAGCATTTTATTTAAGTCATCCATCAACCATCCCACCCAACTTCCGGACACCAGCATGGGGGCGTTTTTGTATTCGGCGGTGTGAAGATAGCTTCCGGCAAGATTGGCGATGCGGTCTTTGCATGCTTTGTCTCTGAAAATATATCGGTTGATGAACTGGAATTCATCAATCATCTGCAAAACGCGCTCGTCCTTGTATTGGGCGATGGTTCGCGGGGCATCCCTGGCCATATCCCAGAGCGGGTCAACATACCCTTTATTTTCGGAATATTCAAAATCTTCAATATATTCAGCCAGATAATCGAGGCCTTCTTTTTTTGAGGCTTCAATTAATTTTCCATAATTATTGTGATAATTAAAATATTCGGGTTTTCTTGATTTAAACGCAAGATATTGGCGCGCAAATGTGAAAAAGAACTCTCTGGCAAAATCGCCTATCCATTGGTCGTGTTCTCTGATTTCAAAATAAAAAGGGACCACCTGGTCATTTTGCTCAAACACCATATTGAAAAGCCGCTGCATTACAGCCGATTTTCCGGTTTTCCTGCGGGAAATGATGGCTTTGCTTTTGGATAGTTTCAGTCGGATTTTATCCACCCATTTCAGCAAATGCCCCAATTCTTTCTTTCTTCCTGTAAAGAGAGCGGAATTTCCAATTTTTTCTTCTAAATAGATTCGCACAATATGTCCTCATCAATTTTTTTTATTCCAAAAAACGCGGGTCATCGCTCCACGCCATACTGTTCTTCTCCAAAAATGCGATGGCATTTTTGTGAAAACCGCTGGCTGAAAAAACAAAGACCACGGCGTTGGCCATATTTTCCAGCTTTTTCACTTCCAAGGCTTTGTCAAAGAATTCCTGGGCCTCTTTTAATGAAAACTTGGCTTTTCTGTTTTTCACCTCTCCGATCAGGCTGTATTGGCCGTCTTTTGCTTTGGCAAAGACATCCACCTGAATATCTTTTTTATGAACCGGCGAGGCGCTGTACGACCAGATGGTGGAATATTCCACAAATCTGAAATCGACGGGCAGGTTTTCCATCATGGAGACATACAGATCGTTTTGTTTGTAAGCGCGATGTTTCAAATGGTTCATGATGACGTATTCGGAAAACTCGCCTTTGTATTTGTTGAATCGTCCCTGAAGTTTTTTATACAGAATTCTGTATTCGTCTTTGATTTTTTCAGGAGTAAAACCGTCGATCTCCTCCTGGTAAACTCCCCGAAACACTTTGTCGAATATGTTGTCGGCCACGGCGTAATAAATGAAATTGCTGGTCCCCTGCTCAATGATATCGGCTTTCACAAACGCTTTTAAACGCTTTTCCAATTCCCGGTCTGTCATGGAAAGATTTAAATCATTTTTTATTTCGTCTCGGGTCGCTTCTTTTTGTTTGCAAATATACAAAATAATTTTTTTTCCATTGGTGTCGTTGATTCTGTCTGTGGCGGAATGAATGTATTCCATCCATGTTCCTCTGATCCCGCCTCGTTTGTCCAGGGTCTCAAAATCCAGGACGTCAAGGATTCCATTTTCCGTGGAAAAATCTTTATCTGGATAGTCGGACTGAAAAAGAGAGCTGATATAAAACGGATTTCCTTCGGTCAGATCCGCCATGACGAAGGCGGTTTCATAGGTGATGGGGATTTGCTCAATCTCGGCGTAATTTAAGGCCATCTCAATGGCTTCGTTTTTGGGCATATTTCCAAAATTGGAAATAGTGAATCTTCCAGGCAGCATTTTATTTAAGTCATCCATCAACCATCCCACCCAACTGCCGGACACCAGCATGGGGGCGTTTTTGTATTCGGCGGTGTGAAGATAGCTTCCGGCAAGATTGGCGATGCAGTCTTTGCATGCTTTGTCTCTGAAAATATATCGGTTGATGAACTGAAATTCATCAATCATCTGCAAAACGCGCTCGTCCTTGTATTGGGCGATGGTTCGCGGGGTCTCTCTGGCTATATGCCATAATGAATCGATTTCCCCATTTTTTTCTGAATGTTCGAATTTCTTGATCTGTTTAACCAAATAGTCCAGCCCCTCTTTTTTCGCCGCGTCAATCAATGCTGAATAATCATTAATATAATTGAAATATTCAGGATTGCGGGAATGAAACGCCAGATATTGGGACATAAATGTAAAAAAGAATTCTTTGGCAAAATCGCCGATCCATTGGTCGCTCTCTCTGATTTCAAAATAAAAAGGGACCACCTGGTCGTTTTGCTCAAACACCATATTGAAAAGCCGCTGCATTACAGCCGATTTTCCGGTTTTTCTGCGGGAGATGATGGCTTTGCTTTTGGATATTTCCAATTTGATTTTTTCCGTCCATGCAAGCAAAGAATTCAGTTCCCTTTTTCTTCCTGTAAAAAGAGCGGGGTTTCCAATTTTTTCTTTTAAATAAAGGTGCATGATGGTTTCCTTAACGCGGTTGAAAAAATGTTAAATCAGTTGATTTATAAACCATTTACCCGACATTTGCAACAGGCTACTTTTTTATAGGCCTCCGAAATGACGCCGCGCTTATCCGCTCTTTTTGGGGCTGGCTTAAAAAAACCCTCAAATCACAGTCAGAGAGCTGACCCCGCCACCGGAGGGGGTGATCTCTATTTTGGCTGAGATGCGCTCTTTTAAAGCCTCAATGTGGGAAATGACTCCGATGGTCTTGCCCGAGGCGTTCAGGGCGTCCAGGGCGGAAAGAGCGATTTCAAGGGTTTCCGCGTCAAGGGTTCCAAACCCTTCATCCAAAAACAGAGATTCGATGGCGGCGCGGCGGCCGCTCAAATCAGACAGCCCCAGGGCCAGGGCCAGGCTCGCCAGGAAACTTTCGCCGCCGGACAGGTTGCCGGTGGGGCGAATCTGGTCGCCATGAAAGGTGTCGATGACTTCAATGCCAAGATCCGACGCGTCGCTCCGTTTCAGCTCATATCGGCGGGTCAGCATGGCCAGGTGGTCGTTGGCCTTGGTGATAAGGGTTTCCAGGGTCAGGCCCTGGGCGAATTTTCTAAACTTGGCGCCGTCGTGGGAGCCCGCCAGACGGCTTAGCGCGCTCCAGCGTCGCCACTCTTTTTCCTGATGATTCGCCTCATCGACCTTGGCTTGATGATTCAGAATTCTTTTTTCATTCTCTTTTAGCCGGGATTGGATCGCCCCGGTTTCGCTGATCAAATATTCCTTCTCTTTTTCCAGTCCCTTTTTTTCTTCCATGACCGAATCCATGCTCTTTTCGGTGACGGGATTCTCAAGGCGGGCCGCCTGTTTTTTCAGGCAGTCGTTTCTCAATGATTCGGTCTCTGTTTTTCTTTTTTCAAATGCCTTTTGTTTGATTTCCAGTTCTTTTTGCTCCATCTCATCTATGGTCGAGGCCAAAAAATCCGCTTCGTCGGACCACCCCAAGGAGCCAAGTTTCTGGTTGAAAAGGCGCGCCGCCGCCTCTTTTTCCTCCCCTGTTTTTTTAAGCTCGATGGCCTGTTGCGCCATGGTTTCCCGCAAGACGGCGATGCGCTGTTTGGTTTCAGCCAGAGTCGCGTCCATTTTTTTAAGCCCCGTTTGAAAATCGAGGCGTCGTTGTTTCACTCGGGCCTGCTCATCGATGGGGTCTTTGTCGCCAAAAAGGGCATGGCGTTGATCCTTGAGTTCCATTAAACTTTTTTCAATGGATTTAAGATGGTCGCCCTCCTCTTGAAACCGCTGAGTCTCTTTATTCAGGGCGCTGTTCACCGCGGCCAGGCGCTCTTCTATGGGGATGATGGCGAGGCGGGATTTTTCTCTGTTTTGCTCCTGGTGAATGAACCGGTCCAGACGCGCTGTCAACGAATTCATGGTGGCGTCGATTTGGGCCGGGTCGGTTGTCTCTTCGTTTTCATCCCTAAAATGCGGCCTGAAAATGGCGTCTAAATCGGATATTTGCGCGTTGCGGGCGTCTGCGTTTGATTGGCGCTCTTTTTTCAGGCGGCCCCGCTCTTGGTTTAAAACCTCGGCGCGTCGCCGGGCATTCTCATATTTGATCCGGCTGTTGGAATGGCTCTCCGTCTGAGCGATGATCTCATCTTTTAATTTTGAGATGGCGTTATGGGTCTGTTTGATCTTTTTCGCGGTGTCAGCCGTCTGTTTAAGATCGCGTTTGATCTCTTCAAGGGCCTCGGCGGGGTCGTCCCATTTTTCAAGAAAGAGACCGCTTTCCGGGGTTTCAATCAGGCGTTGACGCTCAGCATTCAGTCTGGCGGCCAGGGTCTCCTGCTGCTCCCTCGATTTTTGGATCATCTCTTTTTTTGTGGCGATCCCGGCGATGGCCTCGTCGATTTTGCGGCGTTTTTTTTCAATGGCCCGAAGCTGTGTCGCGCATGTCTTGATGCGCGTCTCCGTGTCTCCTGTGCGGGGGGCATGGGCGGCCCAGGGATGATCCTTCGATCCGCAAAGAGGGCAGGGCGCGTCCGGCGTCAAATCCTGGCGGCGATCCGCCAGACTTTTGATGGCGTCCTCCAATCCCTTGGCCTCTTCAAGGGTCGCCATGCGGCGTTCCATTCCCTTTTTTTCGGCGCTCAGGGCGGCTTTTGACGCGCTGGATTCGAAACGTTTTTTTTCAAGGGCGCCGCTGGTTTCACGCAGACGTCTGTTTTCTTCAGCGCAATTAGCGATCTGGCTTTTTTTCTCAAGAATTTTTTCAATCTGTTCCCGTTCTTTTTCCAGTCGGTCCTTTTTTCCCTGAAAAAAATCGACGTTTTTCCCCTGCAAAACAAAATTCAATCCTTCGACGCGCTCTTTTCGCTCCTGATTTTTTGTCTTAAGACGCTCTTTGGACCGCCTGGATTCTTCCATGGTTTTTTGGGCGATTTGACGAGCGGCGTCAGCCTCGGCGTCGCATTTTTTTATCTTTTTTTCCGTCGCTGTTTTTTTTTGTTCCATCTGATGGAGCTGGGCCGCCTTTTCCCGGATCAGGGGAAGGTCGGTTGCGATGGTTTTGTCATGGGCATGGCGGGACAGGTAGTCCTGGCTGTGTGAAATCTGTTTCTTGATCCCGGCGACGCTGTTTTCCAGCCGATTTTTTTCTGTTTGAGAAAGGCGCTGTTTTCTTTTGATTTCCGCCTGCTTTTCAGATTGACGTTTGACCAGATCCGTCTCTTTTTTAATCAGAGCATCCAGCGACAGGGTTTTTGCCACGCGGCCTTCGACCCGCTCTTCCTCGATCTGGAACGCCTCAAATTCAAGGGATTTGGCCTGTCTGTTTTCAACGGCGCGTTGATGTTTGGCGGTTAGCCCAGGCATCTTTTTTTGGGCCTCGGATATTTTTTCAGCCAGGTGGGCCAACCGACGGCGGCGCTCCGCCAAATGGGCGTGGGGAACCTTTAAAGGGAGTGTCTTGACGCTTTTTTCAAGGCGCTTGAAATCCGGGGCCAACCGCTGAATCTCATCATCAAGCGCTTTCAGATCGGCGTCGCGCTCCGCCGCTGTTTTGGCGTTGCGGCTCACATCCTCCAGAAATTTTTTTTCCGCCTCTTTTTCTTCAAGGGCCTGGTTGATCTTGCGAATCCGCGTCTTTGCCCGCCGCTGTTTTTCTCTGTTTTCCTCAACGATCTCCCCAGTCAACAGGTTGACGCTGTCAAGAACAGAGCGCATCCGTTGGAAGGTCTCTTTTTCGTCCTTTTCTCTTTGATGCGCCAATTTCGAGATATCCGTGTAAATTTCCGTCCCGGTCATCTTTTCCAGCAGGCTGGCCCGCTGGTCTTCGGACGCCTCAAGAAAGGCCCGGAAATCCCCCTGGGCCAGCATGATGGATCTTGAAAAACGGGCGTAATCCAGCCCGGTCAAGGCCTCCACCGCCAGGGGTGTTTCAGAGAGCTTGTCCGCTATAATTTTCCCCGTCTCATCGTCCGCCAGCTCCATTTTGGGGGGCTGAAATTTTCCATCGGGCTTTTTTCTCGCCCGGCATCGTTCATAGTGGGATCGGTATCGTTTCCCCTTGACGGAAAATAAAACCTCCGAGCGGCATTCCCCGGAGCCGTGGGTCATGAGTTGCTCCAGCTCCTTTGTGTTGGGAAGGCGGGGGGTTTTTCCATAAAGCGCCGCGCAGATGGCGTCCAGGACGCTTGTTTTTCCAGAGCCTGTGGGGCCTGTGATGATGAAAAGGCCGGAGTCTCCCAAAGGAGGCTCCTGAAAATCGATCTGAAATGTTCCTTTGAGGGAATTTATATTTTGAAAACTCAATTTAAGGATTTTCATGAATTTCCTCTATTTTTGACGGGCTTTTTTAAAAAGCTTACCGCCATGCTTTTTTTATGGAACCCCGCGGCGCCCATAAACCAAAAAAGGGCGAACTTTCCAGTTCGCCCTTGGTTTTAATCCGTTTCGTCTATGCGCCCGTCGCTACTATCCCTCATTGGCCTTGTTGATTTCTTCCACAAGTTTTTCCGAAATCTGGGCGGGCACTTCGTCATAATGGTCGAATTCCATGCTAAAGGAGCCGCGCCCCCCTGTCATGGAGTTCAAATCCGGAGCGTATGACAAAAACTCAGACATGGGGACATGGGCGTTGATCACCTGATTTTTCCCCTTGGCGTCCATTCCCAAAACCCGACCGCGCCGGCTGTTCAAATCCCCCATAATATCGCCCATGGATTCATCGGGAGTGACGATGGCCACTTTCATGATCGGCTCCAGCAAAACAGGCTTTGCGTCCAGCACCGCCTTTTTAAACGCCAGGGATCCCGCGACTTTAAACGCCATCTCGGATGAATCCACCGCGTGAAATGTCCCGTCATCCAGAGTGACTCTAAAATCAATGCATTGAAATCCCGCCAGAACGCCTCTGGCCGCCGCCTCAACGATTCCTTTTTCAACGGCGGGTATGTATGTTTTCGGTATGGCCCCGCCGACAATGGCGTCGACAAATTCAAAGCCTTTGCCCTTGGGCAGGGGTTCCATCTGTATCCAGCAGTCCCCGTACTGTCCATGCCCCCCGGACTGTTTTTTATGTTTTCCCTGGACCCGAACCTTCTTTTTGATGGTCTCTTTGTATGGAATTTTGGGTGTGTTTAAGATGACTTCCACGTTGTATTTTCGTTTCAACTTTTCAATGGTCGCCTCAATGTGAACCTGTCCCAGCCCGGAAAGAAGGATCTCTTTGGTTTCGGAATTGCGGGTCAGTTTCAAAGAGGTGTCTTCCTCAAGCAGTTTGGTTAAAGACGTGAATATCTTGTCTTCATCCCCTGAGTTTTTGGACTCCAGGGCAAAGGATATCAAAATGGGAAGGGGCTCCGGGCTTTTGAAAACAACCGGAGCGCTTTCATCGCACAACGTGTCGCCCGTGGTTGTCTTTTTCAGCTTGGCCACCGCCACGATGGATCCGGGAATGGCGGTTTTTATCGGTTTTTGTTCCTTGCCCGCGATGGTTAGCAATTGATTGAAGCGTTCTTTGGAATCCTTGTTCGGGTTAAAAAATCCAAGCTCGGCGCCCAGACTTCCGGAAACCACTCTGAAAATGGATAGACGGCCCGCATACGGATCGGCCACGGTTTTGAATACAAAGGCGGAAAACGGCTCATCGGGGTCGGGGTTTCGTTCCACGACATCGTCGGAATCTGGAGCCGCGATGCCGGCGATGGTTCCCCGGTCAATGGGGGAGGGCATGAGGCCGGCTATGAAATCCACGAAAATATCGACGCCGACGCCTTTAATGGCGGAGCCGCACAGAACCGGCGTGAACACCCGGTTTAAAATCCCTTTTTTCAACGCGTTTTTTATTTCATCATCTGAAATGGACTCTCCCTCAAGATATTTCTCCATGAGATCATCATCCGCCTCTGTGATATTTTCAATGAAGTTCTCACGCTCCATTTCCACGATTTCCGCCATATCGGACGGGATGTCCTGCTCGGACCCGTTTCCCTCCTCGTCATAAATATAGGCTTTCATGGAGACAAGATCGACGATCCCTTTGAAATCATCTTCGCTTCCCACGGGGAGCTGAACGATGATCGGTTTCGGTTTGAAGCATTCCACGGCCTGGTCAAAGACGCGCGTAAAATCGGATCGTTCCCGGTCGAGTTTATTGATGAAAATAATGCGGGGCAACTCAAGCTCATCGGCAAAATCCCATGCCTGCTCCGTTTGAACCTTGACGCCATCCACGCCGTCGATGACGATGACCGCGCTGTCCGCGGCCTGAAGGCAGTTTTTTGTGTCTGAAAAAAAGTTTTGGTCCCCAGGGGTGTCGATGACGCTGATGGTCTGGTTTTTCCATTCATATTGGAAAAATCCGCTGCTTAAACTCGCATTTCGTTTAAGCTCCTCAGGCTCGAAATCCATCACAGTCGTGCCATCCTCAACGCGCCCAAGGCGTGTGGTGGCCCCTGCTTTGTAAAACATGATTTCAGCCAATGACGTTTTCCCGGAGCCTCCATGCCCAACCAGAGCGATGTTTCTTATTTTTTTGATGTTTTCAGTCATTTACACTCCCTGTCCGCAGTGATGTTTCCCATAATGAGGAAAATTTATATTATTTTATTCTATTCATAATCCTTTTACTATTGGAAAGAAATTGGCATATTACATTTATTAAAGGTAAAAATCAAGAAAAAAAGCGTTTTTTGGCTTAACAAAAAGCATATCGGCCATATCCCGAAATCGGTTTTAAGAGGGCTTTTTTTACAATGGGATGTGAATGATTTGATCCTGATAGTCCTTAGTGTCGGCAAGTTCCCAGATCAGGAGCAAATCTTCGATAATTTCGCCCAGTGAAGCCTTCGGTCGCCATGTCAGGATGCCTGGGATATGATGCCCGGCTTCAATATGCTGACGCAGATGTTCCGGCATTGATTTTCGATTGAGGGTGACCAGGGTGAACCCATGCGTTTCAATCCAGAGTAAGATAGATGGATCAAGAGTTCCTTTTGGCGGCGCCATTTCGTCTCCGACATTCGCCACGACAAGCGAAGGTTGGCGTCGGCGAAGCTGATCGCCCAGGGCGGGAGTCGTGTTTTCGTCGAGCAGGTAGCGTCGTCGCATCAGGCCGTGACTTCGCGCGCGCGCCGACGCCGCTGATTTTTGAGGGCTTTCAGGCGCTGAATGGCGGGAGACGGGCGCTGCTGTTGTTGTTGCCACGCTTGTTCGGCATGATCTCTCCAGCGATCAAGATACTGCTCAACCTCGACCTGATTATGGAGATAAAACGTAATGGTCGCATAGACTTGTTCCAATGTCAGCGTCGGGTATCGAACAGCGATTTCTTCCGGACTTGCGGCATTCAAATAGTCATCCAAAACGGTTTCAATGCCCACTCGCGTGCCTTTAATGCGAATATCGTCCGCATCAAGAAAATCAAAATACTCCGTCATCGTCAATTTCATCATGGGAGTTCCTTACGTCGCCACGGCGACGAGGCGACAAGATAATATTTGCATATGCTTGTTATCATTATTGTTTTTCAAGACTTTTCTTTGCTAAGACACCTCTTTAAGGATTATCTGTCAAGTCCCAGCCATTTTGCTTCCAGCTTTGCTAAACGGATATGGTTTTCATTGTTTGATACTTTCAAAATATCATCATCTGGCCATTCGCCTGTGACTTCTTTCTATGGAAAGAATAAATTTTTTCTGAAAGTATTGAAAATTTTCAAGTCTTTTGAAACATAATTCCGGCGGCAACCAGATGGGTCTGGTGATAAAGAGGGTGGCGCAAATGACAATACTTAAAATAACAGTATGCAAAATTGTTTGGGTGTAGAATGTCAGCAAAAACGAAATAATCACTGTCAGAACAATAAATCCGAGCAATTTCTGTTTGCCTGACCCATTGTCAAAAAATTTAAACATATATAATTCAGAGGCCTCTTTATTGCTTATGTTTCATAAAAACCAGAAATTCCTTGTTTCCCTTGGGTCCCAGTATGGGAGAGGCGATGACCGGTTTGCAGGACAGATGATTCTGTTTGAAAAAAAGGAGAAGACTCTCTGTGATCTGCTTGTGAACGTTGGCGTCCCGGATCACCCCGCCTTTGCCCACATGGCCCTTTCCCGCTTCAAACTGGGGTTTGATCAGGGCGATGATTTCGCCTTTGGGGGCCAAAAATTTCAAGACGGCCGGGACAACGATTTTAAGGGAGATAAATGAGACGTCAATGACCGCCAGATCCACAGGGGAGGGGAGAGCGTCGCGTTCCATGTGGCGGATATTGGTTCGCTCAATCACCACGACCCTTGGATCGTTTCGAAGGGACCATGCCAGCTGGCCATACCCCACATCCACGGCATAGACGCGCGCGGCGCCGTTTTGAAGAAGGCAGTCGGAGAACCCTCCGGTGGAGGCCCCCACATCCAGGCAATTCAGACCGGCGACGTCTTTGCGAAAAGAGTCCAGGGCCTTTTTGAGTTTCAGGCCTCCCCGGCTCACGTAGGGAAAATCTTTCTCCTTGACGACGATCTTGGCGTCGCATAAGACAGAGGTTCCGCATTTGTCCGCCATGCGGTCGTTTACAAACACTTTTCCAGCCATAATAAGGGCCTGGCCCCGCTGGCGTGTTTTTACCAGACCTTTTTCCACAATCAGTCGGTCGAGGCGTTTTTTCATTTTTTCAGCTTTCGCCACATGGTTTTTACGAATGCGCCGTTTACGGTTTGGGGGTCGACATGGCCATGGCGGCTTTTACAATTCCGTCTGAGTCAATCCCATATTTTGCCCTCAAAATTTCCTGGGGGCCGTGCTCCACAAAGACGTCCGGTATCCCGATTCGCGTCAATCGGTCGAGTTTGACATTCTGATCGGCCAACGCTTCGATCACCGCGCTTCCAAATCCTCCCTGCAAGACATTCTCCTCCACGGTGATCAGACGGGGAATTTTTTTGGCAAGGGATAAAATCAATTCGGAGTCCAACGGCTTGATAAATCTGGCGTTGACCACTGTGGCTGAAATGCCTGATTCCAGAAGCTTTTTATGCGCGGCCATCGCCTCGGCCACCGAAGCGCCGATGGCCAGAATCAGAAGATCCTCTCCGGTTTCAAGGACTTGAGCCTTTCCCATTTGAATCGGGGAAATCTCTTTTTCCAACGCCGCGCCGGTCCCCGATCCTCTGGGGTATCTCACCGCTGTCGGGCCGTTGTGGGAGAGGGCGCTTTTCAGCATTCGACGAAATTCATTTTCATCTTTGGGCGCCATCAGGGTCATGTTTGGAAGGCTTCTTAAAAATGAGAGGTCAAACAGCCCGTGATGGGTGGCCCCGTCCTCTCCCACGATTCCCCCCCGATCAAGGGCAAAGACCACCGGAAGCCCCTCAATGCAGACATCATGAAGAACCTGGTCGTAGGAACGCTGCAAAAAAGTGGAATAGATGGCCACCACCGGTTTGAACCCCCGGGCGGCCATTCCCGCCGCAAAGGTCACGCAATGCTGCTCGGCGATGCCGACATCGAAGAAACGATCCGGGTATTTCAGGGCGAATGAACTCAGCCCGGTTCCCTCGGGCATGGCCGCGGTCAACGCGACGATGCGCGGGTCCGTTTCCGCGAATTCTACAAGGGCGTCGCCAAACACCTCCGTATAAGAGGGGGACTGATCTTTTTTTGACAAGGAGCGCCCGGTTTTGACATCAAAAGAGGCGACCCCGTGATAATAAACCGGATTTTTTTCAGACGGGGCGTAGCCCTTCCCTTTTTTGGTCAACACATGCAGAAGCACCGGCCCATCATGGTGTTTGATATTATTGAGTATGTCTGTCAGATGTTTTAAGTTGTGCCCGTCTATGGGGCCAAAATAGTCAAACCCGAACGCCTCAAACAGCATGCCCGGGGTCACAAAGCTTTTAAACGCCTCCTCGCTTCTCCTGGCCAGCTGATAAATATCGTCGCCAATTTTGGGAACAGACTTCAATAGATCCCCAATATTTTTTTTCAACGATTGCAGACTCTTTTTTGAAAACGCGCGGCTTAAAATGGAAGACAAGGCCCCGACATTGTGGGAGATGGACATCTCATTGTCATTTAAAATGACGATGAACGGCTTTTTTTCATGAATATCTCCGGCATGGTTCAGACCTTCGTAGGCCATGCCGGCGGTCATGGAGCCGTCGCCGATCACAGCGATGGTTTTCAAATCCCCGCCGGCCAGATCGTTGGCCACGACCATTCCGAGTCCCGCGGATATGGAGGTGCTGCTGTGCCCTGTGGTGAAGGCGTCATACGGGCTTTCGCTCATTCGTGAAAAACCGCTTAATCCATTAAAGGAGCGAAGGGTCTCAAATTGATTTTGTCGTCCGGTCAATAATTTATGCGCGTACGATTGATGCCCCACGTCCCAGATAATGTTGTCATTGGGCGCGTCAAAGACATAATGGATGGCAATCGCCAACTCAACGGCCCCCAGACTGGAGGCCAGATGCCCTCCGTTTTTGGCCACCATATGGATGATTTTACTCCGTATCTCCTTGGCCAGGGCCGGAAGATCCGTTTCAGAAAGGCGCTTTAAATCATCCGGTGAATGAATATGTTCCAATAGACTCAAATTTTTGCTCCCACAGTAGGGTCATGATTCATGGCGTGAACCGTTTTTTTTCGCCGCGTCTTTTTGCCAGACGCATCGGGTTCGATTCGGGTTCGGTCGAAAAATAAATGACCCAAGTCAAACGGCGACTTCGGGTTATTTTTTTCGGTCAATAATATATTGGGCCACGGCGCGCAATGGATCGCATCGTTGATCAAACGGGCGGATGGACTCCAAGGCCGCGTCGATCAGTTTGCCGGCAAATCCAATGGATTCATCCAGTCCCATCAGGGAAGGGTAGGCGTTTTTGTTTCGTTTTTCATCGGAGCCCGCCGCTTTGCCCATTTCATCGGGATTGCCCACCACGTTTAGTATATCATCCGTCACCTGAAAAGCAAGGCCGATATTTTTGGCATAGCGGTTCAAACGTTCCATCTGACGGGGGACTCCCCCCCCAAAAAGGGCCCCGCAATATATCACGGATTCGATCAAGGCTCCTGTTTTCAAAGAATGGATTCGCTTGATTTCGTCTATGGAAAGCCGTTTATTTTCGGAATGGATATCGAGCATCTGGCCTTCAATCATGCCACGGGAACCTGTGGCCCAGGCCAGGCGGCGAATGATTTCAAGATAGATTCGGTTGTCTTTTTTGGAATTTATGCCCGTCAAAGAGATGATCTCAAAGGCATGGGTCAGCAACGCGTCCCCGGCCAAAATCGCCGTCGCCTCGTCAAAGGCCTTGTGGCAGGTCGGTTTCCCTCTCCTTAAATCATCGTTATCCATGGCGGGAAGATCATCATGAATCAAAGAATAGGTATGCGTCATTTCAATGGCGCACGCCACGTCAATGAGATCCCCATATTCGTTGGATCTTTTTGTTTCATGATCCGTCACCGCCTCAAAAGCGGCGATGCACAGAATCGGCCGGATGCGTTTTCCCCCGGCCATAACCGAGTGTCTCATGGCGGCCGAGACGGTTGCCGAACCGGAATATTCTTTAAGTATCTCCATTAACCTTTTATTGATAACATTTTGTTTTTTATCAATATATGGTTTTAGATTAAATTTGGAATGAGTCATGTTGTCAACGTATGTCCGAATCGGCCGGGTCAAACGCTTTTTCAGAGTTTGTCCCATCCTCATTGCCAAGCAAAATCGTCACTTTTTTCTCTGTCTCATCCAATTTTTTAGAACAAAACGTTGAAAGCTTCATCCCTTCTTCAAACTTTTTGATGGCTGTCTCAAGGGGAAGTTCCCCGGTTTCCAGTTCAGAGACAATCCGCTCCAACTGCTCCATGGATTTTTCAAATGTTTTTTGCGCCATTTTTTTTAATCCTTTTCACGTTTGATATAATGGACCCTTTTTCCACCATCACTTCAATCTCTTGCCCCGGTTGAACCTGGAGGGCGTTTTTTATGATCGCGCCGTGGGGAAGGGTTCGCGCGACGCTGTATCCCCGGCTTAAAATGGCGGAGGGATTCAGTCCGTTGAGCCGCGCCGTCAGTTCCTTTAGATGGGATTTTTTCGCGGTGTGATCCGTCTTAAAACCGTTTGAAAGGCCGGATGTCAGATGCTCAAGCTCAATCCGGGCTTTTTTGACGCGGGTTCCAGGGTGATTTGAGCGCAACATCTTGTGGCGCCAAGCCCGCCGCTCTCGGGTCTGATCAATGAGAGTCGACATCCGATGGATGATCCGGCGGGTCAAATCATCTGTTTTAAGTCGCAAGTCCTGTACGCGTCTTTCAGGATGGAGAAGCATTCGGGTTCGTTCATCCAAATGGCGTCTTTTCAAATCAATCTGCCGAAAAAAGGCCGATTTTAAGCGAAGGGCCGTAGCGTCGCATTTTTTTTTCAAATCGTCTTTGACCGGGAAAATCATTTCCGCCGCCGCCGACGGGGTGGGGGCCCGCAAATCCGCGGCCATGTCCGCGATGGTAAAGTCGGTTTCATGCCCCACGGCCGAGACCAGAGGAATGTCGGACGCGTAAATCGCCCGGGCCATCTCTTCTGAATTAAAGGCGAAAATATCCTCCAGGGAGCCGCCCCCCCGCGCGATGACAATAATATCCGAATCGCCCCGATCATTGACGCGTTTGATGGCGGATGCGATTTCAACGGCCGCCTCCGCGCCCTGAACCCGGACGGGAACGATTTGGATGTGAACGTTGGGAAAACGCCGGTCAATGATCTTTAACATGTCATGAATCACCGCTCCGGACGGCGATGTGACCACGCTTATTTTTTGGGGAAGAAACGGGAGGGGCTGTTTATGCGTTTCGTCAAACAGGCCCTCGTCAAAAAGCCGTTTTTTGAGTTGTTCAAAGGATTTTTGCAAAGAACCGGCGCCATCCGGCTCAAGATATTCAAAGATGATCTGGTAGGCGCCTCGCGGCTCATAGACGCTGATCCGTCCCATTCCGCTGACGCTCATGCCATTTTCTGGAACAAACGTCAGGTTCCTGTTCTGGCCTTTGAACATCACGCCGCTGATTTTCGCGCGGTCGTCTTTTAACGTAAAATAAAAATGGCCGGACGCGGGTCGGGCAAAATTGGAGATTTCGCCGCAGACCCAGACAAATGAAAAATCATCTTCCAGGCGTCTCTTGATGTCGGCGGTCAGCTCGGAGACGGTCAATCGTTTGTCATAATGGGCGTTATGGTCAGATGAATCGGGCCAGGGTGTCATAAGCGTTTTTTTACGGATACGGTTTTTGTTAAGATGGTTATCTGGTTTGGTTTTTATGGGTCTTTATCTGTTCTGGCATTATATTATATTATTTTATATTAGAAAGGACGCATAAGTCATATTATGTAAACTTTTAATCGGATGAAAAAAAGCGTCTGTTTTTTTAACCGCATTTGCGACTTGGGTTCCCATGCGCGATATATCCAAAGATGGGTTTTAAAATGGGATGCGTCAAGGCATGGGTTTGTTTTTTTCTAAAAAATCTCGGACCGCTGGCAATATGTAGGTGTCATCGCCCAGTTTTTCCCACAGACACCGGGCCATGGCGGAATTTTTTTTGGACAGGCTCAAAGACTTGTCAATGATGATCTGATCCTGTCCCTTTACCTTGCACATGCCGCTTTTGACTCTAAAGCCTGACCGGCTTAAATTTTGTTCCGAAACCGTGACGCCGATCTTTTCAGCCAGCGCCATTAAATTTTCAAATAATTGATCCGATTTCATAGTCGTTGTTTCACTCCCGCCCCAACCCTCGAAGGCCATCGCATCGGCCCAGGGAGATGAATGACGGCTAAGATTTGTTTCTTTATCGTTTTATTCCGTTTATTTTGACCGGCCGCCTTGAAATAGCCATTCATTGTCTTATATTTAAAAAATAACCCCAAAAGGAGATTTCCATGCAATCCACACCCTCGAAATTATCTATGGCTCAATCTGTGATGGTCAATGAGTTTATAAGAAGCGTTTACAACTGGATGGCCCTGGGCCTGGCTCTCACCGGTTTTATCGCGTTTTATGTGGCTCAAAATGAATCACTGATGAACCTGATTTATGGCAACATGCTCATTTTTTATGGAATTATCATCGCCGAGTTTGTTCTTGTCTTTAAATTGGCGGCCAGGGTCCATACGATGAGCGCGTCAACCGCTTCAGGGCTTTTTATTCTTTACGCCGCGTTAAATGGGGTCACCCTCTCATTTATATTTCTGGTTTACACCGGCTCGTCCATCGCATCCACCTTTTTGGTGTGCGCCACGACTTTTGCCGTTTCCAGCCTCTTTGGAATGATCACAAAACGAGATTTGACCTCTCTTGGAGGTTTCTTGATGATGGGCCTGATCGGGATCATCATCGCGTCGGTGGTCAATATGTTTCTTCAAAGCTCCGGGATGAGCATCATCATCAGCTACGTCGGCGTTCTGGTCTTTGTGGGGCTGACGGCCTATGACACTCAAAAATTAAAAGAGATGGCGATTTCCCAGCCCCATGACCTTGACCCGTCCGTGGTGAGAAAAGGAGCCATCCGGGGGGCGTTGAGCCTCTACCTTGATTTTATAAATCTGTTTTTGATGTTGCTTCGATTGCTCGGCGACAGAGATTAAGGGGTCGGAAAACCGTTGTTTTCAAGCGAACCCTGAGTCTGGCAAGGCCGAATGCAATGGGGCGCCAAAAGAGACGGCTTGCGACCTCAAAACTTAAGATGGCGCCTCATGGGGCATGCGGCGCCAGTTTAAATTTTATTTTAACACATAAAATCATGCCATCCGGGCAGGGTCTAATGGCCAATGGGTGGGCCAATGGGTGGATCAAGGGGCCCGCCTTTTTTATTTTGATGTCATCTGCTCATCCAACTCTGAGTTGTCCCGGTCGGCGCGTTTGGCTTTTTTCAACGGAATAATCCCATTGAGTATTCCCAGGCCCAACCCCCCCTGGTTGAGAAATAACGACGTGATGATGCCGAAATGAAATACGTAAGCTCCGATAATGGTAAATCCTCCGGGAACGATATTGAACAACCAGCTTCGATTCAGATTTTTATTAAGTTTCGTTGAAAGGTCCAATATCTCTGGAAGATGCCTCAACGACGCATCCATCAAAACAACCTGGGCCGTATCGGTGGCCACGGATGTCGCGCCGCTTAAGGAAATGGAAATATTGGCCTTTTTCATAGCGATGGCGTCGTTTACCCCATCGCCAATAAAACAGACTTTGCGCCCCTTTTGTTGCAATTGCTCTACAATTTCCGCTTTCTCTTGCGGCAAAACATCGTAAAAATAGTCATCCATCCCCAAAGTCTCAGCCAGCCGCTGCGTCGGTTGGCGATGATCCCCGGAAATAATCGCAAGATGCTTTTCCCCTGTTTGTCGTAGAGTTGAGATGATGTCAGACACTTCCGGGCGCACAGCCGCATGAATTTCCAAAATGCCGACAAGAACTTGATCAATGGCCAGCGCAATCAGCGAATGCCCGGCGTCATGTAAAAGTTTCATTTCTCTATGAAAATCAGCGGGCAATTCAATCCCTTCCATTTTCATAAAACGGAGGCTTCCAATGCGAACCAGTTTTTCGTCAATGGTCACGCTGATGCCATAGCCCAGCTTGTAGTCACTCTCTTTAATCTCAGGCAAAATCAATTTCAAGGCGTTGGCTTTGTCCAAAATCGCACGGGCAACGGGATGGGACTGCTTGCTTTCAGCGGCGGCGGCATAGGCCAGAACGTCATTTTCACTGTAGCCATCATGGTAAATGATAACACGCCCGACTTTCGGTTCTTCGCTGGTCAATGTGCCTGTTTTATCAAATAGAAACGTATCGATACTCTGTAAATCTTCAATCACCCGACCATCTTTAACCAGAATGCCTTTATGCAACGCAATATTAAGGTAACTCAGTGTGCTCATTGGACCGACGACGCGAATACTTTGGGCAATATGGCCATTTAAAATGGCCACCGTGCCTACGGGGCCAAGAAACGGCATGCTGCAAAGGGCCAAACCCAGCACAGGCAAGTTCCAGCTGTCTGCCCACTGTTCGCCTCTTAACTGTGAATGGCTTTTAAAATCAATCGCATTATTAATTATTTCAGTGATCTTCGCCACAGTGGTATCATTGCCGGAGCTGTTGGTTTTAACGTAAATGCGTCCAGATACGACCTGGGTGGACGCAAATGCAAAATCGCCTTTGACCTTTTCCACAGGCTGGGATTCTCCGGTGAGCATATGCTGATCAACGGTGGCGATGCCGTCGTCAACGATCCCGTCCACTGGGACGATATGGCCCGTTTCAACCACCACGATATCATCTTTGCGGACTTGCTCCAAAGGCGTTTCAATTTCCAGGCCATCCTTTGCCAACCACACCGCGTTGGGTTGCTTGTCAAATATTTTCAGCAAATTTTCTTTGGATGTTTTTTCCGAGTTGCTGATAATAAAATGCGCCATGTGATGCAGGCTCAAAGCAAATGAGGCGATCGCTGTAAAACCCAAGCCCAGGGTCATCATATCCGCCACCCCATACAACACATAGCCATCCACTTTTTGTTTTTTTACGACGGAATTTTCAACGACTCGCAAATAGGGAATGAATGAATAGGTCAGCGCGGGGACCGCCATAATCAAAAAAGCGGGACTCAAATAAGTCATTAAGGAAAACGCGAAAGAGGCGCCGCTGACTTTCAGATAATGCAGATGCCGGTCAGGATTTTTATCTTCTGTCAGTAGCTTTGGGGGAGGTTTTGTCGGGACTTCTGTTTCTGTTTCTGTTTTTTGAGTTTTTCGCGCCTTCCGCTCTTTGACTTTTTCTAAAAGGCGAACAGTCGCATAACTGCCCAGCACAAATTCAACGCCGAGTAAAAACATTAGATTTGCCCCTATGAATAATGCATATGCTTTGGATATCCAAAAAATATCCGAAAACAATCAGTCATTTATTAAGCGAACACTAAACACCAATGCTCACTTTAATGTCTTTATCCCAATAAAGCAAGGGAAACTATGGACGTCACATTCAAGAGCGCATCGCTTCATTTGGCATGGAGGGTTATTTTCCGATCTCTTTTTCAACGACTGCGGCGATTTCCCGGCAATATTGGTCGCTTTCTTTTTTTGAAGGCCCCTCAATCATGATTCGCACACATGGCTCGGTTCCAGAGTATCTGACCAGCGCCCGTCCATGGGCGCCCAGTTTTTGTTCGACTTTTTTTATGATGGCGCCGATTCCGGGAACATCGGTTATGGGGGGTTTTTCAGACACCGTCAGATTAATCATGGATTGGGGATAGACGGTCATGGCGCGGCCCAACTCGGACAGCGGTCTGTTCTGGCTGGACATGGCTTCCAACAGTCTTAATCCCGCAAAGACGCCGTCTCCGGTGGTGTGGCGATCCAAGAATATAATGTGCCCTGAATCTTCCCCTCCCACAACGGCTCCGGCGGCTTGCATTTTTTCAAGGACATGCCGATCCCCCACATCGGCCGCAAGATGCGTCACATTCATTTCTTTAAACGCCTGGGCCAAACCGATGTTGCTCATCACCGTTGTGACGACCGTGTTGTTTTCAAGGCCGCCTTTGGCCAGGATATCTTTGGCGCATATGAAAATGGATTGATCCCCGGTCAGGACTTTCCCGGTTTCATCCACCGCGATCACCCGGTCGCCGTCGCCGTCAAAGGCAAGCCCCGCCGCCGCTTTTTTTTCCACCACGGCTCGGCTCAGGAGACCCGGATGCTGAGAGCCGCATCCGTCGTTTATATTTTTTCCGTCCGGTTGGCCGCCGATGGTTTCCACCCGGGCGCCCAAACGCGAAAAGAGACGGGGAGCGATGTCGCATGTGGCGCCATTTGAACAGTCGATGACGAGTTTGATATTTTCCAGGTTCACATGGGAAGCGTCGAAAAGAAAATCCATGTATGCGTCGCCGGCCTGGTCCATTTTGACGATCTGTCCGGGTTCAAAGGCCGGGGCTGGCGGCGTCGGATTTTTTGAGCTTGATGAGCCGTTTAACCCCGGACCGTGGGAGATGTCATGAAAAATTCTTTTTTCGATGTCGGATTCAATCTGATCCGTCAGTTTGAATCCCTGGGCGTTGAAAATCTTAAACCCATTGTCCGTGTATGGATTATGGGAAGCGGAAATCACAATTCCGGCCGCCGCCTCTTTGATGGAGGAGGTGAGAAAGGCGATGCCTGGGGTCGGCAACACTCCCGCAAGCCCCACATCGACTCCCATTGAACAGATGCCTGAAGCCAGCGCGTATTCAAGCATTTGGCCTGAGATGCGAGTGTCTTTGCCGATGATGATCATGGGCCTTTTGACCGAGTCCATAAAACAGGCCGCCACGGCCCTTCCCAATTTAACGCCCATTTCCACGGTGATGGGATATTGGTTGGCCACGCCTCTGACGCCGTCTGTTCCAAATAGTCTATTCATAATAGTTTGGTCATAATAGTCTGATCATAAATGTAACGTTATTTTTCAGAGAACCCTAAGCCATTTGTGTCAATCCCAGCGTCGGAATCATCCGGGACGCCTCATTCTCCATTCTCTGAATGGCGCCGTTCAACCAGTTTGTCCCAGAGGCGGAGACATTTTCGGGCAGACGCTGGATCACCGTTATATAGTCTTTCCCACATTCGTCAATCAACGAATCGACATGCTCCAAAAATCTGTCTCTGACCTCGTCGGCCTCTTTCCAGGTTTGGGCGTTCATCAAAAAATGTTCGACTTCCGGCCATTTTCGGTGGAACTCCTCTTGCTGGCGCAACATGTCCGAGGAGGCGTTTGCGCCGCCTCTCTTTTTATGGATGCCCATGGATTCCGGCATTTTTTCGGACAGGCCGCGCAATCGGTTTATCCGTTCGGAAATGGCCAAATCAAGGATTTGGAGGGCTGAAAAAAAGAGGGGCTCGCAAAAATCATCCGATATGAAACGGAAGCGGACATGCTCATACCATTGTTTCAAAGCGATGAGGTTGGCGATGTAGATGAGGTTGTTTTTCACTGTGCGCCTGATTCCCGAATAGAGGCCGGGGCGATGCGCGATCTGCCCCCCCTTCCCTTTTCCGTCTATGATCAGACGGTTCGGTTTCAGGACATCTTTTCGTTGGATGGCGCCCGCCGCGATAACGCTTCCAAAGGCAATGCGGCAGGGTCCGGCCAGACCGCCTTGCCCTCCCAGAAAAATGGGGGCGCGGTTCAGCATCACGCCATGGGGGACGTCTCCAATCAACGACGGGGTGGCCTTGTCCTGGTTGGGCGTGTAATTGAAATGAATATACGAGCTTCCAACCTCGCTGTGATTTTTGCGGCTGGTTCCCCCGGACATCAGGCAATCGCAGAAATTGATCAGGCTTCCGAGTGTGACAAAGGGAAATAAAATGGTCTGTTTTAAACCGACGGTATGGGCGGAGCTTGCGCCTTCTTCAAGAAGACATCCTTCCCGGACATGAGATCCATACCCCATGACGACATTCTTTAAAAAGACAGACCCGTTGAAAAAGCCGCTTTTCAGCTCGACGCCGGTCCCCAGTTGACAGTCTTGGATCGTCGCCGGCCCCTCGGTTCCTATTTTTGCGCCCTGGCCGATAAAGGTTGAATTTCCGTAAATCCTGGCCCCGGGGCATATCCGAACGTTGTCTCCCGATATACGGCGGGTATCCACATCATCCCCAATGTGAACGCTTTCAGGGTCCGGGATGGCGACCCCCTGGTTGATCAGCGCCTCGATTTTTGAAAATGCGTCGATTTTTGAAACTGTTTGGGTTCTTTTATTTGGATGTGTCGCCATCTTTTCCGCTGATTTGACCATTTGATTGGACCATTCGATTGGACCATTGGTTTTGACGGGCCTTTTTTTACCAGACGATCTGTTCTTCCCTGCCCTTTCCATGGCATCCGATCAGAACAATGAGGTAAGCCAAAAGGGCCTGATACCAACTGTGATAGATGTTGAAGCCAGTCAGTCCCATCACAAAAATTACAACGGGCCAGGCCGTAAGACCCACGCGGTAGCCGTCTCCGTTTTTAAAAATGAATCGCGCGGCATTTGTGAACAGCCAGGCAAACGCGGCCACGCCAAGGATTCCGGTGCCAGATGCCAGCATCAGAAGCAGGTTGTGGGCGTGGGTCTGTTCCATGATGTCCCCTGGCATGAGGGATGGCCCGTTTGGTCCGGAAAAAACAATGGAGGCCACTTCACGATACGCGTCCTGGAATGATGATATTCCCACCCCGAAAATCGGGTTTTCAAGCCACATGGCCGAAGCGACTTTCCATATTTCAAAACGGGCGTGTAATGAATTGAAATTCGGTTCATATGAAGATAACCGATGCATATCCATTTGGGCGTCGGGAGAGGCGGCGGTGAAAAAAAATGTTCCGGCAAACAGAAAAAAGAGTGTGACCGCGCATGCCAGAAAGACATTTAAAATAGCCACAGGAAAGCCAGAACGTTTCTGGCCCATATATCCCACCATAAAAATCATGCCGCTACCCGCCGCCAGTATGGATGTGCGAATATGGGTCTGGAGGAGCAGGGACAGGGCGACAAAGGCGATCCCGGCGATGATTATTTTTTTGTTGCGGTTGATTTTTTTGTCAAAGAGCCACCAGGACAGAAAAAAGGTCGAGGCATAGGCTGAAAAGGCCGAAATTCTGGAGGCTTCTTTGAGCTTGAGCGCGTATCGCCCCACATCCCGTCCAAGAAAATCAAACCCCAGAAGATAGGCGAACAGGGTGTTCAACGCTCCCCACAGCGCCCCGGCCCCAAGCCCATAGATCAAATATTTCACCACCGGGCGCCGTCTGGATAGATCAATGACGGCCATGACAAAAAAAAGATAACGGACCAGGGCAATATCGTGCATCCATCCCTTGTTTCCCGGCCCATTGATGACCAGGCTGGCCATAATGGCGGCCACCCAGAATATCCATGGGACAATCAGGGGATGTTTGATGGCCTGGGGAAACGGATTTTTTCGGGCCACGATGGATCGGGCGATCCAGAGCGCCCCTGTCAGGGCGACCAGAAATTCAAATGCGATATTCCCCGTGGCGATTCCACACGGAACCAGGGAGCCTGAAACCAGGGTGGCGGCGTCCAGACGTTGGGACCCGTTTTTTTTGGCGGCGGCGCCCGCGTCTGTTGTTCCGTTTGTGGCGTTGGTCATGGTTTGTTTTTTTTTAAAAAAAATCAGGTCAAAAGAGTTAGCCGCGCACTCAGAGGTCAAAGGAAAATGTTTGTCAATGAGAGCGTCAATTTTTGGGTTGGTATTCCGGAACAATATCCCGCATCTTGCTTTTTATTTTACCTTTATCATGAATTTCAAGCAAGGCGCTTAGTTCATCAATATGTCGGGTCATTTCTTTCTTGTCGGGAGCCGTTCCTTTTAAGACCATGATTTTTTCATGGTATGTGGGAAGAACGCCTTCGTTGTCAGTGATCAGCTCTTCATACAATTTTTCTCCGGGTCGAAGTCCCGTATATTCAATTTTTATCTCATCGTCAGGCGCAAACCCTGAAAGAGAGATGAGATCCCTAGCCATATCATCTATTTTAATGGGCCGGCCCATTTCCAGCAAAAAAATTTCTCCCCCTTTGCCCATGGCTCCGGCCTGGAGTATCAATTGAGCGGCCTCGGGTATGGTCATAAAAAAACGGGTGACCTCAGGATGTGTGACCGTCACCGGCCCCCCCCGCTTGATCTGTTTTTTAAAAAGGGGAATAACGCTACCCACGCTGCCCGCCACATTCCCGAAACGGACGGTGATGAATTGAGTCTTTATATCAGTCTGTCCGGCCAGAGACTCAACATGCATTTCCGCGATTCGCTTGGAAGCGCCCATCACATTGGCAGGTCGGACCGCCTTGTCCGTGGAGACGAGGACAAACCGTTCCGTTTTATGTCTGAACGCGGTTTCAGAGACATTTTTCGTTCCGATAATGTTATTTTCAATGGCCTTCCATGGATGCAATTCCATCATGGGGACATGTTTGTAAGCGGCGGCATGAAACACCGTATGGGGTTTATACGTTGAAAATATTCGATCCAGATGGTCCGTGTCGCAAACATCCCCCAGTTCCGGAGACAGGTCGATCTCTTTGTGGTCAAGAAAATGACTCAGCTCCATCTCAATTTCATACAATGGGGTTTCCGCCCGGTCAAAAAGAATGATTTTCGCTGGTTTGAAACGACATATCTGGCGGCACAATTCAGAGCCGATGGAGCCTCCGGCGCCTGTGACCAGAATGGTCTTGTTTTCCAGATACGCCCCGATTTTATCTGTTTCCAACTCGATGATATCTCGTCCCAGAAGATCTCTGTATTCGACCTCACGGATGGCGTCCACCGTCACATGCCCATTGATCAGCTCCCCATAGCCAGGCAATGTTTTAAATTCAATGCCGCTCTCCTTGCATAGCCTGACGGTCTTTCGTATTTGCTTTGAGTCCGCCGATGAAAGAGCGATCAAGGCTTCCTGGGCCGTTGTTTTTTTTATGAGGGGAACCATTTCATCAATCGTTCCAATCACTGGAATGCCATGAATGGTCCGGTTGATTTTATCCGGGGCGTCATCCAGAAAGCCCACAACATTATATCTTAAAGAGGCGTTGTTAAGTATTTCCCTGCATATTTTTTCCCCGGAGTCGCCGGCTCCGATGATCAGAAGTTTTTTGCCGTTTTCTGTTCTGTTTTTTCGGATAAACCCGAGTAGAGAGGATATCTTGCCGGATGCATTAAATTTTGAGCGCTCATAATAAACCCGAACAGACAAGCGGAAGGCCGAAATTAAAAAAATGGTGAAAAACAGGTCGATGATAAAGACGGACCGGGAAAAACCGTTGAACCGAGCCCCAAACAAAATAAAAGCGATGACAAACAAAAAACTCAACCCGGACGCTTTGATGATGTTTATCATATCGGCGATGCTGGTGTAGCGCCACATGCCGCGATACAAATTAAAAAAATAAAAAAGCAACACCTTTGTGACTATTATAACGGGAAGTGTCTGAATAACGAGGGGCCAGTATATTTCCGGCACATCAAAATCAAAACGGACGAGATACGCCAGGCAGAAGGACGCCGCCATCAAAAACGCATCCATCCCCAGCACAACAAAAAAATTTTTGGTCGCTATTTTTTTTTTCATATGTCCACAAGAGAGCCAGTATTATCAGTGGGAAATCAATGGGAGACGCCCCGGCTTGTCATCACATGTTTAAATGTGTTGAAAAAAATTTTCATATCCAGCAAAAAAGAGTGATGGTTGAGGTAGTATTCATCCAGATTGACTTTTTCAGGAATCGGAAGATCGTCCCGGCCATTGATTTGGGCCCAGCCCGTGATCCCTGGGACAAGGGTGTGAACCCCTTTTTTTGTTCTCAGCTCAATCAAATCATCCTGATTGAAAAGGGCCGGCCTGGGTCCCGACAGACTCATATCACCTTTTAAGACACTATACAACTGGGGGAGCTCATCCAGACTCGATTTTCTTAAAAAAGACCCCATGGGCGTGCAATATTTACAGGGATCGTCAAGGAGGTGCGTCGCCACAACAGGCGCGTCAACGACCATTGTCCTGAATTTAGGCATCCTGAACAGTCTGTTGTCTTTTCCCACCCGGTCTGACCAGTAGAGCGCCGGACCCGTTGACGTGAATTTAACCAAAAGCGAAACAATCAATATAGGAACAGAAAATAATATAAAAAATGCCCCGCCGATAAATATGTCAAAGAATCTTTTCACTTTATTAAATTTCTAAAAAAATTCCAACCCGGTCGCTCTGTTTTCTGAGAATGAATATACCATTTGACCGTCTCCTGTATTCCCTCCTCCATTGTATACACAGGCTTCCAATCCAAGTCTCTCTGAAGTTTTGAACTGTCTATAGTCAGAGAGCCCCAGAGCCGGTCAATGGCTGGAGATTTCCCCAAAAGTTTCCCCACCCACCGAATTAAAAAAAAGGGCAATGGGAATATTCTTAACGGCCTTTTAAACGTCTGGGCAATCATCTTCATCAGTTCAGGCGTTGAAATATTTTTTCCATCGCAGATTAAAAAAGTTTTGCTCGCCGCTTCTGGATTGCAGGCGCAGCTTACCAGTGAATTCACAAGATTGCCAACATATATGAAGCTGCGCTGGTTGTCAATGTTTGCAAGAGGAAGAGGGATGCCCAGGCTTGCTATTTTTAAAAGTTGCAAAAAATTTCCCTTGACCCCAGGTCCATACACCAGAGGCGTTCGGATAATAACCATTTCCATGCCAGTTTTATCGGCGATTTTGCCCAATTCTTGTTCCGCTTCCCATTTGCTGACGCCATATGGATCCAATGGATTTTCAATATCATATTCAGTATATTCCATTGATTTCCCCTCGCCATTGACTTTTATGGAACTGACAAACACCATCCGTTTTACGCCTGCCGCAGCGGCATCTTCCGCCATTTTTTTTGTGCTTGCCACATTGACTTCTCTGAACGCCTTCAGCGGATTGGCCTCCTTGTCATCCATCACATGCACTCTGGCGGCCAGGTGAAACACCACATCTATTCCATCCAATGCCTGAGACCAATCCGTGTTCTGGTCAATTAAATCCATCTTGACAGGCTCAACCCGTGAAGGCAATTTTTTTATGCGCTCTATTGACCTCCCAGTTCCTCTAACCGGGAACCCTTTCTCCAAAAGTTTTTTGCAGAGCGCTTGCCCAATGAAACCGGTGGCTCCTGTTACAAGTATATGTTTTTTTAAGCTATTCAATTTCGCCGTCAACGTCCAATGGTTTCCCTCATTTAACCCTAAGCAATTGTTCATAAAGACCCAATGTTTTTTTGACCACTAAATCAAGGGAAAAATCTGATTCCACATATCGTCTCCCATACGCCCCCATTTTTTTTCGTAATTCTAAGTTTTCAATCAATTTCAGCATGGCATCCGCTAAAGCCTTTGGATCACGCGCTGGAACCAACAAACCGTTTTTATCATGTTTGACAATTTCACGGCAACCTGCAACATCGGTGGCAATCAATGGGCGACCACAGGAGGCGGCTTCAAGCAAGACCTTTGGGAGGCCCTCCCGATATGAAGGCAAGACAACAATGTGAGATCCAGCAAATACATTTGCCATGTCTTCTCTATGGCCCCACCATTCAACAATGCCAGATGAATGCCAACCGAGAAGCGTTGTTTCCGAAATAGAAGCAGGATTTTCTGGATCAGCTCCCCCCACCAAAATAATGCGACATTTTATCCCTTTTTTTTTTATTTGCTTCGCCGCATCAATGAATTCACCAACGCCTTTGTCCCAAAGCATGCGTGTTGCTAAAATGACGACAGGCGCGCTTTCAGGTTCTGGTGTTGGAGCAAATTCAGTCAAATTCACACCTGCCCCTCGAATCAAAACTGAATTTTTCTGTCTGACAATGTTCTTGTCCACCAACATTTTTAAATCATCGGAATTTTCAAAAATCACACGACTATTCACAGGATTCAAAAGCAAGCGGTAAGCAAGAAGAACAAAGGGCCTGAAAATGATAGCTTTTAGTTGTTTGGAAACAAATATGTATCCCATTCCAACCGGGGCATTTATGATAAAAGGAACACGTGAGATTAGGCCGGCAATGCTTCCATAAAATATCGGTTTCATGGCTACATGATGCACAATATCAGGACGCTCTTTCCTATAGATTTTTGCAAGTTGGAAAATTGTTTTCAATTCTCTGAAAATATTCATTCCACGACGCGACCAATTGAGTGGAATTAATTTTAGTCCATGTGACGCAATTTTATTTTTCTGTTTTTGCGCCCTCGTGATGACAGCAACTTCATAACCTTTTTTGTGCGCGGCAATGGCCCGATCCAAAAAATGGGAACAGAAAAACCAATCTTCAGTCACCACAAAAATAATTTTTCCAAATTTATTTGACATCATCAGCATCCGGTAAAAGATATTTCAATTTATTATATACATCTAAAATAATTAAAAAAAATAACATTTTTCAATTTAATCAATTTGGATTTTTATTTCATCCATGCCACCCTTTTGTATTTGTGATGAACTATCAAAAAGGGGGACATGCCAATGAATCCAAATTGATTCGTTTTTTTCTCAAAGTATGAATTCAATCGCTGAACAGTTGCAATTTTCTTAAAGAACATACTATAATTCTTTTAATAAATTTGAACCAGGAGACCACCATAAAAAAAACCGCAATGCTCAAATACCTTTTTTTATCGCGGAATAAATAAATATAATTTTTTAACTCTTCTTTTTCCATTTGCCAAAGTCTGGAACTTAGACCGTTTTCCCCATACGCTTTTTTAAATAGAAATGTTAAATTTATCGGCAAAAAAATCGCCTTATATCCGCTCATAATAATTTCCATCCACAAAAGATAATCTTCAGAATACCGTTTTTTTTCCTGAAATCGAAAATTCAAATTTCGTTTTAAAATGACGGTGGGAGTTGAAAAACAATTTGAAAATAGAATGCGGGTTTTGGAAATGCTCTTAACTTTCGGATCAATATTTTTAATTTTTTCTGGGCCGAATTTTTTTTTTATAACTATCCATTTGTGGCCAGACAAAACCACAGAGGGATCTTTTGTCATAAATTGCATTTGAATTTCAAGTTTTTTTGGATGCCACGCATCGTCGGCGTCAAGAAATGCAAGGTATGGTTGATCAGCATTGTTCCATCCCATATTTCTTGCGGTTGCTGGCCCTCCATTCTCAGATAGAGAATAAACTTTTATGCTTATTAAATCATTATATTTTTTTTTGATGGATTCAAGTTTGCTCAAAGTGGAGTCTGTGCTCGCATCATCTATTAAAATCACCTCTTTGGGCAATATTGTCTGACATAAAATGCTGTCAAAAGATTTCTGGATTGTATTGCTGCATTGAAAGCAGGGCATAATGACACTTACCGGCAGTTTTGAATCTTCTTTGTTTATATTCACGTATTTGTCGGATCCTGATGTCTATATTTATACCAATCCCAATCTCCTTTTAATTTCTGTAGAAAAATGCGCTCTGTGTCCCGAGCTGAGATTTCCGTTCTACACAGCAACATGGGATCTCTCTCTATATCGTTTATATCGAACCGACTACAGAAACCTTTTCGGTAGCCCATCTCCTTTGCGGTTTCCGAAACTCGCTTGTTGACAGAGCCAAATGGATATGAAATGGAGGTTACTTCTTTGCCGATAATATCTTCCAAAATTTGTTTGCTGCTTTTTAATTCTTCTTTTAGTGTTGTGTCTGAGCATTTAGCGAGGGGGATATGGTTATGGGAATGGGAGGCAATTGTGACACCGGGGAATTTGGATAATTTTTTTAATTCCACTGGGGTTAAATATCTGCCGTCATTTTTTTCCAACGTAAAAGAGGTGGAAACAAAAACAGAAAAAGGGATTGAACATGTCGCTAAAAAAGGCGCGACAACAAGTAAATTGTCTTTATACCCGTCATCAAAGGTTAATGAAATAGATAAATTCGATGGATTCCTATTTTTTTCTTCAATGGAAATCAAATCAACGCCGTAATTTTTCAGTATTTCAATATGGTTTTTAAATAATTCAAATTCAATGCTGAAAAGACCGTAAATATCGTCCGCCACTTCAGATCCAACGGCATGGTAAGCCAATACTCTAAACCCTTTTTTGTGGGGAGTGAACAGTCTGCGCATCGAATTAAGATGTGAGACTAAATGCAATAAATTCTGTTTTATCAGCATTATTATCTGCCAATTTTTCGGTTTATCATCCAATTTGCTCCAAGTCGCAACCCCTCATGACTCGCCCAATCCCACTCTCCCAAATACTCCACCGGCACGCTTCCAACCCCTTTCTTGAAATTAAAGACGCCGGGATTCAAGGCGGGATCAATGCCTCCCATATCGTATTTTTTTATTCCAAGAGAATGACAGTGTCTTGCCAATGCCCAATAAAGACCGTAACTTGCATAAATTTTTCTGGATTCCACATTTGCCGCAGCTATAAAGTCCCATGCTTGCTTTCCAAATATCAGAGCGCCGCGAATGGCCAACAAATTTCCCATGGAATCATCACACCGAAAAAGAATGATCTGGTTTTTTAATTTTTCAAAGATACCCTTCAAGTCAACAAAGGAAAACTGTTCTTTCAACTGTTTATATGATTCCATCTCCTTGTATATCGATGAAATTTTAAGGGGGTCCGGGCAATGCCATTGATAAAATTTCAAGCCAAATTTATTCGATCTGCGCAGGTTGCGCCGCCAGTTTTTTGAACATGCTGAAAGCGCATCCTCTTCTTTGATGAAAAGATCGGAAAACATGCTTAAACCACTGTTGATTGGATACAACGCCCTTTGCCATCCCAACTTTTTCAAAACGAGAGTATCGTTTATATCATATTGTCTTTGAAAAAAAAAACGGCAGTAGCCATTTTTCAGGTTTAAATCATTAAAAATAGTCTGACGAAATGAGTCTCCACAAAAGGAAATATTCCCCACCGGACCTCCGGTTCCCCATATCATTCCAGTTTTGAAAGAATATTTTCGAACTAATCCTTGAAAAAGCGCCACAATATTATTCTGTTCATCAGACGCAATCCAGCGATAAGGACTCCAACCAGACAGGGCCTTGTATTCTCCCCATTCAAAGCTCTGATAGATATTTGCGGTCTTGAACTTAATCAGGAGGTTATTCCATTTTTTTTGAGTTTCCTGAATCCCCAGCAACTTCCAGTTTACCACAGAAAATTTACCCCCCATATATTTCTATAATGCGCTGGAGCCGTCGATTTGACAGAGTCGGGCAACTCCGGCCAGGGAAAGCATTCAAGCCCTTTTTGAAACAATGCGTGTTTAATTGACTTCATGTCTTCGGGCTGCGCGTAAAATGGATACATATACGGAACTGTGTATTGGGGGAGAGATTGAAAAACTGGTTTGCAGGGCGTCTTTGAGAGAATTTGCTCCACTAACTGGAATAACTCACGACGTCGTTGTTTCTCTTTTTCCACGTTTAACGATTGTAGAAAAAACAGCGATTTTTCAGACGTGAACTTTGGCTCAGGCAGCAGCCACTCAGCAGCCTGGGGCGAGGGCAAAACTGAAAATCCGGTTCTCAACTCACGAACTCTTCTTGCGGCCAAGGTCGCGGATTTCAATAACCAGATTCCAGCCCAAGGTGTGATGCGCCTCAACAATTGCTTGCTCCTGAAAGATCGGGGTATTTTTCGACTCTGGAATTGGCCATGGTCAAGTTTTTGAAAACAATGCCTGGATCTGTTGACGACAAGAGCCGCGCCATCAGGCATCGGGGTTGTTTTTCTCAAGCTGAAAATTCCAATATCACCCCTTGTTCCCAAATAAACTCCATTTTCATCACAACTAAAAAGCCCGTGGGCGTTGTCTTCCACCAAAGCGGCGCCTGTCCGTTCGCAATATTCCCTAAATGGATCAAGATTTTGCGGAAATCCAAAATAATTCACCGCGATGATCGCTTTTACTTTAGGCAACGTCTTTTTCAATCGTCCAGGATTTAATTTGTCATCAATCGGATAAAAAACAGGCTCTGCGCCGATGGCGTTGATAGAGGATAATAAATCCCGACAAATAAACTCCGGCAATAGAACTTGATCGCCCTTTTCAACGCCGACAAATTGAAGCCCTGTGGCTAAAGCGTGTCGGCCAAAAGCAAAGTATCTAATTATGTCAACGTTCAGGAACTCATCCAATTTCCATCTTTTCCTGCTTTTGGGAGGAGAATAAACGTGTCGTATTAGATTTTTTTTTTCATTGCCAAAACAGAATTTCAAACGGCGATCCTTAGTTTGATTAAAAGCAGTATGGCCCACGCTTTCCATGATAACGGATTCGATTTTAAAGCCTGAGCAACAGTTTTTTGCGCTTGCTCGAATGATTTTCCCTTCAGAAGAATGCGACTGGCGATCGTCATAATTTTCCCTTTTCCTTTTCTATATTTCATTTGTGAAAAAGGATTTTCCTGAAACCAAAGATTCAGGTGATATTCTCCAACCGCAATCAGAGCATGAGCATGGGCATCCAGTTTTCCGCTGGCATTCTTGCTGTGGATATGATACTCACCCAGAACTTCGTCGGAAAAATATATCTTTCCTTCTCTGGAAAGCCGTATCCAAAATTCATAATCCTCAACAGTTATAAAGTCTTCTTTCGTTGAAAATCCGCCAATGTTTTTGGCCACATCTTTGCGGACAACCGTTGCGGAGGGTGACAGACAATTTCCGTGAAAAAGCAAAAACTCATATAAATCTGGTTTCGATGGTTTATAATGAAGTCTTTTTTCTTTCGCCCCATTTACTATTTTCCATTCGTCGTGGCATACTCCAATTATATCAGAATTTTTTAGTATAATATCGTGAACGACTTCGAGTTTTCGAGGTAGCCAAACATCATCAGCATCTAAAAAAGCCAGCCATCTCCCCTGTGCTTTTTGAATAGCAAGATTTCGAGATCTTGCGATAATGCCTTCATTTTGAATTGTATATTTTGATAACGCACTGTTTTTTATAGATTTGATGACTTGAGAGGTGTGATCAGATGACGAATTGTCTATCACAATAATTTCAAAGTCCTGAAAAGTCTGCATGGAAACAGACAGCAGAGAACGCCTCAAAAGGTCAGCGCAGTTATAGGTTGGAACAATGATGGAGAAGAAAGGCGTCGATTCGATACTGTTTTTTTTTATTTCATGCATAATTTCAGTGTGTTGTCAATTTCAAAATCAAAACGATCCCGCCAGAAAAAACCCATTTTTTCCAGGCGCGACACGTCGAATATGACGAATTGATTCTCTTTTTCGCTATTGTTTTGCGGGGTTATTATTTTTGGTTTTACACTCAAGATTTTTTCTGAGCGCTCCGCAACTTTTTCAGCGACTTCCTTCATGCTCCAATGGTTTTTCCCTCCTATATGCAGCGTTCTATCGTCCGGCCAGTTTTCGATGTGTGTCGCTACAAATAATAAGGCTCGTGACATATCTTCAAGAGTAATAAAATTTCGTTTTTGGCGACCGCTCGAATTCAGGCGCAACTGGCTTGACGTTGCGGCTTGCATGCATAAATCATTAAAAATAAGCGACCAGTTTGCAGAGTCGAGCGCCACAGGCGCCCCGAAACCGTTGGACAAACGAATGTTTAAAATCTGATTTTTTTTTAATTCATAAAACCGTTGCGCTATGATTTCACTATAAAAATGGCCAATCGCATACGGATGAACCGGTTGTGGGCAGATGGATTCTTTAATGACTCCCCTTGCGCGGGAGCCATAAACATGAAATGTGGAAATATTAACAACAGGGATGTTATGTTTAAGTTTATTCACTGCTTCCAGCAAAGTCCATATCATTTCAATGTTTGCCTTTAGCGTCGAACAAGGATCCAAAGCTGCGGCCTTCGCATCTGGCGATGCAAGATGATATACAAAATCAATATCTTGTAAAGCCCTTGCCCAACTGGATTCATCAGAAGAAGATACTTGGCAAATATCCCATTTTTTTGACCACTCTGGACAACTTGATGGCAAATGTCGTGTGGTTATTCTTACTTCGTGGCCTTCTTGAAATAAGTGTTGCGCGAGACGTCCCCCCACATAACCCAATCCTCCTGTTATTAAAAAACGCATCGTTTGAATCTCTTATATATCACTATTCCAGGGAGCTTTTCCAGACTTCCATAGTTCCTGGAGAAAAAGGTAATCCCTGTAAGTGTCCATGCACTGCCAAAAACCAGGATGATTATACACACACAATTCTCTATCTTGAGCAAGTTTTTCCAGTGGAGTTCTTTCGAGGATGCAGTTTTCATCGTCCGATAGATATTTAAAGATTTTTTTTGAAAAAACAAAATATCCTCCGTTGATGTTGCCTTGATGGATTTCAGGTTTTTCATGAAAGGACAAAACATGGTTTTTTTCGATATGCAACACGCCATATTGCGAAGGTGGAGCGACCCCTATGACCGTCCCGATTTTGCCATGGGACTGATGGAATTCAAGGGTCCTCTTAATATTAAGATCGGTGACTCCATCCCCATAAGTAAGAAAAAAATTATCATCTTCGATATAGCGCTCTATTCTCTTTACTCTGCCTCCCGTCATTGTATTTTCACCGGTATCCACAAGCGTCACACGCCAATCAGGAGATTGGCCTCGGCCATAAAATTCGCATTCTCCAGACTTTAAATTCATGGTAAAATCAGAATTATGCATTGCATAATTAAAAAAATATTCCCGAATAACATCGGCTTTGTACCCTGTGCATAAAATAAAATCATTAAAGCCATAGAAAGAATAAGAGTTCATAATATGCCAAAGAATGGGTTTCTCTCCAATTTTTATCATGGGTTTAGGCCTATTCTCTGTTTCTTCGCGAATTCGCGTTCCTTTGCCTCCGCATAATAAAACTACCTTCATCATTGATCCTTTTATTTCCATGAATATGAAAAATGCTCGAGAGCACGATGGTCCACTTCATCGGGGTCATGAGGAATATCCGCGATGTTAAGGACGACATTTACGCCCCTCCCAATTCCCTTAAAAGCCATCCAAACCATTGGAGGCACTGTGAGCCGCTTATAGTTGTCAATTGACAAGATGACAGAAAAAAAAGATCCCTCTGTTTTTGAATTCACTCTGTCATCATAGAAAACAAATTCGATTTCGCCCACAGGCACGATTAAATTAAGCGTCATTTCAACGTGACGTTTCCAACCTTTAACATGATTTTGACGCGCGACAGAAAAATAAGCTTCGCCAAATTTTTTAAACCCCTCATCTGTTTTCTTTAAAGCATGCATAACATCACCGCTTTCCAGAGAAAATATTTTCAGAGGTCTTAATTCGACGCCTTCTGGAAAGACTATATGGTCCATGACAAATTCCTGCTTTTTGCAATTTTTTCGTAGTCTTCAATTTGTTTTCGAGTGCAATTAAAAATATCACTACATTCATTTTCATAAAAAGAGCGATACCAGTTTGCTGTCATTTTGACTGTTTCCTCAAAATTCAGCGTCGGTTCCCAGTGAAGGGAATGCAACGCCTTGTCGCAACACAATTTAAGCAACCCCGCTTCGTGAAAGTGTTTTTCAGCGCTGGAAATGTCCAGCCATTGAACTTGCCTCCAATGTCGGCGCATTTCTTCAATCAATTCTTTTACAGTACGATTTTGATTCGCTGACGGCCCAAAATTAAAAGGCTCGCCGTTTAATTTTGGATTTTCAGCAAGATTTGAACCTAAAACAAGATAACCGCTTAGGGGTTCCAATACATGTTGCCAGGGACGAGTAGCATTTGGATTTCTAACTTCCACGGTTTCGTGTCTCGCCCAAGCTTTCACACAGTCGGGAACGATACGGTCCAAGGCCCAGTCGCCCCCGCCAATGACATTCCCGGCTCTGGCGACAGTGACTTTGACCGGACTGTCTTTTTTTGAGAAATATGACGCCGCATAGGTTTTAATAGCTAATTCCGCCGCCCCCTTGGATGCGCTATAAGGATCTTTTCCGCCAATGCGATCTGTTTCGCGGTAGCCCCAAGTCCATTCAACATTGTCGTAACACTTATCGCTGGTAATCATAATCGCGTTGCAGGAAAAATCTCCCAACCGCAATGCTTCCAAAATATTTATGGTTCCCAGCACATTGGTTTCCAACGTCATCGCCGGGCTTTTGTAGGAGAGGCTGACCAAGGCTTGCGCAGCTAAATGAAACAAAAAGTCAGGCTGAATTTCATGAATAATCGCCTTTACATTTTCTAAATTTCGAATATCTCCATAATAATGTTGAATTTTATTTTCCAACTTAGCGGCTTTAAAATGGGAGGGGACGGTGGGAATATTATCGGAAAGACCGTAAACTTTTGCCCCTGTGTTTATTAGCCAAGCCGTCAACCATGAACCTTTAAATCCAGTATTTCCCGTAATTAAAATTTTTTTGTCACGGTATGTTTGTTCAAATAAATTCATTAAGACTCTCTTTGCTTAAAACGAATCAATTTCGCATATTGTTCAGCCATTCGATCTGCCGTAAAAAGATTAAGAAAACGCTGATAACCTTTTTCTCCCTGCTCTTTTCGCAGCTTATCATTTTTTAACAACAATATTATTTTTTGGGCGTAACCCCGCACATCATGACGATCCACACAATATCCGCCTTCACCGTTTTTTACAACTTCAGGTATTCCCCCAGTATTTGTAACCACCACAGGTGTTTTCACCGACATGGCCTCAACGCTTGTGAATCCAAATGATTCGTATTCCTGAGATGATACCAACAATACATCTGTGTGCCGAAGCAACTGCGCCGTGTCGGTTCTAAATCCAAAAATATGCACATATGAATCAAGTTCATACTTTTCCACAAGGCGTTTCACATCATCCATTTCTTTCTTTGAGCCGTATCCACAAATAACAAGATGCGTTTGAGGAATTTCGTTATGAACAATCTGAAAGCTTCTCAATAAAAAGTCATGGCCTTTTCTCGGTTCATAGGTTCCTAACATTAAACACATTAAACTTGATTCCGGCAATCCGAGATCCTGTTTAACATTGGCGCCATTTTCTGTTTTTAAAGCGGAATCAAAGCTATCAATGCCATTATAAATACAAATGTTTTTTTTTGTCATACCGATGGGTGGCCTGTTTTTTACTGATTGCAAGCAGGCTTTTGAGACTGAAATAAAAAATTGACTGGATCGAAACACCAGCGAATCAATTTTATTTTCCATCCATTTCTCCCACCATCGGGGGGGAGTCGAAAAATTGTGAAAATTATGTATGGATAAGGGTTTGTCACCCAAAAGCCCCCAAGCTATGCTTGCTGCTCTACAGGTGTCTCCCCCAGGATATCCCCCATTTATAATCATCAATCTGTCTGGATTTTCTATTGAAAAAAATTTTCGAAGAGCTTTGACATAATATGCGAAAAACAGATATCGCAATAGAGGAGAAAACATTCTTAAAAAAAAATTTATTGTCGGCATATGATTAGTGCGCCGCGACAATTCCGCATAAAAAGTGATGCGATGTGGAATAATGCGGCACGGACGATTCAAACTGGAAGCAATGACTGAAAGACCGGGATGTGTTTTGTTACAAATAATAGTGAAGTGGTCTTTTGGATAGGGCCAATTATTGATTAAATTTATTAAAAAGGAATCCAAGCCGCCACAATAAAAATTTTCTGTAAAAAAAAGAATTTTCATAAGATTCAGGTTTTAAATAAACGATAGTCCATTTAGGAATCACATAAATAGCTGGATGAGACAAATATTTACGTGATTAGTAAATAACAGGAGGTTTAAGTAAGCAGATAGATGGAAGGAACCCCGCCAATAATTCTATTCCGAGATGTTTAATTCCCACCAATCACAACACCCCACATCGATTGTCATACCTTACGTTGAATAATTAATCCATATCGCATGCTTTTTTTCTTGCCCCCTCTTATAACGGCTTCTGATTTATCCGACAGTTATCCTGACACAGAGGGTTATTTGCTCGCAATAATAAACAAATGATGGTAAATGCTGTCATTTGCCTTTGAATTAATTCTAAATAAAGTACAATTTAACAACGGCAAAAAAAATAAATTAAAAAGTTTTCTAGATATCTTCTCTATAAGAGTCGGTTTACATTCGTTGTTTTTCACAGTAAACTCATTCCATAAGGAATATAACGTGAAATACAAATTTCCATATTTAGTTACGTTTATTTTTTTGAATCCTGATTCAGAAAGCCTGTGATTTATAGCAATGCTTGTGTATCTTGCGTAATCATAAGGCATCTCATGCTCTCTATATATAAATGGCATATTAATTATCAGAACGCCTTCTTTTTTTAAAACTCTGTAAAGCTCCGCAATGACATATTTAATATCTTCAACATGTTCTAAAACATCCATACATAATATTAAATCAAAAGAATCGTTTTTTATATCTAAAGAATTAGAATTATCTTTGATTATTAAATCAATGTTATTCAAATCATTTTGACATACATCAGCAGTTATATATTTTTTATACTTAAAAAAAGATCTATATGGAGAATTACCAGCGCCATAATCAAGAATGGTCTCCCATTCCGTATTCATATAAGCGCTTAAAAAAAAATACACTTTTTCATCGCATGTAAAGTCGGGATTAAATATTGATAATTTAATATCTTTTTTTCTGTTTTTAATGAATGTATTCATCATTGCGATGCCAGCCCTAAATTTATAGATTTTTTTGAAAAGGACTAAATTTTTTCAATTTAATTAACCATTTAAATAAGCGAATTTCATTTATATACTTGTAAAATTTGCCAATTCCGGGAACATATTGAACCCTTCTTTTTTCTAACTGACTGAAGATTAGATAAAAAGAGGCGTCGCGGTCTCTGACTGGGATGGTGAAAATCAGCCTAAAAACACATAATTCGGTCAATAAAAATAAGCCCGGAAATGTTTTGTTCCGACATGGTTCGTCACGGATAACATATTGAAATAATTTCAAATAAAAAAAGTCTAG